>ERZ506470.4-NODE-4-length-146996-cov-10.6408_pt1 | contig 146996 bp, 178 predicted proteins | sample MGYA00512387_ERZ506470 | MGnify/ENA metagenome assembly ERZ506470
GAGTGGTTTTTTGTTTCGTACGCTTTAGCGTACTCAACCAGGTCTAAAGACATAATAATAAAAAAGATGAATAAGTCCACAAAATGACTTATTCATCTTAAAGTTCACTAATACATTTCTAAATATTGATCTCTTTCCCACTGTGAAACTTCTTGACGATAAGCATCCCATTCTAAACGCTTTGCTTCTAAGAAGTTTTGATATAAATGTGGTCCCATAGCATCTTGAACAACCTTATCTGTCTTCAATGCTTTTAATGCATTGTGCAATGTTGATGGTAAATCTTGAATGTTATTTGCCTCACGTTCTTCATCATCCATTGCATAAATATTTCTATCAACAGGAGCTGCTGGTTCAATTTTATTACGTAATCCATCTAAACCTGCTTCTAGTAATGCAGCTACTGCTAAATATGGATTAGCAGATGGATCTACTGAACGTAATTCTAAGCGAGTTGAATTTCCTCTTGCAATTGGAACACGAACCAGTGGTGAACGATTATGTCCTGACCAAGCCACATAAACAGGAGCTTCATATCCAGGTACTAAACGTTTATAAGAATTTACAGTAGGATTCATAATAGCAGTAAAGTTACGTGCATGTTTCAATACGCCACCCAAGAAGTAGTATGCATCTTGTGATAGTTGTTCTTCACCTTTAGTATCAAAGAATGCATTACCGTCTTTATGGAACAATGACATATTTAAATGCATGCCTGAACCGTTAATTCTATCTAATGGTTTTGGCATAAATGTTGCATGTAATCCATATTTACGTGCAACAGTCTTTACAACAAGTTTAAATGTTTGAATATTATCACATGCATGCAAAGCATCCGCATACTTAAAATCAACTTCATGTTGTCCAGGAGCTACTTCATGATGGGAAGCTTCTACATCAAATCCCATATTTTCCAACTCTAACACAATATCACGACGACAATTTTCACCTAAATCAACAGGAGCTAAATCGAAATAACTTCCCTTATCATTTAAGTGGATTGTTGGACGTCCAGTTTTTTCATCTAATTTGAATAAAAAGAATTCAGGTTCAGGCCCGATATTAAATTCTGTAAAGCCCATTTCCTTCATTTCATCAAGTACTCTAATTAAATTATTACGAGGATCTCCTAAAAATGGTGTGCGATCTGCATTATATACCTCACAAATTAAACGAGCAACTTTTCCATGTTCTCCACCCCATGGAAAAATCATCCATGTTGATAGGTCCGGATATAACCACATATCACTTTCTTCAATACGTACAAAGCCATCGATGGATGAACCATCAAACATCATTTTATTATCTAAAACTTTATCTAACTGACTAATTGGGACTTCAACATTTTTAATTGTTCCATATAAATCAGTAAACATTAAACGTAAGAAACGTACATTTTCTTCCTTTGCAATGCGTCGAATGTCATCTTTTGTGTAGTCGAATTTTACCATCTTTTATTGCTCCTTGTCGGGTTGTTAATTTAAAGTGAACGGTTATTACGCAAAGAAAAATCATTATCTTTCATAAAACCACCAGCAGATACAAACTCATCACGTAAAATGCGTCGAACATCAGCATCTGTTAATGTATTATGTTTATCAGCTTTTTCTTGTTCTTTTTTAGCTTTTTCTTCATAAATATGCTTAATTCCTGCCATATTTATTCCTTCACCTAAAAAATCTTTGATTTCTAAAAGCTTATCTATATCATTTAAGGAATACATTCGCCTATTTCCCGCATTACGTTCAGGTATAACCAATTCTTGTTCTTCATAGTATCTAATCTGGCGTGCAGTAAGATTTGTTAGTTTCATAACAGTTCCCATAGGTAAAACTGCAAGTGAACGTCTAAGCTCTTTTTCTCGCATAATCCAACCCTCCTTTAAATTACGTGTTAATAATATCAATAAGACAGACAAATGTCAATATCCCATGTAATATTTTCTTACACGAATTTTTTATTTATAAAATGTTTCTAGCACCGCTTTAGTTATAGCAATTTTTACATGTGCATAAGTTAATCCACCTTGAATATATAATGTATATGGTTCTCTTAAAGGACCATCACTTGATAATTCTATTGTAGACCCTTCTGTAAAACTTCCAGATGCCATAATAATTTTATCTTCATATCCATCCATATAACTTGGAACTGGTTCAACATATGCATTCATAGGAGAATTATGTTGTATTGCTGCACAAAATTTGACCATTGCATCAGGATTACCAAAATTAACCGTTTGAACCAAATCTGTCCTAGGCGCATCCCAGCTAGGTGATACATCCATTCCCATTTCTTCTAGTAATGCTGCTGTATAAATTGATCCTTTAATTGCCTCTCCTGTCACATTAGGAGCTAAGAAGAAACCTTCGTAAAAATCTCTCATAAATGGATATGTGGCACCTTCATTCTTCCCTGCTCCTGGAACAATGAGCCTTGCACCGCATCTATCAATAAGATCTTTATTCCCAACTAAAAATGCACCTGTTTTTGCAATTCCACCACCAGCATTTTTGTATAGAGAGCCAGCCATCAAATCAGCTCCATAAAATGTTGGTTCTTCAGTCTCTGTAAATTCTCCATAACAATTATCAATAAAAATTATCGCTTGAGGGGCATATTTTTTTACAAATTTTATCATCTCAGCTATTTCAGAAACAACGAAACTATCTCTTGAAGAATAACCTCGCGAACGTTGTATTGCTACCATTTTTATCGAAGAATCTTTTTGTAAATCTTCCTTCGCTCTTTTATAATCTACTTTCCCATTATCTAGAAGTGGTGTGTAAGAAAAATTAATCAAATGTTCTTCTAAAGTTCCTGGATTATCTCCAGCTACACCTATAACTTCTTGAATAGTATCATATGGCATTCCTGTTAAATAATGCAGTGTATCATGTGGACGCAATACTCCAAAAAATGCAGTTGAAATGGCATGGGTACCAGATGTCAGTTGCGGTCTAACCATAGCATCTTCAGTTTTAAAATAATCAGCAAACATAGCATCAAGTTTATCTCTACCTATGTCATCATAACCATATCCTGTTGAACCAACTAAGTCTTCCTCAGCGACATGATGCTTCCTAAATAATTCTAATACTCTTCGCTGATTATTTAATACTATTTCTGTTATATCCTCTAATTTTGAAGATATTTTCTCATCTACTATCTCTATTTTATTTTGTAAATCTTTAGGTAAATCTTCTGACCATTTACTCATTATCACTTCACTCCTTAATATTTATATCCAATCATCAATTAGTTTATATATTTTCTTTATATCTTCAGGGTTATTAACTAAATCAAACCAAACTGCATTCATTTTATTCCTAAACCATGTCAATTGTCGTTTAGCATATCTACGTGAATTTCTTTTTACTAGTTCAATAGCTTCATCTTTAGATATTTCACCATCAAAATAAGGATAAAATTCTTTATAACCTATTCCTTTACCAGCAGGTAGTGTAGCTCCGCCTAAATCATATAGGTACTTTGCTTCCTCAATCAATCCAGTTTGAATCATTATATCTACTCTTTTATTAATTCTTTCATATAGGGTACTTCTTTGAGTATTCAATCCTATTAATAATGGCTCAAATTCCTCATTACTTTCATCATGTTGTTCAGAAAAAAGGCGTCCAGTTTGTTCAATAACCTCCAAAGCCCTTATCACTCTTCTAGAATTATTGATTGGAATTTTCCTAGCAGCTACTATATCTAATTTTGCTAGTTCTTCCCACAATCTTTCTTTTCCATTTTTTTCCATAAAAAGTTGCCACTTTTTTCTTCTTTCAATACTCAATTGATCAAAAGTATCTCCACCTAAACTATAACCATCTAAAAGTGCTTGCAAATAAAAGCCTGTCCCACCAACGATGATAGGTATATTATCATCATTAGCTATTTCCTTTATATCTTTACGGCAGTTATCTATAAAGTCAGCAACAGAAAATCTTTGCTGAACTTGTAAGATATCTATCATATAGTGCTTTATATCTTCCATTTCATCAGGTGTTATCTTTGCTGTTCCTATATCCAAATTTTTATAAACTTGCATTGAATCGCCTGAAATAATTTGTCCTTTATATTTCTTAGCAATATCAATTGATAAAGCTGTCTTTCCTACTGCTGTTGGGCCAACAATCACAATAACTTTTTGTGTCATACTATCTTCCCTTAATTATCTTTTTATAAAATTAGTATATCATTATTACTTAAATTATAACTATTTTCCTGGATATTTTTATCAATATCATTCATAATGTATATAGAACCACTTCGAAGGAGGTACTCAATATGAAAAAATTTAATTTAGGTTTCTTACTAGGTGTTACAACAACATTAGGTGCTTTAGCTGGTGCTGTTTTTACTTTTAAGAAAAATGTTGTTGAACCAATTGAAGAAAAAGAAGCTATTTTAGAAGAACATCGTCGTCGTGCTTTACGCAAGAGTCGTTCTGCACATCAAGGATAAAAAATAGTAATTGTCTTATATCAAAATAGCAGCAAGCTAGATTTATTAGCCTTGCTGCTATTTTTATTATTAATATTTGCTCTTCTTCTTTTTTCCATCCCAACGATCATAGCCTGATTTTAATATATATAAATCTCTAAAACCGTCTTTGTACAATTGAACAGCTGCTCTTGTAGCAATTGTTCTTCCAGTTTCATATAAATATACTGGCATATCTTTACGGAGACTTGATTTATAGATTTTAAATTGGCTATATGGCATATTACGTGCTCCTAAAATATGTCCCGCATTAAAAGTGTCAGGTTCACGCAAATCTATAACTTGAGCTTTTTTCATTCCCTTTTTAAATTCTTCATTATCAAGCATGGTAGATACTCTCTTCCCAGAAATGTAGGTATATAACTGCATTCCTAGAAGATAAGCTACTAATAAAATTAGAATAATGTTTACCCATGCCCATACAGAAATATCAGCCAAAAACATTGTACTAAGACCTCCTTAGCTGTAATTATTAAAAAATATTAACTACTTATTAAATTTTAAAGCTAGTGAAGCTGCACCTATAACTCCAGCTTCATTTCCTAATTCAGCAAGTTTTAAAGTAGTTGATTTTTTAACTGAAGGGAAAGCAAATTCCTTAAAGTAACTATCAACCTGATCTAATAAGAACTTACCCGCTGCAGAAACGCCACCACCAATTACAATATATGATGGATTGATAAGACTACCAATATTAGCACAAGCAAATCCTAAATAGTAGCAAACACGATCCACAACACGTTCAGCTAAAACATCGCCATCTTTTGCTAAATCAAATACTATCTTAGAACTAATATCTTGCCCATCATCTAACATTTTCTTTAAATCAGATTTTCCAGCAAATTCTTCAGCCATATCACGTGCAACACGTACAACACCTGTTGCAGAAGCATAAGTTTCTAAACAGCCATGATTTCCACAAGTACACAAATAGCCATTTGGTTGTACATTTATATGACCAATTTCACCACCAGCTCCAGCTCCGTGAACCATTTCACCATTAGTGATGACACCACCACCAACACCTGTACCTAATGTAACAAATGTTACTTCATCATCATTTTCTCCGGCACCTTTCCAGCGTTCACCCAATGCTGCTACATTGGCATCATTATCTACAGCAAACTTCATACCAGTGCCCTTTTCAATTTCTTCTTTTAGATTTTGCTTTTCTTTCCAGTTCAAGTTAAATGCTGCTTCAACTGTACCATTTTCAATATCTACTGTTCCCGGTGTACCCATTCCAATTCCAACAAATTGTTCTGGTTTCATATCATATAAATCTAAATGATGATTAATTGATTCAACAATATCAGGAACAATATGTTTACCATCGTCTAAAATATTAGTTTCAACACTCCATTTTTGTTGAATTTCACCATCTAGTGTCAAGATAGCAAATTTAATTGTTGTACCGCCTAAATCAACGCCAATTAACTTCTTATTCATTCCTCATTCTCCTTAATAGTAAATTTTACAGGTGACTTAGCTCTTTTTTCTTCAACACCATGTTCTCGATTAAGAACTAACTTTGCTGATAAAAAAGTCTGCTTGTCAATTACTCCTGCTTTATATAAATGATCAAGTTCTAGAGCCATTAACTCAATGTCCCACATACGTTTACCAACATATACAAAAATACCAAAATTTTTTAATAATTGCTGTACATCATATAACGTTTTCATGCTCTATCACCTCAACGTTTAATTATACTTGAATTGTACTTAACTTGTAAAACCAAAATTTAAGATTATCAAATTTATAAAAAGTAAAATCACAAAACTTACAATTCTTTTAACTTTAGGGACCCTACCTAAATTAGGGACACCAACGACATAACCTAAAAGAAAACCACTTACTAATCCACCTAAATGTCCTGTCAAATCCGAATTTCCAAACATACCAAAGAATATATTCAATATTACTAATAGAAAAAATTGACGAGACATAGTTTGTAAATATGGATTTCTTCTGAAAGATTCTCCCAACATCAAAAAAGAACCGAACATACCAAACAATGCTGTACTAGCACCTGCAGAAATGCTACTAAAATTAAATGCAAAACTTGCTATATTCCCACAAATTCCACTTACCAGATAAATTATTAAGAACCTTGTCTTTCCAAAAATATTTTCTAATAAAGTTCCTAAAAAATATAAAGTTATCATATTGATAAGTAAATGTTGTAATCCTATATGAATAAACATAGGAGTTATCAAGCGCCAATACTGACCATTGATAATATAAGGGGAATACTTTGCTCCAAAACGCACTAAATTAACAATATTTTCTGTTCCACCAAATAATGTCATTATTATATACATTACTATGTTAAGAATAATTAACGTATAAGTGATACTAGGTTTATTTTTTAAATATTGCAACATAAACCGCACCTCTTTATTCTTATTTGATTAGTAATGTAAATATCAAAACTATCAACATTCCACTGAGGTTCTCGGAAATACCTACTTCTATCAACAAGTGCTACCTTATTTCCACGATAATCACTTAAATACTTATCGTAAAATCCTCCACCGAATCCTAACCTTGCTCCATTTTCAGCAAATGCTAAGCCGGGAACAATGATTAAATCGATATTTTCTTTATTAACATAATTCTCACTTTCAGGTTCCAAAACACCAAATTTAGTTCTTACTATTTTGACATCAGGAGTTAATTCAACAAACTCCATCATTCTATTTGGTAAAGTCTTAGGTACTAAAACTTTTTTATTTTGTTGCCGAGCAGTTGAAATTATAGGAAAAGTATCTAACTCAAAATCTTCACTCAATGTAATTGCCACATTATCAGCTTTTTCCCACTCAGTAGTTTTAAATAACTCTTTATATAGATTTAGTTCGTCTAACTTTTTTCCCCAAGTTTTACTTAATTTTTGTAATTTTTGAATTTGGATTTTTCTAAATTCTTTCTTATTCATTGACATTGCATCACCTCATGTCGTACATAAAGAAAAAAACAACAGGATTTTTTCCTGTTGTTATTTTGTTTCACGATGTAAAGTAACTTTGTGATCACGTGGGCAATATTTTTTCAATTCGATGCGATCAGGATTGTTACGTTTATTCTTGCTTGTAAGATATGTTTGTTCATGACATTCTGTACATTCTAAAGTAATATTTACACGCATGTTTTAAACCTCCAAACATGTTTTAGATTTCAAAAAGACATAACTTTATCTTCGACGTTTAATATAATACCATCTTTTCAAACCTATTTCCAGTTTTTTTTATTATTTGTTAAGGAAATTAACTTGACACTATTAACTTATGTTAGACTATTCATATTCTTGTAAGTCACTTAATTCTTTTTCCTTATATTCTAATACATTTTGATATGATTGAACTTTAACAACTAAATCATTATATATGGCAGTTATCTTTGCTACATCTTTTTCATTATTAATAAGCTTTTCCTTTAATTCTTCAATCTTTTGATCAATCCCATTATATTCTTTTAAATCGTCTAATATAGTCTGTATATTTTCTTGAATAGTTTCATAGTTTACTTTCAAAATATTCAATTGTTCACTATTTTCTAACTCTGATTTATTATATTTTTCTACTTGTTTTTCTTTCTGACTTAAATCAATTTTAATAGAATTCAATTCAATTTCAGTTGCAGTGATAGCTGCTTTGCTTGCTTCAAATTTATTTTCTTCTCTTCTTAAAAGCCCTTTATTCTTTATCCACTCTTCACGTACCAATTCTGATAAATTATTTTTCCCTCTTAATCTATCTCGTAGTACGCTAATATTTTTATTCAAAGAATTTAAATCATCTTCCAATTTCGTAATCCCAGTCATATCAGGACCTTTTTTGGCATTTTGTAACTCTTCTTCCAACGCTATTTTATTCTTATTTTCATTTTCCAATTGATTATTAAGATCACTTAATTTTATTAAGTTTCCAGCTTGCTCAGCCTTTAATTCGTTGATCTTTGCTTCTATATTTTTCTTTCCAAAATCAGGTATGACATATGAACCATTAGCTTTTATATTATTATACGCGAATTCAAAGTGAATAGCTAAATTGTTATCAATTCCCACAGCCATATAGTGTGTACCATAGTCTTTGCTTTTATTTAAACCAAGCAACGTTTCTAAATGGCCAAAATTATTTTTAGTGTCATTAAATAGAAAATCAACTAATACTCTATAAATCACAGTCTTTAAGTCAGCCATAGTCATTTCATTATCACTAAATTCATTAAAATACTCTTCACCATTAGCCAATTCTTCATCCTTGCTATCATAATCCTCAAAAACACTTGGAGTTTGGTTCCATAGATCTGACAAACCTTCAATATCATGACCTAAACCTAATTTATTACTTTTCTGACTGTAAAAAGTTTGCCAATTATCCTGATTATACCTATCTACAACTGCTTGTGTGAACTGTATAGAATCTGGAGTAACCTCTATTAACCTACTTCCCATTTTTTCTCGTAATGGATTTAATAAACTTGCTACAAAAGTTGAAATTTCTATTAATTCCTGCAGTGTAAGCTTTGTTACATCTGAAATTTTATTCTTATCATCAATTTCTGAAAAATTCAACTTCTTATTATTAAGTTCTAGGCCTGGAGATATTATATCTGCTACTTCTTCACGAGAAATTTTTCCATAATCAAAATTTTCAAAGAGCACTTGTGTGTAGTCTTTAGGTATCCTAATTTGTGGCAATAAGTCTATTTTATTTTTTTCTTTTTCTATTGCACTTACTAATTTAGATAATATAGATTGTAGTTCATCCTTTTGCTTTTGAACTGTATCTATACTTTCCAAATTCTTATCTATTTTTTTCTGTACTTCTTTGACTAACTCATCTGTAGTTGGTAACTTATCTTTTTCTTTTTCTAACTGCTTCTTCTTACTAGAAATATCGTTTTTACACTGAGCTATATCTTTTTCTGTACTCTCTATTTCTTTTTTCTTACGCATCCAATCTTCATAAGAAATCTTTACTTTTCTATCAGCACGTTCTACATCTCTTTTTATTATTTCTGAACTATCTTTAGCATTAACTTGCTTTTTTTCGATATTGCTAACTTCTTCCTTTACATCATTTAAATCTTCTTTAGCTTGAATCAACTTTTTGTGGTTATTATTCCACTGTAATTCCGTCTCGTGTAAAGATTTCTCTACTCTTTCTAGAGATTTTTTATTTCTCTCTAACTCTTCTTTTTGACTCTCTTCACCTTCATTTAAAATTTTTTCTTTTATGTTAACTAACTTTGCATATTCATTTTGTAATGTTATTTGTAAATTTAATAAGTTGTCTAACTCAGACTCTTTTTCATTTTTTAATTCTGTGAATTCAACTATATCTTTGTTTAAATTTTTGATTTCATCTTTTAAATTTTGTTGAGGTTTTTGGACCTTATCTTGTGCGTCTGCTATGTCATTCTGTACTATTTCTTTATTGTCCATTACACATCCGCCTCTTTCTTCCCAGCAAACTAAAATATACTACCCTTATTATAATAAAAATATTGCTCTTAATATAGTTACTTTTTAATTTTTTATCATATTTAAAATATTTAATAAAAAATACCAGTAAATTTCCACATTTACCAGTATTTATAGTTTATTTTTTTATATTCAATGTTTCACTATTTAAATCTAATCTAATAAAAATTTCCCCTATTTTTTCAGCAAAATCCCCCATATATAATATGGAATCTTTCATAAAGACATTTGATTCACTATATAACTGATATAGTTTTCGATTTGTTCTTTCTTCCATATTTAAAGCTATTGCATATGGTAATAATTTTTCCCAAAAATTTTCGTCACCAACATCATTCAATTCTAGCTTTTCTATATTGCGTAAACTTCGATATAAAATCTTTAATCTTCTCAGTTCTATAAATATTTCAGGTTCATATTTATAAACATTAATAAATATATATATCAAATTTATATCATTAACAATAAGAATTGTAGCTATAATTATCCCTAACCACTTAGATACAATAAAAAATAAAATTACTCCTGCTAGATTGAATAGTGTCCAGAGTATTAACCATTTTTTAGTAAAATAACCTTTTAAATTACGTTTATGTTCCAGTTTAAATAGATTATCCACTTCTTCTTTAATTTTCCCTTGCCATTGCTTATAAGTTTCAGTAACTTCTGAAATCTTCATAAGATTGACAGTTTCTTCTATTTCAGATAACTTAATTTTATTGTCAGAAGTAAGATTACTAAATAATAATGTATTCAATCTATTATTTTCTATAAATTGTTCATCTTTAACTTGCAATTCGTAGTCATATATAGTCTGATAATTTTCAGTTCTTAGTGGATTTAATACTAGATCACCCTTATTTATTAAGTCTACTATATATGCTGCATAAACATTTCTGTTTGGCTTTCGTTTAGGAAATAAAATCGATCTAACATATTTAACCGATATGTTAGGAATATCAAATGAATATTTTGTAAACTTAAGATAATTTGATAAAACTAAATTTCTAGATAACACTCTCCAACTGAATATTCCCATAATTGTCATAACAATTAATAATATTGTTATAGAAATATATTTTCCAGTATATTTTATTTTACTATTCCTCTTTACCTTATCACTATTTTTATATTCATATCTTGCAATACTACTTTCTGTTGGAATAGGGGTTTTAAACATATTGTTGGTGTTATAGGCAAATAGATCTTTAGAACATATTAGCCTTAAATGTAAACTCTTATTTTCGGAAAGACTATTCAAATTAAAATTCACTTTTCCATTTTTCTTACTAGTCGTTATTTTACCATTGGTTGTGCCTCTCACCCATGCTCGTAAAATTTGTGGATTTTTTTCAGGTAAATCAAATGTTATATCAATATTGCTAAACTTATGTCCCCAATTACTCAGTATATTCCAATTTAATTCTGAAATATTACTATTACCATAATTTATAATCGCATTTGGTACATTATATGTTAGTTTGTATGTAACTCTCTCATTTTCAACTGGTTGATATATTCTTACTTTTACTTTAGTATTTGTTTCTGCTAAATCAGAAGTGACAAAATATTTACCAGCATTCATCTTGGCCTCTTTAGATATATCTGCATTAGTCCCTTTTTTTAATAAGACTTGCTTGTTATTTTTAATTTCATACACTTCCACATTATTAATCGTATCCACATCTTTTGGTAATTCTTGTGGAATAACTAATAAGTCATACTTACCATGAATATTATATTGTACACGTGTCGATACTCCTATAGAGCCATCATTTTTTAATTGAATATTAGAATTATAATCTTCAATATCGTAGTGTCTTTTGTTAATATTTTTAATAACTAAAATTATACTCAATACTAATATTACTAATAAGCAATATTTCCAATTCTTTTTGAAAAGACTTATAACTTTTTTTTTCAAATTCGACACCCCTATCATAAGAATTATGACAAAGTTTCAACCTGTTGTCTACTTTAAAAAAATATTTCTTAATAAAAAAGTCACTATGTTTCATAAACACAATGACTTTTGATTAATTTGCTGGATTAAATCCATTAGGGTAACGTTTATTTAACGTTTCGATGTTTTCTTGTGCTACTTCATCAAAGGGTATATCTGCCCATTCTGCAATTTGTGATAAATACCAAAGTACATCCCCAAGTTCATGTACTAATTTTTCTTTATCTAAATCTTTTCCTTTAAAAGTATACGCCTTAACTAAATCAACAACTTGTCCCGTTTCTCCAGCTAATCCTAATGCACAATTTGTAAGAACTTGCTCATTTCCATATAATGTTCGATTAGCAGCTTCTTGATATTCATTAAATTCCATAATATTCCTCACAATTATTAATTAACTTTGGTAATACTTTCAATCCAATTCCAAACTTCATCTTTACCTATCTTATCAACAGCAGAGAATAAAATTAGTCTATCATTTTTTGTCAATTGTAGTTTTTTTCTAATTTGACTTTCACTTTTATTTCTTTTGCTTTTTGGAATTTTATCTATTTTCGTTCCTACAACTAATACAGGTATATTGTAATAATGCAAAAATTCTATCATTTGACAATCTAATTCTGAAGGTTCATGGCGAGCATCTACTAAACTGATAGCTCCCTTTAGCACTTGTCGAGTAGAAAAATATGTTTCTATCATTCTAGCCCATTTTTCTCTTTCTTTTTGTGAAACTTTAGCATATCCGTAACCTGGTACATCAACAAAATATAATAAATCCTCGATATTGTAAAAATTCAGCGTTTGCGTTTTTCCGGGTTGACTTGACGTACGGGCATAATTTCTTCTATTAATTAATGTGTTAATTAATGAAGACTTTCCAACATTGGAACGACCAGCAAGTGCTACTTCTGGCAATTTAGCATCTGGATATTGTTCTGGTCTTACGGCACTAATTGTTAAATTGACGTTATGTACTTGCATTAAATAATACCACCTTAATCTAAATTATAATAATAAATAAGGAAGTGACTGACTTACATCTACTCACTCCCTCAAAAACTAATTACTTCTTACCATAATTATTCTTCATTGCATTCATCATTTGATGCAATTTCTTTTCAGATGGTTTTTGTCCCATTTGAATCATCATAGTACGCATCATTTGTTCATTAATAGGTGGATTCTTCTTTAAATAGTCTTCCATATACTTTCGAGCAGCAAAAAAGCCACCAACAAATCCTAGCACAGCAACAATAATGACAATAAGCACCCAAATACCTGTACTCATTTATAAGTTCTCCTTCCTCTAATAAGATTAACCTATCTAATAATTTAAAAAATTAATCTTACTTTTTAACGCTTATTATATTATATCATTTGTAATATTACCTATCAACGCTTACACTAAGATAAATTAATCATCTCTTAGACCACGTTCTCTTTGAATCTTTTTTACCTTTTCAGGTGTTACTTCTTTACCATTTTTATCATATACTTGTAGCATTTCAATATGGCTTCTAAAATTTTCTCTAAATAAAGAAAGATAGGTTTCTCGTAATTCTTTTTGTTCGGCTAACTCTTCAGATGTTAGGCCTTCTTCTTTTTTCTTTTTAGAAAGTTCATTTATTCTATCTATTAACTCTTGTGGAATTCCTTTATTATCAGCCAATCGTCTCACTCCTTTGCGATTTACTCTATTTGACATATTATCAAAAAGCTTACAAAAAGACAAGTTATAAACACGAACGTTAGTTTGACGTTTTTAATAATTCTATGTTATAATTAAGTTATTATATTAATATTGGAGTGTCTAGAATGACAAAATCAGAGAAACGTCAACATGATATTCTTCGTTATATATTTTCACATGTATCTGATAGTGGCTACCCACCTACTGTTCGTGAAATTTGTAACGCTGTTGGTTTATCATCTACTTCAACCGTTCATGGACATCTTTCTAAGCTTGAAAGTAAAGGTCTCATTAAACGCGATCCTACTAAACCTCGCGCCATTGAAATTACTTTAGCAGGCTTAGAAATGTTGGATGAGTTACCTAACAAAACTCAAATTCCCATTGTAGGTACTGTTACTGCTGGTGAACCTATTTTAGCAGTCGAAGAAAATAGAGATTATTTTCCTTTACCACCTTACTTTGAATCTGCTGATGATCTTTTCATGTTATCTATTCGTGGCGAGAGTATGATAAACGCTGGTATCTTAGATGGTGATCAAGTTATTGTTCGTAAGCAATCTTCTGCAAATAATGGAGAAATAGTTATTGCCATGACTGAAGAGAATGAAGCAACTTGCAAACGTTTCTTCAAAGAAGATGGATATTACCGATTACAACCCGAAAATGATACAATGGATCCTATTATCTTAGAAAATGTAACTATTTTAGGAAAAGTTGTTGGACTATATCGTGATCTTATTTAAAAAGCTAGGATGTATTGTTTTTATACCAAATATATGGTGTTACACAATACCTAATCCTAGCTTTTTATTTTGACATTTTAATTAATTCTTCTGCATATTTCAATGTTAATTCTGTAATTTCAGATCCAGATAACATTCTTGCTATCTCTCTAATTTTTTGTTTTTCATCTAATTCTTTTAATGAAGTTTCTGTTCTACCATCGTTGACAGATTTTGAAATATAGTAATGATTGTCTGCAATTGCTGCAACTTGCGGTAAGTGAGTAATGCATAAAACTTGTGAATTATTTGAAATTTGGCTTATTTTTTCAGCAATCGCTTGAGCTACACGACCGCTAACACCAGTATCAACTTCATCAAAGATAATACTTGTGACACCCATCTTTTGAGGAAAAATTGTTTTTAAAGCTAACATTATTCGTGAAAGTTCACCACCTGAAGCTATCTTAGCTAATGGGCCCATTTCTTCACCTGGATTAGTTTGAATATAAAATTCAACTTTATCGATACCTTTAGAATACAATTTAGAATTATTTAAACATTTAACTTCAAATACAGCTTTGTCCATATATAATGCACTTAATTGTTCATGGATCATTTTTTCTAATTTTTTAGCGCTTTTCTTCCGCTGTTTCGAAAGTTTTATTGCCAATTCTTTTACTTTTTCTAATGCCTCAGATAATTGTCTTTCTTGCTTTTCTGAATTTTGTTCCGCATTTTCCATTTCTCTTAATTCTTTTTCAATTCTACTATGATAATGCAAAATATCCTCTATTGTATCACCATATTTTCTCTTCAATTGGTGGATCAACTCTAATCTTTCCTCTATTTCATTTAACCTTTCTCCATTCCACTCCATTGAATCAAGTTCATCTGAAATATCACGAGCGGCATCTTCTAGACTATAAAAAGCATCTGAAATTTTAGTATTGATTTCTTGAAGATTTTCTGATAAATCTGAAACATCGCTTAACTCATTCATTGCATTTCCTAAATTTCCAACTACATCTATTTTTTCACCAGATAAAATTTGATAACTTAATTCTAAAGCATCATGTATTGCTTGAAAATTATCCAATTTATTTTTTTCTTCGACTAGTTCATCTTCTTCATTAATTTTTAAACCAGCTTCTTCAATTTCTTTGACTTGGAAATTTAGCATATCTAGTCTTTGGACCCAGGCCTTCTCATCAGCTTCTTTTTTTTCCATTGATAATTTTAGCTTACGATAATTTTGATACACAACTTGATATTGATTTCTTAACTGGGATATTTTTTTATCATATTCATCTAACAAATCTATATGGTTTTCTGGCTTCATCAATTCTTGGTGCTCATTCTGCCCATGAATATCAATTAATGTTTCTCCTACCTTTCGTAAAGTTGCCAAATTTACCATCATTCCATTGATGCGACAAATATTTCTTCCGCCTCGATATAAATCTCTTTGCAAGATTATTTGTCCATCTTCAGAATCTATTCCGTATTCTTCCAAAATGTTGTAAGTATTAGCTTCTCTAGGTAATGTAAATAACCCCTGAATAACAGCTTTTTTCTCACCCTTACGAATAAATTCAGTAGAACCTCTGCCTCCTGCTAATAAGCCCAGAGCATCAATAATAATTGATTTACCAGCACCTGTCTCACCCGTCAATACTGTCATCTTAGGTTGAAATGATATTTGTATTTCATCTATAATGGCGAAATCCTTTATTGATAATTCTTGTAACATATAATCACCCTATATTTATCAGATTTAACAACTTATTCTCCATTTTTATTGCATCTTCTTCTGAGTAAGCAAATATCATGACTGTAGCATCATCTCCTAAAGTCGCAAAAACTTCCGGATATTTTGCTTGTTCAATCAGATTAGCAACTGCAGGTCCACTACCAGGTAAAACTTTAAATACACATAGTTCTCTATTTTGTGCTGAAGAAACATATGATTCACTTAATGTATCACTCAATTTCTTTTCTACATTAATTTCTTTTAGCGTAGGCATACTATACCTATAACTACCAGTTTGTGTTGGCAATTTAACTAGTTGCATTTCTTTTACATCGCGAGAAATAGTTGCTTGCGTTACATTTATTCCACGAGCATTTAACTTTTCTACAATATCTTCTTGCTTATATATAACATTTTCTTGGAGGATTTCCTTGATAAGTTTCTGTCTGACTTGCTTTCTCATTCAGTTCATCCCTCTCTCATATAATTATGCTTTCTTTTTAATATCTAATGTAGCATGAGCTTGTTTCACAATTAACTCAGGATTTACACTAGGCGAAATATTTCCAACACTTTCCTTAGATACCAGATGAACTAAAAATTCAATATTTCCTTCCCCACCAGTGATAGGTGAAAAATCTAATTCAACAACATCGTAATTTTCTTCAGCTGCAAAACTTATGATTTTATTTAGTACTTCTAGATGAACCTTTGGATCTCTTACAATTCCATGTTTTCCAACTTTTTCTTTTCCAGCTTCAAATTGGGGCTTAATTAAAGCTATTACATCACCATTATTTTGAATAATCTCATGTAAAGTTGGTAATATTAACTGTAAAGAAATAAAAGAAACATCTATTGTAGCTAAATCTGGTTGTCCTTTAGTAAAATCTTCTAATTTACTGTATCTGAAATTTGTATTCTCCATAACAACAACTCTGTCATCTTGACGCAACTTCCAAGCTAATTGATTAGTTCCTACATCTAAAGCATAGCTTAATTTGGCCCCTTTTTGTAGAGCTACATCTGTAAATCCTCCAGTAGACGATCCTATGTCTAACATAGTTTTATTTTTTGCATCAACTTTAAATACCTTAAGTGCTTTTTCGAGTTTTAAACCGCCTCTACTTACATAAGGCATTTTTGTCCCCTTAAAATGTAACTCAGTATCTACAGAAATTTTCATTCCGGGTTTATCTAATCTTTCTTCGTTCTCTCCTAAAATTTCGCCAGCCATTACAGCCCTTTTAGCTTGTTCTCTTGTAGAAAATAATCCCTGTTTAACTAATAGTACATCTACACGTTCTTTTTTCATAATTACTTCCTTACTTTAAAATAATCTAACAATTGCTCAAATAGGTCTATTGCAATATCATTATTCGCCATTTCTTTTAATAAATTCTCAGTATTATTTAAAACTTCAACTAAAGCTTCCTTGGTCCCCTGTACTCCTAAAAGAATTGGATAAGTATTTTTATTTTCTATCTCATCTTTATGAACATTTTTGCCTAAAGATTTGGCATCACCAATCACATCTAATAAGTCATCATAAATTTGAAATGCTAAGCCAAAATTCTCACCATATTTTCTTAGTAACTCTAATTGATTATCAGAAGCATCACTCAAAATCCCTCCGGCAACACAAGCATATCTTAACAATGCACCTGTCTTACCTGCATGAAGATGTTTCAATTCTTCCAAATTATATTTTTTACTTTCCCCTAAAATATCATCAGTTTGACCACTTACCATCCCCTGTGGTCCAGCAGCCAAAGCTAATTGTGAGATTAATTTTATTTTTTTATCGTTATCAATATCAGTAAGAGATAGCCATTCAAATGAAGTCGTTAACAAACCATCCCCTGCTAAAACTGCTATTGCTTGCCCAAATTTTTTATGGTTAGTTGGCTTTCCTCTTCTTAATTCATCATTATCCATTTCTGGTAAATCATCATGAATTAATGAGTAGGTATGCAGAAGTTCCAAACTACCTGCCACTTGATAATCACTTTTTGAAATTTTCTTACCTAAAGAATACGCTGAAATTAACACCAATAAAGGTCTTATTCTTTTTCCACCAGCATCAACTGAATATCTCATAGATTCTTTCAAAATTTGATTACTATTCAAAGAATTTAAATAAAGATCCATCTCATTCTCTAATTTTGGGAGTGAGATTTTTTCAAATTCAGTTAAATTACTAATCCTCATTTTCTTTTTCAAATAATTGTTCATCTCCATTATCATCTATTACTTTAGTCAATGTTTCTTCTGCTTGTAGAAGTGTATTTTGTAATTTTTTACTCAAATCCATCCCTTGTTTAAATTTTTCAATTGCTTCTTCTAATGGAATGTCTCCCTGCTCAAGTCTTTTTACTATTTCTTCAAGGTTCTTCATATCTTGTTCAAAAGTTACTTTTTCTGCCATTATTCTTTTTCCTCTCTAATTTTTGTTATTCTAGCTTCAGCACTACCATTTTCAAAATAAAGTGTTACATCATCATTTGGCTGTAATGATTTAACATTTTTTACTGTTTTACCATCTTTTAAAATATAACTATATCCTCTATTCATAACTTTCAATGGACTTAACATATCTAAAGATGACATTAATTTTTCTAATTTATAGCTTTTATCATTAAAAACACCTAACATCCCTAGATGCATTTTTTCTAATAACTGTTGTAAATTATTTTTTTCATCTTTAATTCTAATGCTTGGATTATTATGTTGTAAATTACTTTCTAATAACTGTAATTGTTTTTCATTTTGATAAACTAAATTTTTAAAAGCTTGATTTTTTCTATTAATCAATGAATCTAAATTTTGCGCATACCCTGTATATAGTCTATCTGGTTGTTGCAAAATATATGAACTACATACTTTATCTAAAATCTGTTGATAATTGGATATTTTATTTTTTAGAACTTGTATTATTCTTAAACGATACTGCTTAATCTTCACTATTTCTTCACTCAATACAGGTGTTGCTAATTCAGCTGCTGCTGTAGGTGTAGCAGCTCTAATATCTGCTACTAAATCTGCAATTGTTGTATCAGTTTCATGACCTACAGAAGATATAACTGGAATCTTGCTATCACTAATTGCCCTAGCAACCTTTTCTTCATTAAAAGGCCACAAATCCTCTATTGATCCTCCGCCTCTACCAATAATTATTGTATCAAAATTTCCTTCTTCGTTTACTTGTTTTAATCTTCCAACTAAAGAATCAGCAGCATCATCTCCTTGAACAACAGCTGGGAATAAAACTAGTTGTGCAATTGGATAGCGTCTATGCGTTGTAGTAATAATATCTCTAATAACTGCACCAGATGGACTAGTAATAACAGCAATTCTCTTGGGGTATTTAACCAAAGGTTTCTTTAATTCTTCATTAAATAATCCTTCTATTCGTAATTTTTTTACCAGTTGTTCATATGCTTGATATAGTGCACCTACTCCATCAGGTTGCATTGTATCAATAATTATTTGATATCTTCCGGATTTTTCATATAAATCAACTCTCCCAGAGACCAAAACTTTCATTCCTTCCTCTGGTTCAAACTTTATTTTTGAAAAGGCACTTTGGAACATCATTACACTTATCACAGCATTATCATCTTTTAAACTAAAGTACTGATGTGTAGCTCTACGTCTAAAATTAGATATTTCACCTGTTAAATATACCCTTCTTAAATAAGGATCACGAGTAAATTTAGTATGCAAATATTTTGTCAGAGCACTTACCGTTAAATATTCTTTACTCACCAGCAACACTTCTTTCTGCTAATTCTACTGTTTGTTTCATCAACATTGCAATTGTCATTGGCCCTACACCACCAGGAACTGGGGTTATATAGCTGGCTACTTTGCTCACACTTTCCATATTAACATCGCCTACTAATTTTCCATCACTATTTCTATTCATACCCACGTCTATCACAACAGCTCCTTTCCTTACATAATTTTCATCTATAAACTCACCTTTACCAATAGCAACAATCAAAATATCAGCTTGCCTTGTCACTTCAGCTAAATTCTTGGTCTTACTATGCGCTATTGTTACAGTAGCATCACTATTTACCAGCAATGCAGCCATTGGTCTACCTACAATATTACTTCTGCCGACAATTACAACTCTTTTTCCTGAAACAGGAATATCATATTCCTTGAAAAATTCCATAATTCCTCTTGGAGTACAAGGTAATGGTCCAGGTATATTCATAAATAGTTTTCCGATATTTAAAGGATGAAATCCATCTACATCTTTTTCGGGTATAATTCTATGGGTTACTTTATTTTCATTTATATGTTTTGGTAACGGCAATTGTACTAAAATACCATGAACAGTTCCATCACTATTTAATTCATCAATTAACCTAATTAATTCATCTTCTTCAACATTTTCAGGCAATCTAATATCTACAGCTTCTATACCTAACGCATGTGCAGTTTTTCTTTTATTTCTTACGTAAACTTGACTAGCAGGATCTTCGCCTACTAAAATTACTACTAATTTTGGAGTTATCCCTTCTTGTTTTAATAAGCTAACTTTTTCAGATACATTAGTTCTTATTTTTTTAGATAACATTCGCCCATCTAATATTGTTGCTACCATAAAAATTTCCCCTTTAAACATTAATTCATAAAATAAATTTTACCATAAATGATCTATCTAATGCGCACGTTCTCAAAATAATTAAAAAAACTAATTATATAATCAAAAATACAGCTATATCAGTGATATAACTGTATTTCATTTTTATATTAAGTTTTGTAAAATAGCATTTACAAATTTATATGACTTATCATCACTGAATTCCTTTGCCAATTCAACAGCTTCATTAACAGCAATTTTACTAGCAACATCACTATACTTAATTTCAAATATAGCTATTCTCAAGATAATCAAATCAGTTTTATTAAGTCGACCAATATTCCAATTTTTTCTCAAATATTTAGTAATTTCCATATCAATTTCACTTTGATGGTCTAGAACACCATCTACAAGTTCGTTTAAATATGATAAATCAGAATCATTGTTATCTTCATCTAGTAATTCTTGATAAATGTCTTCACTATTTGCATCTGGATTACTTCCTAATGCAAACAAAGTTTGAAATGCTATTTTTCTAATATCGTGTCTACTCAAGCTCATTATTCGTCACCATTTTCTTCAAATAGGTTGTTAGGATCAACTGTAGGTTCTTCTTTTTCTGGAACCATACCTTGAATATGAACATTAACTGCCGCTAATTCTATCCCAGTCATAAACAATACTTGTTGTCGTACTTTTTCTTGAATTTCATTAGCTACTTTAGGAACAGAGACACCGTAATTAAGGAAAGTATATACATCAACAGCTAAATCTGTATCTGTATTACTTAGTTTTACACCTTTACCACGATTTTGACGACCAAGAAGTGCAGAAATATTATTAGCCAATGATCCTCTCATTGAATAAACTCCATCAACCTTAGCAGCTGCAATTCCAATAATAATTTCCAAAACTTCAGGTGCCATCTCTATTCTACCTAAATCATTTGTTTCTTCGTTTTTTAAGACGATATTATCTGCCATTAAAAACACCTCTTAACTAAGCACGTGAAATGTAAGTACCGTCACTTGTATTAATAGTTAAAACGTCTCCTTCACTAACAAAGAAAGGAACTTGTACTACTAAGCCAGTTTCCATTGTAGCCGGTTTAGAACCACCTGAAGATGTATCACCTTTGATGCCTGGTTCTGTTTCTTTAACTTCCAAGTCAACTGTATTAGGTAATTCAACACCTAATGTTTCTGTACCAAACATGATGATACTTACTACCATGTTTTCTTTCATATATTTAAGTTCTTCTTCGATTTGTGAACCTGGTAATTCAAGCTGTTCGTAAGTATTTGTATCCATAAATACATAGTTATCACCATCAGCATATAGATATTGCATCTTTTTACGATCTATTTGTGCTTGATTTACTTTTTCACCTGCACGGAATGTTTTTTCTTGTACAGCACCTGTACGTAAATTCTTTAATTTAGAACGTACAAATGCAGATCCCTTACCTGGCTTAACATGTTGAAATTCAACAACACGCCATAGTTCACCATCTACTTCAATAGTTAAACCATTTTTAAATTCGTTAACTGAAATCATTGTTTATCCTCCTAAAATTATGTTAGCGAAATACATTAAATAAAAGACATAAGTATTCCCATCAATTAGCTACCTATAAATAGTATCAAGAATGAATACTCTTTTGCAAGCTTATTTCAAATTATTCTTAGTTTTATTGATTAAAATAATCTTCTATCTCTTCTGGACTTATCCCTAATTCTACCAAGCCAAATTTTATTAACATATGCCACGCATGTACAAATTCTGTACTTTGATGACTAAAATAACACTTATTTATCTGTTGTTGAATAATTAAATAAACACTATTATATGATTTACTATGCCATTTAGACTTAAAATTTGATATTTGTTCTTCATTTAATAATAATAGGTAGAGCCATTTCTTTTCATTAGCAATACTTATAAAATATACCATTGTCTCACAAAAATATTCTATAAGTTCTTTTCTATTCTCATTACGAACATTTTCCATCATCTTTGCCAAATAAATATTTAAACCTACATAGAGTCCAGCTACTCTTTCTTCTGGATTTAAAACTTTTGTTGGTAAAAACAACTTAATTTCTCTTCCTCTAACTTTTTTAGCTATTTCATTAATATCCATATAAATTAGACCCTCAGCAAAAATTTATAATTAGAAATATAAAGGATTAGATTGTATTTCTAAACTACTTAAATTATCTAAGTACCATGTACGAATGAAATCATATTGGAACAGTAAATCAAACCAAGATACTTTATGATCATCATCTGTAACAACTAATCCCCATTTATTTAATGTAGCACTACTATCTTCTATTGATTTATCATAAATTGTAACTTCAACACCATTATCCAGTTTCAAAATAGCTTCATTATGCAAGCCTGTTACTAACATAAAGTTTTCTCTCGCAGCTTGAATAAATAATTTATCTAGAGCCGCTTGAGGAATACCTGTATTACCAAATTGATAGAATGTACTATTGGAAGGATCCATAATGTTAAAGTCCACATCAAATCCATAATCTTTTTTGAAATATTCTCCTAAAGCCATTAAATACATCTCAAACTTCTTCACAGTTTCATAATTGTATGTCTTGCTATAATCAACAACTAATAAGTTAGTGATAGCTCTACTATTGAAATGTAAAATTCTTCTTTGGAAGTTAAGATAGAACAAAATTTCACCTGTATTTTTTTCAGTATAGTAAGCCCCACCTTCTTCTGTATTATCTATTCTAAAAGTGAAGTAGCCATTTTGATTTATCCCTGGAAATTCATGATACAATTCATCATTTCTATCGGATGACTGTAGTATAACCTGTTCGTTTTGATGTAACTGTAATAATCTATTTAAAAAGATCAAATAATAATCAGATTGACTATATTGTTGAGGAAAAACTAAATAAGCCGTATCTAGTTGAAATAGAGTCAGTTCCATTGCAGCTCTTAATAAATTTTGGGAATCCGTAGTTTCTATAAGTTCATCCAATAACTCTGTGAACTTCAATCCATTATGTAAACTATCTTTTAGTTGATTGTTATATGAAAGAAGTCTTCCTTTAGTACTTAAAGAGTGTACATCTTCCTCACTATTTTCATAGTTATTAGGGTAAAAGGTAACAGTACCATTGCTATTATTTTTTTCCATACTAATCTACTCTCCCTTTTCTTGCAATTAAATCAGCAATATAATCACGATATAGAGAATTATTATGGTCAATAAAGTTTTCAAATGTACCAAACTTTGTAATAATACTTTGCTTTTCATAGCCTAATAATGTATCTTCTTTCGATAAATTCAAAACTTTTTCTTCATTTTCACGAATCTTTTGATACGCATTATTTGCTGCTTCATCTAAATCAGTTAGTTTTGATAACTCCGACATTAACTTTTGTCTTTGTTCCTTTTGTTTAGATTGCTCCCAGAAACTTACTTTTTCCTGAGATTGTCTCTTCAATTCTTTTCTTATTTCATCTTTACGTTGATCACGACTGTCTTGTCCGTCTATTAACTCTTGTAAAGAATCTGTCTCTTCAGAAATTTTATTAATTTCATCTGTATTATATCTTTTATTCTCTACTTCTAATTCAAATGCTCGAGATAACTTTTCGTATTCTTCAGCATTAAATTTGAATTCGACATTCAATACATCTAATTCACCAAATAAGCGTCGTCCCCACCAATTTCCAAAATAAAATTGAAAACGCCCTACACCTATCTCTTCAAAATAAAAGAAAGGATACATTTCACGTAAATAAGTAATTAACTTTTTACTCAAAAAAGCACTTATTTTATCATGAACATCTAAAATTAAACTTTCATTTTCTATATCTGCTACGCTATGTTTTGCTTTTAAAATTTCTTTGGAGTAGCGTTGACCGTCTATTAATTGATAAACTAATCGGTCGTCTTGCTCGTCAATAGCATCGTTTAAAACCTTTAAATATTCTATTTTGCTTATCAATGAGTTAGATAACTCTTTTGTCGCATAGTCATGGTCTGATAAATTAAATTGGTTTGAATCCGCCATTTGAACTCTCCTTAATAATCATTAATTTTTAAATAAAACTATAATCTTATTTTACCAAATATTCCTTTAGTTCTAAAGCTTGACATAATTAAGATTAGAATAAAAATTATTTAAATTCTATTTTTATATTGTCTTTGATTTTCCTTTATGCCTGTTAAAACAAATTGAGCATCATCCATATCTAAATCTAATTCACTATTATTTTCATAATGTAAGCTCCTTAAATAAATTTTTTCGTACTCTTCGACAGAAATACGTGTTCTTTTTTGTAGAAACTCATTTGTTGTATTCATTAAATATTTACGATAATCCTTTCTCAAAAGCATAGCAAAGAATTCTCCCTGTGCTCCAGAACCATAACTAAATAGACCTAATCTGTCACCAGATTTTAAATCATCATTGTTTTCTAATAATGATAATAGGCTTAAATATAAGGAACCCGTATACAAATTGCCTACTTGTCGATTGTACAAGCGTGAATCTTCAAATCTATGAGCTAATTTAGCTGACACTTTAGCATCTGCATCTTTTTGTGCTTCTCGTAATGCTTTTAATCCCATTTTAGTATATGGCAAATGAAATAAAAGAGCTTCAAAATTATCAATAGTAAATCCAGTCTTATCTTTATAATTACTATAAACATTATTAAAAAAGTCTAAATATACGTTTGATGAATATTTTCCGTCAACTAAAGCCTCGCTATGTCCAAGAGGTCTCCAAAAGTCCATTATATTACGTGATAGATATGTCGAACCTCCTTCAAATGACAATAATTTAGGATTAGCACTAACTAACATTGCAACTGCTCCACCACCTTGTGTTACTTCACCAGGAGTATTCAATCCGTATTTAGCAATATCTGCACCTATAATTAACGCTTTACTATCCGGATTTAACGCAACTTGTGCTTTAGCCATTTGTAACGCAGCTGTTGCACCATAACATGCTTGCTTTATTTCAAAAGTTCTAATATCATCTCTTAGACCTAACAAATCAGCAATATAAGCAGCTGCTGATTTAGAATTATCTATTCCTGATTCTGTCCCCACAATTACCAAATCAATGCTTTCTTTATCTTCATTTGTGAGCATAGATTCTGCAGCATTCGCACCCATCGTAACTATATCTTGAGTAGGTGGAATTACTGCCATTTTACTTTGACCTATACCTATAAGATATTTATCTGGATCCTCATTTCTGGCAATTGCTAGTTCAGTCATATCTACGTATAAATTAGAAGTAAAAAAATTAATTTTATCAATTCCTATATCCATCAATATACACTCTACTTTCAATTAGTTATCTAACTTATGTTATCACGTTTTTTAAGGTTATTAAACGTTCATGTCTTATTTTTTAGTATAATGATAACAGGTGGTGATAAGTTTGAAAAATTATAAGATTATTGTTTTCGGTACCGTCCAAGGTGTTGGATTCCGTTATACAACTAAAGCTATCGCTGATAATATGGGTATTAAGGGAATTGTACGTAACCAAAGCGATGGAACTGTTTATATTGAAGCACAGGGAAATAGTCTATTATTATCGCAATTCATATCTTCTATAAAAGCTCCAAAAAATCCATTTGCTAAAGTTACAAAAATTGAAGTTTCAGAAATTCCTGTAAAAACATATAATGACTTTTCTGTAACTTATTAGTTGTTTAAACAAGCGTTTCACTGTATCCGCTTGTTTATTTTTATATTGAAAAAAAACGTTTAATCAAGTATAGTATTCTACAGAATAAATATGAAAGGGAATTATTAATGAATAAAAATAAAAAATACATACTATTACCTTCATTTCTCACAATCGCTCTATTATTAAGTGGTTGTGTACAAAGAACCAAGGATGGAAAACCCTATGGATTCATTTACGAAAAATTAGCTATACCTACTCAACATTTATTGGAATGGCTATCCGGTGTTCTAGGTGGAAGCTATGGCTGGTCAATCATAGTTATTACTTTCATTGTTCGATTAATTATGATGCCTATTATGATTAATCAATCTAAAAAAGCAACCATTCAACAAGAAAAAATTGCAATGATTAGACCTCAACTTGCTAAAATTCAAGAGCAGCAAAAAAATGCCAAGACTCCTGAAGAGAGAAATGCTGCTAGCCAAGCTATGATGAAACTTTACCAAGAAAATAATATTTCTATGGTTGGTGGAATTGGTTGTCTTCCATTACTTATACAAATGCCTATCTTCGCTGCTTTATATGCGGCAATACAATATTCTCCTGAGTTATCTAAGACAACTTTTATGGGAATTAACTTAGGTCATAGAAGTTTTACTTTTGTTGTGCTAACATTTGTTATTTATGCTTTACAAGGTTGGTTGTCTACATTAGGACTACCTGAAGAACAAAAAAAGCAAATGCAATCAATGATTATTGTATCTCCAGTAATGCTAACTGGAATGACATACATTTCCCCTGCTGGTTTAGGATTGTATTTCTTTATTGGTGGTATTTTTGCTTGCATTCAAACTCTAATTATTAATTTCATGCGTCCTAGAATTCGTAAGGATATTAAAAAAGAGCTGAAAAATAAACCAATTAAAGAAGTTACCGTTGAATCACCTGTAAAGAAGACTGATGATGAAAAGAAAGTAACCTCAGTTTCTAAGGATATGCATGAAAAAAATCGTAAAAGAAACGCTGGTAAGCAAAATCGTAAGAAATGATCAAATATAACTTTTTATATCGAGACTAGAAAAAGCCGCTAGAAATCGCGTTACTAAAAACGTTGATTCCTAGCGGCTTTTAATATAACTATTTTCTAAAATTCATCTAAAAATATGGTTTTCCCCTAGCCTCTTTTTTAACCAATTTCATTCTTAAAGCTATATAAAAAATAAGAAGTATGACTTACTTGCCATACTTCCTATTTTTTATTATCTAAGTCTACCAATGGTAAAGAAATTCTAAATAAGGAACCCTGTCCTTCGACACTCTCAACAGACATAGATCCATGATAGCCTTCAACTAACTTTCTAGCAATTGACAATCCAAGTCCATTACCACCCTTATCTCGGCTACGTGCCTTATCAACTCGATAAAACCTATCAAAGATCTTATCTATATTTTCCTGTGAAATTCCAACCCCAAAATCTTGAACAACAAATTCAACCAACTTACTATTCTTCGAAATTGACATATGAACTTCTTTTCTATCTTGAGAATATTTTACTGCATTATCCATCAGAATAATTAACACTTGTTCCAAATGATTTCTATAAATTTTTACTGGTGTATTATTTTTTAAATCATTATCCAAAACAAATGTAAAATCTGGATGTATCATCTTGAAATTATTGAATACTTGTAATCCTACTTCTCTTGCATCGCTAACTTCATTACCAAATTGCAACTCTACTTGTTCTGCTCTAGATAAATCTAACATTTCCTGAACTAAACTTTTCATTCTTGTTATTTCCTGTAATGATGCTGAAATAGATTCTTCCAATATCTGTGGATCATCCTTGCCCCATCTACTTAATAAGTCCAAATGTCCTTGAATAATCGCCACAGGTGTTCTCAATTCATGCGATACATCTTCTACAAATTGTTGTTGTTGTTGAATGTATCTTTCCATTCTATCAAGCATATCATTAAATAAATTGCTTAATTCTGATAGTTCATCATTTTGATTTAGAATCGGAACTCTAACGTTAGCTAAGGAGTCTCTTTCATCATCTGTATTTATTTTACCAATTGTTTCATTTATAAGTTCTATTGGTCTTAATAACCATGCTGAAAGTACATATCCAACTAAAGCACTAGCTAACCCAGCAGTTACACCAAAAACAATAAATATCAATATTAACTTATGTCTAGTAGCATCGTAATCTACTAATTTATTAGTGACTTGTACATATCCAATTAATTTATTACTTTTATTTGAATAAACAGGTCTTCTAACTATATATACAGTTTGTCCATTGATTTTCGTGATTTTTTGTTTATTTTTGCTAGAAAAATCTACTAATACTCCTCTAGAAGCAAATAGCAATTCTTTATTAACACTATAAACACTAATTCCTATATTTTTTCCTGAAGTTGCAGTCAAAACAGAATCAGAATATATTGCTGCTTGTTTCCTATTCTGAATATCATCATTCCAAGAAGAGCTAAGAATATCCCTTACACCAGTATCTGTAAGTGTACTATTAGATTGCGCTAACCTTAAAGTTACAGCATTCATCGCCTCTTCTGAATGTCCCTTTTCTTGTCTTATTAAAAGACTGGAAAAACTTTGAAATAAAAGTGTTGCAAAAACGGCAAAAATTATAACAACACCTAGACCTGTTCCCAACGACCATTTTAAGTTAATCGAAAAAAACTTTTTCTTTTCATTCGTCGTTTCCATATTATCAACACCTTAATTTTTAGGAACGCATTACGTATCCAGTACCACGAACTGTTTGGATATAGCTGTCTTCTCCAGGACGATCAATCTTATTACGTAAATAACGGATATAAACATCCACAACATTTGTTTCTATTTGTGTTTCATATCCCCATACTTTCTTCAAAAGTGTATCTCTAGCTAAAACAACATTTATATTTTCCATCAACGTTAATAGTAGTTCATACTCTCTCTTAGTTAATTCTATGATTTCATCTCCACGTCTTACAACTCTATTTTCCTTTTCAATAGTTAAGTCGCGATATGTTAGTGTTGTTTGTTTATTTCCATTTTGTTCATTTTCTAGCTCTACACGACGCAAAACGGCTCTTAATCTTGCTAGTAATTCTTCAATAGCAAATGGTTTTACAATATAGTCATCTGCCCCATGATCTAGACCTGAAACTCTGTCGATAACTGAATCTCTTGCAGTCATCATGATAATTGGTGTATTCTTCACTTGACGAACACGACGACAAACTTCCAAACCATTTAATTCAGGTAACATTAAATCTAATAAAATGGCATCCCAATCTTCGTCCAGTGCCAATTCTAAACCTTGTCGTCCATTTTTACATACTTCTGTCTCGTATCCTTCATGTTGTAATTCAAGTTCAACAAAACGAGATAAATTTTTTTCGTCCTCAATTATTAAAATTCTGCTCATATACGACACTCCTATATAATAATGACAAATAAATTATATCTTAAATTCTACTCATTGCAATTTTAACATTTTACCACAAAAATGCCTATCATTAAAGTTACACTTAAAACTATTTATAGTAATCATTTCTAATATCATTTAAAAAATATTCTTCTAACAAAAAAATATTATTATTTAGAAAAAATCAATTGACATTTATAAGTATATACCATATAATAATTTTTGTTGTGATGGTCTGGTAGCTCAGCTGGATAGAGCATTCGCCTTCTAAGCGAACGGTCGTGAGTTCGAATCTCACCCGGATCATTTCATAATTGTTAGATCAGGATTTTGTCCTGATCTTTTTTATTTTTAGTTGCAGATTTTGAAGTCTGCAACTTTTTTTATTAACTTAACATTTGTGGATTCCATATATTCGATACATTAAATACTATCGGTTCTGTATTTTGTACTAGCTCTTCATCTAATTTAATTCCACTAACCGTAGCTTGCCCATTTACTTGATAATAATAAGTCCTATCCTCTGATACCGCAACTGCTCTATAAACTGTATACGTCGGTCTATGTGCTTTACTCTTAGGAATTGAAACTGTATCTAATATACCAAATGCTAACAATGCGGCTTCATCGCGTGTTTTAGGCATATCAACAAGTTCCTTTAAATAAGATGCACGAATAAATCTTTGGCTTGGAGAGTAAGATCCTGGTGGTGTCTTCTTGCCACCCAGTTTTCCAGTAGTTACATGAAATTTTCCATATTTAATCGAATTTTCTTTAAATTCATCAGTAAATTCCATATAATTTTCTAATTTTGCCAACTGACGCTCAAATTTAGGCATATTAGTTACTACCCCTAAAGGATTATCAATTATTCTCATTGGGTACTGACTAGGTTCAACTACAATATTTCGTCCACTCTCATCTGAAAGACTAAAATGTAACTCTGATCCACCATGTTTTGTATTATTAATTACATTACTCATTAGTTCAATTTTCTCTATATTTTCTTCTACTTCAGTTACTGAAGAAAAATTTCCAAGTATATAAGTAACAAATTCATATGCTTCAAGTTGGATTTTATCATCATGCTTATCATCAACCAATTGTGCTCCATTAGAAAATGTCAATTTTTGGGCCATCAACCCACATTCATTAACTCCATCACTTAAATCAATATAATTATTATCTTGAAAACCTCCACCAACTATAGCGTATTTGTTTATATATTTTTTATTATCAAATGCTGATTTCCACTGATATCCCCTGGGAACATACATAGGTTTCACATAAAGATCATACCAATCCATTGTTCTTCCCATAACATGTGTTCCATCTTCAGAAATAACACTAACACTTGTACACATTTCATCACTTCCTTCAAATTACTTTTATCATATAATTATCTCAAAATACAAGTATTTTAAACCAAAAAAAACAGAAGCATATTATAAAATACACTTCTGTTAATATATATTTTATTATTCTAATCCCACGCGTTTAAAAATATCATCTACATGACGTAAATGCCAATGATAATCAAACGCATCATCTAAATCTTCTTTGGATAAACGCTTAGAAATTTCTTCATCTTGCTCTAACAAAGGACGGAATGGAACTTGCTTATCCCAAGATTCAGCAGTTTTTGGTTGAATTAAGTCGTATGCCTCTTCTCTACTCATTCCTGTATCGATTAATTTCAAAAGTACACGTCCACTATAAATCAATCCGAATGTTCTATCCATATTACGTTTCATGTTTTCAGGGAAGACCGTTAAATTCTCAACAATCTTTCCAAAACGATGTAACATGTAATCAATCAAAATTGTAGTATCAGGTAAAATTATTCTTTCTGCTGATGAATGAGAGATATCACGTTCATGCCATAAAGAAACATTTTCAAAGGCAGTTACCATATGTCCTCGGCAAACTCTAGCTAATCCGCAGATATTTTCAGAACCAATAGGATTACGCTTATGTGGCATTGCAGAAGATCCCTTTTGACCTTTTGCAAAATATTCTTCTACTTCACGTGTTTCAGATTTTTGCAATCCTCTAATTTCAGTTGCAAATTCTTCCAAACTTGTAGCAATTAAAGCCAATGCAGATAAGTATTCAGCATGTAAATCTCTTGGTAAAACTTGACTAGAAATTTCTTGTGCTCTAATTCCTAATTTATCACATACATATTTTTCAACAAAAGGATCAATATTTGCAAATGTACCAACAGCACCACTAATTTTACCAGCTTCTACACCTTTAGCAGCATGTTCAAAACGTTCAATATCACGATTAATCTCAGAATACCATCTTGCTAATTTCAAGCCAAATGTAGTAGGTTCTGCATGGACTCCATGAGTACGTCCCATCATAACAGTATTCTTATACTTTTTAGCTTTACGAGCAACAATTTCTTTAAATTCTTGTAAATCTTTACGTAAAATATCATTTACTTGCTTTAATTGATAACCATAGGCAGTATCAACGACATCTGTACTCGTCAACCCATAATGTACCCATTTCTTTTCATCACCTAATGTCTCAGATAAAGCACGCGTAAATGCAATAACATCATGATGTGTTACTTCTTCTATTTCTGCAATACGATCTACATTTATCTTTGCATTTTTCTTTAATTTTTCAACATCTTCATCAGGAATATGACCAAGCTTTGCCCAAGCTTCATCCGCAGCTAACTCAACTGCTAACCAACATTCGTATTTCTTTTCATCATTCCAAATTGCTGCCATTTCTGGACGTGTATAACGTGAAATCATTTTACTCTCCTTTAATCCCATACATGAGTTGATACAATCTCATCAAGTGTTTTATTTATATCATCTGTTAATATTGTAACATGTCCCATTTTTCTATCAACACGAATTTCACCTTTACCGTAATCATGGAATTGCCATGTAGGTTTTTTTGGTATCAATTCTTGTGTTTTCTCAACATGTTGTCCTAAAACATTCACCATCACTACTGGCTTTAATAGCTCAATTTTAGGTAATGGCCAATTACATATAGCTCTATTATGAATATCAAACTGTGAAAAATTACATGCTTCTATTGAGTAATGTCCTGAATTATGTGGTCTAGGTGCCAATTCATTTATGTAAATCTCATTATCCTCACCTATAAACATTTCAATTCCTAAGATTCCACACAAATTCAAGCTTTCAGCTACTTTTACCGCTGTTTCTTTTGCTTTTTCTTGTAATTCACTCGGAATTCTAGCTGGTACAATACTTTCGTGTAATATCTGATTACGATGGATATTTTCGCTTACTGGAAATGCAGTAATTTCACCTCTAAGATTTCTTCCTACCATGACCGAACATTCCATTTGAAAGTTTATTTTTCCTTCTAAAATACATTGTCCTAACTTTATAATTTCATCAGCTTCAACTAAATCTTTTTCTGAATTGAGAACTAATTGTCCTTTACCATCATACCCTCCTTCGCATGTTTTTAAGATTGCTGGATAACCTATTTCATTTATCTCTTTTTTTAAATCTGAAAATTTATTTATCTCAGCAAATGGGGCTACTTTTAACCCACTTTTTTGCAAAAAAGTTTTTTCTCTTATTCTATCTTTAGTAATTCTTAATAATTCCGTACCTTGAGGGATTTCTACTTTGCTACTAACATTCTCTAATGCGTTAAGATCAACATTTTCAAATTCATAGGTTAATACATCGGCCTTATCAGCTAGTTCCTCTATTGCGTCTATATCATCATAAGGTGCTACAATCTGTTCATCTGAAACTTGTCCCGCTGAGCAATCTGGATTAGGATCCAAGATTATAACTCTCATTCCAGCTTTTTTTGCAGAAAATGACAACATTTGCCCTAACTGTCCTCCACCGATAATTCCAATTGTTTTTCCTTGCATTATCATACTATCCAAGTTGCTCACCGCTCTTTTCTGCATCATCATGCTGTTTTTTTCTAAATAAAACTAATTTTTCAGCTATTTCTTCATCATTAATTCCCAAAATTTGCAACGCCAATAATGCTGCATTCTTAGCACCTGAAGCACCAATTGCTGTAGTAGCTACCGGAATTCCAGCTGGCATTTGTACAATCGACAATAATGAATCCATTCCATTTAATGCACGAGATTTAACTGGGACTCCAATAACAGGTAGTATAGTGTTAGCTGCTACCATTCCCGGAAGATGTGCAGCGCCACCAGCTCCAGCTATAATTACTTTTAACCCTTTATCCTTTGCAGTTTCAGAAAAGGCGAACATTTCTTTTGGCATTCTATGAGCTGAAATAACCTTTTTATCATAGTTTACTCCAAAATTTTCTAAAATTTCAGCTGCCTCTTTCATAGTATTCCAATCAGAAATACTACCCATTACAATTGCTACTTCTCTTTTCAAAATTATCCCTCCTAGACAAACATAGAATAGCAAAATGCGCCTTAGATGTCAAAGTAAAATTCGAATTTTATTTTTAAATATGTGGTAAAAAACACACTTATATCACAAAAACACGAACTTTATCACTAAATAATAATATTTTGGAATTATTGCTTCACTTAAGGTAAAATTAAATGTAAGTTTATTTTAACGGAGGAATTACTTTTGATAACTTTAGCTGGAATTATTGGTTCTGGAAAGTCTAGTTTAACAAAATTATTATCTCAAGAATTAAATACTACCCCTTTCTTTGAACCAGTTACTGATAATCCTGTTTTACCACTATTTTATAAAGGAAATGAATTGGCAGCAAAAAAAAGAGCTGCTGGCGCTACCGATGTAACCAATCCTTATACTTATCTTTTACAAACTTTCTTCTTAAATCGTCGTTTCAAAATGATAAAAGAAGCTATACGTGGGGATAATAATATACTAGATAGATCTATCTATGAAGATGCTATGTTCATGAGAATGAACACAGAATTAGGTAATGCAACCCAAATAGAGTATCAAATTTATCAAGAATTATTAAAAAATATGCTAGATGAAATTAAGTTAGCAACCCCTAAAAATCACAAAGACTTGATGATTCTAATTAAAGTTTCTTATCCTACAATGATCAAGCGTATTGAAAAACGAGGACGTGAATATGAACAGGTTACAAATGATCCTTCTTTAGTAGATTACTATAAACGATTATTAGAATTCTACGACGAATGGGAACGTACTTATGATAAATCCCCATTACTAGTAATAGACGGCGATAAATACGATTTTGTAGAAAATAAATCAGATCGTCAATTTGTTCTCAATACTATTGCTGATACTCTTTTAGACATGGGAAAAATATCTAGAGATGAACATTTAAAACTATATACTGAAAATTAAAAAAATCCGTTCAAGAATTTATTGACAATTCTTGAACGGATTTTTATTTAATTATAGTTCATTTACTATTTACTACGTTTTTTATTTGATATTTCTTTACCTTTTACATATCTCTTGGAATGTTTCTTTAAATATTGTAACAACTGTGCCTCATTTCTGAATTCACGCGGATGTTGCTGTCCATGTAAACGTAAGGAAATCTTATTAATCTTAATTCTTCCAGTCCATGTATACGTATATTCGACGATAAAACGATTATTCATTGTTTTTTCATCAATTCCAAATTTTAATACATAAACTCTCTCAGGAACCATTAGTGGATTAACATGTTCTTTTTCGTAGTAAACTCCATTGGCCTTCAAAAAATTCTTTGTTTTCCTCAGCATGTCCAACCCTCCTTTGACAATTTCCTACAAAATTCTTTCACATGTAATTATACCATACATTAGCTATAAAGAATCTTAATTTTAAAATTGATCACTATATTTATACAAAATTTTATTATAACATAATATTATTCTTTTACAAGTGCTGAATTATTATTTTATTTAATATTAACTAAGTAGTATTCCCTATACGACAATCGACATAAACTTATTAATACTATATAAAAGTATAAAAAAAGTTGCCATAAACGTTGATAAATCAACAATTACAGCAACTGAATTAAATATTATTTAATTTGAGACATAAATCTTACCCTATATAAATAGGTAGAAACTATTACTTTTTTGCTTAATTAAAGCTACATTTATACTGTTATAATTACCTATTAACTGAAATATATCAAATGAACTGTGGGTTATTTTGTGGGTTAAAATCAAAAAAAGACACCTTGCCTCTACCATATATAATAGTAGAAACAAGGTGTCTTTTTTCTAAGAATAATAAAAAACCTTTCTGTTGGGATAACAGAAAGGAATAACACAAATGACAGTACGGTAGCCAACCGCAAAAACTAGAGATAGCCAATCTCTATATGAAAAGAGATGAAACCTCCTTGTCTACACTCTCATGTTATCTTTATTTATATAGTTTGTCAATATTTTTTATTGCTTTAAAATCGCTTAACATGTAAGATATTCCTTGTGAGTAAGGCTAGCCGCCTTAATATCTCACAGAAGGGAGGGTAACTTCCTTGTTTACGTTTTTACATGATTTACTTCAGTTTGGACTAGCCATTCTTTCTGGAGTAATTATAGATCTGATTAGTTCTAAGATTAAGAACCGTTACAGACGGAAGCATTAATCTTTAGAATTAATTCAGACTCAGAAAAGCAGATGCGGTGGCAAGCAACCCAACTTCTGCTTTTTTATTATATCAAAAATAACTTCCGGCAGCTACTTTACAGCTAGGTGGAGTATACTCTGATAGATTTATTTTTGCAATAAAAAAATACCACTAACTCACATTAACTGTGAATTAGTGGTAATCATTAGATTATAGTGCACCTTTGTATTAAAAGGTCTTTATAGGCTTATTTACATAATATATTATTTATTCTAGATATTCAACCTTTGTCCTGGATAAATCCAATTAATATTACTAATACCATTGTTACGGGCTAGTGTATACACGTTTACACCATAACGATAAGCAATACCAGATAAAGTATCGCCGTAACGTACTGTGTATGTTCGTTGATTAGATACATTCCCTGTAATCTTTAATCGTTGTCCTGGATAGATCCAGTTAATGTTACTGATACCATTATTACGGGCTAGAGTATATACATTTACTCCATATTTATAGGCAATTCCGCTTAAAGTATCTCCGTATCTTACAGTATAGTAACTAGTATTGTTAGATTGAATTGGAGTTGTTGTTTGTAGAATTTCAACATCAGACTTGTTAATCCATGACATAACACCGTCTAGCAACACTCTATTACCAGATACTTGAATAACCTTATAAGAGTTACCCTTGATAAAACTTGGTATACCTTCTCCTGTAGCCCAACGACTAGCAGAATAATTTACTTTAACTGTGTATCCTGTAATATCATGTTTAGGTGTATTATCAGCCTTAATACCCGCATCTACTGCTGGAGTATGTGTCTTAGGCTTCTCTGGATTACCATCCTTATAACCATTATCAGTAATACCAGTTAAATCAATATTTCCATCTAATCCACCAGCTACATAAGTTGAAGTAAATTGTAAAATACCAATATTGTTAAAACTTGGAAAATAATTGTAGTTTGGTTCTGGAGTTACAGCATAGTTAGGATACTCAGCCAACCACAATTGGCACAAAGTAGATAGATAACTTAAATCAGTGTTATTAACTAAGTAATTCTTGTACCCATAAACCATTGGTGTATATCCAGTGTCTTTAATTCGTTGGATAGCATGAGCAATTGCTTGTGTATTCTGATAACCAGATTCAACGTCTAAAGCCACAATTGAACCTTTTGGAGTTTGGATTTTTGGCAAGAAATAATTTAATACATAATCCGCTTGACTGTTTGAAGTTACATTTTGCCACCAGATATATGTATGTGCTCTTTTGCCTTGTGCAATGGTTGAACTTACTTGCGTTGGATAAGTCCATTGGTCGTACAAGTTCCAGCCAGTTGTGGTACCACCGATTTGAGATATCATAAATTTATCTCTGGCGTAACCCCATTTACCGCTTGCTCCTTGGAAAACAGCTGCATCAACGCCATGGTCTCCTCTAGCTGCTTGAACACTTGGAGTGTTTAACTGCACAGAAAAAAACAACGCTGCACACGTTGCTAAAGTAATTAATATTTTCTTTTTCTTCACGATACTACCTCCTATTTTACATTACCATCCTTATCAATCGTTTCTGCTAAAGATTTAGGAGTATCATTGCTTATTTTCGCAAGTTTTAAAGCTTTATTTGCTGTTTGTTCAATCGTATTGACTGTATCAACATCAACTGTTGTTCCGTCAACTAAACCTAAAATACCGCCAATAGTTAAAACTGTATTTACAAGGTTCATGATTTGTCCCGTATCTCCTGTAAATTTAAGCCCAAAAATTGCACATAATTGCTGAAGCAATACTAGTAACAATACTACTAATGATGTTACTGTCTTACGATTTAACTTACCGTCTTTATCGAATAATACTTTTTTCATTTTCTCTCCTCCAACCGTTTGATTTTTTCTTCATGAAGTATGATAGCTTTATCATGTTGCTCTACTTCCTGCTCTAGTCTTTGTAATTTTTCATGTTCTTCTTCAAAATTTTTATTAAGTCGTTTGATTGTATTGGTTAATTCTTGAGATTGCTGCCGCAACGGATATGTACCAGCAGTGATTGCATTATTTAATACTTTGGCACCATGCCTAATTAACCAATATGTCCCACTAAAAAGGACGGAAATAACCGCCAGAATTGACGCTATCTCCGCCCATGAATATCCTAGTAATGAATGCACATATACTCACCTACTTTTATTTTTACTCCTACCCACCCACCCTGTCATTATCTTAAGCTGTTGGAGCTACTAGTGGTTGTGTTGATGTAGTTGTTTCAGCAGGCTTATCTTCTGGAAACATCTTATAGTAATCTTCTTGTGTGAAGTAATTTACTCTTACAAAAAGTTGCACATTTTCCTTTGTGAATAATCCTAAATCATAGAAACGTTTTACAATATCATAGCTATATCTCATCTTACTTACCTCCATTTGTTCCTGCGTTAGTTGCATTTTGTAACATAATTTGTGCCAAAGTTGCGTTTAGTTCGTTATTAGACTTACTTAATTTATCCACTGTTGAAGTTAGAGTAACAACTTTTCCTTGTAAGTCAGCTACTGCTAACATTTGTTGTGCTGCAGCTTGTTCTTCTTGAGTTGGAACTGGTTTAACTTCTGGAATGGTGTATTTCTTCTTCCATTCATTTTCCGTCAAACTATCCCAAGAATGTGTACTTTCATTCCAAGTTGGATCATACAAGCCAACACCGTTGTTATCTACTGGTTTTACTGTTGTAGCATTAGCTGGCAAGTCATAATTATCTGGATAATCACTTACTGGATACATATATCTTTTTGTTTCTTTATCGTAAATAAAAATTAACATCTGTTCCCCTCCTCTATTGGTCTCTTTGTCCATCAATTCTGGTCCATTCTTTCCAAGTATGATCTACATAAGATCTAAAATAAATAGAACCAAGGTTTGCTAAAATTAATATTTGTGTAGCAATATTTCCACTCTCATCTCCACATTGTATTAACGATCCCCAAAATGACTTTCTATTTTGTAAAGATTTTGGCCATGAACTATCTGACATTTGTTCCCATAAACCAACTATATGCATTCCTTGCCCTACACCATTTAGACTTACGCTACCACTAGCTCCACCACCAATAAATTTTCCAATTTTAAAATTAGCTGTATCTTTTTGGCTTAAAGCCGTTACTCCATCATCAATAGTTTTAACTTTATCAAAATTTCCTTTAATTTTCTCTGGCCCGTTTTGCATTTCGGAGAAAATAGGATCAAAATTTATTGCCATTAGTATTCCTTCTTTCTTTATTGTCTAAAATAAATAGCCTTGTAACCAGTAAAGGCTGCAAAGCTACCATCTTGTAATTTATTCATTTGTGTGTTGTCTGAAAATTCGTTACTGCTATCTAATAATTCAACTGTACTCTTACCACTAGCTACACTAATGCCTTTAGCTTGGATATTGCGTTTATTTCCGCTCTAATCTCTCTGCTGTATCATTTACGTAAACTGCTCTTAAATCACTTGGAGCTGTTGGATAATTAAAATAGCCTGTGCTATGTGATAAATAGCTACTGCCTTTACCGTCTCCAGCTTTAGCAGCACTATCATCAACATTACCCAGACTAATCTTAATTGTTTTATTGCCACTCCCTAAATACCAATCTCCATACTTGTAATATGGTTTAGCGTTCATGTAGAAATTACGTGGTATACGAACAACGATTGAATTATTATCCGTATATTCTGCCTCACAAGGAACTAACTTGGTTAACGTTTCACCAAATGACCCAGCACCTAAACCGCCGATTTCAGTACCAATCGCATTTTCATAGTAGAAAACTGTTGGTTTAGGATAGTCTTTTTGATTGTGTACGATTGTGATTTTGTATCCGTAAAGTAATTCCTCCAGGCTGTCAGCTGTTACCATTTTTATCAAAATTGATTTCTTAAATTCTTCTGCCTCACCTTGAGTGAAAAGCCCATCTTGTTTAATCTTATCTTCTAAAGCCCCTAATGCTGTTTTAGCACTATTCAACTCACTCAAAGTAGCTGTATTAGTTTGATTTAAGGTAGTCATCAAGTTAGTAATTTCCGCAACCTTATCATCAACAATCTTCTTCAATTCAGCTACATTTTTAGTTTCAGTTTCCTTGATTGTGTTAAACAAGTCATCTAACGGGCTGATATAATCTCTAGGAACTAAGCCAGTAACAACCATATCAGCCAGTACTTCAAACTTAAATTCAAGTGTGGCAATATTACGATAATCTTTCATCACCCGGAAAAATGCTTGTTTATACTGCCCGGCTACGCTAAAAGATTGTGCTGGCATATCAAAACGGAACTTACCAGTTGTTGGATCTTCATAAAATACAGCATGAGAGTTATCCAAAATCTTGTGTTCGTTGTCTGGCAAAATACCTTCAAATAGGACATTAGCTCCTGTTAAATCATAGGCAGAACCGTCTTCGTTGGTAATCTCAACAAAAACTTGTCTCAAACTGTCCTCATACTGACGTGCTTGCACCCAGTTAGATTTATCATAGTCAGGCGTAAAAGTATTACCACCCTTAGCCTCTAAAGCAGTCAAAGGTCTGTAATCTTTACCAATCACATATTTCAATATTTGAGCCATTAGATTACTCCTTTCTCAATTAAAATTTTCGTCACTATATTCTCAATCGTTTCTTCATCAGTACCTAAAGTTACACGCTTTAGTCTTGCCTTCCAATCTTCATTTAAAGCGTCTATTTTATCATTAATATCATGCAAATTAGCTTTGCTATCTAATTCACTCTTAATCTCATCAGTATTGCTATTAACAGTACGCTGAATTTGATTAAAATTAGCAACCGCTGCGTTATACTGAACTCTATCAGTCAAACCAATATCATCAAGGTTCAGATGTTCCATCACTACCACCTTCTTCTTTTCCAGTTTTTTCAATGCTATCCAATCTTGTATTTATATCTTTAAATTGCTTTAAAATTTCTTTGTTCCTAGTTTCTTTTGAATGTGGATCGTATAGTTATCAAAATAGAATTCATGTATATCACCGTTCCAACTAAGCACTAAATATCAACTCCTTAAATCTCTCACTTGGTTCTGCACTCATATCTACATTTCCAGTAATACCATTTACGCTACCCTTGCTTGTATATTGATGTAAGTCATATGGATGTGTAGGTTTCAAACTATTAGCCAATGTTCCATCATTTTGTCCGTAACTTGGTATCCAGATTGCTCCAGGACGGGCTACATTCAGATTGAATTTATCGTATAAGTGATTAGCAATATACAGAACTATCTTATTATCTGGAACACCTAAAGTATTGAGTTGCGACATATAAGCCTCTACTCCAGCTCTCATTTGGGTAATATCTCCACTCATCTCAATGCTCTCAACATCAATTGCGTAAAAAATAGGCTGTTGCTTACCTGCGACAACCTTTTGAGTTCGATTATAAAAATCTCTAGCTTCTTGTTGAGCGTCTGATGTAGATGTAGCAGCAAAATATGCGTACACTGCATACTTTCCACCAGCTGAAATACATTGCTGCAAATTCTCCATGTACTTCAAATCTTGATGAGCTGAGCCATGTTGAACTCTGATAATGCTTAAAGTAACATCATCAGCAATTACCTTATTCCAATCAATTACACCTTGCCATTCTGATACATCAATAATCTTACCAATGTGTTGTGGTTTAGGTGTAGCTGGATTTGTTGAAGTATTATTGTTGAGTTTATCGTCAATGTACTCTTTTAATTTATCTTCTAGTTCATTTTGAACGCTAGGTAATACTACTCCTTTTTGCACTTTAACAATTTGATTTCTCAATGTTTCGCCTAACTTCTTATTTCTCTCAAATGCTTTTTGATTTCTAACTTGCCACTCAACTGGATCAAATCTCTTATTACCAAACGTAACAGTATCTGCCTGCTTATTTTGTGGATACCAAGTATATGAGTTAATTCTTACTTCAACATCGATTCCAAATCTATCTCTTAACCAACCATAATTTCCTATCCTAATATCATTATTGAATTTAACTGAATTGTACTTGAAGTTAGCATAATCTAAAGTATATTCAATATCTGGATAATCGTGGATACTTGCTTTTAGTTTATTAATCAAAGTATTTTCATCAGTTATATTATCGTCAGTAATTGGTTCAGCCTCTACTTTTGGCCAATGTGCTTTTTCAACTAATGGAGACACATATTCAGAATGTATCTCATATTCAGTAGGTTTATCTTCTTCAACTGTTTCAGTTGGTTGGTCAACACTACTTTCAGAGTTATTATTAGCTATACCATTTCTGATAATTTCTTGTGGATTAAGCCACGTTCCATCATTGGTAAATGATTTTCCTACAGCAGTATTAAAATCGACTTTAGTAATCCCTATGTGGAGATGGTCTGTATTACGATAACCAATTATATCTCCTGTTTTTACCACATCACCAACGTTTACTCTTATGTTAGACATACTAGAAAAAGCTTCTTGGTAAACTATGTTGTAACCATCATCTGAATGTATAACAACATAATTCCCTAAACCACCCATATAGGACTTGATAATAACTTTCCCACCATGCACTGCATGGACTTCACTTCCTGGGTGATCTACTGAGCCAAAATCTAAACCGTCATGAAATGAATTAGGTCTAAAACCACCATCATAGCCAAATCTTTGAGCTTGCATAAAAGGTCCTTCACCTACTGATGGAAATGGCCAACCCCAAGAACCACCTGAACTAGAACCACTACTTGTTTCATCTGATGTTTCTTGAACTATTGGCTTAGCTTGACCTTTGATATACGTTGTTATTGTTGAATAATCTTCGTTATAACTTATCTTTGAAACATTAGTATTGTCTATAAACAAAAAAGACTCTTTTGTTCCTAATTTCTTTTGAATATGAATAGTATAGTTATCAAAATAAAATTCAAAACCAAAATCACTTGCTAAATTCTGCATCAGCAAATCATCAGCATAGCCACCACCAAAGCCTTCAGAAAAAGCGTAATTATCAAAATTATCATGTAGTATATACTTAACTTGCGTATCCTTAACTAACAAATCTAAACATGATTTTAAAGATTGAGTATTCTCTAATCTCTCATCTACATATTTGTTATGTAAGTCTTTAGCAATATGAATTGCCGTTACTGAATACTGTTTAACCTTCCCTAGAGATACTGGATTATTAGTAACTATTCTATATCTCTGCTTATTTTCTGGTACTTCAATAATTGTAAAAGGTATCATCATTTGAGCTGCAACTTCATTTTCTGGAGTTTCGACAAATGTAAAAGATAATGTTGGATATTGTCCTAATGTATCTGTAATTTGTACATTATCAGCTTTGAAAGCTGTCTGATCTCCATTGATATTTTGAACGAATAACATTTTCTACACTCCTTAATAATAAAATCTAGTATCAAATTTTATGTTGAAATCTGAACTTCCTTCAATTCTCAAATGATTTTTACCAACCACAAAATCTAGGTAAGCATGATTACATCTGCCATAAGCTTGTGAGCCATTAATAATAGGAACAAGTCCTACAATCTCTAAAGTATCACTTTTACTCAAATTTCCACTTATAGAATAACTTTGATTAGTTGTAGTATTGGTTATCTTTAAATTGTTTGCATTTCCTTTAAAAATAATTCTGACTGGTCTTTCATCAGCTTTTAAAGGAATGATACCCAAATTTATAAAATCAAATTCAGTTTGATTGTTAAACTCATACTCTAACTTTTTCTTGCTAGGTATCTCTAGTCCAAAACCCCACAATCCACTTGTAGCATTCATAGGAGTTAATGTAGTTGCTACAGTCTCAGCATATGATTCAACACATTCTAAATTAATCTGTACATCTGACGCTCTCCAAAATGAATTATTTTGTGCAGGAGTAAAAGTATCAGCAACAACTTTCCATCTTAGAAATGGCATTCGCATTGTTTGAACATAAAACTCTTCATTTGAACTCAAAATCCTTCTTAATTTTAATTTCTGCAACTCAAAATCATTGGTATCGTTAGCGGTAATATCCAAAACTAATGAGATTGTAGTTTGTTGAACTACCTTATCTACTAATAAATTATGATAAGTACTCATTGACTGGAATGTGTACTGGAAATTAGGATATGGAACATCAAATTTCTTAACATGAAAACCTAACTCATTTAAATCATAGGTTGTTCCATCAAGTTTAGTTATCACAACTGTACTTGTCATTAAATAGCACCTCCATATCCATTAACAATAATTCTTCTAGCTCTAATTGCTTCTAACTTAGAGTAAGTAGCATTAGCAATTGTATTTGAATCCATTACAACATCTATTTTCAAATCTCCACTTAAATCCAGTTTACTTTCTCTGCTGATGTGGTTATTTGAAACATTACTAATATTGGTAGATGGAGCAATCATTGAACCATCATATCTACCAGCTTGAATAATGCGGTTTAACTTAGCACTCATACCATTAGGATTTTTAGCAGCTCTGGCTTTAATAGCTTCTACGATATGATTATCAGCAGTACTTCTAGCAGGATTAATAGCAATTTCTGGTTCTCCATCAATTTCACCAAAAATAGATGGTTTATCAGCCCAACCACCGTTAGCATATCTTCTACCACCTGATGGACCCCAACCACCTAAAGTAAGATCACTTCTCCAAGTCGTATCATTAAACATTGCTAGAAGTTGGTCAAAAGGCTTATAGATATCATGGTGTCCTGGCATAGCATAATGCATAAATGTACTATCTATAAATTGCAAGATACCTTTTGAAGGATGACCTGCTTTAGCGTTACTATCCCAAAGATTAATAGCTCTGGCATTTCCACCAGATTCATGTTGGATAACATTTAAGATATGAGCAATGTCTCCAGCACTAACACTTACATGCATTTTAGATGCAGCTCTTTTAATTAAAGATTCACTAACAGGACCATTTCCACCAATCTCATCTAGCTTGTCTTTTAATTTTGTAAGTAAATTCTTGAACCAAGTTTCTCCCCAGTGAGGAATTTTCTTAGCCCCTGAATCTCCAAAATCGTGCCAAAATGATTTAGCAGTATTAGTTCCAGCTGAGTATATCTTTAATAGAGTTCCCAATGGATCACTTAGTGCATCTGTAATAGCATCTATCTTATCGTCAATCATATCTTCTAATTTACTGATTTTTGAAGATGCATAATTCCAGGCTTTACCAAACCAATTACCAAAGCCACCTTCAAATCTAGGTATACCAAACATTTCAGCTGTTTCTTTAGCTGGCATAACTGCATCACCAGGATGTAACATAGTTAATACATTACGTCCTTCTGGTATTTCAACTTTGCCATTTTGTCTAAAGATTGCTTCTCTATGTAGTGGCCCTTCTTGGTCGTTTACCATTGCTAACATTGGTCTAGCTACTGGACCAGAACTACCTTGTTTGAACTTAGGTACTGAAATTTTAGCACCAAAGAAACCAGCTACTTTTTCTAATCCATTAGCACCTGTATTCCAGAAATCACCGATAGCTTTTACACCATCATGCACTATTCCTTTAATACTTCCCCAAATATCAGATACTTTCTGTTTGATTCCGTCCCAGATACTATTCCACTTAGATTTAATAGCGTCTAAAGCCCCTGAAATAGTATCTTTAATATCATCAAACTTACTCTTAATAGCTTTCCAAATTCCACCTAGAACATCTGAAATCTTGTCTAAAATTCTATTCCAAATACGTTTAGTTATCTTAAAGATATCATCAAAAGTATCTTTAACAGTATCAAAAATCTTTCCAAAAATTTTGCTTAGTGGTTTCCAGATAGCTTCAACAATACTAATTATGATACTTTTAACGCCATTCCAAGTTTTACTGGTTATTTGTGTCAATCCATTCCAAGCTTTACTTACAACTTTTACAATGACATTTATTCCCTTAGATACAACTTTGCTCAAACTATTCCAGACTTTAGAGACTATTTTAGCTATCCCATTCCATACCTTACTTGTAGTTTTAGCAATAGGATTCCAAGCTTTTTCAATATTCTTCTTAAGACTGTTGATTACTTCCATAACTGGCTTTTCTATCTTTTTCCAGACTTTTATAATTGCAGCAGTTAATAAAACAAATGGAGCTAACACTACAACCGTAATTCCTTTAGCAACCTTCTGTAATCCTTTTTTCAAAGAATCAAATACTTTTAAAATAGGTTTCTTGATTTTATTGAAAACTTTACTTATTCCACCAATAGCTTTCCCAAACACACTAGAAATTGATTTACCAATACCAGCCACTTTTTTGGTTACGCCTGTTTTTAGCTCATCAAATACCTTACCTGTATCTTTCTTGATTTTGGCAAAGTTCTTACCAATTGAGCCACCGCCTTTAGCTCCAAGCATTCCACCAACAGTAGAACCAATAAAACTACCAACACCAGCACCTACAGCAGTACCAGCACCAGGAACAATGGAACCAATTGCTCCACCAATCCAAGCTCCAGCAACACCACCGGCAGCAGTCCCACCAGTAGCTCCAACAGCTCTACCAATTTTTTCATTTCTATTATCCTTGTTGATACCGATTAATTCAGTACCACCAGCAATTAAAGAACCAACTACAGGAATTCTAGATGCTGTTCTTGCAATGATTCCTTTTTCAGCAGCTCTTACTGCTGTTCGTTGACCTACTTGTGCTGCAGTTCTAGCACCATTGGCTATTGTCCTTGGTCCAACTTTTTCAACAGTAGACTTAGCAACTGCCTCAGCTACTTCTTGGCCACCACGCTGAATACCAAATAATTTATCAGCACCTACACCAATTAATCTACCTACTTTACTTGCACCAGTGGCTTTTACTCCACCTTCTGCAACTTCTTCAGCAGTAGTAGCCAATTTACCACCTTTAGCACCTACGCCTATACCCTTGGTCAGTCCACTTAGTCCACCTAATCCTATAATATCTTTTAGAATTTTATAGTAACTGGTTAAAGCAGCAACCATATCCCAGGCTTTTTTAGCAACAAATAATCCTAACATGACTTTAATAAATGCTTTTAGATCTTCCTTATTATCAATAATATTTTCTAAAATATCATTGATTTCATCTAAAACATCACTAGCACTATCACCTTTATCGTGCGTTACACCTAGTGCATCTGCAATCATATTAAGAATACCCTTAAAAGTATCCCACACAGCAGAACCAATAATCGAGGCTATGCTACCAAGATTTTTCAGTAATTCAGCTATTTCATCTTTATTATCATGTAAAAATTTACCAACTGTTGTACCTAAATTTTCTACCCATTTAGTTGTTGTATTAATAATTCCAGTAAAATTAGCTTTACCTAACTCTGTAATAATATTACTAATACTTGTAACAACAGCCGCTTCTAAGTTTCCAATAGCACCTTCAAATGTAGCAGTACTTGCTGCAGCTTCTTTAGCAGCCTTAGTCATACCTAATTGGCTGATAGCTTTATTGAATTCTTTAGCGCTTATTTGTCCTTTTTCCATAGCGTCACGGAAATTACCAGTATAAGCACCATTCTTCTTCATGGCTTCTTGTAATTTACCAGATGCACCAGGAATGGCATCCGTTAACTGGTTCCAGTTTTCAGTGGTTAATTTACCAACACCAGCAGTTTGTGTCATTACCATTGCCACAGATTTAAATGTTTCTTTTGTACCACCAGCTTGAGCATTCAAGTTACCAGCCGCCTCAGTTAAGCCCATATAATCTTTGATACCATTTGCTGCTAATTGAGCTGTTGTATTTGCTACATCATTAAGCTCATAAACTGTATCATTAGCGTACTTTTGAACTTCTTTAGCAGTTTTATTAATTTCTTCAGAACCAAAGCCACCTAATTTCATTGTTAACCTAAATTTATCCATAGCGTCAGATGCTTTGATAGCTTCACCAGTTAAGTCTTTCAACTTTCCTACTACCATTCCTACGCCTGCAGTTAGTACATTACCTGCGAAAACACCTAGCATAGTTTCTTTTAATCGTTTGAATTTATGCTCAGTGTTTTCGGTATTATTCTGTAATTCTTTCAACTTAGGACTAGCATTATCATTTAATTCAGCCTTAGTAAGAATTTTTAAAGGAACTTTTTTCAACAATTCTTCATAATTAATAACTTCGCCTTTTTGTGCTTTCGTCAGTAATTCTGTTCTGACTTGCTTAGGAAGTTTTTTTAGTAATTTATTAAAATTATCTATTCCTTGTTCTTTTGCATCTGCTGTTATCTTGGTAATAACTTCTTTAGGTACTTTACGTAATGCAGTTTCAACTTCTTCAGTCTTACGTCTTAAAGGTTTATCATCAGCATCAAATTTTGACTTAATAGGATCTTTAAATTCTTTCTCAATATCATCATGAGTTTGTTTAGCTTTGGTCTTAGATTTATCCAAATTATCAGACAAATCTTTTTCCAATTCATTTCCTGAATCTTTACCGATATTTTTTACAATATCATTAATTTCTTTAGTATCAGAAATGAACTTATCTTTACCACCTAAAACAACATCAATATTAACTGTACTATCTGCTGCCATTGATTAACCTCCTTTCTAAGACTGAGCTAAAGCTTTCAATGAATCTGCAAAGCTGGCTACTTTTGCCTCTTGTGCTTCAACTGTTTTATTTTCATCAAGTTCATAATAATTTTGTGCTTCTATTGCACTTGTCAATTCCTTACCTTGTAAATCACTAACATTTTTTCTGCGTATATCTAAGATTTTTCTAAAATAAGTATTCTCATCTAAGCCATCAAATAAAGCTTTGAATACATCCCAGTGCATTTTTCCTTGCTCTGCAATTAAATCAATATTGTATTGTTGTTTAAAACTTGCATAGATTGCACCTGCGTCTTGTGTATAAGAGAATAATTTGTGAGTATTTACTTCACTTGAAACTACATCACTTTCAACAGGATCATTACCATAAGCAGACTTAGATATATAGCTTGTAATTTCATCAATTGCTTTCATAGCAAATTCAGCGTCCTTAGGTTCAAAACCAAAAAACATTTCAAAAGCAATTACAATCTTCTCTGCATCTTGGAAAGTATCATCTTCAAGCAAGTTATACATTCTAATCACGTTGTCAAAACTCAAATCTATTTGATATTCTTTACCTTGATACGTGTATGAACTTTTTAATGGTTCAGTCAGAGATAACATGACTAACCACGTCTTTTCTTAGTATATTTTTCTACACGTCTTTCTTTACGATTTTTATTAGTCTTTAATTTATCATTCAAAACATCATCAATTGCAGCAATAATTTTACTGATTGCTCTAGTAGATTGATTGTAGTAATCGTAAATTCGTTTACCTTCACCAGAACCAAAGATTCTATCCATAGCCTTAAAGATGTCTTCACGTCCATCATGCATAGTATCAACTACTAACTTCTTACGTTCTTCTAGTGACATTTCTTTAAATTTTTCTTCTGGCATATCAGTCAAATCTTCAATTCGTTTGCTTAATTCAAGTTGAACATCTGAGATTTTAACGGATAATTCATCATTTAAAACTAAAGAATATTTCTTTTCAGCTACTGTAACATCTACTTTAGTATCTAGGTTTAATCGTTCATCTAAATTAATACTTGGCATTTTATTTCCTCCAATCGTCTCACATTACTCGTCTCTGTTTATTTTATTTATAATGTTAATCCGCCTTGTTCTTTTTTAGCGTCTTCTGCACTAACATATTTAGGTTTTCCGTTGAATACAGGAACTACACTAAATGTTTGCTTAGCACCTGGAGCACCACCGGTTGCTTGAATGTTTGTCAATGTAACTACACCAACAATGTAAGATCCATCTGGATAAGTGAACTTAAATAAAGTCTTTAAAGAATCTCCAATTTCTAATTGTTTACTTGCAATATAGTCTTGGGCTGGATCTCCATTTAAACGGTGTCCAGCAATAGTGAATTGATAACGCTTGGATGTTACATCAGATGTACCAAAGCCTTCTCCATCATAATATTCATCATTTGTTGTTGTATCGTTTTCTGCTGGTGTTACGTTGTTAATACCTGCAGCTAATCGAGCCCATTTAGCACTCGCTAAAGCAGACATATTCTTATTGCCTGCAGTATCAATTTCCATTTTTACTTTATGGTTAAGAATAAAAGAACCAATTTTTTCTGGTGCTTCTGCCATAATTAATCACTCTCCTTATAAGTATCTACTGTAATTTTAAAATCAAATAAATAAACAACATTACCCTCAGTATCTGCTGACACTATATGTGGGAATGTTGTTACTTCTAATTTATTAAAACTAAAACTATCATTTTGACTAACTAAACTAAAATCATATTCTGAAATATATTTAGATATATTCCATAATGTTTGATTAATCAATTCTTCATCATTACTACGCATTGCAATTTCAAAGATAAATTCTTCTGTTCGATTGCCCGCATAATCTTCATCAATTACTGTTGATGGCAAGTCATATATACGTAATTCTGGACTTGTTTTATTAGTCATATACGACTGATACAATTTAACTGGCAAATCTACATTATCGTTAATGCAGTCTGTCAATCTATCCTTTAGGTCCATGATATTCAACTACCTTTCCATCAAGTAAACCTTTTTTAAATACCCTAACCCAATTATTAGAATATAAGCTCTTTGCTTTTAAATCCCATCTAGATGTTGCTTGCGGATGTTCACTTGTTGTCCAGTGAGTAATTGGATGATCGTTAATAAATCCATAAAATTGAGCTTTGGCATAAGGTGTTGTATAGGTAATATGATTGCCTTGAACATGAACTGTCTTTGATAAATGTACATGATCATCTTTTGCATGAACTGACCTTGATAAATTACCTTGCTTAAATGGAACAAAGTCATCCATATCCATTGCCATTTGATTAGTAAAATTATAAAGTCCACGATTTAAAGCTTTCTCAGAAAAACGATCAAAGCCTTTACCATGAACTGATACCACTACTACCATTACAACACCTCCAATTCATAAGAATAAACATCATTACTGTAAGGCTCACGATTATCTACAATATTAGTAATTGTGTATTCCTTACCTTCAAAGATTAACTTACTTCCAACGCTATCCCTATCTAATCTAGGTAACGGATTAGAAATTTTGGCAAACAAAAAGACAATAGCATTAGCCGTAATTTTACGATTATTGCTATCGCCTGAATAGATTGTTTGTGGTTGTACAAGTACATTTTCTACCTCAACTTCTTCTGTTTTTTGTTTACCGTATTTATCTGATTCACCAACTGGAATCTTTAAAGTGATACTTTGATTACATAATCTTCTATCAATTCTAGGTATCATCTGTGTACACCTCGATATAACAAACCATATCTTCCCAGTAGATTATATGCTTCTGTACATAGACCATTCTTCATAGTTGCTCCTATATTACCAGCAGGACTTAAAGATAATCTACCTACTGTGATACTGGTAAATTCATTTTGGGCTAAATCATAACTCTTATTAATACCAGTTGCATGCATAAAATCTACTTGCTCACAAATAGCCATTTTAAACGTTTCTACGCGTCTTTTTGACTTATCGACTAATATATCATGAACCTTATAAAAATCATTTGTGGCTAAATCTATGATACGTTCTGCACCTTTTATAAGGTTATTAAATACATCTTCATCTAGCCTATAACCAAGCTCAACATATTCATCATAAGTTAGATAAGCCATTTACATCACCTTACTGACCCCTACCTGTTGTAGCTGTTTCAGCTGCAACATAAATAGATTTCTTAGCATTTTCAAATACTAATGCGTCATAGTAGGATAATCCTTTAATTGTCCAACGATAACCAGCACGGTCATTATCTGGAGAGATTACATCCACTCTATCGTATTTAACAATTGGAGCAATCGCAAACGTTGGAACAGCTAAGAAGTTCACAGTATCAGGAATTGTTAAACCTTGAATACGATCTTTAGCAACTGTTAAGATTGGTGTTCCACCGTCTAATTGAGCAACACGACGATTAATTCCGTTAATTTGTTGTTGGTTAACAGAGAATGTCTTAGATACACCATCAGCGTTCTTTAATGCTTTGTAGTACTTAGTAGAAACAAACATTAACCAGCCACCAGGAATTTGATTATCAATCATGTAGGATTCTACTTCATCATATGCTGCTAAAGCATTCTTAGAATCAATTGTATCTGTTACTAACTTACCACCAGACTTAGCTGTGTCATAAATTTTTTGAGCTAGGAATTTATCACGGTGTGGAATTGTAATGCGTTGGTTATGTTCACGAACAACATTAGCTACTGTGTAAGCTCCGTTTTCGGACATATCCAATTGATCTAGGTCATACCCAATCCAATCTTCTTGTGTTAATTCAAGAGTTTCTTTTGTAACATTAACATTGTTACGTGCATTGTCTTGGTTACGTTTATATTTTGCTGCATCTGCAAAACCGTCCATCTTGTTAATACGAACTGTCTTAACTCCTGTAAAGTCTGCAGCTGTGATAGACTTAGCACCGCCTTGTAATGGTTGCCAGAGTTGAGAATCTGCTCCAAACTCTTCATCAATCTTTAATAAATCTTTTTGATCTAATACTACTGTCATGTGATATCATATCCTTTCTAAATTGATTTCATGCGTGCTGCAATGCTAGAAACTACTGGATCAACTTTACCGTCAGCTCCATTTTCACCATTGTTAAAAGCACCGCCAATATTAATTTTAGGTTCTGGCTTGCCTTCCTCAAATAAGTAACTATCACTCTTTTGAATGGCTTTAATTTGATCATCTAATCCTTTCAAATTATCTCCATCAACAGTTACTTTTTCAGTGTCAATGAATGGTAAAACTGCTTTTACGTTCTTAGCCCTTGCTTCACGTAATGCTGTTTCGATTCTAAAGTTCTTAGTTTGAGTGGCTAACTTATTTTGCCAATCTTCATTGGCTTTTTGATTATCTGCTTGTAGTTGTTTGATTTTCTCGTTTAAATCATCAACGTTTTTAGAATTATTTTGCAAATCAACCAACTGTTGATCTCGTTCATCAAGTTGTGACTTCAATCCGTCACGTTCGCTAGTTAATCCATTTACTTTTTCTTGTAAGCTAGTAATATCCTTACCATGAGCAGACATTACACCTTCAATTTGTTCATCACTCAAGCCTAATTTCTTTAAATCTTCACGTTTCATGTCAATCTCTCCTATCGTTTTTATTTTACGTGGAACGCTCCACGCTGATTGATTGCATACAAAAAAAGCAGTTTAACGACTTACTCAGGTCGGAATGTTAAATAATTTTTATATGTTTTATTTCACTTTCTGATATTGCTAAACCTGTTTCAAAACCCGGATCAGGCACTTCTACATCTAACCACCATTGATCATCATCTGAATCAGCAGGAGACTCAATTCCTACTACATAGCCTATCCATTTTCTACCATCAATATCTATTATTTCAACATTTTTCCCCCAAAATTTTTTATACATGAGTATCATCTCCTTTAGGAATATGAGGAACAATATGCGTACGTTTTTTTGAATGATGAATTTTAATCCATTCTGCTTCTTTACCTGTATTATAATCTACGCCTATTTTGTGATCAACTTTTACAACTTCTTTTGTAGTCCATTCACCTTTTCTAGTTTTTTCAAGTTTTCCTTTACCAGCATACTTATCTAATAATTCTTGTGGATCTTCGTTATCATATAAATAACTCTTACCTTCTAATTTTGTAGATTCCATATGTGGTGCTTGTTTTTCTGGATTAATCTTAGTTCCCCATTGACCACTCTTTATTTTAGCTTCTACATACTTTTGAGACTCTGTTTTATCACTTTGATCAAGCTTTTTCTTTTTATAAGTTACTTGCTCTCTGGCATAATCTCTAGTCAAAATATCATGCTTTTTACCATACATTTTATTAGTTTCTTTAATGTACTCTCTTAACTTCTTTTGACGTACTGAAATTAGTGTCTTAGTACGAGTTATCATCTGCTCGTCTTCTAATTCTTCAGCAATTTTCAAGCGTTTCTTAGCGTCTCTGATTGAGCGTTCATAGTAACGTTGCTTTTGACGTAAATTACCATTCCTAATTGCTTCTTTAGGATTATACTGGGTCATGTTATTCACATTGACGCCTGGAGTAAATGGAAATAATTTGTGTCTGCAGTTAATTCCTAATGTTCCAGCAGGTTCACCATAACCATGATTATAGATTGAATCGTACTTGTCATTGTAATTAGGATCATCAGTTGGAACTATATTGACTACCTTACCTTGAATATAAGCACACGCTTCACGACTGTTAGGATGACTAGACATCAAACATAAAACTTGGCCAAACTCTTGCATTCGTTTAGTTCGTAAATCATTGTAAGTCCTATTAGATGTTGTCGTAAGTACCATACGTGTATAACCTTCAAGAGACCATGCACGTCCAGACTTATCTCTCATAACTTCGATACCTTTATCCAATTGTTGGTAAATAGCATCCTTGACTGCTCTATCATGAGTTTTAAGTCCAGTTACAGTTTCAATTGTTGAGCGTTTTAAAATTTCCTGATATGTTCTCATAACAGGATTAACACCATAATTACGACTAAGCAAAGTTTGATTAATCGTGTTATTTAAGGTATCTGTTGTTTGTCTAACCATTGAATCAAGCATGTTAAAACTCTCATTACTGATTGGCTGACTAACTTGGCCACTGTACTTCAATTCTTGACTGACTTCATCTAATATCTCATATCCATCTTGTTTTAAGATTGTTTCAATTTCATTGGGTGAGATACCGTCAAAGTCTGCCATTAAATCAATTACTCTCTTGGTTAATGCTCCCATTTGTGACAATTGTTGTGCTTGCCACTGAACAACATTATCTTGCGTTACATCTTCATAGTGCCCACGTTGTAACACTTTGATAATTTCAGAAAATATCTTATCTTCTAAATTAGAATAGAGATTAGCAATGTTATTAGTGTCTTGGTCTAGTTTCTGTTTTGAATCCATAGACTACACCTCGTTGCTATCTCCATCTATTGGCTCTTGAAATGAACCTTGAGAAAAGTCTGGTTGTTCATTAGTAACTTGAGCTAACCACTTTTGAGCATCCTCTTCACTCAAACCAAAATTACGCTTTAAGTATTCAAGCTTTGGCATAATTCCAGCAGCAACTAATTGCATTTCATCAGCTCGTTGTTTATCTTTATCAATAAACACACCATCATCAAAATGTACAGACAATTCAACATCTTCTACATTACCAGTCCATCTAGGCTTACCATCAGAAAAGAACTGTCCCACACTAGCTACTTCTAGAATTGCATTAACTAATTGATTTAAAAACAACTCTACTTGAGTTAAGTAACTAGAACGTGTTTGATAGGTTGCAGAATTTTCACTGACAACTTCAGTAGCTGTTTTAACTCCTTGACCGTCATAAGAGAATGTACCAGAACTAAAACCAATTTGTTGCTCAAACTCACGTAAGAAATAGTCAATTGACTCTTTAAATTGAGTTGAACGAATATCGGAAGTTAAGTCAGTTACACTCAGCTTATCTGTATCTCCATACATACCTTGATAAACATCTTCATCTTTATCAAATAAAACTGGGTGAGCATCATCTACTTCATCTCCGTACAAATTGCCAGTAGGTTTCAACATTTCAGCAGGAACTGCAATTCTACGTTTCCCCATTCTAACCTCATGTACAAACATATCATGAGTTCTATTAATAGCGTCTATTACATTCCTAGAATTATCTACGATACCAACACCAAGTGGACTATCCAAATTCTTATTATTAGCTCCCGGTGTTCTAAAATATGCAAATAATGGTTTAGTAATAACATCAGTAAAGATTAATTCTGGTACTAAATTAGGATATAGAGTTTCAAGTTCTACTTGTTCACCAATTACATCTGATTGATAAGAACGGTATAGCTCATTTGTTATACGATAAGTTTTAGCGTCATCCCACTCGTGAAATTCAAGCAATGTATAATAAACATTTCTGTCATTCTCAGTCTTAACTGTTCGACTAGCAAAAGCACATTCAGAAATATCATCAGTGTTGTTACGTAATGGATAGAATTGGTCTGCGTTAGCCCAAGCTATTCTAATAACATCATTATCATCAACATAAGGTCTAGCAGCTAAACCACCTAATGAAATAGCAGTTTCTAAGCGTTGCTCAAATCTCATATTGAACTTATTATCTTGAATTACTTCATTGATGAACTCGTTTGTCGTTTCATCTTCTAACGATAAAGAACATTGTTCATTAAAAATAATTGACGCTAATTTCTTAGATGCTAACTTAGTCACATTTAGAGAACTCAACGGACGTTGTCTATATTCACCGTATGAATTACGATACTTAACTTTTGGTAAATCATCCTTGTAATACAACTTGGCCAACTTTATTCGTTCGTATTCCATTGGATCAATCGAAACTCTATCATCATCAGTAATATTAGTTAAACTCTTTACCATTCCTAACTTTGCACCTCCTTTCCTAAACCAATCTTTTATCTGTTGAATTAATGACATCACTCCACCACCTTAATATCTCAAACCTAGCAAGCGTTCATTATCTCGCACAAAGTACTGGAATTGGTCGCATGTATGGTCTTCTTCTTTGATAACTTTAGGATCATCACTATTTAAAGTTTTTTCATCCCACCTGTAATTTCTATGCTCTTCAATAAAGATCTTATTTGCTTCAGTATCCAGATAATAAAAACGACCCTGAGCAACTATATTTTGCACACGGTCTATCATGTCTACTTTTTTTAATTTTGCTACCTTATGAAGATGTACTCCATAATCATTGTAGAACTGATTATCTAAAGCACCTTCAGCAGAATCTATTGTTAATTTAGTTGCCGGCTTTTTGAATTTTTTGGCCAACTTATTGATGAATGAATACAAGTCCTTAGATAACTCACTAGGTGGCTTTTTATGAGCCTTGCCTTGTGGACTGTAATAGTAAGTATCCAATAAAATTACATTATCTTTTCTAGTCAATCCATAAGCACCAAATGTAGTAGCAGATACTTCATGGCCAGAGTCAATAGCACAGAACCAATTTGTAATATAATCATCACTTGGCAACTCCTTTAACGCTTTGAAATTATCCATGTTGTAAATGTTAGTACCAAGTCCAATGACTTCACCCAGATACAACCAACGGTAATAGTCATAATCATTATTTTTATAACTCTCAATCAGTTTTAATTGCTGCTCTGTTGTGAATCCTAATTCATCATCTAAGTAAGTACTCGTATCAACAAAATATTCTGGATCTTCTTCTCTAGCAGTTACCCAGTCATTAATCCACTCATAAGGATTCCGTGGTGGATTGTATGAGAAATAAACTTTTACATCATCAACATAATCTGGCTTTTGTCTAATAAAAGAAGGTATAGATTGATCAAACACATCTACACCTTTCATATTTGCTGCTTCTTCAAACCAGACAGCAATAATATTATCTACCTTGTTAGATTTAAGCTTATGTGGATTATCAGCACCATAGAAATAAAAAGTACTGCCAGTTAGCTTATGTGTAATTCTTAATGGTGACTTGTAATAATTGTACTCATCACTTAAATTAAGCATATCTAAAGCCCACATAATTTGACTGTAAACTGTATCATGTAAATCTGACTTGTTGGCCAGAATGCACACAACATTTACTTTTTTGTGCAACTGCGTCCACTTCTTAATTAATGTAACTAACTTCAAACTAATAACAGATGATTTAAATGAACCGCGTCCACCTTTAGCAATGATATATGATTTCTTAGTAGTCCATAATTTGTAGAAGTGTGGATTAACCATATCAGTCATTCTAATAACCTTACTCATCTTCTGCATCTCCTATATCATCAACTAAAACGGTAGAATCATCTGCCTTATTTCTGCCAGTGAGTTCATCTGCTCTCCAGCGTGCAATATCTGCCTCTGCGTTTGTCTTACGTACCTTAGCTTTGTCTAACTCTGGTGTGCTACTATCAGTTAATCTACCAGCCAATTTCAAAATAGAAATAGCAGCTTGTAATCTAACCATTTCAGACTTGGCTGTTTTTACTAAAGCATAAATAGATTGCATTGCTTCTGAAACATACTTATCTTCAATAATCATAGTTTCATATTGTCTTCTAGCTTGTTGGAATAATTTATTTTCACGTTTCCACTTATAAATTAAGCTCTCTGAGCAGTGAAGTATTTCTGCAATTTCTTTGTTGGTATAAGTACCTTCATATAGCATAACAACGGCTTTTCTTTGCCTTTTAGTTAATTCAAAAAAAGGGCCTTTTTCTTCACTTTTCTTCACACCATATCACCCACCACCTTTTAATTTAATCTTGCTAACATCTCTACTGTACTTACGTTTATGTTTTACTGGATGTTTCTTGTAGTGCTTTTCTAACTCACGTAACATCCTTAATTCTTCATAAGTTTGTACTTTTCCGAAATCTTTACTATCTTTCATAATTTTCTCCAAAATAAAAAGCCAGCCTGCTTAGACTGACTTAAAATATTTTCAAATAATAGGTATTAATCGGTTTTATTCACAATATAATTATAGCATCTATTTTTTAACATGGTGTTTTGTCATTGTTTCATAAATGTCTTGCGAATGTTTACTTTTTAACTCGTAAATCATAATATGGAGCAAATATCTCAGCAAACCATATTAGTGCTTCTTGTTTTAACTTCCAAAATCTACTTCTGCTGTAATGTAGTTCCTTACGTAAGATATACTCAGGCTTTCCTTCCAAATACAGCTCTTGTAAAATGTAGTTCTTGTTATACGGACAATAACTAATTGCACGTTTTATGAGAAACAATTTATCGTTAGCTCCCATTTTTTGTAGTATCTTTTCTTCAGTACTATTTCCAATACTTCCACCAGGCATACCGCTTAGGCTAGGGCTTTGAAGTTGTTCAAGCTGTGATTGAGCCTCAAAAAGTGGTATTGCCTTTAATAAAAATTTCTCAACTCTATTTGCCGTTTTCACTTCATCAATGTTAAATTCTGGTAATAATTCTATATTCTCCACAGCTCTACACGCTCCCTATAATATAATATATTCATGTTAGATTGGCACGTCTCTTATTTCAGGGAGCGTATTTTTTATTAATTCCATTAAACTTACTCCGAACGTGCAATAACATTATTTTGATAAAACAGAGTACCGTCAATGTTTGTTAATTTGCAGTATTCATATCGTCTACCCCATATTTTGTTATATGGTACTTCTTCATTATTTTCATCAAAATATTTAATGGTATTTGTTCGTTGTCCTCTGTAACATTTAAAATGAACTTTCAAACCATCTTCAAATAATATTTCGCCTTTCATATCAAAATTCATACTTACATCTCCTAAAAATTATCATCATGAATATTCGCTATCACAGACACTTTAACTTGTGTTTCTGCTTCTATATGATTTTTAGCTCTGACAATCATGTTTTTAACGACACTATCAACAGTGTATTCAACCAAATATAACTTCACTATTTAGCCTCCTTTTTGATAATTTCTTTTAACATATCTTTCCTACCGTCTTTATATCCACGGTCATACTCTTCGTGTTCATCTGGATAAGATCCATCTTTCCAATCAGCCACTAAGTCTGGTAAATTTGTACCTAGAAATTTAGCTATTTCTTCTAACTTCTGAATTGATGTATTTGCACTTGAATTGTAAATAATTTTCTGATGACCAACTTCTTTATACAATGATTCTTTAGTCAATTTCTCTCTAGTTAAAATGTAGTTAATATTTTCATGGATCACTTGTGTTATAGGTCTTGATTTGTACATTAATACCACTCCTTTCGTAAATTATTATTTATCTTCTGCATATCCAATAACACTATCATTTATTAATTGAAAATAAGCAGTTCTTTGCCTATTTATCCTTTTATCAAAATAACGAATTTTGCAATATGGATAGCCATTCTCATCTTTAAGATATTCTTTTTTTGAAACGTTAGTAAAATTTAATGTCTTTCCATTTGCCAAAAATATTGTAAAGTTTTTTCTTTTTCTATCTTTTTTTCTGCTCATTTTGCTTCCTCCCTTGAATTTTTAATCTAATAAAGCGTTAAATTTTGCTAATTAGATCACTTTTTAAATCGACAACTGAATATCCACCATCTAAATTTATGGTATTCAATGCATCTTTTCTAGTTTCAAAAGCATTGATAGCTGTTCCGACGTCTTTGCTTAAAGTTATTAATTCTGCTCTATATCCTGAATTTTTTTAAAATTGTAGATATTTTTTCTGCTTGCTTCTGCACTTCTTCCATACATCTCTTTTTAATCATCCCAGTGAACTCCTAATAATTCAGCTACTTCTTGATTTTTAGGTAACTCAATTACTTCTGAAAAGCCTAAATAATTATCTGTATCATTTCTGATAAAAAATGCTCTAGTAGCTTTCCTAGATAAACTATCACATTGAGTTATTGAACCATTCATTCCACGAATTGCCATGTTAAAGATTAAGAACGGAATTGCTCTATCTGATAATTCTTCTGCTTGATACCAATATGCTCGTGGATCATAGGTAAAGGTTGGAGATGTTAAGAACTTAATTAGTGGATTATCAGTTTCTGGACGCTTGTATAATGGATTCTTTAATCTATCATTCCACCATTTAGCAATAAGCATTGAGCCAGTCCCTGCTGCAGGCTCGTAATAAGTACTCTTATCTTTTCCAACTAACTTAACAACTAGATTAGAAATTGAAGTAGGTGTGAAATCTTGCTTCTTCGATTTTCTTTCAGCTTGTTCATCTCCAAAATATTCTTGAAACCATTCATAACTCATATCAGTTTCAATCTCTAAAAACTTCTTAAATGTTTCTTCACGTTTTTTAGTATCTAACATTAAATCCATCATTTTTGTTGGAGCTTTAAAAGCGTCATCTATACCCAATAATTTATTAACTGTTTTTACGTCAAATTTCATTTAATTTTATTCTCCTTAAACTATTAGCTTTTTTCACAATAAATACATTTCCTATTTGGAGTTAATAACAATGAGATGAATTTTATTTGATTCGTATTACCACAAGTCTTACATTTTATGTTGATTTTTGTTGAATTTTCTAAAACGTAATCATCGGCCGTCATTTCAAAATTAGGGTTATTTGCTTGAATTTCCTTGAATTTTAGCCTGTCACTTTGTATCTTGCATCCTTTACATTGCCTATCTTTATTTATCCATAAAGATTGTAATCTTAGATTTTCAGAAAACCCGCAAGTCTTACACTTCAAATTGATTATTGATGATTTACTCATGTTTTCATCGTCAGTAGTCATTTCAAAATTAGGATTTATTGATTTTATTTGTTCAAATCTATCTATCCAAAAATTTTCCGTTCTTGAAGGCATAATTTTAAAATCTGGATCTTTACCTTTTATTGGCTCTCTAAATCTTGTCATATCTTAGAAACACTCCTCATAATTTGTTGATTATCTCTAACTCTTTCTGTTTCCAGCCTATGAATATAAACTTCTCTAGTTACTGAATCGTCAACGTGGCCTAATCTCTCAGCAACAGCTCTACTATCAATACCTTGACTGACAAGATAAGTTGCGTGTTCATGTCTTAATCCATGCAAAGTTATAACTGGAACTCCTGCGTATTTACAAGTTTGTTCAAGTTTGTTATTAAGTGATGAATTATATTGGAATCCTTTAATTGACCCAAAAATACTTTCATCTTTATCAGCACCTTTAGCATTTCTCCAAAACATGTATATAACAGCATCATCTACTGGAATTGTCCTAATCGAATATTTATTTTTAGTGCTTTTAAATCTTCTTGAAAAATTTTCATCATAAGCACCTTTCTTATAATCCAAAGTCTTATTAATAGATATTGTTTTCTTCTCAAAATCAATATCTTCTAATGTTATTCCTAGTAATTCGGCAAATCTCAACCCTGTTTTTAGTAAAATCAAAAAGAAGTTCGCATAAGATGAATTAAGGTATTTCAAAGTAACTACCAATTTTTTCATGTCATCAAGTTCCATGAATTTAGGTTTCTTCTTATTGGTTACTACACCTTTAGGAATTTGAGCATCATAAGTAACATCTCTATCGGTTAGCCCATCTACGTTATAAGCTCGTTTCAAAGCCCAAGCTAATTGACGGTGGAAATCTGTTATAGTAGCTTTTTCATGATTTTTGCCAAACTCATTTAAGATTTGTTGATAGTCATTTGCATTCATATCTTGTAAATACAAATCAGGACAAATTTTCTTCAAGTGTCTGTGAGTTAAACAATATTTGTTATACGTTCTTTCTCCTACTTGATTTAGTTTGTATGTGTCTACCAAGTTTATGAAATAATCAGTGAATAATATTTTCTTTCTCCTACCCAACTCAATCACTTCCTAAATTCTTAGTTATCTTTTTTATCTTTTGATCCAGCTCAATCTGTCTTATTCTAGTCTTTAAAATTTCAGGAGATTCAGAACGTAATTTACGCATATTTAAAACAGCATTTATATGTTTCTTAATACAAACTAAATTGTTAATATCAAAGTTTTCTTTATTTCCATCTAAAAATGCGATTATACAATCCTTAGGAACTGGTCCATTGTGTTTTTCCCAAATTAATACATGCTTTAATTTCCATTTATCATATCTAGAACCATCCATTTTTACTTTAACCATCACATATTCCTTCATTTTAAATTCACTACCTAAAGGTTTTTCATTATGAACACTATGTCCTTTTTTGAACCAATATTTTTTAGACTCAGGACTTACTAAAATACCATTACGAATATTACGTTGATAGCATGCATTTTTCATAGCATCCACAGTCCAAGCAAAATCAGGAAATTCTTGTTGAAATAGCTCAAATACTTCTTTCCACGGTCTACCTGGAACATTAACTTCCAACCAATTAATTATCTTTGGACTCAATCTTTTTGACATGCTTTGCCTCCAATACATCAGGTGTTTCTATATCTCCAGTTATATCAGCTCGTAATTTCATAACTCTATATGATAAATCAGCACTTTGAATAAGCTTGTCTGACACTGTACTGATTGCTTTAGCTCGCTTTAATTCTTCGTCTAGATTCAAACTATCATCATTCAAACGTTCTAATTGTTCAAACAAAATATTATTTAAATCTTCCATTTTATTCCTAACCATATCATCAACTCCATTACTTTAATTTTTAATATCGATATTAAGCGGATAACGGGACTCGAACCCATGCTTCCAGATTAGGGAATCTGACTGTCTGCCATTGACTTATACCCGCATAATTACCACTCATATGTGGTAATATAATAAAATTACGTTTAAGTTGTTCGAATGATATATTGTTTATTATTGGTTATTTATTGCTGATTTATTGTTCAATATCTTCTACATTAACTACGCTATGTGTCTTATCGGAATTTTGTATTAACACAAATTTTTCCTTGCCTTGTCTGATAACAGCTTTAATGAAATAATATTTATCTTTGTATTTTATTTTTTGACCTTTCTTCATCCCATATACCTCATTTCAGACCATTCTTACACTGCGAATATAATATTTATTCATAATCATTATATTTTTCTGATTCAATAGAAATTTGTTCCGATTCAAATTCACTTTGATCTGTATATCTTGCTTGTAATAGATCAAGTTTTTGTTCTTTTACTGCTAATTCAAAGCATTTTAATACTTGATCTAGAGAAGCTCCTCTTTTTTCTGCTAAATCTATAGCATTTATTAAAATATCATTCGCATAAATATGAGTTTGATCACTCATATTTTCTATTGTTATACCTTCCATACCTCTCATCATTGCTATACCTCTCTTCTTATTAGTTGTATTCTCAACATTACTTTAAATTCCTATAAAATCTTCCACATCATAATCAACGCTTTGCATCACGTCATAAAATTCAACTATCTGCTTACCTTTACGATTGATACGCTCGTGCCTTGTGTTTACGTTTTTAGTCAATCCATAGATTTTCATTTTAAAGTCATTGGTTCGTGGCACTACTACTTCAACAGGTACACCGTATTTTCTAGCAAACAAATTAAATCTCAACTTGGCAGCAGTATCGGCTCCAAATTGTGTATTAATGCTAGGCTTAACATCATATACATGCTTAATTTTTCCTTCTCTATCGAAAACTACAAAATCTGGAGCATAACTAATCCTGGTTAAATTAACACCACCCATAGCTACTTTATCTTTAATTACGTAACTAGGATGAACTTCGTATTTATACCCGCTATTCTGGATAAAATTTTCATAGAATTTAGCTTCTTTTTGACTGTCAAAAGTAAAACTACCAACCGTTACTTTTTTTGCTGTATGGTTCATTTTGACGCTCCTCTAACGTGATGTTTTTCTTCAAACTTTTGGATGATTTCTTCTTTTCCATCTTTTTTACCTTTTTCGTAAGAAATACTGCACGATTCATTGATAGCAGTCTTGGCTTCCTCTATTTTCTTATCAAAAATTTCAGCAGCTTTTTGAAAACTTGTAACGTTCTCTCCACTTTTTCCAGTTTCTCTAGCCCATGCTACAATTGCTCTTCCAAAATCAGGAAAATAACGTTTCTTTTCTACACGTTTACCATTTTTATTAATTCCTAATTGTTTTACTAAAATAGCTGTATTGTAACTATTGTCAGTAATATAATAGGTTTCATCTAATTTGATATTAATTCCCATATTACTCTGCCTTTCTTTGCTTGTTTGATTCTTCAAACCATACTCTAGCCATTGGTGCATATTGCATACGTGCTTCATTTAACTTCTTAACTAGTTCAGTTGTGTTTTTTAATTTCATATCTTTAGCAATATCATCAAATGTAAAACCATCACTGATTTTTAATAATGCTTGTCGTACATTGAAACCTGATTCATTCTCATATTTTTCTTGAATTAAGAATTTATCAACTATATCTGCTGTAATATCTTCATCTTGATTAATTACTTGATCCAAGCCCAAATTCAATGCTGATTGTCCATTAGGCTTACTTTGCCAAACACCATTTGTATCTTTTTCATAAGTAGTTACATCTTCTCCAGTTTCAATATCTTTTTGAACCGTATAATGTACAATTGCAGATTCAATCATGATACGTACTGCACCATCATTTTTTAACGTTCTTAACTCATCAATTTGCTTGTCCAAATTAGAACCAGATGTCTTTATCTTGATAACCACTTCATCTTTATTTGTCACTTGTAAACTATCGATCTCACTATAAAAATTTAAACTCATTTCTAATTCTCCTTAACTAACTGTTTCTTATAAGCCTGTTCATAAAGAGTTGCTAACTCTACTTGTTTCTTTTCAAATTCAGTAGCTTCTTTCAATTTCCCTTGATATTTAATCTGTAGTTGCAAGATAAACTCTTCACCATCTTCAATGAATTTCCAACCTTGCAATTTCTCTAGTTCAGCTACTGAAATTGCATCCCATACTGCTTCAATTCTTTTGTCGTTATACATCTTGATAAATTTTTCTATTTTTGCTTTTACAATTGGTTGTTTATCTGATGTATTTTCTACTATTCTCTTTATTAATCTCGTATAGTAGGACGCTTTATTTAAATAAACTTCAACTGCTTTTGATCGTTGATAACTATTTTCAAGCATGATTGCTTGAAATTCGTTATAGTCCATATAACTCATACAGGTTCACTGTTCTCTTTAAAGAACATATACTTTCCGTCAAAGTAATAATCTATATCTCCAAGTTGTCCTTCACGATTTTTCTTGACTGATAGCCTTACTATTGACTTATTTTCTTCATCAGGTCTGTATAAAAAAGCAACCACATTACTATCTTGTTCAATGCTCCCTGATTCTCGTAAATCAGATAATAATAATTCCTTGCGTTTCTCAGACTCTCGATTCAATTGCGATAGTGCTATAACTGGCACATTAAATTCGTTAGCAATTATTTTTAGTTCTCGTGTTATCTGCCCAACTTGTAGCCAACGATCTTGACGATTATTAACTTTAACTAAACCGATATAATCAATGATTGCTACATACTTATTAGGTTTAGCTTTGGATGCATTCTTTCTAATAACACCAATAATTCCACCAAGATTGAGGATCCTATCATATATTCTCAACTTATGACTTCTCACCCAATCAATTCCATTTGTTACCATAGAACTAAAAGTTATATCTAAGCTATTTGACGGATTCTTTAATTTCTGACTATCAACATTGGCACTCCTCGAGATGAAACGATTCAACATCTCCCTTTTATTCATCTCAAGGGTAAAGAAATCCACTTGAACTTCTGGATCATTCATCATAATTTGATATGCAAGATTAACCGCATAGGCAGTCTTACCTACTGCAGGTCTAGCACCAATTGTAAAAAGCATAGATCCATACAACCCGCCAGCTAATAAATCATCTAACCTTTTAAAACTCTTGATTCCTGCTGGTTGATTAGTTGCTAACCTTTCCTGCAGTTCTTCAATTGCTCCATCAAGTTCTCCGTTATCATCTTCTTCATCAATTTTTGATAACTCTAAAATTGCTTCTGATAGATTAGCTAGTTCCTGTTTTCTTGGTGACTGTTTATAAACATCCATACTAAGCTCTAAATTACGTTGAGCATACATCTTGTGTAGTGACTTAACATCATTATCAAAATTAGCATCCGTTACAAATTGTCCTTGTAAATCTACTAAATGCTTATATTCAATACTTCCGTCATTAGCCATTTCAGAATAGATATTAAACAGTGTACGCTCTTGAACTTCTAACTTTTGAATAGCTTCTACAATGTTTCTTAATCTTATATCTTCAAACCACTCGTAATTAATGAATGTACTATCTGCTAAATCAGGTTTATTCAGTAGGGCTTCCACCACCCTTAACTCTATTTCGTTCAAGTCGTTCTAGCTCCTCTCTTATAGCTATATTTCCTTTAGTATCACTTTCATATATTTCTGGATGTTCAGATGCATATAACCTAAGTTGATACAATCGTTCCTCTTCTTCTGTTCGCTCAGGGCGGCGGGCGGAACTGGTGTTACTTTTCTTTTTTTGTGGTTCAGGCAAGCCTTCCTTTGCTTCTTGTAAGTAATTATCAAAGTGACTTAATGCAAACAATGTATTAGGTCTTAAATACTCTTTCATTTCAGTATCTTTCCACTTACTAGCTTTAAATGTAACTACCTTAGCTATATCTTCTTTAGTAAAACCTTCATTCAATCTTGCATTAATATATTTTTTAAATAATGCTTTGCTACTAAAGCTTCTTCCAGTTATTTCATTAAACCAACTAATAAATTTATCGTAATCAAATCTATCTTTTTTACTCTCTTTATCTACTTCACTATTTATATTATTAATACTTGTAATATTATCCTTGCCGTCTACGACAATACCCCCCTTGTCGTTCACGTCAATACCCCTATTGCCGTTAGCATTAATAGGTGTTGAAATTGGATATAGTCTTCTCTCTTGAATCTCTTTTGAGTTCTCTTTATAGATCATTTCGACTTTTAAATATCCCAACTCTTTTAATAAGTTTATCCATTTAGATATTCTTGTAATTGGTCTATCGTACAGCTCTGCAAAATACTTATTACTAGCTTTGCAGTATCCATATTTATTAGATAAAGCCGTTATTTCACTGTATAAAACTTTGCAATCAGCATGTTTCTTTAACTTTTTATCATACCTAACATCAGCAGTTAAGATAGAATAATAGTTAGGTCTCTCTGTCATTTCTAACACCTCCAATCTATTAAAGGGCTTCTCACCCTTTCGGCAGTCTTAGCTTACTGGCTCTCGTAATCTCCTTTAACACCCAGCTTTTTCAGTGTTTCAGCATCAAGTTTTATTCCATTGACTGGTACGTGATAGAGTTCTGAAAATTTCTCAGCTCCTAGTTGGTGATAATTCTCATGGTGCGTCCTACACAGTGGCATTACGTACTTCTTTGTGTGATCTACGTGGTCTCGATTCATTCCCATTCCTACCGTATCCAAATGATGAATATCAGCGTAATCTCCACACACTAAGCAACGTCTGTGTCTACAACATTGATAAATAAAGTACTGTTCTTCTCGTGGCAGTTGCTTGTATCCTTCCTTGAAAGGAACGTTCCACTCAAACATAAAATCAATGACTAAATCTATCAGCACGTTCACATCACTCACGCTTGTTTTAGAATTGTCAGCCAAACTGATCTCTTTGCCTGTATATGCAGAATATTGCAAGTAAAACATATCCTTGATGTATTCCAACGGCATTACAGACCATTGAACAATGTCATTTATCAAAGCAAAGAATAATCTTCTCTGCTTAGCTCTGAGTTTGCGTCTATCTGCAAGCTCCCAATCAATATAGAATTCATCCTTAGAACCGCTAACTGTTTCTATGTGATCCAGATTTAACGGTTCTACTGGTTTCACTGCTATCCATTCTTCGTTATCATGAAAAAATCTATACGCTCTAGACCTTTCCATTTGCTACACCTCTAAAATGGCAAGTCCTTATCTGGAATATCTATTGTTGTCGAGTTCTTTGCGAATGGATCAGTATTTTCCAATGTAGTTTGTTCAAACGGATTCGTTGTTGCTTGTTTTGATTGATTAGAGTTTCCAAATGGATTTGTGCTTGTTTCAGCTGCTTTTTTAGTCCCATTGCTTGGTCTAAACACTCCATTGGGTTTACTCTTTTCTTTTAATTCTTGTTGGGACTTAACATCTAAGTTCCACTTGCCGTTGTAGTCACTTTGTTCCCAATCAACTGTAATGTTGAGTTTCTTGCCATGTAATTGCTTAACAATAGCTTCCATTGTTGCATTGACTTGCTTTCCATCTTCTGCACCAATAGCTTTCATCAATGTGTTAAGTCTCTTAATAGATAAACTTAAAGCTTCTTCTGTGCTATCGTCCCACACGATATTGTGATATCTGATAGCAGCTCCAGCATACTTACCATCTAACACTTCATAATTTAAGACTGCCATTTCCTTGCCTTTTTTGGTTTGCTTAGCAGTGGAGCTATCCATAATCTTCACGTTATAGCTACCTGCTTCTTCTACTGCTTTACCGAATGTGTTGTTATAATCTACTGTAAAATTAACCATTATTTTCTACCTCTTTTTCATTTTCTTTAACTTCTAATAATTCTTCTGCATGTATCAAAGTTCTATCATCTATTCTGTTCTTACCTTGATTGCCTTGTTCTGGGTCGCAATCTATCCATCTACTACCATCTTTTTTGTAAATTCTTCCGACAAAATCAAACATTGATGTGAATGCATTAAATGTTTTGTCATTCATGTCTGGACTAAATCTACCGTTTCCAAGACTTCCACCATTATCAATTTGATGTGCTGTTGCTAGTACAGTTACACCACTGTTTCTTAAATACATCCCTCTTTGTCTAAACCAAAGTTGTAACTTCTGATAATTTTGTCGACCATCTCTTGACTTTCCATCAATATTTTCTAGCACTAAGTTTTGAAGTGCCGACATATTATCCAAACAGATAACGTCATATTTTTTACTTTTAATAGCATTTTCAAGGGTTTCTTCTACTAAATTTTGTATATTTTCTTTATCATGCTCTTCTATTACCGCTATATCAGTATCTTCACGTCCAAGTACTACATTTGTTGACATGTCAAATGAGAACAATAATTTTTTGCCTTTAAATTGATTCAGAAGACTAGTCTTACCAGTGCCACCAGCTCCGTATACAAAATACAGATATGGTTGCTTCGGAATTTCACCGTTAAAATATATTTTCAATCTTTATCACTCCTTCCCCTTATCCTTACTCCACATCCATACGCTATCTTTGCTGACTTTTTCAGCTAGTTTCATCAACTCAATATCTTGTTTTTTCATGCTTAATCCTCCGTTTTGATTACTATCTTGTCTGGTTGCTCCTGGATTTGAACACCGTTGATAACTTCTCCAGTGTTAGTATTTACAACCTTACTTCCAATAATTGATAGACCATCTAAACCTTTTTTAGCTGCGTCCTTAAACAATTTCTTTTCTAGTTTAGGTACGCTTGTTACAAACTCAGTATCTTTTAACACATCAACTAATTTGTTCTCTTCATAAATCCACTTAGGTTGTTGTTTTCTTGATGATAATTTGCCGTTAGGACTACTGAATTTAAATTTAGGATTCTTAGCTCTTTCGTTTGTAAAGTATTCTTGTAATAAACCTTCAAAGTATTCTTTAGAGTCATTAGCCTTAGCATTTTCATGCTCTAACCATTTATCAATACGTTCATGATTTTTATCTGCTAGTTTCTTGTTTTGCTCTATCGTATTATTTACTTCTCTTAGCTTATATAAAGCCCAATCTGCTTTATCTGGACTATCTACAATAAATCTATCTTCTTCAACTTCTACTTGTTCTAATTCTTCTATTTCGGCCATCTCATTACGCTCCTTGCTTTTGTTCTAATTGCATTTCTAACAAGTTCATCATTACTCTAGTTTTAACTTTATCTTCCTCACTCAAATCATCTTGGTTAATAGAATAAAAGTCTTTAACTAGCCTGTACCTATCTTCCACTGTGTCTACAAATTTCATGATTTTTGTTATATAATAATAACTAGGTTTTATATTTTTTGTTTCAGCAGCTGCAACTGCTGATTTTTTTATTTCTGCCACAATCTCACCTCCTTTAAATCATCATTTCTTCAATGATCCAAATATCATAACTTCCACAAACAGGGCAACGCTTGATATCTTCAGCGTATGCTCCGTACACTTCAAATACGTAATCGCAACTATCACATTTAAAGCGTCCGCCGTCAGCAACTTTTAAATTTAAATCTTCCACGCTTATCCCTCCTTAATCAAAAAACTCACCTTTTTTTATTGCTATAACAATTCCATGTAATGCATATCCAGCAAGTACAGATAGCCCAATCAATGTAAAATAAGCTGCATTCGTCAATTCGATCATCTTAATCATCCTTTCTTCTTTTATTCCATCTATACAAATCAACACTTCCTGCGTATGCTACGCATAGCAGAATACCGTATATACACCACATATCATTACCTCCAGTAAAAATATCCTTAATCCAACTAACCAAAATAAAAATTATTACATAAGCTATACACGCTACAATTACCGCTAGTATTGGTTCCATCAAAACACCTCAAATTTTTCTACTTGCCATATATCTATCCAAATCTTCTTTATCAAAAAATGGTTTAGTCCCACCTTCTATTGGATAGATTGGTCTTGGTGCATCTGGTTCTTTTCGGACATTATCAAAATATTTAGGCTCCATTCCACAATACTCAGCAGCTTGAGATCTATTTAGAAATCTTTGGTTATTAAACTTCCTTCTTTCTTCTGCCATCTTCAACAAGGCGTCAAAAAGCTTATTTAAAAAATCTCCTAATGCTTTTTTGCTAAATAAGTCTGCTAGTTCCATATCGCTCACCTACCTTATTTTTAAGTCAGTCTTACTCACCTAATTTTTTTAAATATTCTTCAATTTTCTCAACTCCCGGCTCAAAATATACCCACTGTGCTACTTCTTTAGCTGAATATTTAGATTTACTAATAATCCATCTACCGTATTTATTTGAACCCGGTTGTTCTGCCTTAAGTTCTAATTTATTTGCATATTCTCCAACTTTAGCTGGATATGGATTGCCTGCTTTAGTTAGAATTCCTAAACGCTTAGCAACTTCTGTAGCAGTATATTCAATGCTATCTACTTCCATTGCAGGAATTACTGACCCTCCTGTTAAAACCTTACCTGCTTGATTAAGCAATGATTCTTTATGAACTCTACTCTTAGTAGCCATGGCAATTTTGTATAGTAAATTTGCTTTACGTGTTTTAGCATTTTCTTCCATGATTTCTAACTTCTTATCAGCAAGTAATGCTCTATTATCCGTGTTAATGGTCAATCTCATATTGAAGTAATTATCAACCAACTCATCATAGATTTCCCAAGCTTTATCATCTTCAAGAATTTTGAGTAATTTAGCGTATCCTCGTTCTGATAAGAGATATATGTTGTTGGAATTTCCCCATTGAGCTTTAGTAAATCCATAATCTGAAAACAGGTGATTTGAAATCACTTGTTTTAAATCAAGTAAATCTATACCATTTTTAAAGCGTCTTATATTGTTATTAATCAATCTATTTACTTCTTTAACTTCTTTTCCGTGAATCAAAGCAATATCTTTAACTAACATGGATTTTTTATTTTCTCCAAATCCGCCTTCAATTCCAGTAAATTCAAAACTTCCGATTTTTTCAGTTCCTAACACTTTTAAATCATTCATTATGTTTAGTCCTCCCTTTATCACTATTAGAGTTATCTTTGCTTGATTTATTATAATTTTCACACTTAAAGTGATAATTATTTGCAAAAAAAAAGAGATTCTACACTCTTTTTATAGAAATTAGCTAGCTTAATCTTAGTTTCATCACTACCACGACGATAACCATTTTCCATCATTGCTAACATTGATATAGATATATTAGTCTTGTCAGCAACTTCTTGCTGAGTCAATCCTTTCTCTAACCTAATTTTCTTTAAATCTGTCAGCACTTTAATCATCTCTCTTTCTATATTCAAAAATTCTTAGGATTTTAAGTGTGCATGAAAAGTAATGGTTACTTCAACAAGGTTTCCTTTACTTTTTTTTATTTCAAAATTCTTAACTGCTTTAACTTTCTTTTCGTCTATGAAAACTCTATTATTTTCGATTTTGAAATCATTATAAAATGGCTCATCCATTTCTTGTTACCTCCTATTTTCTCTTCAATTCATCTATCTCTTTTTGAAGTTTTTTAACTTCTCTTTTAGCTTTAATATATCTAGCTTTATAGTATAACCACACTATACCCATTCCTATTAAAAAACAACCTAAATATCTAATTGCTATATCTAACATCTTTGTTTTATGTTATGATGAAGGTGCCACAAATCAAGGGGCAAGCCCCTTTCATTGTGGTTAAATCAGAACCTTAATGTTTTCGTCTATATCTTAGTTCTGATTTTAATTTTTTGTATTGTAGCCTTTGGATTTTAGCTTTATATTCTTGTTCTAAAGCTTCTGCTCTAAGCTTTCTGAACTTGTAGAACCCTGCTAGAATTCCAAAGGCTATTAATATACCTTCAATCATAACTTTCTCCTTTCTTTAGTATTCGTAAAGCCCTTATCAACCTTACATGTATATAATACTTCACTTTAAGTGATAAGTCAACACTTTAAGTGAATATTTTTGTAATTTATTTTTCACTATTAGTGATATAATTATCACAGATAGTAAAATTTGAAAGGAAGGACTTGTTACAATGGATAATAATATTGGATATAGAATTTCAGAATTGCGTAAACAAGCCGGTATGTCTCAATTTCAACTAGCTAAAGTTTTAGATATTGCAACAAGCACATTAGGAATGTATGAAACAGGTAAGCGTGAACCTAGTTTAAAAGTGATGAATAGAATTGCAAACTACTTTAACGTAACCACCGACTATCTGCTCGGACGTCCTGAGAAAAAAGATGATGATACTAAAACAGCTGATATTAAAGATGATGATGTTATTTTTACATATGAAGGACGTCAAATTCCAAAAGAAGATTTGGAGCTTATACGTCGTATTATGAGAGGAACTAGAAACGATATTAAATAGAGGTGGTCTTATGAGAAGTGATATTAAAGATTACTTATGTAATATCTGCAACAAAGAGAACATTAGAGTTGTTTGGTTAGAAAATTTATCTCCATATACTCCACCCTCTGCTTCTTTTGAACATAGATGTATCGTTATGAACCCTAACTGGCACAATAAGTTTGAATTCACGTTTCAATTAGCTCATGAAATGGCACATATTTTACGTGGTGATGAAACTGACGTATGTTTCTACGACACGTCTTTCAAAAATAAATCTGGTATTGAATATCAAACGAATTTAATGGCAGTTAAGCTTCTGACACCTTTTTATTGTGGAGAAACTGAAAAGGAAGATGTTAATATCTATAATTTCATGAATTCCTATTGTATTCCAAAATATTTAGATGAGGCTATAAAAGAAGAAGTTATTGGATATTATACTGGCTAGATTTTAACAGTGTTTTAGATTGAGACATTTGACCAATGATTTGATGTCATTAAAAGCTAATCAGAAAGATATTTTAAGGAGGTCCTTTTTATGAGAAAAGGTATTTATAAAAGTATGTTGCTAGCCACTTTAACAATGGCTGGTTTTACTGCAGTTGTTACCCCACCTAATACAATAGAAGCAAAATCCGTTTTGAAAAAAGTCTTCAAGGTTGGTAAGACTGCAACTTATAAGGGTATATCTCTAAAGGTTAATAGTTTTCAATATGTAGAACCGGGAGAATACGATTCTATTGATGAAGGTAAACATTACATTGTAGCTAATGTAACTATTACCAATAAGAACAGAGAGAGTTATGATTATAACCCTTACGATTTCAAATTAAATGTTAATGGTAATAATACTGATTTTGACGCTTATCCAGACAATGTAGACAATCTTATACATAGTGGCACCCTTGATAAAGGAGCTTCTGTTACTGGTAATTTAGCTGCTGAAATTAAACAAGGTGCTACTAATCCAAAATTAAAAATGGGTGTAAGTATTTTTGACGACTCAAAAAATATTACATTTAGTTTGAAATAATTTATAGGGAGTTTTAGTATGAATAAATTAAAAATTAATACTTGGAATGGAATTTTATCAATTGTTAACTGTTTCTTATTTGCTGCTTCATGGTTCTTTATTATCGGTGCAGCTTTTGATGAATCATTTAATGGAGGCAGTAGCTTAAACTCAACAGCTACATTCTTTTATGCTATGGCATGGATTGGTGTAGTTGTAAGTATCGTTGCATTATATAAATCTAAAAAGGCTTCAATCTCAATAGTAGGTCCAGTTTTATGTTTAATTGGTAACTTAGCTTTTGGTTTAGCTGCTGCGCTTGCCTTCCCTGCAATTGTTCTATTAATAATTGGTACAGTATTCAGTTTCTTACAAAAACCAGCTAACCAAAATAATAATTAATATATTTAATCAAAGCCAGTCATTGTCTGATGATTGGTTTTTACTAGAACTGAAAAAGAACATATATTCTAAGGAGATGATTATAATGGCTCAAATAATCAAATATACTAAAAAAGGAGAATCTTTATATAGATTTAAATTATATTTAGGTATTGATCCGATAACTGGTAAACGTGTAGAAACTTCCAGGAGAGGATTCAAAAGAAAAAAAGATGCAGAACGTGTAATTAGGCAATTACAGTTAGACTTTGCCAATGGGAACTATGGAAAAGCTAAAGATACAAATATTAAAACCTTTGATGACTTGTTTAACTTATGGTTTGAATCATACAAGAACACTGTAAAACCTAATACAGCCGAGACCAAAAAAATAAGATATGAACGAGTTGTAAAACCTTTGATTGGTAATGCAAATATTAAAAAAATTACTACTGCATTAGCTCAACAAATAGTTAATAAATTAGCCGCTAAATACAAGAGTTATCGTCAATATCTAGTAGTACTCAATTCTCCATTAAATTATGCTGTTAAATTGAGTATGTTAGATGTTAATGTTTTTAAATTGGTAATTTTTCCAAAAGCTACTGATAAGAAAAAATATAAGCATATTGAATCTGATAATAATTTTTACTCTAAAGATGAACTTATCACTTTTTTAGAAAATGTCAAAGGATACAATTTCAAATACTATACGTTTTTTAGACTACTTGCCTATTCTGGTATGCGTTCTGGTGAATGCTTAGCTTTACAATGGAAAGATATAGACTTTAATGATCAAACAATTACTATAACTAAAACCACTGCATATAATCCTGGTAAAAAAGAAACAACTATAAATACACCTAAAACTAAGAAATCAAAACGAGTAATTTCCATAGATGATGTTACGTTATCTGTATTAAGAAAATGGAGGATGCAGCAACAAAAGAGACTATTGAAATTTGGTTTCAACACTAATAATTCTCAACAGTTCTTATTTACAAACCCTGAGACTAACCAATATTATCCATCTCATGTTGCAACATCTTGGTTAGGAACAGTATATCGTAATTTTCCAGATATGAAAAAAATAACAGCACATGGTTTTAGACATACTCACGCTTCCCTTTTATTTGAGTCTGGCGCTAACATCAAGGAAGTTCAAGAACGTTTAGGACATTCAACTTCAAAAATGACACTTGATATTTATACTCATGTTACACAAAATCGAAAGCAAGAAACATCACTTAAATTTGCTAATTTTATGCAGAACTAAAAATAAGTGTGGGTCATTTTGTGGGTCATTTATATAAAAACACAAAAAAAGTTGCCATAAGCGTTGATAAATCAACATTTACAGCAACTAAATTAAATATTATTTAATTTGAGACATTACTTCTTCAGCAAAGTTTTCTTCTTTCTTTTCAATACCTTCGCCAACTTCATAACGAACAAAAGATTTTACCTTACCGTTCTTAGAAGCAACATATTTTGCAACTGTTAAATCAGGATCCTTAACAAAGTCTTGATCATCCAATGCAACTTCTGCAAAGAACTTGTTCAAGCGACCAGCAACCATTTTTTCAATGATTTTTTCTGGCTTACCTTCATTCTTAGCTTCTTCTGTAAGAACTTCCTTTTCATGTGCAACTTCAGCTTCTGGAACTTTATCACGGTTTACATACTTAGGATTAATAGCAGCAACGTGCATAGCAACATCCTTAGCTGTAGCTTCATCAGCACCTTCTACTACTGACAATACAGCAATACGTCCACCATCGTGTAAGTATGCACCAAAGTTGTCAGCGTCTGCCTTTTCAACAACTTCAAAACGACGTAAACTAATCTTTTCACCAATAACTTGTGTAGCTTCAATTAATTCATCGTTAAGAGTACCTTTATCTGTCTTTAATTGTAAAGCAGCTTCTACATCAGCAGGTGTGTTTTCAGCAATAACGTCTGCAATATGCTTTACTAATGCTTTAAATTGATCATTTTGTGCAACAAAGTCTGTTTCAGCGTTAACTTCAACAATAACAGCCTTATTACCATTTACAGCAACGTTTGCTAAACCTTCAGCAGCAACACGATCACTCTTCTTAGCAGCTTTTGCCATACCTTTTTCACGTAAGAAATCAATAGCTTTTTCCATGTCACCTTCTACAGCAACTAAAGCTTTTTTAGCGTCCATCATACCAACGCCTGTTTTATCACGTAACTCTTTTACTTGAGCAGCAGAAATCTTTGCCATCTTAATTGGCCTCCTTAAAATTAAAATTACTAAAAAAGCTGTCTCAAACTGAGGCTATTTGCCCACAAATTCGAGACAGCCTAAGTTAACTAACTATTCAGCATCTGTGCTATCATTGTCGCCTTCTACAGCTTCAACGATATCTTCGATTGAATCAACTTGATCATCTGTATTTTCAAATGTATCTTCAGTAACAGGTGCATCATCTTCACCTTGACGACCTTCAATGATAGCATCTGCCATCTTAGAAGTGATTAAACGAACTGCACGAATTGCATCATCGTTTGATGGAATCTTAACATCAATTTCATCAGGATCAGCGTTTGTATCAACCATAGCAACAATAGGAATATTCAACTTTTGAGCTTCCTTAACAGCGATACGTTCTTTACGAGGATCAACGATGAACAATACATCAGGAATACGTGGCATATCTTCAATACCACCAAGGAATTTTTCTAAACGATCTCTTTGTTTAATTAACAAAGCAACTTCCTTCTTAGGTAAGCGATCAAAAGTACCATCTTCAGCCATTGCCTTGATTTCTTTTAACTTCTTAATACGCTTTTGAATTGTATTCCAGTTAGTCAAAGTACCACCTAACCAACGATGGTTAACATAGTATTGACCTGCACGCTTTGCTTCTTCTTCGATAGCTTCTTGTGCTTGCTTCTTTGTACCAACAAATAATACTACGCCGTCATCACTTGCAGCATCTTTAATGAAGTCATATGCATCATCAATTAACTTAACTGTTTTTTGTAAGTCAATGATGTAGATACCGTTACGTTCTGTAAAGATATACTTCTTCATCTTAGGGTTCCAACGACGTGTTTGGTGACCAAAATGTACACCAGCTTCTAGTAATTGTTTCATGGTAATAACTGCCATTACAATTTACCTCCAAATAATTTGTTTTTTTATCCTCCCACATGTTCAATTGTTAAAAAACTCTGACGAGCAACTTTTTAACTATCGCATGCAGTGTGAATTGTGTCTTACACACTTAAAAGATTATACTTTATTATTGTATGAATTGCAATGATTTTATTAATCATTCAATTAAATTTCTATCTACACCATGTTCAACTAAATATTTATTTTTCTTTTCTCTAGATTGATGCTTAAATGCATATTCTTTTTTTAAAGCCATACTTTTAGAACTAAATTTTTCATGATAAATCATTTCAACTGGTCTACGTTTTTTTAATCTTGTGTATTTAGCACCTACTCCATCATTATGTTGATTTAATCTCCTAATTAAATCAGTCGTAAATCCTCCATATAAAGTATTGTCTGCACACAATAATACATAGAAATAATAGCTATTTTCCTTTACCATATAAAAGTTCCTCTATAACATTAGTATATTTTCCATTATCTTCAGACACAATTATAGGTGGAAGGTAACGAATCCCACCATCTTTTCCTGCTTTTATACCTTGAACTAATACAATATTAGCTTCCTTATCTTTTTTTGGATATACTAATTGAATTTTTTTTGGAGCAATATTGTGTTTTCTCATTAAATCTAACATTTCAAGTAGCCTATCAGGTCTATATACAAAATTAGCCTTCCCACCAAATTTCAAAAGTCCACTTGTAACTTCTATGACTTGTTCTAGAGTTACCTTAATTTCATGTCTTGCAATAGCATAGTACTGATTAGGATTTTTTTTACTTGTTTCCAAATTAGCGAAATACGGAGGATTACATACCACCATATCAACCGAATCTTTTGATATCAAACCTTGTAAATTATTTAAATCCTCATTTAAGATTGTGATTTTATCTTCTAAATTATTCAGTAATATACTTCTTCTAGCCATATCAGCTAATCTTTTTTGAATCTCTACTTGGATTATTTTTCCATTCACTTTCTGACTCAAAAAAAGACCTACTGCACCATTTCCTGCACATAGATCCACTATCTTAGAATTCTTTTTCTTCAATGAGTCTGCAAAGTCAGCCAATAAAACAGCATCTATTGAAAAAGAAAAAACTTCGCTACTTTGAATAATTTTTATCTTTGATGAATACAATTGATCAATTCGTTCATTAGATAGTAATATATCCTCATGCATTATAAAACCTCATTTTTTACTTGCAACTTAAAAATTTTTTTCATACTATATGATAGTAGTATAATAAATTATAGAAAGGTTGTCGCTCAATGTTTTATTCTTTCATTCGTGTGATAGTTCGTATTATAGTTTACATTGTTAATGGAAAACCTACATATTTAAATAAAGAAAAACTTCCAACTGGAAATTATATTTTAGTCGGCCCACATAGGACTTGGTTCGATCCTTTATATTTTGCATTAGCTGCTTCTCCAAAGAAATTCTCTTTTATGGCTAAAGAAGAATTATTCAAAAATCCTATATTACGATTCATTCTTGTACACGCCAATGCTTTTCCTGTTAATCGAGAAAATCCTGGACCTTCAGTTATTAAAACTCCTGTTAAATGGTTAAAAAAGAAAGATTTATCACTTATCATGTTTCCATCTGGAACCAGACATTCTCAAAAACTAAAAGGTGGAGCAATTTTAATTGCTAAACTTTCAGGAGTTCCTATTGTTCCTGCTGTGTATCAAGGGCCATTAAACTTTAAAGGACTTTTAACTAGAAAAAAAACTACAGTTGCTTTTGGAGATCCAATCTATTTAGATAGGAAAATGAAAATTAACGATGAAAATCAGAAAATTATTATTGAAAAAATGGAACAGCAATTCAATAGTTTAGATAAATCTATTAATCCTGATTTTAAGTACATTGATGTGTCAAAAAAATAATCCAGTTTTCAAAAAAGTACGATAAAATTATTATCTCAAATTTTATCGTACTTTTTATTTGTAAATATTAAAATAACGCTTTTCTTTCTGAATAAAGAAAAGCGTTATCCAAGTTATTAAAGGGCCATGGTCCCTTTAATCTTAATTAATATTTCGATTACTTAGTTTTTACAACTTCCTTGTCACCATAGTATCCACAACTTGGGCATACATGATGTGCTTTACGTAATTCACCACAATTTGGGCAAGCACTCATACCAGGTACTTGTAACTTGTAATGTGTGCGACGTAATCTCTTGCGAGTTTTAGATGTTCTACGTGCTGGTACAGCCATTATTAGACACCTCCTTAAAACAATAAATAAATCTACCAAGAAAGATTCTACTTGTTATTCACAAAATTTGCAATAGCTATTACTATTTATCTTCATCAAAGAAATTCTTTAACTTAGCTAATCTTGGATCAATATTATCTTTCTTATGATTGTTTTTCTGCAACTGTTCCTCACGAATGACACTCCAGTCATCACCAGACGGCATAACCGCGTCATCTCGTTTCTCATCTACAGATAAAACCTGCATAGGAATTTGTAACAATATATTGTCTTCTATAACATCTGCAAGATTCAGTATATCATCTTTTAATACAATAACGACATCCGTATCTTCAAAACTTGATAAATCCGGATTATAATGACTTAAATAATGCTCTGTTACATCAAAATTAAGTTCTAAATCGACTGGTTGAAATGAACGACTAGAAGGTAAGGTTACTGTACAGTTAACCTTCATATAGCCTAAAACTCCTAATTCGTCAACAGAAAACATTCCATCAACATGTACTGTTGAAACTTTTATAATATCAGATCTTCTAGATTTTAATACTTCATTCAAATCTAAATTCTCTGTAAAATGGATTGGAGCTTCACTTGCTTGATTTAGCTCTTTTAAAGACCATTTCATGTTATATTCCTCCCAATGCAACAAATTTGATTATAACTTTCATTTAAACCTTTGTCAATGTTTTTTCCTTGACACCTCAAAATATCAATGGTGCTCTTTTTAAATCTTGCTCTTTATAATTTTGAGATTGATAAATTTTCCCAGCTCTATAATCAACATGATAAAAGTCGTCTTTATCTTGTTGGGATATTTTAGCCAGTAATGGTATTTCACTATTTTTCTTCATTATATTCAAAGCTTTCTGTCCATTTTTCGTAAATCCTAATAAATGCACATAAGGAAATTTATTATACAAACTAACATCATTAACTTTCATTCCTACTAAAGTAGCAACTGATAATCTTGTTAGCCTAGTGTATGTGAATCTTTTTGATTTAACAGCTTTTAGCCATTCATCAAATGTCGCTTCCACCTTTAGTTCTAAAGCTTTCTTTTTCATTCTATATTGAATTCCTTCAGCCATCCCGTAAATATTAGCTAACTCATCAATATCACTAGATATTAGTTTATATCTTAGAAATGGCCAAAAATCATCCCAAGAAATGTATTTTTCATCCTTTAAATCTTGGTAGGAAGGAAGATACTTATCAACTAAATTATGATCTTTAGAAAACAAAACTTTTCTGATTGCTGTAGCACTTGCGATATTACTATTAGGAGACAAAGACTTATCATGATAACCTGCAACATTTCTAGAGATTGGATTTAACTTTAACTTTTTTCCAAATTTCAAATTTGCCTTAGCATATGCCAAGCCTAAGACATCATTAGGTGAATCTATATTATGTCCTATTTTTGCTGCAACAGCTTCTTGGAATGCTTCAGCATAAGATATATTTTTTTTTGAAAATTCAGTACTATCTAAATTTTGAACTAACTGTGCATAAGTCATAAAATCATACTCAGCATGTTCGGCACCAAAGAAAAGTTCTTCACATCCCATATTATTTAATATTCGTACCCCATTCTCAGCAAATCTATCGGCAGGCTGTACGCATCCAGCAATCGGTATCTCTACAACTACATCTACACCATTCAACAGTGCTTGTTTTGCTCTTACCCACTTATCAACAATTGCAGGCTCTCCTCTTTGTAGAAAATTACCACTCATAGCAACAATGATGATTGATTCCGGATAAATCTCTTTAACTTTTTCTATTTGATATAGATGACCATTATGAAATGGATTATATTCTGCTATAATACCAATAATTTTCATTACTATCACCACTTATTAAATACTACATTTAAAGAACCAACGTTCAGTTTGTTTTTCTATATCTTCACGTCCAAATTCAGCACTTACTTCTATCTGATTAAAGCCAGCTTCTTTCAGCAATTCAATATAATCTCTTAATTCGTAAGTTCTTTCTTTATGAAGTTCATTAACTTTTTTATATGCATTAATACTTTCATCAAAAATGAAAAAAGTTAAATCATGTTCAACACTATGTTCATATTCTCCTAAGTATGTTGTCCATACAAAAGTTTGCTCATCATCACTGTAATTATACATATATCCTGGATATATTTTATCAGTTTTATATGGCGTTATTACATCAAACAAAAAAACACCATCTTTTTTTAAATGTTGTTTCACTTCTCTAAATGCATTCTTTAATATTCTTTTATTAGGTAAATAACATAAAGAATCAGCAAAACAAGTTACAACATTATATTTTTCTAGACCTGATAAATCTTGCATATCACCAGCAACTAGTGTTAATTCTATGTTTTCTTCATATGAATGCTGATATGCCAATGACAACATTTCTTCAGATAAATCAAATCCGGTTACATCATAGCCCTTCTTTGCAATTTCAACTGCAAATCTTCCAGAACCACATGCTAAATCTAAAATATTACTATTTTTTTCAAATTCATATCTATCAAAATAAGATACCCAGTCCTTATACATTTGCGGATCCATTAACTTGTCGTACAATTGGGCGAACGTTGTATATATCATATTATTTTATCCAATCGGCAATATCTACTAATGGTGCATCAGACCATAGTTTTTCTAAATTATAAAACTGTCTAGTTTCTGTCTTGAAAACATGAACTACTACATCGCCTAAGTCTAATAATATCCAGTTTGCTCCATCTTTTCCTTCAATATCTTTAACATTAGCACCAGCTTCATAAACTTGTTCTTTAACTGCATCAGCAATAGCCTTTACTTGTCGTTCAGAATTAGCTTGTGTAATTACAAAATAATCTGCTAAAATACTAATTCCTTGAACATCTAATGCTACTGTATCCTCTGCTCTCTTACTATCAGCAGCTTTTACAACTATTTCTAAAAGTTTCTTACTATCCATTAATCAAAATCCTTTCAAATAATTACTCTGCTACCCATTTATTATAAGTTAGTATAGCTTTAGGGTAGATAACTTTATCCTGACTTAACAAAAATTCTAAAACATGTTTAGTTTCATAACTAACAGCATCGTCTAAATTTGCTTTAGCAATTGTTCTAGCCAGCTTTACTCCTGGAAAACTGCGTCCCTCTTCAATGTAATCGGCGACATATATAATCTTATCCAAAGTTGTCATTTCAACATCACCTACAGTATGTCGTCTAACAGCATTTAAAATTTCTTCATTTTTAATTTGCAATTCATTTTTAATGATTTCTGCACCAACTACACCATGCCAAATAAAATTATTCCAATTTAGCAAATCTTTAGATAAATTTTCATCTAAAATTATTTTTTTAAATTCTTCTGCTGTTCTTTCCTTAGCATAATCATGTACTAGAGCAGCAATACTTGCTTTTTCTATACTATAATCATTTTGCTTAGCTAATTCGATTGCTGATTTTTCTACACCAAGTATATGTTTAAATCTTGACTCTTTTACTGATTCTTTTACTTTTTTTATCAATTCTTCTCGCGTTCCAGGAAAAATTCCCTCTGTATATTCTAAATCTAGATTATTCACGATACAAACCTTCTTCATGTATATAGTTTTCCACTTCTGGTGTCACTAAATATTTTATAGAACATCCTTGCTTTACATTTCGTCTAACTAAAGTTGAACTGATATCTGTCATTGGAACATCTACCCACATAATTGGATATTTACTTTCCTTTCTATATCCAGGTCTACCAACACCAACAAATTTTACTAATTTAATTAGTTCTTCTATTCTATGCCATTTTGGTAGATACTCAACCATATCTCCACCAATTATAAAATAATAGTCTACTTCTGGATTCTTCAATTTCAATTCCTTAATTGTGTCTATTGTATAACTTACACCTTTACGTCGTAACTCTATATCACTAACTTTAAATCCAGGCTCATCCATCGTACTAAGTTTCACCATTTTTAGTCGCTTTTCAGCAGAAATAGCTGTTTTTTTATCAATATGAGGTGGTTGGTAATCGGGGATAAACATTACTTCATCTAAATTTAATTGGCTTTTTACTTGTTCTGCAATAATTAAATGTCCTAGATGTGGTGGATTAAAAGTACCACCTAATATTCCTACCCTCTTATGTTTCATATTCGTTATTAATTCAGCCATGACTTTTATTTCAGGAATTGTTATTGTTTCAACCATTGTATATCCCTCTAATTTTTATAATTCTGCAACTTTTACTGAAATTTTTTGGTTTTCAGCCTTATCAGACTTTTTAAAGAGAACTAACACATTACCTATTGTTTGAATAACTTGTGCATCACTATTATTCTCTATAAATTCTTTAACATCTTCAACTTCCACTAGTGAATTTTGCAAAATATTAACTTTTAATAGTTCTCTTTTATCTAATGCTTTTAAAACTTCATCTAACCATACTTCACTAAACCCATCTTTACCAATTTGAAAAATAGGTTTTAAATGATGAGCTTCACTACGTAAATATCGTTTTTGTTTTCCTCTAAGTTTCATACTACACATCTCTTTCTATACTTAAATCATTGCTTTTCTTATTAATACTCCTACACCTTCTGGAGCCCAACCAGCAACAATTGTATTCGGACTTAAACTTATCCAACCTAATCCTGAAAATACTAAGTCGCTTTTTTCACTTATCTTAAATTCAAATCTGGTTAGTTTAGGCATTTTTTTCAATTCTTCTCTAGTAGGTGGTTGCAATAATTCTCCTGCATGTTTTTCATAAAATTTATCAGCATTTTGTAACTTTGTGCGATGTAATGGTAAATTATTATCAAAATATGCAATTACACTTGTGCGTCCGCCAGAAATATAATCAAATCTTGCTAAAGATCCTAAGAAAATGGTTTGTCCTTCATTTAACTGATAAACCTTAGGCTTGATTTCTTTTTGAGGAGAAGCAAACTTTAACGATTTTCCTGTTAAATAATGAGCCATTTGTTGCTTGTGAATAATTCCCGGTGTATCTATCAAATTTTTACCATCATCAAATGGTATTTCAATTTTATCTAATGTTGTCCCTGGAAAACGCGAAGTTGTAATCAACTCAGAAATACCTGTTTGTTGCTTAATTATACGGTTAATAAGTGTGGACTTACCAACATTAGTAACACCTACTACATATACATCTCTGCCTTTACGATACTTATCAATTAATTCTAATAAATTATCAATTTCATACCCTTTACTTGCACTAGTTAGTGCTACATCTACAGGTCTCAAACCTTGTTTATTAGCTTCTTGACGTAACCAGTCTTTAATCCGTGAACGTTTTAAAGACTTAGGTAACAAATCAGATTTATTACCTACTAACAAAACGTCATTCTTACCAACAAATCTATGTAGTCCTGGGATAACTGATCCATTAAAATCAAATATATCTACAACATTAACAATCAATGAATCTGATTCACCAATTTGATTTAGTAATCTTAAAAAATCATCATCTGTCAAACTTACATCTGCTATTTCATTATAGTGTCTTAATCTAAAACAACGTTGACAGTACAACTCTTCTGTCTCTAACCCTTTTTTTACAGCAGATTCAGGTGTATACCCTAGTTTATTTGGGTTTTCAGATTGGATTTTAGCTCCACACCCAATACAATATAAAATTTCATTACTAGTTTCTGTCATCTAAGGAATGCCTCCATGATTTTTCCATTTTTTTATTTTTTATTAAACTATTTTTTATGATTTTTTCTAACATTCTATTTGGCTTAGTATTCCACGCATCACTTTTAACTAAGGGTTTGACTAGAATACTCCTAATACCAGCATTATTGGCAGCAGCAATATCTGTCATTAATTGGTCTCCAACTAGAACAACTTCATCACTCTTTAAATTATATCTCTTCTTAGCAATATTTATTCCTCTAACAAATGGCTTTAATGCCCTTGATACAAATGGAAGTTCAAACCGTTCTACCGCTCTTTTTATACGCCTATGATTATTATTCGATACAACTATAACTGGTATAGATTCCTCTCTCATAACTTTTAACCAATTTCTGAGTTCTGGTGTACCATCTGGATTATTCCAAGCAATTAATGTATTATCTAAATCCGTTAAAATTGCTTTAATTCCATGATTTTTAACTTCTTGTGGTGTTAAATCATAAATAGATTCAATCTTCCAAGTCGGTATAAATCTTTTAAACATTTAAAATTCTCCTAATATTTTATCAATTTAAATTATATCATATTTTCCCTGAGCAATCTGTTTATACAAAATTATAAGTAATTTTAAGGATATAAAAAAAGCAAGAAGGTAAAATACCTTCTCACTTAATTAAAAAACTAAATTATTCAGCAGCTAAAGCTTTCTTTGCTTCATCAACAAGTGCTGTAAATGCAGCTGCATCTGTAATAGCTAAATCAGCTAACATCTTACGGTTAACTTCAACATTAGCTAACTTCAAACCATGCATTAACTTGCTGTAGCTAATGTCATTTTGACGAGCAGCAGCATTAATACGAGCAATCCATAACTTACGGAAGTTAGACTTTGTCTTACGACGATCACGGAATGCATATTGGTATGACTTCATAACTTGTTGCTTAGCAACTTTGAATTGAATATGCTTTGCTCCGCGATAACCTTTAGCTAATTTGATAATTTTCTTACGACGTTGGCGTGTAACAGATCCACCTTTAACACGTGGCATGACAATTCCTCCTTAAAAATTCAACCTTTATACTAGGTATAGTTACATAATTAAGTAACTTTTCTTCTTTATAATATTTATCTTAGATATTCTTATTTCATTTGAGAAAGCATTTGCTTGATACGTTTCATATCTGAAGCAGATACCATTGAAGCTTTACGTAATTGACGACGTTGCTTCTTTGTTTTACCGTGGAAACGATGTGATGTGTAGGCGTTTGAACGTTTCAAACCACCATTTCCTGTACGCTTAAAGCGTTTTGCTGATGCACGGTGTGTTTTTTGTTTTGGCATGATTATATATCCTCCTAAAATAAATAAATTGTTTTATTATTTTTCAGTTTTTGGTGCAAGCATTAAGAACATGCTACGACCATCCATTTTTGCTTTAGACTCTACAGTTGCAACGTCTTCAGTTGCTTCTGCAAAACGATTAAGGACATCACGACCAATATCCTTATGAGTAATTGCACGTCCCTTAAAACGAATGGAAACTTTAACCTTGTCTCCTTTAGATAAGAACTTACGTGCATTCTTCATCTTAGTATTAAAGTCATTCGTATCAATAGTTGGACTTAAACGAACTTCTTTGATGTTAACAACTTTTTGCTTTTTACGAGCTTCTCTTTGTTTCTTTTGAAGTTCAAAACGATATTTACCGTAATCCATGATTTTTGCAACAGGTGGCTTAGCCTTAGGAGCAACTAAAACCAGGTCAAGATTTGCATCTTCAGCCATTTTTAGAGCTTCTTGCTTAGTCTTTACACCTAATTGGTCACCATTATCGCTAATCAATCTTAATTCTCGAGCACGAATGCCTTCATTAACCATTTTATCGACTGCTATGATATTCACCTCCAAAAATAATTCAGAGAGAAAATGCAGAAAACGGACATCCAAAAAATCAGAATGCCCGTCTTAATAATCCGTTTTAATTAGAATTAATATCATAATTTCTGCCCGGAAACCTACATTTCCTAGGCGAGAAGCGGGTGCCTCTGCTTTTTTCTCAACTTTATAAGTATATCAACTACACTTAAAAGCGTCAAGACTATAATAGAAATTATTTTTCTCTACTATAATTTTCTATATCTTCAAACAAAAGATTCTTAAATTCAGCTTTTGTCATAGTGTTAGTCTTTTCTTCACCATATTTACGAACTGTCACTGTTCCGTTTGAAACTTCTTCATCACCAATAACAAGTGTATAAGGTATCTTGTTTACTTGAGCTTGACGAATCTTATATCCCATTTTTTCATTTCTATCATCAACAGTAACACGAATGCCATGTGCTCTTAATTTACTGCTTAAATCATTTACATAATCCATATGTAAATCATTCTTAACAGGAATAATATCTACTTGATGTGGAGCTAACCAAGTTGGAAATGCCCCTTTATACATTTCAGTTAAGTAAGCTGTAAAACGTTCCATAGTTGAAACAATTCCACGGTGAACCATAACTGGTCTATGTTCTTCACCGTCAGCACCAATGTACTTCAAATCAAATCTTTCTGGTAATAAGAAGTCTAATTGGATAGTTGATAATGTTTCTTCTCCACCTAAAGCTGTCTTAGTTTGGACATCAATCTTAGGACCGTAGAATGCAGCTTCACCTTCAGCTTCAAAATATTCTAGTCCCATATCATCCATAGCAGCTTTTAACTTACTTTGAGATTTTTCCCACATTTCATCATCATCAAAGTATTTTTCTGTATTCTTAGGATCTCTATAACTTAAGCGGAAACGATAATCTGTAATATCAAAGTCATTATAAACTTCCGTCATCAATTTAATTAAAGTCTTAATTTCATCTTCAATATGATCTGGTTCAATAAAGTCATGACCATCATTCAAAGTCATTTCACGAACACGAGACAATCCCGTTAATGCTCCAGATTTTTCATATCTATGCATCATACCTAATTCAGCAATACGTAATGGTAATTCACGATATGAACGTTTGTGATGGTTGTAAACTTGAATATGGGATGGGCAGTTCATCGGACGTAATTCCAACATTTCTCCATCGCCCATGTCCATTGGTGGAAACATATCTTCACGATAGTGATCCCAATGACCAGATTGCTTATACAAGTTCAAATTTGCTAGAACTGGAGTATAAACATGTTGGAATCCCCATGCAACTTCCTTATCAATTATATATCGTTCAATTACACGACGAATTGTTGCACCATTTGGCATCCAATATGGTAATCCGGCACCAACTTTAGGATCAACAAAGAATAAATCTAATTCATTTCCAATTACACGGTGATCTCTTTCACGGGCTTCTTTTTGGCGTTGTAATTCAGCATCCAAATCCTTTTGCTTATAAAAAGCTGTACCATAGATACGTTGTAACATTGGATTGCTTGAAGCACCTTTCCAGTATGCACCAGCAACAGATAATAGTTTAAAAATCTTTACTTCACCAGTTGAAGATAAAACTACTCCATCAGTGATATCAATGAAATCACCTTGTTTATAAGCAACTACTTTACCATTATTTTTATTAGCTACATCTCTAACTAATTCTTCTTGATATTCGTCACCTGATACTAAATTCAAAGCTTCATCTTCTGAAAACTCAACTCGTTCTATAGGTAAGTTTGCCTTTATTATTTCAGACATTTTTTGAGAAATCTTTTCAAAATCTGTTTCTGCAACTTGGCCTTCAGAATTATCAGTATCAAAATAGAATCCATGCTCTGTAACATCACCCAAACCAAACTTCATATTTGGGTATAATTCATGCAATGCATTAGCTAAAACTTGTGCTGCTGTTCTCCACAATACAACTAATCCATCATTAGAATCTTTTGTAATAATTTCAATAGATCCATCTTCTTTTAATGGTTGATTTAAATCAACAAAATTACCATCAACTTTTCCTGCAACAGCTTTTTTAGCCAAACTGATACTAATTGATTTAGCAATTTCAGCTGTTGTTACACCAGCATCAAATTCCTTTACTGAATTATCTGGAAATGTAATTTTTATACTAGACATTAATTCTACCTCCTAAATTCTCTATGAAACAAATAACGTCCCTAACACACCAACATCTGATGTATTAAGGACGCTATTAACGTGGTTCCACCTTTAATTTTTAGCTTTAAACAAACTACTCATTGTGCTGTTAACGGTCGCACCGGTCTAACTTTTCATTAAACAATACATGAAAGTGGTAAGAATACTATATTATTGAAAGTTTTCAGTCAAGCCTTTCATCCCTGAATCATAGTAATCCGTTTGTCTTTCATAAAATCTACAGCTTTATTAAACCATTATCTTGAAAATTATTCAAGGGTTTTTCATTATTTATTTCTTCTATTTTCACCATTAATAACTACTTCATCAACTAAAAATTTAATTCTTTCCATGATTCTTTTAGCTTTTAAGGGTTCTAACTCACCTCTCGTATTCTGCGTTAAGTAGAATTCTTCTAAATCATCTAAGGCAATATTTGAACTAAAGAAAGTTGGTAATTCTTCTTGCATACGATATTGTAAAATCACACCTAGAACATCATCTCTAAACCAACTACTTAATTGATCAGCACCTATATCATCCATCATTAATACAGGAGCTTTTTTCAAAGCATCAACTTTTTCCATTGTAGTATTTTTACCAATAGAATTTTTTATTTCTACAGCAAAAGATGGCATGTGAACTAAAGTTACTTTTACCCCCTTTTCTGCTAATTTATTAGCAATCGCTCCCAGTAAATATGTTTTTCCTACTCCAAACGATCCAGATAAATATAGTCCTTTATGAAAGATATTAGGTGTTTCAGTATAGTTCGCAACAAATTCTATAGCTTTTTTTAAAGCTATCATTCTTCCATCATCATCTCTATAATAATTTTCTAGTGTTGCTTTACGAATACTTTTAGGAAGATTGACAATATTAATTCTATTATTTATTTCTCTTAGTCGTCTCTCTTCTATCAATTTTTTAGTAGGTACATATGTTACTTCAATGTGATGATCACTAATAGTTAATTGTGGCGAATACCCTGGGGCAAAAACTTCTTTTCCTTCTGCTATTTTTTGTTTTAAGTCAACAAATTCATATAACTTACTTGCACCCTTTAATATTTCTTGATGACTTAGTCTATCTTTGTTTTCACGTAAAAACAATTGCACATCATCATCTTTTAAACTTTTTTCAATTATTTCTTTATACTTTTTTTCCCACTTATTTTCTACTAGTCTTTTACTAAGTTCCTTTCCCATATCTTCCACATAGCTCACCTACTTTCCATTTATTTTTTTCAATAGCTCGTCAATTTCTTTATTTTCTTTCTTTCCAACATCTGTTAGCTTATTCTTTCCCTTTTCTTTAGCCCACTCAGGTAACTTTTCTTTAACAATTACATTGCTTTTACGGCCTTTTGAATCTTTTTTTGTCGTTTTGCGTTGTAGTGATTTTTCTCGAGTGAAACTTTTAACGTAAGTCATCGCTTCTTGAGCATTTTTTATTTTTTTCTTTGTCCAATCAGCAGCAATTCTTTCAAACGTTCCCTTTAAGATAGTAGAACTATCTTGAACAACTAACAAATAATGAATTAAAACATTAATAACTTCATTTGGTAACATCTGCTTTTCTACCAATGTTTTTACAGCATATCTTTCATTAGCAGTGACAAAACTTCCTAATTCATTTTTTAAGATCTCTAAAAATTCTAATGGAACATAGGCTTTAAAAGCATTAACTAAAGGATCAATATTCTTATCTTTTTCATCATTTTTAGTTTTAGTCGTCTCTACTATCTTGTTTTTCTTAAAGTTTCTTCGAATTCCACTATCAAAATTTTTTTGAGCTAATTTTTTAAATTCATTATAATCAATCTTATTATTTGTTACATTAATTGCTTTTTCTAAAAGTTTTACTAATTGAAATTCGTCTATACCATAAACTAATTTGACACTTTTAATAATATCTAAGTGATTCATAACATCATCTGAGCTTATATATGAGTTCTTTATGAAATCACTAAAAACTATCATGTCTAATGACACCTTTTGACGATTAATAAGAGATTCATCATTTGAAATCTTACTATTATTTAATTGAGCTTGTAAAACAATATTATCTTTATTTAAATTAAATACATCAAAAAATTGCTTTGTAACTTCTTTTTTATCATGATAATTATTATCAAATTTATTCCATAAAGATAATTTTTTAAATTTTTCATTTCCAACCATTTCTAATAACGCCGTGCTTAATAAATCATCTGTAAAAAATTTCACTTCGTTTAATGGTTTTTGAAGTTCATAGATATGATACTTACCTAATTTATCTTCACCTTCAAATGTTTTTATAAGCCCAGTAGCCTCAAGTTTCAAACGTGCATCATATAACTCAGGAATACTTATCCCTAAGCCATCTATAATATTCTTATTCAGTTTTCTCTCACTTAATATTAATTTAGGGTCAATTTCAAAACGTAAATATGAATATAATGCTACTGCTACAATACCTATTATTGGCTGATACAGCACTTGAACAATTTCAATATCATGATTATCTATATAGGTAGATGCAGATACCAAATATCCATCTTTTGGTGATAGTTTATTCAATGCGCTATCCATAAACTCATCCTAATCTTTCGAATTATTTTCTTCACGATCCATTAATTCCCTTAATTCATCAGCAAAGGCGTGCATATCTTTAAATTCCCTATAAACGCTCGCATATCTAATATAGGCAACTTCATCAACATCAGCCAATATTTTCATTACATATTCCCCAATTAATTGGCTTGAGACTTCGGTTCCTCCAACAGAGCGTAGTTTATTTTCAACTTTATCAACTATTTCTGTAATTTCATCTATTCCTACAGGACGTTTTTCAGCAGCTCTTACAATTCCCCTTAACAATTTTTCTCTTTGAAATTCTTCCCTTGTTCCGTTCTTCTTAATAACTAATAAAGGGGTTACTTCGACTCTCTCAAATGTTGTGAATCGATATCCACACTGCTCACATTCTCGGCGCCTTCTAATGGCATGTCCATTATCCGCTGGTCTACTATCTACAACTCTAGAACCGTTTTTATGACAATTTGGGCATTTCATAGTTGTAGCTCACCTCATTTCTCTAACATTAAATTATTTCTCTCTAGCCATTCTATCACTTGATTATGAGTATCTTCAATACTTCTTGAATTATCAATGACAATATCAGCTTTGGAATTTCTTTCTGCACTATCTAATTGAGCAGATATCCTTTTTAACGCTTTATCCCTAGTTAGTCCATCTCTTTGTATCAATCTTTCTATTTGTAATTCTTTGGGAATGTATATGACCATTGTAAAATCACACATCTTATCATATCCACCTTCAAATAACAAAGGAATATCTAAGATTAATACATCTGCACCTTGCTTTTTATAATATTCAATTTGATTAATTATTTCTGTGCGTATTTTTTTACTCAATATTTTATTAAGTAACTCTCTTTTGTCCTTGTTTTCAAAAACTATTTCACCTAATTTTTTTCTATTTAAACTTCCATCAGATTGTAAAATATCATTTCCAAAAAAATGACTAATTTCTTTTAAACCTTCTGTATGTGGCTCCACAACTTTACGAGAAACTTTATCAGCATCAATAATTGGATATCCCATCTCTTTTAAATATGTGCTAACAGTTGTCTTTCCTGAAGCTATTCCGCCAGTTAATCCTAAAATTTTCATGATTTTACCACCTGACACTTAGGACAAAAATGTGTTCCTCTCTGACCTACAACAATTCTTTGAATTGGTGTTCCGCATCTCTCGCAAGGATCTCCTGTTCTTTGATAAGCATGTAAGCTAAACTGAAATCCTCCAGAATGTCTAAATGCATCTGTATATGATCTAATTGTAGTTCCTCCGGCTTCAGTAGCTAACGCTAGTTCTTTAATAATATTATCTCGTAAAACTTCAATTTCCTCTTCAGTTAATTTATTTGCCGGTGTTTCAGGATGAATTTTACTCATCCACAACACTTCATCTGCATAAATATTTCCCAAACCTGCCACTATCGTTTGATCTAATAAAGCATTTTTTATAGCTTTTTTTCTCCTTTTCAAATTTTTAGAAAAATCTTCAACTATAAAGGTTTCCTCTTTAGGTTCTGGTCCTAATTTGGCTAAACCAGCTGTTTGCATTTCCATTCCTGTTTTAACCAATTGCATCCTGCCAAACTTTCTAACATCGTTATATCTAAGTGATGTCCCATCTGTAAAATCAAATACTACGTGGGTATGTTTTTCAACTTCTTTTGTACTTGGTTCAACGAAATATTTCCCTTCCATTCTCAAATGGGAAATCATTGTCAAATCACTACTAAATCTAAATAATAGATATTTCCCACGTCTATCAATTTTTTTAATAGTTTTATTTGTTAGTTTTTCTATGAATTCTATCTCTTCATTAATTATAGTTTTAGAATACAACACTCTAATATCTTTTATTTTTTTATTTAAGACTAGTTTCTCTAGTCCTCTACGTACTGTTTCAACTTCTGGTAATTCAGGCATTATCTCACCTTCCTACTTCGTATCAAACCAAGTTTGTCCATGCTTACTTTCAACTTTTAACGGTACATCCAGCTTAACTGCTGAATCCATAACTTTTGGAACCATATCCTCTAATAATGGAATTTCTTCTGTTGGTGCTTCAAAGATTAATTCGTCATGTACTTGAAGTAGCATTTTTGCTTGCAAATTCTTTTCTTTTAACATTTCTTGCATATTAATCATCGCAACCTTAATAATATCAGCTGCACTACCCTGAATTGGTGAATTCATAGCTGTTCTTTCAGCAAAAGAGCGTAAATTAAAATTACGACTTTTTATATCAGGTAGATATCTTCTCCTGTTAAAAATAGTTTCTACATATCCATTTTCTTTAGCGAATTCAACAATTTTTTCCATATAATCTTTTACGCCTGAAAATGTATCTAAATAGGTATCTATAAATTGTTTAGCCTGTTTTCTTGATATTCCTATATTTTGTGATAAACCGTAATCGCTAATACCATATACAATTCCAAAATTAACAGCTTTAGCTTGTCTTCTCATATTAGGAGTTACTTTATCTGGACTATCTACATTAAAAATTCTCATCGCTGTACTTGCGTGAATATCCATACCTTCCTTAAAAGCCTCTTGCATATTTTTGTCTTTTGAAATATGTGCCAATACACGTAATTCAATCTGTGAATAATCAGAAGAAAATATTTCCCATCCCGGATGACTTGGAACAAAAGCTTGACGTATTTTTCGACCTTCTTCTAAACGAACAGGAATATTTTGTAAATTTGGATCAACTGAAGATAGTCTTCCCGTTGAAGTTAATGTTTGAGTATATCTTGTATGGGCCTTCCCATCTTTCTTAGAAACTACTTTTAACAATCCCTCAATATATGTAGATTGTATTTTAGCTAATTGACGATATTGTAAGATATTATCAACAATTGGGGACATACCTCTAAGTTGCTCTAATACACCTACTGCTGTTGAATATCCTGTTTTTGTCTTTTTAATAACTGGTAACTTTAATTTTTCAAACAATATAACACCTAATTGTTTTGGTGAATTTAAGTTAAATTCTTCTCCAGCTTCATTATATATTTCCTGCTCTAGTTCACTTAATCGTTCTTTCAATTCACTTTGCATAGTTTCTAGTCTATTACTATCCACTTTTACGCCCGCAATTTCCATATTTGCTAATACAATCGACAATGGACGTTCTATTTTTGTATATAGATCTAGTTGCTGATTTTCTTCTAACTCATTAAATAATTTTTCTTTTAAATTATTTATCGCTTTTACTTTTCTCACTAAATGTTCAAATAAAACTTCTTTATCTTTTGGCACAGCATGTTTAGCACCTTTACCATATATTTGCTCATCAGATTCTACATCATAATATTCGTGCTGTTGTGCCAACAAACCTAGATCATTACTATTTTCACTATTATCTAGCAAGTATGATACAAGTAACAAATCAAAATTAATTTTCGATAAAGTAACACCTAATCTATTTAAGCCAACATATTGTCTTTTGCCATCAAATAAATCTACTTCAACTTCATCTGATTCCAACAAATTCTTGATTTGTTTTTTCTTTAGTAAATCTATATCATCCGACACTAAATATTTATCACCTATTTTAATAGAAAAACCAATAATTTCAGCTGTATGATAATTTTCTCCATCTATTTCTAAATTAAATACTATTTCGTCATTATCACTAACATTTATATCATCTAAATTTTCTTCTGTTAATTCAGTAAACTCTATATTACTTTTAGATTCAAAAATATCTAATTGTTCACTACTTTCATCCTTTAATTGTGATAAAAACTTTCGAAAATCTAATTTTTGATATAACGTTACTAGTTTCTCAATATCTTTTCCAGTCCATTCAGTTTCTTCTAAATCTATTTCAACTGGAGCGTCTTTTCTAATTTCTGCTAAATCTTGGCATAAATAAGCAATTTCCTTTTCTCTGATTAAATTTTCTTTCATCTTAGACTTTTTCATTTCATCTATATTTTTATAGATTCCATCTAAAGTACCATATTGTTTCAACAATTTAATTGCTGTCTTCTCACCAATTTTTGTAACCCCAGGATAATTATCAGAAGTATCCCCCACTAAAGCTTTCATATCAACTATTTGTTCAGGGATTAAACCTATTTTTTCTTCAACATGACTTGGAGTATATTCTTCAATTTCACTAACACCCTTAACTGTTACAGCAACTGTTATTTTGTCAGTTGTTAATTGCGTTAGATCCCTATCTCCTGTAACAACTACAACATCATAATTTTTCTTTTCAGCTTTTGCAGCTAATGTTCCGATAATATCATCAGCCTCATAATTTTTTAGCTCGTAAGTTTTTATTCCATATCCTTCTAGTAAATTTTTTATTTCTGGAAATTGCTCTGATAATTCTGAAGGAGTTTTAGCTCTCCCACCTTTATAATCAGTGAATTTTTCAGTTCTAAAAGTAGTTTTACCAGCATCAAAAGCCACTAATATATGCGTAGGGTTAACCTTAGTTAAGATGCTATCTAACATATTCTTAAATCCATAAATTGCGTTAGTATGTAATCCTTCATGATTTACAAATCTACTTAAAGAATTGTGTAAAGCAAAAAAAGCTCTAAATGTAACACTATTTCCATCTATTAATAATAATTTATTTTTTTCTTCTACCATAATACACTTAGCTGGAAGTCCAACTATATACTCCCTTCGTTTTCTTCTAATCTTATTGTACCAATAAACTATATTCTATTAAATAAAAAAAGACTTGGGAAAAATCCCAAGCCTGAAATATTAATCTTTGTTTCCACCTAAACCAGTAAAAATATTTAATAATTGTATAAATAAATTTACGAAGTCTAAATATAATTGTAACGCACCCATAATTGCTAAATTTGTCGCATTAATTTGATTTCCATATTGAATATACATTTGACGAAATCTTTGTGAATCCCAAGCTATTAAAGCTGCAAAGATAACAACACCTATAAATGAAAATGCCAAAGTTATAATTGAACTTCTTAGGAAAATATTAATTATCATTACAATAATTAAAGCTATCAAAGCAGCCATTGCTTGACGACCTATTCCTGACAAATCTTTCTTAGTATTTGTTCCCATTAAAGCTAATACTGTAAACATAACAGTTGCTGAAACAAATGCCATCGTTACATCTTGGCTTGAATATACCTGAACAATTAATCCAAAGAATAATCCTTCCAACACTGAATATAATCCTAATCCAGTTAACGACATAGCAGGTGATCTATCTGCCTTAAAAGACATTGACATAACTAAAACAACTTGCAAAATCAAAATTCCCCATACAGCCCAACGATTATTAGCAAAAAAAGTTAAGGCTTGTACTTGATATACATTAGAAATCAGATAAGCTGTGACAGCAGAAATTGCAACTGCACCAGCCATAAAGCCATACATCTTAGTCATAAAACTATTTAGTCCAGCTTGATTTCCATAAATTTCATTATTATTCATTCTCAATATCAAATCCTCTCATAGTCTAAAGTATTAAAAAATCTTAGGTGGCTTTACAATCACCACTGCATCAATAACACGATCTCCATCTTCATTTTCACCTTCAACAGAAATCGTAATAACTTCTTTCATGCTATCAACCTTAATAACTTCAAAACTAAATGTTACCATCTCATCATGATAGACGGGAAGGATAAAATTAGTTGATAAATTAACTACATCACTACCTGGTCCCGGTAAAACTTTAGAAATTGAACTTGTAATAATACCTGTAAGTAATACTGGTGGAACGATTGGCTTTTGATACTCAGTATCTCTTGCATAATCATGTTGAATATATAGAGGATTATTATCGTTTGTAATACCTAAATATAATAACAGATCTCTATCGCTTATACTTTCAGTAACAGTTAAAGAATCTCCTTCTTTTATCTCATCAATTGTTTTACCGCGCCTATGCACATCTTCAGACATGACAACACCTCCACGTTTTCTTAGACATATCATACCACATGTAGATTTTTTTAACAATTAATTAGACAGATGTCTGTTTTGATATTTTTTAGAATGATCTTTTAATAATTAGTTATTTTTTAGACTCAAATTACTTAGCAAATCTTCATATGCATGTTCATATTTTTGAATATCTCCTGCTCCCATAAAAATAACAACATCGTCATGGAAATCTAGTAGAGGGGACATATTATCTAATTTTAGAACCTCTCCACCTTTACTAATTTTCTTACCTAAATCTTCAGAAGAAACTTTTCCATCATGTTCTCTAATAGAACTAAAGATATCAGTTAAGTAAACTTTGTCTGCTAAACTTAAACTTTCAGCAAATTCATCCATTAACGCAATTGTTCTACTGAAAGTATGTGGTTGGAATACTGCTATTATCTTCTTATCTGGGTATTGTTGACGAGCTGCATCTATTGTTGCTTTTATTTCTGCTGGATGATGTGCATAATCATCAATAATTACCATATCTGCCACACGTTTTTCTGTAAAACGTCTCTTAACACCCTTAAATGTTAACAATTCTTTAGCGATTTCTTGTTGATCTACTTTTTCCATATATGAAACAGCAATTACAGCTAAGCTATTTAAAACATTGTGTTCCCCAAACATTGGAATATCATAATTTCCAATAAATTCATCATGGAAATAGACATCAAAATTAGAACCCTTCGTTGTACGTTTAATGTTTTCAGCTCTAAAATCATCATCTGACTTAGTACCATAATAATGCACTGGAACTTTTGCCTTAAGTTTACGCAAGTTTTCATCCTCGCCCCATACAAAAATTCCTTTTTTAGTCTGCATAGCCAATGTTTCAAATGCATCTCTAACATCATCAATGTCTGTGAAATAATCTGGATGATCAAAATCAATATTAGTCATAATCGCATAATCTGGGTGATATGCAACGAAATGACGACGATATTCATCTGCTTCAAAAACGAAGAAACGTGCATTAGGAGTTCCCTTACCAGAACCATCGCCAACTAAATAGCTTGTTGGTGATACTCCGCTTAATACATGAGCTAGTAAACCTGATGTACTTGTTTTACCATGTGCACCAGCAACACCTATACTTGTTGTTTCTTCAATAATTTGTTCTACTGTTTCTGGGTATGTTTGTACTGTCAATCCCATCTCATGAGCTTTTTTAATTTCTACTTGATCATCACCAAATGCATTACCAGCAACTACGATCATATCTTCCTTAATATTATCTTCATCAAATGGTAAAATTTTTATTCCAGCATTCTCTAAGCCTCTTTGTGTGAAAGTATACTTATCAATGTCAGATCCTAGAACCTTATATCCTTTATCATGTAAAATTAAAGCTAAAGAGCTCATTCCAGTTCCTTTAATTCCTACAAAAAAATATGTTTGTTCACTATTCATAATCTACGTTTCCTCTTTTCTAACTTCCAATCATTTCAATGATACCATAAATATAATTATTTTTATTATTTAGACTTAATTTGTTTCCTTCATTTTTCTAAGTTTTTCAGGAGTTAAATATACATCCCTAGGCTTAGACCCCTTTGCAGACGAAATGTATTGTTTACTTTCCAAATCATCAATAATTTTTGCAGCTCTATTATAGCCTATTGAAAATACTCTTTGAAGCTTAGATATAGAAATTCCATCTTCATTAACGATATATTCTAAAATTTCAGGCATTAAATCATCTTCATTTTCAGTCTGTGTCTCTATAACTTTTAACTTATCTGGATTAAAAGCATATGTCGGAGTTCCTTGTTCTCGGATAAAGTCTGTAATCTTTTCTATTTCATCCTCAACGTACGTTCCTTGAATACGCCTTGCTTGACTTTCGCCATTTCCTAAATACAACATGTCTCCTCTACCAAGTAATCTTTCTGCTCCAGACGAATCTAAAATCGTCCTTGAATCAACTTGACTAGATACCATAAAAGCAATTCTAGTAGGTATATTACTTTTAATAACACCAGTTATAACATCTACACTTGGACGTTGCGTTGCAATTATCATATGTATCCCTGCTGCACGCGCTTTTTGTGTAATTCTTATAATATAATCTTGAACTTCAGAAGAAGCGACCATCATTAAATCTGCCAACTCATCTATAACGATGACAATATATGGCATTTTTAATCTATAATCTCCATTTTCCTCAGCTTTTTCATTGTACGATTCTATATTTTTAGCTCCTGCGGCTGCCAAACGTTCAAATCGTTCTTCCATTTCATTAACCGCCCATTTCAATGATGCCGTAGCTGCTTGAGGATCAGATACAACAGGAGCTAATAAGTGTGGAATATCATGATATGGAGCCATTTCAACAGCTTTAGGATCAATCAGTAGCAGTTTTAGCTCTGCCGGTGTTGCTTTATATAATAAAGATACTAACATACTATTGATAAATACTGATTTCCCCGAACCTGTTGCCCCCGCAATCAAGCCGTGTGGCATTTTAGCTATATTTGTAACTTGGGGTTGTCCAAATAAGTCTACACCTAATGCTACAGTTAAAGGTGAGGTTGCTTCTTTGAAGACTTTAGAATTTAAGACTTCTGATAACATAACTGGACGTGACTTTTTATTTGGTATCTCAATTCCCACACTTCGTTTTCCGGGAATTGGTGCTTCTATTCTAATATCTTTAGCTGCTAAAGCTAATTTTAAGTCATCTGTCAAATTTGTAATTTTATTAACTTTAACTCCCCTATTTAACGTTACTTCAAATTGAGTAACTGTTGGACCAATAGTCCAATTAGTAACTTCAGCTTTAACATGAAAAGCCTCTAAGGTCTCATTTAGAATATCTACTTCTTGTAACACCCATTCATCCATCTCATCTTCATCATTAATTACAGGATCTGGTAGTAATGACATTTCTGGGAATTTATACATTAAATCTTCCTTATTGTCACCTTTTTGCGACTGATTAAATAAGGATAAGTGACTCTGCATATCATTCTTTTCTTGTTGCATAATTTCATCTAAAGAACGATCTAATGCTTTCTTCTTAGGAGCATTATCTTGCTGCTTAAGTTCTACAGTTTCTTCAATTTCTTCATGATGATAATTTCTAGCTGTTTCGTAAGGAATTACTGTATCCATACTATTATCATCACTTTCTTCTGAAGAAATAGTATCAGTATCATTTTGTTCTATAGAATCTTCTGAATTTTCTATCTCGTTCTTATCTATATCTTCTGTCTTCTCATTTCCTTTATCTTCTTCATCATCAGTAGGCTCGCTAATTTCTTGTTCTTTATTAACTTTAATATTGCCATCAGCGTTGTCATCATTTATTTCTTCAATTGACTTACTATCTGCTGGTGCTTCTAATTCATCTTCAGATAATTCATTTTCATCTTCAATTTGTTGGAGATTATTTTCTTCAAAGATATTATCATCTACAATATCTTTAGACTCTTGAAAATCATCCGTGAATAACCATAAATTATTAAATTTTAATCTCAATTTTGCTACTAACTTACTATATTTTTCTTTGTCATTCTTGTTAGTAAACTTAATAGATGAAGGTGGTACATATGTAGGGCGAAATGAACGTGTTCTATAACTGTCCAAAGTTGTGCTTGGCCGCACAAAAGCTCTTTGACGTCTAATATTTCTTCCTTCAAATTTATGACTAGCTTTCTTAAAAGAAGATGTAGAAGAAACATTTGAACTTTTTTTTGTACTGTTTTCATCTATATTACTTGATCGACCTTGTCTACGAAAAAAAGCTGGTCCATCATAATGTTCCATTCTATCTCATCCTATCTAAATTCTTTATTTTCCTATAAAAAATAGGCTAATATTTCAAAATAAATTTGAATACTAGCCCATTCTATCATATTATTACGCTTTATTTGTAAATAATTCTGCACCTTTTACAAAATTAAACTCTTTTCCTACTTCAAAAGCATCGGTTTCAGGTAAAACCAAAATTCCTCTCTTTTGTGGTGCATTAGGTAACTCTAATTCTCTAGCAGAACAAATCATTCCCATACTTTCTACACCACGTAATTTTCCAGGAAAAATCATAGCGCCATTTGGCATCATTGCTCCTACTTTAGCCACTACAACCTTTTGCCCTTCGTCTATATTTGGAGCACCACATACAATTTGCAATTCTTGATCATTATCAACTTTTACTTTGGTAATGTGTAAGTGATCAGAATCAGGATGTTCTTTCATACTTTCTACGTACCCTACAACAAATTTTGGATTAGCATCTAAAATTAATTCTGGATCAAAATCATTTTCTTCAAGTAATTTATTCAACTTATCCACTTGTTCTTGATTTAATTGTTCCTCTCCATGTCCTTGTAGGTCCGCCAACACAGTTGAAATACCAAAAAAGTTATATCCTAATGTTGTATTACTTTCAGCGTCAAAAATTCTTACAACATTTCCCTTTTTTTCTGATTTTTGTTGGATTGTATCAGGTCTTAGAACAACAACCAATACATCACCTATACTTTTAGGATTATAACTAGCAATAAACATCTGATTCTTTTCTCCTTTATTAAAATTTTAGATCGCTTTTAAGAAATTTTCTACTTCTTTCTTAGTCTTTCTATCTTTATTTACAAAACGATCTACTTCTTTTCCATCTTCATAAACAATGAAGCTTGGAATTCCATATACATCTAATTCTTGACATAAATCAATATTTTCGTCTCTATCAACTTGAATAAAGTTAAAATCTGAAAATTCTTCTTCAATTTCAGGCATAGCTGGTTTTATAAAACGACAATCAGGACACCAACCAGCTGTGAAAAATAGTACGTATTTTCCCTTTGCTAATTTTTCTTCTAGTTCTTGTTTATTCATTTTTGCCAATTGTTCCATTACAGACACTTCCTTACTTTTTGTAATTAATTATGCCTTAATTATAACTTAAAAAAATAATAAGTAAAATATATTGCTTATTCATCAAATATTTGATATTACTATAGTTAGTTTGAAAGGATTGATGACTGTGAAAAAACTGAACTTACAATTGCTTTTTGCTCTGCTTATTGTCCTTTGTCCTTTATTTTTGCTCATCTTCTATTTAAAAAGGAAGTATATCAAAAATAGCGAGACTGTTTTATCAAAGATAAGAGACGAATTTTCCAAACAGTATATAGTCAAAGATTCCTGGATCCACGTATACCCTCGTCAAAATTATCAATTTAATCAACCATTAACTTATGCTGGTGGTGTAAAATGTATTGATCCTTCAGGAAAAACCATTAATTATACCTTTACTGCAGATGCAAAAACCGGAAAAATTATTGACTCACATATTATCAACTTAGAAATGGGCTTCTAATTTAAAAATTGGTTGCCCTTTTTTACTAAATTTTTCCTCATATTCTGTCGTTACATTATCTTCAGCCTCAGGAGATGAATGTAAGTCCAACCAAACTCCGTCAAATTTCATTCCAAAATTATTCATGCTAACTAAAGAATATTCAAACAATCCTTGGTTATCAGTTTTAAATTCAATATGTCCATCTGAATCTAATACCTCTTTATATTGTTCAAGAAAAGTTTTGTACGTCAATCTTCTTTTAGTTTGACGTTTCTTAGGCCAAGGATCAGAAAAATTCAAATAGATACCTGCAATTTCACCTTTTTCAAAATATTCTCCTAAGCCACTACCATTAGCACATATTAACTGAAGATTAGGTAGTTTCTCTTCTAACTGTTTCTTCAAGGCAATTCCTACAGCAACTGTCTGTAATTCTAATCCAATGTAATTCTTTTCTGGATTCTTTTTGGCCATTTCAACAATAAAACGACCTTTTCCCATTCCTATTTCGACAAAAATTGGATTATTATTTTGAAAACGTGTGTGCCATTTTCCTTTTAATTTTGTTGGTTCTGTTACTACAAAATCTGGATTTTCTTCAATCAAAGGCTTAGCCCAGGGTTTATTTCTTAATCGCAATACTAGTCCTCCTACAAAAAATAAAAGATAGAGGGGTTAATGTACTAACTTCCTCTATCTCAACAATTCTACATTTTAAAAATTAAGTTCATTAATTAATTCCGATATTTTTAATATGTCTTGGTTCATTTCTGTGAAACGACCACGTTGATGATAGTATTTAACATCGAGCAATAAATTTATCAATGAATACCAGTAAATTCGATACCATAAATCTCTATTCACTTCTAAACCATACTGACGTAACCATTGCTCCCAATTTTTACGTGGGACATATTGACACATTAACATACTAAGATCACTAGCTGGATCAGCAATTCTAGCTGATTCCCAATCCACTAAATAAAGTTTTTCTTTATCTGACAACAACCAGTTCTTATGATTCAAATCCCCATGACATACTTCATAAAAATCAGATTTTAAATCGGGCTGATTGGCCTTTAGATAATTTGCTACTTTATTCAATAACGGATGCTGATTTAAATCATCAGGAAGTCCTTCAAAGTACTTTCTCACTAAATCAATTGGCGTAACTACTTTTCCACCAACTTGAATTAACATTTTTTTAAGTACAGGAGTATGGTGAACTTTATATAATAAATCAGATACCGATTTTTGTCCCATTTCACTCCTATATAAAGATCTACCATTTAACCACTCTTGGGCAGTCAAAGTATCACCTGTTGAAATCCTCTTCGTCCATATTAGTCTAGGTGCTATTTCTTCCAAAGACAATGCTGCTAAAAAAGGAGAGGTATTTCGTTTTAAAAATACTTTTTGATCACTTTTTATTCCCATATATGCTGTATCTGTGTCACCACCGATTGGGAGGATTTGCCATCCATTTTCTAAATTAAGATTCATAATGACTTACTCCTCGCATTTAGTGCTAACTAAACTAAGTCTACAAATATATCTATTAGGTGTCAAGATTTTTCTAATCTTAAATTTGCATATCCATAAACAAACAGGATGCTTTCGACTAATACAAGGGCAAGGAAGGCTCCTGAGAGTAGTAGGTTTTGGATAGCGATATATACGGCTATGGTTGCTAGGAAGGCATTGATTATCAATAAAGCTAATAGGATGCTTTTGAATTCTTTGCCTTTGCTGTTGGTCTCGAGTGGGTATAGGTGTACGAATACATTATCGTCAAAGTACTTATATAGTGGTAACATTTGGAAGCCGATTAAGTAGATGAACAACATTCCTATTACCAGGCTAAGCCAGAATTTAGGGATAAAGAGTAGGACAATGAACTCGATAACGGTTAGGCGTACATACAGGCCACTATATTCACCATTTCGGATGATTGCCCTAATGAATAGGTAGCCATATACGTTTTTAAACTTAGGTATGAGCCAGTCTAGGTACTTTCTACGCTTAGCTTTCTTCTTTACTTGGGGAACATCTGTAAATAGGTTGAAGAAACTGTATTTTCTCATCAGTCTTAGTTTTTCTACGTCTATCAAATAATTCCATTGAATGATTTTATTTTTAGGCAATGATTTCAAATACAGAATTAGCCCAACGGTAAGCCCCAATGCGAAATATATGGATGCATACAAGCCAAGCGTATAAACGATTAAAGGTACCACATAATTAAAGATAAGACTATATTTGCCTGCTTGATACTTCGCTTCAAAGGCTCGGATAAAGAATAAGTTTACCTGGGCAACCTTTAAAGCTACCTGACTTAATAACAGGATTATGCTTTCTACTAAGTTTAAATGGACACCGTAGTAAATGAAAGGCAGTAAAACGATCCAGACAACGATTTGAATAACGCTGTTTGACACCCAAGCTCGCTTTTGTGCTTTCATCAAATACTCTCTCATACCCTTTTCTTGTGGCAAAAGGAACACTTTATCAGGCTCATCAATCAATGTCCCTACCTTTCCAAACTGTAACATCACAAGCAAGACAATGATTACTACCGGCTTGGCCCATGGGTACGATAGATCTACATTTAAGGACTTTATGAAATTAGAGTATGTGTAGCTTATTCCACCCAGTAAAAAGAGTAACGCAATTACAAAATGATCGTTGAATACATAGCGATAGTACTTGATCATTCTCTTTAGATACAGGTTTAATCGCTTCTTCCATAGATTATTCATTGGCCTTTTCCCCTTTAGTCAAACTCAAATAAATCTCAGAAAGAGAAGCATCTTGCTTATTAAATTGAGCTCGTAATTCTTCCAATGTCCCACTTGCCTTCAATTCTCCATGATTGATCATTACAAATCGATCGCAGTACTCTTGGGCCGTTCCTAGTACGTGCGTAGACATTAACACAGCCGATCCTTCCTTTTTAACGTCATCTATGAGCTTTAATAGATCATCTGTAGCCAATGGATCCAATCCCAAAAACGGCTCATCAATAATAAAGAGCTTAGCCTTAGTAATAAAGGCACACACGATCATTACCTTTTGTTTCATACCCTTTGAAAAGTTGGCCGGAAACCAGTCCAATTTATTCTGTAATCTAAATATCTCCAATAGCTCATTTGCCTTTTTCCAGGCTTCATCTTTATCCAAATTATATGCCAGTATCGTCAACTCTATATGTTCCTTTAACGTTAATTCATCATATAAAATGGGCGTTTCCGGAATATAAGCAATCTTACTCTTATATGCTTGTGCATCTTCATCAATAGTTATTCCATCTATCTCAATTGAACCCTTCATAGCATGTAATAACCCTATAATATGATTAATTGTCGTTGACTTTCCGGCACCATTCAGACCAATCAAGCCCACCAATTCGCCATTATCAACACTAAAATCAATCCCTTTCAACACTGGTATTTGGGAATAACCACCTACTAAATTCTTAACCTTTAAAGTCATTCTACATTCCTTCTATTTCTTAATTTAATATCATCTTAGCAGCAGTTAAAAATTATGTCTAGTAGTCGCCTAATAGGTGTATAATTGTAGATAGATTAACTTGAAAGAAGGTAGAAATTTATGGAAGATTGCATTTTTTGTAAAATCATTGCTGGTGAAATTCCTAGCACAAAAGTCTATGAAGATGATGAAGTATTAGCTTTCCTAGACATTTCACAAGTTACTCCTGGACATACTTTGGTAGTTCCAAAAAAACATGTAGCTAATATTTATGAATACGATACAGATTTAGCTGCTAAAGTTTTTAGTCGTATTCCAATGCTTGCCAGAGCTATTAAAAATTCTAATCCTAATATTTTAGGCCTTAACATCCTTAATAATAACGGTGAAGTTGCTTATCAATCTGTGTTCCATTCTCATATACACTTGATTCCTCGTTATAGTAAAAAAGAAGGATTTGGCCTTAGATTTGATGATAATTCTTCAAAATATGATAGTAAAAAACTTCAAGAAATTGCTAATCAAATTGCTTCTAAGGTTGAGAAATAATCTATGAAAAAAAGAAAACTTATTATTCCAATTGCTCTGGGTGCTGTTGGATTAGCTTATTACAATAGAAAAGCTCTTAAAAATGAATTTCTTATCTATAAAGATTACTATGAAAACTTATCTAAAGAACTTTCACAAGTTTCTTTTGCTTCAAAGAAAGTCTTGTTTAATGTAATGCAACTATTAGATCAGGTTAGTGAATCCTCAGATACTATTGAAAATTTATTAACTGAAATTGACACTTTTTCTCAAGAAGTCAATAAAACTTTAGATAGTCTTTGATTTTTAGACTTTTTCTTTTATTTTTTTGTAAGATTTAGTTTTTTTTACTATCATTTCAATATCTATGGTATAGTTATTATCGTTAATTTAAATTAATTGAATGGATGTGTATATTTATCATGAAAAAGAAATGGTTAGTTGCCATATCTGGTATTGTTTTAACTTTCGGTCTTGCTGCTTGTTCAAAGACAGTAGCTACAACATCTGGCGGAAAGATTACTGAAAGTGAATACTATAGTAGTATGAAGAAAACTTCTTCTGGTAAGCAAGTTCTTCAACAAATGATCTTAAATAAAGTTCTTGAAAAAGAATATGGTTCAAAAGTTTCTGATAAAAAAGTTAATGAACAATATAATACTTACAAAAAACAATATGGTTCTTCTTTTGATTCTGTTTTAGCACAAAATGACATGACTAAATCTAGTTTCAAACAAGAAATTCGTTCTAACTTACTTTTAAAAGAAGCTGTAAAAGATAATACAAAAATCACTGATAAACAATTAAAAGCTCAATGGAAAGAATATGAACCTAAAGTTACAGTAGCTCATATTTTAGTATCCAAGAAAAGTACTGCTGAAGACATCATTAATAAATTAAAAGAAGATGGAAGTTACGCTAACTTCAAGAAATTAGCTAAGAAATATTCTACTGACTCTTCTACTAAGAACGATGGTGGTAAATTAGCTGCCTTTGACAACACAGATACTTCATTAGATAGTACTTTTAAGAAGGCTGCTTTTGGATTAAAACAAGGTTCTTTCACAACTGAACCTGTAAAAACTGAATATGGTTACCATGTAATTTATTCTATTAAGAATCCTGGTAAAGGTAAAATGTCAGATCATACTTCTGAATTAAAATCACAAATCATTGATTCTAAGATGAGTGATTCTACAACTCTACAAACAGTTGTATCTAAGGTTCTAAAGAAGGGTAATGTATCTATTAAAGATAAAGATTTACAAAATATTTTATCTAGCTACTTAGGTAGTTCTTCTAGTTCTAAATAGAACAAAAGGCACAAGTCAATTTCGACTATGTGCCTTTTTATTTTCTAATAAAATAATATCTACTTGATATCTTTATTCTTTAGGTTTATAGAAATTACGACCATCAAGGCCAAAAATACGTTCAGAAAATTCACCAGATTCCGTATGACTTAATGAACTCTTCATCATTTGAATCGATGCATCAAGTTGATCGATTTGATGTAATACCTCAGCTTCCATAATATGTGGTCTGACCGGTGACCCATATTCTAACAAGCCATGGTGTGATAATATCATATGTCTTAGCAAAATTACTTCTTCGCTATTATAATCTATCTGCAATATCTCACACGCTTTTACAATTTCTTCGTCAACAATTACAATGTGCCCTATCATGTTACCTTCTAGTGTATATTTAGTTGCTATCGGTCCAGATAGCTCTTTTACTTTCCCCAAGTCATGAAGAAGAACTCCTGCATATAACAATGACTCATTTAATACATCATATTCCTTGGCAATCGCTTTAGCTAACCTCAACATAGATACTGTATGAAATGCTAATCCTCCAGAAAAAGCATGATGATTTTTCTTAGCCGCAGGAAATGAAAAGAAACTATCATGATATTTATTTAGCAAATATCTCACTATTCTATTCCATTTAGGATTAGTAATTTCAAAAAATGTATTATTAATTTCTTCTTCAATTTTTTTAATTGATTCTGGTGCAGTTTGTAAATAATATTCAGGTTTGTTAGGTTCATTTTCTGTAGCAATTCTTAAATTAAATATCTTAATTTGCGGATTATCTTGATAATTCTCTCTTTTTCCTTTTAATCTGACAACTTTTCCTTCTTTAAATTCTTCGATTTCTTTTTCAGTTGCATTCCAGAATTTAGCACTTATTTCACCTGATTTATCAGCAAAATTAAAGGCAATAAACTTTTTCCCGTTTTTCGCCACTCTTACTTCAGCACTTTTAATCAAAACAAAAATATCCATATTTTCATTTATTGAAAAATCTAATAACTTTTTTTCTTCCATTCCTACTTTTCCTCACACTTAATGTTTCTCTAAAACTTATTTTAAAATAAAAACTCCCAGTTAAGCAACTCTGTGCTTCCATGGGAGTTAAATCTTAACCTTCTATATCATATACTTCACTTAAAGGTTTAAAAATTATTTTATTCAAATCATCAATTAAAACACTGATGGCACGTTCTTTTTCCATCAATTCCATCATTAGTGGATATTGAGAAGCTTCTTGACTAATTTCTTGTAATGATTTCATCACTTTTTCATCAAGTGTTCCTTGCATTTGTTGTTCTTGTAAAGTTTTTTGTGCTTCTCTTAATTTCTTATAAACTGCAAAAGTAGCATCATCTGCTTTAACTTTAGCAACAACTGCTTGTAAATCTTTGTATTCTTGTGATTCACGTAAATCTTTTTCTAATTGATTAGCTGTATCATAAACATTTATCATAATAATTCCTCCAAAACCTTTATATTCTTATTTTAACATATATTCTTATTGTCCAAACCATTCTTGTAATTTTTGTTTTCCTTGATCAAACAAAGATGAAGCCTTACTTCCCCAATCAGATGCTGATTTAGAGAATGAATCATCTAATGTTTCACCTGCTTTTCTAAATGTATCCCATACATTTGATGAACTCGAAGAAGCTCCACTTTCTTGGGCTACCATAGTTGAAGCTGGTTTAACAGTAAACGTATTTCCAGCAGTATGAGGCAAAATACCTTCCATTTCATTCTTAAATAGACTTGCTCCACCTCTAATACCTTCTTCACTTAACGAATACTTAGTAGAATCGAAACCTACCCAAGTTGCTACTACTACATCAGGTGTATATCCTATATACCAATGATCGTTTTCATTTGAACTATTAGATGCTGTTAAACTTTCGGTAGAACCAGTTTTCCCAGCAATCGTATATCCACTTGGACTAGCAGATTGACCTGTCCCACCTGTTCTATATACATCCATCATCATACTAGTCATCTCATTGGCAATTTTTTTAGTCATTATTTTTTTAGAATCATTCTCTGTATTATCCACAATCACTTTGCCCTGTGCATCGACTATCTTTGTAATAAAATGAGCAGTATATAATTTCCCTCCATTTGCAAAGGCTGTATAAGCATTGGCCATTTGATAAGGCGAAACTCCCTTCTTCAAGCCACCTAATGCTAAACTTAGATTTTCGTCATCTGAAGTTAACTTTATTCCAAATTTTTCGACAGACTTATAACCTTTAGAAACTCCAATTTTATTTAATAGCCATACAGCAGAAGTATTTTTACTTTCAGCTAGGGCCTGGTACATAGGAATTTCTCCAGAGTACACGTCATTCCAGTTATGAGGCTCATACTTATCTTTACCATATGCCTTTAATTCATCTTTTACATCAGTATCATAATGATATCCTGACTGAAGAGCTGGAGTATATACAGCTAAAGGTTTTATCGTTGATCCTGGCGATCTTACTAATTGTGTACCACGATTATACCCTCTAAATACATGAGTTCCTTCTCTTCCACCTACAACTGCAGCTACACCCCCATTTTGAGGATTAATAGCAATAGATGCCCCTTGTGCTTTAGTTCCATCTTCTGCATTATATGGGAATAAACTACTGTCAGCAAAATCATCTTGCATTTCATTTTGATAATTTTGATTCAAGGATGTATATATTTTATATCCTCTATTCATAATATCTGTTTCGCTTAACCCATATCTATTCATCGCTTCGTTAATAACTGCATCAAAATAATATGGATATCTATAACTAGATGTATATTGATAGTTATCATTTGTTGTCATTGGGGTTGCTTGATACTGACTAACTTGTTCTGCGCTTAACTTTTTATTATCCTCCATCAATCCCAAAACTACATTTCTTCTATCTCTTGAAGCCTGGGGATGATTTATTGGATTATAAGCTGTTGGACTCTTTAACATACCTGCTAAGGTAGCTGCTTGTGGCACACTTAATTCACTAGCATGTACACCAAAATATTTCTCAGCTGCATCCTCTACTCCCCAAACACCATTTCCAAAATAAGCGTTATTTAGATACATTGCTAAAATATCTTTCTTTGAGTAATCATTTTCTACTTGCATAGCAATAAATATTTCTTTAATTTTTCTTGAAAATGTCTGTTCTTGAGAAAGAAATGCATTTTTTACAAGTTGTTGCGTTAGTGTACTACCACCGCCACTTATATAATCTCTGTGTAAAATCTTGTTTTTAGCATATAAAAGAGTAGCTCTTCCAATACCAGTAATAGAAAAACCATACTCATGATAGAAATTACGATCTTCCGTAGATAAGACAGCATTTTGAACATTATCAGATATCTTATCAAGAGGTACCCATGTCCCTTTTTGTGAATATAATGCTCCTGCTTTTTGTCCTTTATAATCATAAATCTCAGTAGAGGTTTGTAATGCTGATTTTAACCCTCTAACATTTGTCTTTTTGGCTAAAAAAACCCCATAGCTACTAATTAAGAAAAATATACTTAAAAAGACTATTGTTAACCATCGCCACCCTTGATATCTTGTCCATTTTTTCTTAAACCAAGAACCAAAAATTCTAGAATTGGCTAAAAAGTCATCTTTTATCTTTTCAAAAAAATCTTTTATCTTCATTCATTAACTTCCTTGTCAATAAAATTACTCAGTATATTCTATCACAATTATGTATCTATTTACTCATCTAAGCCTATCTTCATAGGAAATTTTTAAATTCTTCGATTGCTTTGTTGGCTATTCTCATATTTCTCTCCTTCTGGAGAAGAACTCTTTTTTGTCTTAATTCTTTTATTTTTTTGTTAACTGTTACACGTGTAGTACCTAATATTTTAGATAATTTCTCTTGATTTAATGATCGGGGTAATTCATAATGTCCATGCTTATCTTTCTCATCTATAAATATCGCATATAGTCTACATGTCCTATCTAATGCTTCTAGTTTATTGCGATTACCAATTTCTTGAGATAAACTCTTTAAAAAATCCAGTTCCTCAATAATATCATCCCAAACTAAATTACAAAATTCTTTACCTGCTCTAACTAATTTCTCCATAACATCATGTTTAATAACCAATACAGTCGCTATTTTAGAAGCAACTGTTACTCTTTCACAACATAAATCTTCATTTTGACTAAAATTAGGGAAAAATCTTCCCCTACCTTTATAAAAAGGAACCTCTCTATCACCGTATAACTTTGTAATTTCAATATTTCCATTTAATAAATAGTAATAGTGTGTACGATCATCAACTTCATTGTAAATGGTTTCTGCATACTTGAATTTTTTTATACGACAAGCTCTTACTAAAATCTCCTGTTCTTCATTACTTAAAGTAAATTCTTTTTTTATTATACTTCTCATAATTCCTCCTTAAATTAAATATTTTCTATATATAGTACCTAATTATTTACTCCATTTGTATATCTTGCTCTTAATTCTCATTATTAATTAATTATTTTACAAAAAATTTTGTAATATTATTTTTACAATTTAAATTTCTTGCTTTTTTTGATATGCTTAATTTAGTCATTTTCAGAAAGGATGGGAATTTTGCTTAATTTTTGGTTGGAATCTAATATCATTACTAAAAAAGTTAGCACTGATACTAACATTTTCAAAAAGTATATCGATAACTTCAATTGGGATGAATTACTTTCTAAAGTTATAACAACAACTATTTTGTTATTGTTAGTTTCGTTGCTATTTTATATCTTTCATTATATTGGTAAGAAAATTATCAAACGAGCTTTTAAAAAAAATCGTTTAGTTGAATCATTGTCTTCTGGAAGAATTAATACAGCTTACACATTATCACAAAATATCTTCCATTATTTTATTTTGTTCTTCTATTTTTATGCGGTATTATCTTTGCTAGGAATTCCAATAGGTTCTTTAATTGCTGGTGCCGGAATCATGGGTGTTGCAATAGGTTTAGGTGCTCAAGGATTTGTTACTGACGTGGTTACTGGATTTTTTATTCTTTTAGAACAACAATTTACAGTTGGTGATGACGTTAAGATCGGGACTATTTCTGGAAAGGTAGCAGCTTTTGGTTTAAGAACGACACAAATTCTTGACTATGATGGTACTCTCCATTACATACCTAATCGAAGCATCACAATTGTTAGCAATCTTTCGCGTAATGATATGCGAGCCCAAATTGATATCCATGTAAAGCCTAATCAAGATTTTGATAAAATTAAGACTGCTATACAAAATGTAAACAAATCTTTAACTCCCAAATTTGATGATATTACCAAAAAACCACAAATTCTAGGTGTAGTTGAGACTCCAAATGGCCTTGTTTACAGAGTAATTATTTTTACTAAAAATGGTGCCCAAGCTCCTGTTCAAAGGGCATTTCTCGCAAAATATTTAGAGGCTTTAAAACAAGCTGGTTTAGAGATGCCCATTTCTCCTATTAATCTATCAGCTAAGTAATCAATTATATATAGCAAATACCCCGTAATTATTAGATAAAAATCTAAGTAACTACGGGGTATATTTTTATGAATGAAAGACACATTCAAAATGCATCTATTTATTTAAGCTTTCTTGTCTATTTTTAAGATAACCTGTAATTGCATTTACACCTAACATAATCGATTCTTCTTTAGGTGCTAAATATTCAGAATGTAGAGAATAAGGACTATCTACTCCTAACCAAAACATTGTTCCTGGAATTTTTGAAATTAAATAGCCAAAGTCTTCTCCCGTCATCGCAGGTAATGTTTCAACAAAATCTACATCATCTTCATTTTTCATATAATTAATGAAAGCTTCTGTTGTGTTATCATCATTTTCAACAGGATAATATCCACCTTGATGTAAATCGATTTCCAATTCACAATCGAAACTATGTGCTATTCCTTCAGCAATTGTACGTACACGCTTTTGAATAAGCAAATTATTTTCTTGAGTTAAAGCTCTGATTGTCCCATCTATTTGACAAACACCAGAAATTACATTTCCTGTTGTTCCTGCAGAAAAATGACCTAAAGTAACTACACCTGATTGAATCGGATCGACATTTCTACTTACAATAGTTTGAATTTGGTTAACGAATTGAGCTCCTGCAACTACCATATCATTAGCTTGATGTGGATATGCAGCATGCCCACTTTTACCAATAAATTTCACATGTATTTCACATGTACCTGCAAACAAAGTACCTTTACGACAACCAATTGTACCAGCAGGAAGTTGTGGATTATCATGTAATGCATAGATTTCATCTGGCATCCATTCGTCTAATTCACCACTTTGATAAAGTTTCATTCCACCGCTTGCATTTTCTTCCGCAGGTTGGAAAATAAATGTCATATTATATTTAGGACGATGACTAGCAAAATAACTTAATACACCTAAAGCAACCGTCATATGAATATCGTGTCCACATGCATGCATTCTCCCCTCATGCTTTGATGAAAATGGCAAACCTGTTTTTTCCTCAACTGGTAATCCATCAATATCAGTTCTATAACCTATGGTATAATTCTTATTTTCACCATTAAGATGAACCAAGATAGCTGTCTTCCATCTTTTTATCTCTAAATTCTCTTGTGGTAAGCCGTTAATTATTTTTAACAAATAATCAGAAGTTTCATATTCCTCCAAACCGATTTCTGGTATTTGATGAAGATCTCTTCGGATTTTTATTAATTCATTTTCTTGTAAAGTCATAATTACACCCTTTATCTATTTTAATCATACTCATTATACTCTAATATAACCAGATTAAATAGTCCTATAAACAAAAAACATGTGAAACAACTTATATTTCACATGCTCTTTATTAATTATAATTTACGTAAGTCATCAACAATTTCAGTTTTAGAATCATCCACTTGGGAAACATCTTTAACTTTCTTAGCAGGCATTCCCATAACTACAGTGTAAGGTTCTACATCTTTAGTAACAACAGCGCCAGCACCTACCACTGCACCTTTACCAACACGTACACCTTCAAGGACTACTGCATTAGCTCCGATTAAAACATCATCTTCAATTACAACTGGTTGTGCAGAAGGTGGTTCTACCACACCTGCTAACACTGTTCCAGCACCGATATGACAGTTCTTGCCGACAATCGCACGACCACCTAATACAGCTCCCATATCTATCATTGAGCCTTCACCTATTTCAGCGCCAATATTGATTACAGCTCCCATCATAACAACAGCATTATCACCAATTTCAACTTGGTCACGGATAATTGCGCCTGGTTCAATTCTTGCATTGAATTTCTTCTTATCTACCATCGCTACCCCAGTATTTCGACCATCATTTTCTAGATGATAACTTTCAACAGAGGAATCCTTCAAGATAGGTTCTACATCTGCCCAATCACCAAACATAACACCAACATTATTAGTAAAATATGTTTCAACATTTGAAGGTACGTCTAAAGAATTTAAATCTCCTTTTACATAAACCTTAACTGGCGTCTTCTTTTTTGATTCAGCTATTGTTCTAATAATATCATGAGCGTCAAGTTTTGCCATTATTTTTCCTCCTTATTAGGCCTAATTATTTAGGTTCAGTTACATAAAAATTATCAAATTCATGTGATAAATAATTCATACTTTTTAATAATTCTCTTCTGGTAACAATACCCAAAAAACGATTATCATCATCTACAACAACTAAAAAAGGTTGATTAACTAAGCGATGCAATATCTCCTCACAATCAGCTGTCGGTTTTATTGTTTCTACCTCTGTCTGCATAACATCTTTAACTTGTTTTTTCGAAAGGCATCTTGCATCGATTCCTTTTAATCCTAACATTTCTTCAGTTATCATAGACAATGAAAGTAATCCTTTAAATTTTTGATTATGATCTAAAACAGGAATTTTAGCATATCTCACCTTAGTCAATACCATAAAAGCATGATCTAAATGATTTTCTTCTTGAACATTTGCTACAATATCAGCTGGAATTAAAAAATCCTCACTGTTTCTCATCAACATTTGTTCAATTGGTTGTGACATCATATGTAATTTCCTCCTTTAATCACTAATAATATTCTAGTGTATTGTTTGAATATATTGCAACTAAAAACACTATTTTCACAAACTTTTTTGATTTTTGAAAATTATTACTCTAATTTTCAAGTTGCTTATTGACATAGCTTTAATCACTCATTATTATAATATGAGTATTAATATTACTTACATACATATAACATATATCTTTAGGAGGATAATATGGATTTTCCATTATTTACACGATTAGCTGCAGAATTTTTTGGAACTGCAATTATGCTTATGTTAGGTAACGGATCTGTAGCTGACGTTGAATTAAAAGGAACTAAAGGCTACCATAGTGGTTGGATTACAATCTCTATCGGTTATGGTTTTGCTGTTTTGGTTCCAGCTTTGATGTTTGGTAGTGTTTCTGGGGGACAATTTAACCCTGCTATGACTTTAGGTTTAGCTATCAATGGAGCATTTCCATGGAATGAAGCATTTTTATACATATTAGCACAATTCTTAGGTGCCATCGCTGGTCAATTGGTCGTAGTTGCTTGTTTCTACCCTCACTACGATATTACTGAAGACCCTGAAAGTATTTTGGGAACATTCTCAACTATTTCTGCAACAAATAGTCGTTTCAATGGTTTCGTTAACGAATTCTTTGGAACATTTACTTTAGTTTTTGGTGCTCTAGCAATTACTCATACTTCATTCTTTGAACATGGTAACCAAGGTGCTGGATACATAGGTATCGGTTTACTAGTTATGGTTTTAGTTACTTCATTCGGTGGACCTACTGGACCTGCTTTAAACCCTGCTCGTGACTTGGGCCCTCGTATCGTTCATGCATTACTTCCATTAAAACATAAAGGTTCTTCTCAATGGGATTATGCATGGGTTCCAGTATTAGCACCTATTTGCGCTGCTGTTTCAGGCGTTTTAATTTATAGTATTATTTTTGGACTTTAATGTCTGAACTATAGCTAACTTTTCTTATTATAGAAAGGTTAGCTTTTTTATTATCAAAAAAACCAGTAAAGGATAGTAACTTACTTCTTTACTGGTTTTTTCATCATTTTCATTAATCAGAATCACTTTCTGCCGATGAAGATGATGTATCTATTGATTCTTTTTTGTTGGATTTTAATGTGTTCTTTACACTTGATACATTAGCTTCATTTTGATCTGTTGTTGTTAATTCAGGTGCGTCTGAACTATAATCATCAATAGTTGTTTTATTTCCATTTTTAGACCATAGCGATGTAGACTTCTTTCCTAAATCCTCTTGAATCTTTAAAATCTGACCATATTGATTAGTGTAGTTATATTTCTTAGGATCAACAGGAGTAAATCCCGTTGGTATATAAAATCTTAAGAGATTCTTGTTATTCAATGTATCTGATAAGGATAGTTCGGTATTAACCTTTTCCCTATCCTTCTTTATCTCATCCTTAACTTTTTGACTAGGATGGGTTAATATTTTTCCCGTACTATTTTGGTAAATAGTATTACCAATCACTGTATATTTTGGTGTTATAAAATCTTCATTTCTAAAAGCAACTACTTGATCGTGTTTTGATGAAAATAAATCTGTTCCAAATTGAATGTAATCACGAGAATCTATTCCCAATAGATGCAGTAACGTTGGCAATACATCTATTTCTCCACCATATTGAGTTTGAACACCACCATCTTTAGTACCTGGTATATGTATCATAAATGGCACTCTTTGCATTTGAGTATTATCAAAATCACTCCATGTGGATGAAGATTTACCTAATAATGAAGCCAATTTTAAATTTCTAGTATCAGATATTCCGTAATGATCACCATATAAAACGATAATCGAATTGTCATATAATCCTGACTTCTTCAAATATTCAAAAAATTCTTGCACAGCTTGATCCAAATAATGAGCTGTCACAAAATAATTATTTATCGAAGCATCTGATGTATTAGCCTTATCAAAAGATGTATTTTGATCATCTAAGGCAAATGGAAAATGATTAGATACAGTTACAAATTTAGTATAGAAAGGTTGTTGGAGTCTTTCTAAATACTTAACAGAATCATGGAATAATAATTTATCTTTTAATCCATATTCAGTTAAATTATTTGCATCAGTATTATAGTAACTAGAATCAAAGAAATAATTATATCCTAAATTCTTATATACATTATTTCTATTCCAAAATGATCCAGAATTCCCATGAAAAACAGCCGAGGTATAACCTTGAGACTGACCTAATATAGCCGGAGCTCCCTCAAATGTATTATCAGTTCCAAGTATTGAAAATAGAGAACCTTGAGATAATCCATACGTACTGGTTTCCAACATATTTTCAGCATCAGAAGTTTTCCCCTGTCCTACCTGATTAAAAAAGTTAGCAAAACTATATGTCTCTTTACTATTATATAAACTATTTAAAAATGGGGTAACTTCCTTATCATTTAGCTTGTAGTTAATCAAAAATTGTTGAAAACTTTCTAAATGAATAACGATTACATTGCGCCCCTTTGCTATTCCATACATTTTAGAATTTGGTTCAGCATAATGATTACGCGTAAAATTAATAATGTTATTTAAGTCTGAACTTCCAGCTTTATTACGAACTTGACTGTTCCTTGCCGTCTTCAATCCATCATAAACCATATAGGTATCTATTCCCAGATACTTTACTAGATAATTTCTATCAAAAGTTCTTGACAATAATTGTGGACGGCTAATTTCACCTAAAGTAATATTCAATACTAAACAAAACAACGAAAACGAAGTTAAAGCTAATGCTTGCACTCGTGGAATTGGGCGTTTGTCTAAATGAAGAAAACCGGTGATAAAGCCTAAAGCAACTATTATTATATCTGCAACAATAATAATATCTTGTGGTTTCAATAATGCAAACGAGCTTCCACTCAATCCTTGTGACACCGTAGAGTATCCAAATATCGTATTAATCGTCATAAAATCTGTGAATTCACGATAATAGATGACATTAAACATCAGTAAAGCTGTATTCGCAATATAAATCAATCCCATAAATATATATGATGGAATCGTCCTTTTAATATACAAAGCTATCCCCAATAAGAGCAGTGTCGTAGCTAAAGGGTTAACTAAAAGTACAAAATATTGATAGATGCCCTTAACTCCTAAATGAAAGTCTATAAAATAAACTAAAATAGTCTTTAACCAAAATAAAAAGACTAGCAAGGAGAAAAATCCCCAGCGTGTGTTAAGGAACTTTTTTATTCGGAGTAAATTCAAGATAGTTACGTCCTTTCTCAATCTTAACTAACTTATAATTTTACCCCTTATCTAATTTATACGTCAATTAAGATAAAGATAAATTAAGAAATGCTTATTATCTTATACTGATATTTAAGGGATTGTAAGGAAAATTAATAATTTATCTTCATTTTATATGTTCAAATTTACTATTTTACGGTATAATGTAAGCGTACAATTATTATTAATAAGGAGAGAATATATAATGGCTCATATTTCATTTGATAGCTCTAACTTAACTAAGTTTGTTAATGACAATGAACTTGGCGAAATGCAAGCTTTAGTAACTGCTGTTGATAAAGAATTACGCGAAGGTACTGGTGCAGGTAATGACTTCCGCGGTTTCTTAAATTTACCAGTTGATTACGACAAGGACGAATTTGACAGAATTAAAAAAGCAGCTAAAAAAATTCAATCTGATTCTGAAGTTTTAGTTGTTATTGGTATCGGTGGTTCTTACTTAGGTGCTCGTGCAGCAATCGATTTCTTACATCACCAATTCTTCAACTTATTACCAGCTGAAAAGAGAAATGCTCCACAAATTTTCTTCGCTGGTAACTCTATTTCTGGTTCTTATGTACATGACTTAATCGAATTAATCGGAGATCGTGATTTCTCTGTTAACGTAATTTCTAAGTCTGGTACAACTACAGAACCATCAATCGCATTCCGAGTATTTAAGGAAAAATTAATTGCTAAGTACGGTGTTGAAGGTGCTCGTGAACGTATCTATGCTACAACTGATCGTGCTCGTGGTGCTCTAAAGACTGAAGCTGACGCAGAAGGTTACGAAACATTTGTAATTCCTGATGATGTTGGTGGTCGTTTCTCAGTACTTACACCAGTTGGTTTATTACCTATCGCAGTCTCAGGTGCTGATATTGATAAATTAATGCAAGGTGCTGCTGATGCTCGTAAAGAATATTCTGATGCTGATTTAACAAAGAACGAAGCATACCAATATGCTGCTTTACGTAATATTTTATATCGTAAAGGTTATACAACTGAAATTCTTGAAAATTACGAACCAACATTACAATACTTTGCTGAATGGTGGAAACAATTGATGGGTGAATCTGAAGGTAAAGATGGTAAAGGTATCTATCCTTCTTCAGCAAACTTCTCAACAGACTTGCACTCACTTGGTCAATACATCCAAGAAGGTATGCGTAATTTAATGGAAACAGTTATCACTGTAGGAAATCCAACAAATGATACAGATATTCCTAAAGAAGAAGAAAATCTTGATGGCTTAGGTTACTTAGAAGGTAAATCCATGAACTATGTAAACTCAAAAGCATTCCAAGGTGTTGTTCTTGCTCATACAGACGGTAATGTTCCTAACATGATTGTTAACATTCCAGATCAAACAGAATACACATTAGGTTACATGATCTACTTCTTCGAAATTGCAGTTGCTATTTCTGGATACTTAAATGGTATTAATCCATTCAACCAACCTGGTGTAGAAGCATACAAGAAGAACATGTTTGCTTTACTTGGTCGTCCAGGTTACGAAGAATTAACAAAAGAACTTCAAGATCGTTTGAATAAATAATTATTAATACAAATAAAAATCACAGCTCTGAATCTTTCAGAACTGTGATTTTTTGTTTAACTAAATTATTATTTAGTTGGATCAAAGAACCAGTAATTTCCATCCTTAGCTAGTAGTTCATCAGAAATTTTTGGTCCCATAGTATTACAATTATAATTTGTCAATTCATCAGGGGTTACATCTTCATTGTCCCATGCTGTTCTAACGGAATCAATAAATCTCCAAGAATAGTAAACTTCTTCCCAATGAACAAAATTAGTAGCATCGCCTTTTACCGCATCTAAAATTAGTTTCTCATAAGCCTCTGGTGTAATTGTTTGTGTTGAGATATCATGACGGTAGCTCAATGCTCTATTTTCCAATTTATATCCTGATTGACTAACTTTCTTAGTATTAAGAGTTAAACTCATACCAGGATTTGCATCAATATCAAATGACAAAACATTAGGTAACAATTTCTTATTAGCATTAAAAATGTTATTAGGCATATTCTTAAATACTACATCAACACGAGTAGATTTTGCGGCTAATCTCTTACCTGTTCTAATATAAATTGGAACCCCAGCAAAATTCATACTGTTAACATGAAGTTTTCCAGCAACAAAAGTTTCAGTAGTTGAATTTGGATCTACTTGATCTTCTTCACGATAACCATTTAAATCTTCTGTATGAGCGTATTGTCCACGAACAAAATATTTTTTAACTTCTTCTGGAGTATACAATTGTAAAGCTTTTAATGCACTAATTTTTTCACGGCGAATATCAACATCAGTAAAAGTTACTGGTGCGTTCATTGTTAATAATGAAACAATTTGTAAAATATGATTTTGAACCATATCTCTCAATGCACCTGCTGTTTCATAATACCCTGCTCTATCTTCAACACCTAGAGATTCACTCAAAGTGATTTGAATATTATCAATGTATCTATTATTCCATAGAGCACGGAAAATATTATTACCAAATCTAACAGCTAAAATATTTTGATTCATTTCCTTACCGAGATAATGATCAATACGATATACAGATTCTTCAGAGAAGTATTTAGCAATCTCATCATTTAATTCAACTGCACTTTGTAAGTCATGACCAAATGGCTTTTCAATAATTACCCTATTGTAACCTTCATCTGTCACAATTTCTTCAGATTTTAGATACTTACATATTGTTCCAAAGAATCGTGGAGACATTGCTAAATAGAATAACCTATTACCATTAATTTTATATTTCTCATCCAGTTTCTCTGCCAATTTCTTCAACGTAACGTAATGTTCTACATCATTTACATTATGAGATTGATAATAAAAATGGCGAGAAAATTCTGTCGCTTGGGCAGCAGTATCTTCCATTCCGGAAATAGAATTCCTTACTACTTGTTGAAAATGTTCATCAGTCCACGGTCTACGTGCAGTGCCAATTACAGCAAATCTTTTACAAAGAAAACCTTTTTTATATAAATTAAATAAAGAAGGGTATAATTTTCTTTGTGCTAAATCACCAGTAGCACCAAAAATTATAAATAATGCATTCTGCTCTTTTCCCTTTTCAGTCATAACTACACCACTTTCGATAATCTTTATCAATAATACATAATTACATTATATACTATATTTACTAATTAAATAAACTAAAATGGTTTTAATTATAAGTTCCATATTTATAAAAAAGTTGAAAGAGACTCTCTCTTCCAACTTTTTAACTATATTAAATGGACTCCTTTATCCACGTAAATAACATCGCCTACGACACCTGTTGACAAGTCACTCATCAAGAATGCACATGTTCCGCCTACTTCTCTAATTGTTACTGATTCTCCATCAACTGTTCTTTCTTCAGACATTTTTAATAACTCTGAATGACCTTTAATTCCAGTAACAGCCAATGTCTTTATTGCTCCTGCAGAAATAGCATTAACTCTAGTACCATACTTAGCCATGTCACGAGCTAAATAACGGACACTAGCTTCTAATGATGCTTTAGCTACTCCCATGACATTATAATTAGGGATAGCTCTTTCTGAACCAAAATAAGTTAATGTTACAATACTAGATGGATCATTTAAAATTTCACGGCCGTATTTTGCAACTGCAATCAAGGAATATGCTGAAATATCTTGAGCTAATGCATATCCTTCGCGACTAGCTTGCATAATTTCTCCACCCAATTCTTCCTTGTTAGCAAAAGCAATTGCATGCAAAATTCCATCTACTTTTCCAAAGCGTTCATTCACTAATTTAAAGGCATTTTCAATACTTGCATCATCTGAAACATCACATTCTACTAGTTTTTCTTCTTCAGAAACTAAACGACTCAAACTTTTTTTTATTCTGTCATTTTGATATGTGAATATTAATTCAGCCCCATTTTCCATCATCATCTGGGAACATCCCCATGCAATTGAACGCTTATTAGCTACTCCCATAACAAGGATCTTCTTTCCTTTTAACAAGTCTGACATTAATTTCATTCCCTTCTAAAACTTTCTATATCTCTCTTTTCTTCTTTTTACAAGTTCAAACTTTGTAAGTAAAGTTAGATTTTTTAATTCTTGTGCCAATATTTTCTTTATTTCTTTGCAAACTTTTCGATGTGAATTAGATTCTGGAATTATTCCTTCAATAATTTCTTGTTTTAATAAAGCCTCAGGAGTTAACTGCATTACTTCTGCAGCTTCATCTGCCCTTTTACTATCTTTCCATAAAATAGAAGCAAATCCTTCGGGTGATAAAATAGAATACATACTATCTTCTAACATCCAAACTTGATCTCCACATGCCAAAGCTAAAGCTCCTCCACTGCCTCCTTCACCATAAATAAATGAAATAATTGGTACCTTTAGATCACTCATTTCTAGTAAATTCCTAGCAATAGCTTCACCCTGTCCATTTTCCTCAGCTGATCGTCCAGGATAAGCACCTGAAGTATTTACAAAAGTTACGATTGGTCGATTGAATTTCTCAGCTTGTTTCATTAAACGTAAGGATTTTCTATATCCTGACGGTTCTGGACATCCAAAATGTTTCGCTATTCTCTCTTCAGGAGTACCACCTTTATCCGTTGCAATAACTGTTACAGGGATTCCATTAAATAATGCAATCCCACCTATAATTGCTTCATCATCTGAATACTTGCGATCACCATGAAGTTCAAAAAAATCATCAAAAATTCCATCTATCAATTCATTAGCAGTTACTTTTTTTAACCCACGAGCAGCAGCTACGATTTCAGAAGCCGTTTTTTTCTTCTTTAAAATTTTAGGCATCTAAAAAGCTCCTTTCATTGAATGAATTTTTACCAACCATGCTAATTTTTCTTTTTGATCTTCACGTTTAATAATATTATCAATAAATCCATTCTTTAAAACAGTTTCTGCATCTTGTAAGTCATCTGGTACCTTTTGGTGAATAGTTTGTTCTATTACACGTTTACCTGCAAATCCCAGTAATGCTCTTGGTTCAGAAAGAATTATATCTCCTTGCATTGCAAAACTTGCTGTCACTCCACCTGTAGTCGGGTCTGTAATGACAGTTATGTATAATAAACCTGCATTTGAATGTTCCTTGACTGCTTGAGAGATCTTGCTCATCTGCATTAAGGAACTAATTCCTTCTTGCATTCTAGCACCACCAGAAGCTGTAAATAATATTACTGGTAAATTCTTCTGAGTAGCTCTCTCAAACAAACGAGTTATCTTCTCGCCAGTCACAGTTCCCATTGAGCCCATAATGAAGTATGGATCCATTATGCCTAAAGCAAATTCAACATCATCAATCATTGCTATTCCAGTTAAAACTGAATCGTTAAGTTTACTGTCTTGTTGTGCTTTAATTAATTTTTCTTTATATCCAGGAAAATTTAACGGATCTTTAGTTTCTAAATCTGTATCAAATTCTTGAAAAGTATCTACTAACCATTCTAATCTCTCACGAGCATGAATTCTAAACCCATAGTAACAATTTGGACATGTTTTATACTTACCTAAATCTTTATGATATATAGACTGTTGACATTTAGGGCAAGAAATCCATAATCCCGAAGGAACTTTTTCTCCAGCTTTTTTGTTAGCCTTAATATGCTTTTTACTAATTGTTTTTAATTCATCAAATAGCTGCATCTTTATGTTCTTCCTTCCATTTAGGTAAAAAATTCTGTTCTAAATATTCAGTAGTAACTTTACCATCTAAGAAATTCTTATCTTTTAAAATATCTAAGTAGAAAGATTGATTGGTTTTTACTCCTGTAATTAACATCTCACTCAATAAGCGTTTTACTTTTTCAATCGCCTCATGTCTGTCTTGACCTAAAGAAATTACTTTAGCAATCATTGAGTCATAAAATGGAGTGATTTCCCAACCTGCATATAAATCAGAATCTATTCTCATTCCCAAATTTCCTACTGGGAAATACAAATAACGCACCTTACCAACCTGTGGCATAAAATTCTTAGATGGATCTTCTGCATTGATACGGCATTCAATAGCACTTCCGTTAATTTGAATATCATTTTGATTAAATGGTAAATTTTCTCCAGAAGCCACTTTTACTTGGGCTTTTACCAAGTCAATTCCTGTAACCATTTCTGTCACTGTATGTTCTACTTGAATACGCGTATTCATTTCCATAAAATAAAAATTATGTTGACTATCCATTAAAAATTCAATTGTTCCAGTATTAACATAGTTAATAGCATTTGCTGCTTTTATTGCTATATTTCCTAGCTCTTTTCTTTGCTCCTCAGTAATTAAAAGGCATGGACTTTCTTCTATCATCTTTTGTTTGTTTCTTTGTACTGAACAATCTCGTTCAGGAAAATAAACTACATTTCCTTGCTTATCACGAAAAATTTGAACTTCAATATGCTTTACATTTGTCATTATTTTTTCTAGATACATTCTTTTATCACCGAAAGATACTTGAGCTTCGCGCTTAGCCTCTTCAAATAATGATGTTAATTCATTATCGTCATTAACCTTTCTAATACCTTTGCCACCACCACCAGCTGCTGCTTTTAATAAAACCGGATATCCAACCTTATTTGCAACTTTCTTGGCTTCTTCAACAGTTTCAATGAAACCTTCACTTCCTGGAATTACGGGAACTCCACTTTTTTGCATTTGTTCTCTTGCATTAGCTTTATTTCCCATCAAGTCAATTATTTCAGAATTAGGGCCGATAAAAGTTATACCTACAGCTTCACACATCTCAACAAATTGACTATTTTCAGATAAGAAACCAAAACCGGGATGGATTGCTTCCGCACCAGTTCCAATAGCAGCTGCTAAAATATTTTTCATGTTTAAATATGAATCTTGTGGACGGGCAGTTCCTACACATACAGCTTCATCTGCTAATTGTACATGTAAACTTTCTCGGTCAACAGTTGAATAAATAGCAACCGATTTTATGCCCAATTCTTTAAGTGATCGAATAATACGAACTGCAATTTCTCCACGATTAGCCACTAATACTTTCGAAAACATATTTTTACCTACCTTACTACTTACCTATCCAATCATGAATGTTAGTTCAGCTGTACATGCTTTTTTTCCATCTACAGTTGCAACAGCTTTTCCTAAACCAACATTATTTCGAATCTTCTCTAAAGTTACTTCTAAACGTAATGAATCACCAGGTCTAACAACTTTTCTGAATTTAGCAGATTTTATTCCACCAAAATATGCTGTTTTTCCTTTAAATTCTGGTAAAGATAATAGAGCAACAGCACCTGTTTGTGCTAATGCTTCTACAATTAATACTCCTGGCATCACTGGATTACCAGGGAAATGTCCATTAAATAATTCTTCATTGATAGTAACATTTCTTTTAGCTACTGCTTTTTCCCCTGGAATCAATTCTTCTACTCTGTCAATTAACAACATGGGATAGCGATGCGGAATTATTTTCTTTATTTCAGTTATATCTAGCACTTAACTAACCTTCCTTAATTTTAAATAAAGGTTGATCAAATTCAACTAAATCTTCATTATCAACCAAAACTTCTACAACTTCACCTGTATACTCACTCTTGATTTCTGTCATCATCTTCATGGCTTCAATAATACATACAACATCGCCCTTATGAACATGTGATCCAACAGAGACATAAGCTGCTTTTTCTGGTTCAGGTTGAAGATATACCGTTCCAACCATTGGAGATTTTATCAAACTAGCATCATCGAGATCATCGTTTTTACTACTTACAATACTTTCATCGCTAGCTTCAATAGCTGGAGAATCAGCATAATTTTTATTATCTTGGCTAATAAATGGTGCTTCATTTTTACTCAAATGAATATGAAAACCATCCGTTGTGATTTCAAGTTCTCGTGTAGGAGAGTTATTGAAGTCTTCCATTAACTTCTTCACATCATTAAAATCCAATCTTATTCACTCCATTTTCTTAACGCTAATACCGCATTATGACCACCAAATCCTAATGAATTACTGATAGCATATTCTAAATTAGAAGTGGTAGTCTTATCTTTTGTAACTATATTAATATTACATTCTTCATCTAATTCATTCAAACCTACATTTTCAGGTAATTGTTGCATCTGAAGAGCTCTTACCGTAATAGCTGCCTCAATTGCGCCAGCAGCTCCTAACAAATGACCTGTCATACTTTTAGTACTACTTACCATTACTGAGCTATTTTCTCCAAATACTTTATTAATTGCTAATGATTCACCACTATCATTTGCATGTGTAGCAGTTCCGTGAGCATTAATATAACCTACTTTATCGGGAGTTATACCAGCTTCATCAATAGCTTGTTTCATAGCCCTAGCTGCCCCTTCACCAGTAGGATCTGGAGATGTTATATGAAAAGCATCACACGTACTACCATAACCTACAACTTCTCCCAATATCGTAGCATTTCGTTTTTGTGCATGTTCTAAGTTTTCTAAAACTAAAGTAGCTCCACCTTCACCCATTACAAATCCAGAACGATTTCTATCAAATGGTAGTGAAGCCTTTAAAGGATCTTTTTCAGTTGAAAGAGCAGTTAGAGCCGCAAATCCAGCAATTCCTATTTCGTTAACCGATGCTTCAGAGCCCCCAGTTAACATCACCTGTGCTCTACCTTCTTTAATTTGTCGATAAGCTTCCCCAATTGCATTAGTTGCAGATGAACATGCTGTTACAACTGCTGTACAAATATTTTTAGCTCCAAAATGCATCGCAATATTTCCAGCAGCCATATTAACTATGGAAGTAGGTACAAACATTGGAGAAACTCTTTTAGGACCTTTTTCATGCATCTTTATAACTTGCTCTTGAATAGTAGTAAGTCCTCCAATACCTGATCCGTAAATTACTCCCATGTCATATGAATCTGTATTCTCTTCATTTATTCCTGCTTGTTCAACAGCTTCAATCGCACTATGAACTGCATATTGAGAAAATAAATCCATTCTTTTAGCAGCTTTTTTACCAATAGAATTTTTAGGATCAAAGTCTTTCACTTCTCCAGCAACTGAAATTCCAGTCTGTGTAGCGTCAAACTTAGTAATCTTTTCTATTCCTACTTTGCTATCAAATATGTTCTTTAAGAAAGTTTCTCTGTCATTTCCGACAGGACCTACTATTCCCATTCCTGTAATAACAACTCTGTTAGTCATTAGAACCCTCCATTAAATTGTCATTCCACCATCAACAGTAATTACCTGTCCCGTTATATAATCATTTTCAGCTAAAAAGACTGCAGTTTGTGCAACTTCTTCTGCTTTTCCAAAACGATTTAAAGGGATAGTAGTGAGAATGTTTTCTTTAACTTTATCGCTTAAAACATCTGTCATATCACTAACTATCATTCCTGGAGCAATCGCATTAACTCTAATATTTCGCATAGCTCCTTCTTTTGCCACACTTTTAGTTAATCCAATAACTCCGGCTTTACTTGCTGCATAGTTAGCTTGACCAATATTTCCATGCTGTCCAATCACACTAGCAAGGTTTATAATTACTCCTGATCGTTGCTTATACATTTTCTTTACAACAGCTTGTGTCATTTGGAAAGTTCCAATTAGGTTAACATCAATTACAGATTTAAAATCTGCAGGTTTCATTCCAATTAGTAACTTATCATTAGTTATTCCGGCATTGTTAATTAGTATATCTATTCTACCAAATTTTTCGATGACTTCTTTAACAATTCTTTTAACATCACTTTCTATACTGATATCACCAAGAATAACATCATAGTTACAACCAATTTCTTCCATCTTACTAATCATATCATTAGGTATTTGATGGCGTCCATTTAAAACTACAGTACTTCCTTTTCTAGCAAAAGCTAATGCTATTTCTGCACCAATTCCTCTTGAACTTCCAGTGACTAGAACTACTTTTTCTTTTAATTCCATTTATTCACTTTCTTTCACACTATCTATGAATTTTTTAAAATCACTTAATTTACTAATGTGATATCTTTTAATACTTTTATCAATTTGCTTAGTAAATTTGCTTAATGTTTTCCCAGGACCTATTTCAAGTACCGTATCTATATTTTTATTATCAATTAAATATTGAACACATTCACCAAAATGTGTTGGTTTAACGATTTGTTTAGCTAATATTTCTGCTAAAGAATCTTTTTCAAAAGGACGCATTGTAGTATTACTTACAACTAAGTTACTTCCTTCAATAAATGTCACATTTGATAATCTCTTTTCCATCTTTTGACTTGCATCAGTAAAAAGTGGAGTATGAAAAGCTCCACTTACCTTTAACTCTACTATTTTTTTAGCTGCATTTAGACTATCTATCTTATCTACAACATCTACTAATTCTTCGCCATCCCCACCTATTACTAATTGTTTAGGTGTATTATAATTAGCCACATATACATTTGGATAATCGGTACATAATTTTTCAATTACTTCTATTTGAGGGTCAATAATTGCTGCCATTTTACTATCAACTTTATTAGCATCATCTTGCATGTAAACAGCACGATCTTTAAGTACTGACATTCCATCGCTAAAAGATAATTTCTGACTTGCAATTAAAGCACTGTATTCTCCTAGAGACAAACCAACCATGCCTTCAACAGTTAACTTATCACCTAGAGTATTCTGTAACATTTTCCAGATACCTATACTCATAGCAACTATTGCAGGTTGAATATATTTTGTTTCAGAAAGTTTATCTCCATCGTTAGCAAATACTGAAGTAATTTTAAAATCTGCAATCTCACTAGCTTTATCTACACAGTCCTTAAAAATTGGACTTTCCTGGTAAAAATCTAATCCCATATCTGTAAATTGGGATCCTTGACCACTAAATAAGATGGCTAATTTCATAATTAATTACCTTCTATTTGTTATCCAATTCTTTTTTCACGTAAGTAACTACATCTTGAATTGTTTTGATGTTTTCATCAGCTTCTAACTTAATGTCTAAATCATCTTCTAGTTCATTCATAATTTCAAAAACATCTAAACTATCTGCGTCTAAATCATCTTTGATATCTGCTGTTAAAGTTACATCATCTACATCTACATCCAATTGTTCTACTACGATATCTTGTACTTTCTTTAATACTTCTGCTTCTGTCATTTTAAATTCTCTCCTTAAATTAATATTTAATAATATGAGTACCGACTGTTAAGCCACCACCAAAGCCACTTAATGCTAGCGTCATCCCTCTTTTTACAATTCCATTTTCTATTAACTCATCTAATAAAAGAGGTTCACTAGCTGCCGAAGTGTTTCCAAAACTATCTATGTTAATTGGAAATTTTTCTTCATCTTGCTTTAATTTCTTAGCTACTTGTCGAATAATTCTTGAATTTGCTTGATGCAAAATAAAATAATCTATATCTTCCAAACTAAGGTTAGCTTTTTGCACTGCCCTTAGAATAGATTGGGGAACTTCCCTAGTCGCAAAAGTATATACTCTTCTGCCATCCATTTTGAAAGTCGTATATTTCCTTATGCTATCCAAATCTGGAAATTTTTCTAACGGATTAGTTATTCCCGCTGTTAAAAACTCAGCTTCATTTCCAATAGTTTTTAAATCACTGCTGATAAATTTAGAATTTGTATCTTCCTTCAACTCAATCAAAGCACCTGCTGCACCGTCCCCAAAAAGCACAGCTGTCGATCTGTCATTCCAATCTATCAACTTGGAAAGATTTTCACTTCCAATTAGCATAGCCCTTTTTAAATTCATATTCCTTAGCATTGCTTCAACAATACTTAAACCATATATATATCCTGAACATGCAGCTGAAATATCAAAACAAACTGCATTATCAGCACTTATTCTTCCTTGAACAATAGCCGCTGTTGCTGGTGTAAAAGAATTAGGAGACATTGTAGTAACTATTATTAAATCTAAAGAATTAGGATTCCATCCACTTTTTATTAATAACTTTTCTGCTACTTTCTCTGCTAAATCAGCTGTACTCTCATTTAAACTTATATGTCTCTTCTTTATTCCAGTTCGTTGGCTTATCCATTCATCAGATGTATCCATAAATTCTGTTAATCTTTGATTATCTATAACTTCAGGTGGAACATAACGTGCTGTATAAGATATTTCTATATTTTCCAAACCTAGTTCTCCTTAGTTAAGAGTGCTCTTTTAGAAAATCTTCTAAATTATGAATGGCTTTTTCAATAGTTTTTATTTCATCTGGATTTAAATCCTTCAAAAAACTTTTAACCATCATCCTATGAAAAGCATCATGTGCTCGATAAACTAGTCTACCTTTTTTAGTTAAACCTATTCTAATAATTCGCCTATCATCATTCCCTCTAATGCGTTCAGCATAACCTTTTCGACATAGTCTATCTATTGTTGCAGTTAACGTTCCAGGGGTTAAATGAAGCTTTTTAGCAACTTGTGAAGCTGTTTGATGATCATACATTGAAATTGCATTTATCGCATGCATCTCTTTAATCGTGATATCACTAAAAACACTCTTACGTAATTCACTTTCTTCAATCCATACAATATCAGCATAAATTTTTTCTAAAGCATCATTTATTACTTGATATCTTTCATCCATCCCTATACCGCCTTATCTTTCGTATTCCAAATAATTTGATTATCAAAATAATAACCGAAATAAGACTACTTTGCAACTACAACTTCTTGTCTCTATCCGCAACGATAAACATTAATTCAGCTGTACAAGCTTTCTTTCCATTCACGATAACTTGAGTATTTACTATCCCCATATTCTCGTGTTTCTTCTTCATTTCGACATTTAATTTTAAAACATCGCCCGGTCTGACAACTTTTCTAAATTTAGCTTTACTTATAGAACCTAAATAAGCTGTTTTCCCTACAAATTCTGGAGATTTCAAAATAAGTATTGACGCAGCTTGAGCTAAAGTTTCAATTAGTAAAACTCCCGGCATTACAGGATTTCCTGGAAAATGTCCTCTGAAAAAAGATTCATTAATTGTTACATTTTTTGTTGCGATAATTTTCTCACCAGGTACTAGCTCATCAACATAGTCAATGTAACAGATCGGATAACGATTAGGAATCATATCCATTATTTCCTGTGCATCCATAATTGCCACACAAAGCACCTCACTTAAAATTATTTCGAACATCAAAATATTCGATGAACAAATCATAATTTATTGATTTTATTTTGTCAAATCACGCAAAAATGACTATGAAAAAAATTCATCAAATAAAAAAATATATTTTTACAAAACAAAATAAATGAATATTTTGATTTCTCAAAATATCCTCTATATGCTATTAAAATAGTCATCCTTCAAAATACTGTCCTTTATATAATTTATATAACTATAATCAATTTATTATTTATACAGATGATACTATAAAATTTTCACCTTCTAAACATATTTTGAATATCAAAATTCTAATCAAAATATAATTTTAAAAAGAAAAACAAACTACTTTTGTGGTATTATAAATATACGATATTTATAGTTGTTAAGGAGATGAATATGATGTTTCTATCAACAAGTGGTCTCAATCAATCTTATATTTTAAAGGGTATAGTTAATGCTACTGTGAAAAGAACTCTTAAAGCAGAAGAATTAGATGAAGTAGATCAATTTGACAATCTTTACGCTCAAGTTCAAAAAAAATTGGAAAATAAAGCACTTGAACTTGATGCTGATGGTGTAATTGATATTCGCTTTGTCCCTCAAATAGTTCGAGTTTCTGTTGGTCCAAAGTATATGTTATTACACGGATACGGAACTGCTATTAGCTTTCCTAAAAAGAACTAGCATTGTTGCAAATAGTAATACTTTATTGTAAAATTACTATTGTTCTTGCCTCCGTGGCGGAATTGGCAGACGCGCAACGTTCAGGTCGTTGTTTGGTTTTCCAAGTGCAAGTTCGACTCTTGTCGGAGGCATATCTATTGATTTTTACTGACTTCTAATCATCATTAAACCTTATTTTATAGACCTTTTGATTATCTTAGGTTAGTATTGATTACTGAGGTTAGTGACACTTTTGGTGACACTATATTAACGATGCTGTATATTATATATGCAGCATCAAATGACTGGCTTAAAAACTCCACCCAATTATGAGTGGAGTTTATTTTATCTCTCTATCATATTTAACCTTTGATCTAATAATACTTATACGCAAAAAAACTTCAAAATAGCCAAACTACTATTTTGAAGTTCTCTTAAATTAGTCTTTAATTAATTCATAGATGGATTCTGCATAGATTGCAGCAGCTTTCATTACATCATCTACTGGGATAAATTCGTTTGCTTGGTGCATTGTGTCTTCAACACCTGGGAACATAGCGCCAAATGCTACACCACGTTCTAACAATCTACCATAAGTTCCCCCACCGACAACCATGCCATGAGCTTCTTGACCTGTTTGACGACTATAAACAGCCAATAATTTTGAAACCAATGGATCTTCAGGTGAAACATAGTGTGGTACCATTGCATGTTCCTTCTTTTCAAATGAAACAGCTTCTAATTTAGTTGCAGCTTTCTTAACAGCATTGAATACATATTCATCATCAATACCTCTAGGATATCTGAAGTTCAAAGTAATTTCTCCACCTTTGCCAGCTTCAAATGTAAAGATACCAGCATTCATAGTTAAATCGCCCATTACTTCATCAGTATAGCTAATTCCAAAATTATCCATACGTGAATCTTGATGTAAGTATTCAGCTGCAAAAGCTAAGTATCCCTTGGCATCCTTAGCAAAATTGTACTTATTCAAGAATACAGCTAAGTAAGTTCCTGCATTTTCGCCATTACGTGGTTCTTGTGCATGAGCAGCCTTACCAATTAAGGATAATTCTAATTTTCCATCTTTAATTTCTGCATCGCCACTTAAAACACTATTTTCAGCAACATATTGCTTGAAATCAGCAGCCATACTTTCAAGATCATTACTTTCAACAACGGCTACTGCATCGCGTGGAACCATGTTGTCACGTAAACCAGAATCAAAGGATAATAATTTTAATTCATCACCATTTTTACCATCGAATTTTATAAGCATACTGAAATTACCTTTTTCACCATTGATGATTGGGAAAAATGCATCTGGTGAAAAACCAATTGTTGGCTTAGGCATCTTTTCAAAGTAGTGAGTCATTCCTCTCCAACTACTTTCTTCATCAGTACCTAAAATAAAACGTACACTCTTTTTAACTGGTAATCCTAATTCTTTAACAATCTTTAATCCATAATATGCTGCCATACTTGGTCCTTTATCATCAGAGGCACCACGAGCATATAATTTTCCATCTTTAATAACTGGATCAAATGGATCTGTATCCCAACCTTTACCAGCTGGCATTACGTCAACGTGTGCTAGAATACCTAAATCTTCTTTATCATCTCCAAATTTAATGTGTCCAGCCATACCATCAAATTCTTCAACTTCAAATCCATCACGTTTACCAATATTCAAAAAAGCATCTAGAGCTTCTTTAGGTCCTGGTCCTAAAGGTGCATCAGCTGTTGCTATGCTCTCATCTCGTACACTTTCAATTCGAAGCATTGTTTTTAAATCTTCGAGAATATCGTCTCGTCTTTTTTCAACTTCTGCTTTCCAATCTATTGCCATTCTATAATTCATCTCCTAAAAAATGTTTACTATTTAATAATAGCATAATTTTTTCAAAATAAACGAATTTTGAATTATAATAATTATATCTTAAAAAAAGGCTGGTGTACTATTTATGGAGATTACACTTGATATTTTACAAAAGGTCATTAAAAAACGTGAACCTAACAGTCATAAAGGTAATTTTGGTAGAGTATTGCTCATTGGCGGAAATATTAACTATGGTGGAGCTATAATTATGGCTGCTTCAGCTGCCGTCCATGCTGGCGCTGGGTTAGTTACTGTCGCAACTAATAAAGAAAATCTATCTTCATTACATTCTGTCGTACCAGAAGCAATGTTTATTAATTTTTTTGACAAAGTATCTCTTACAACTGCTATTTCAACGGCTGATGCAGTAGTTGTAGGCCCTGGATTAGGTACTGATAATAGAGCTAAAGAAGTCCTTGAAGTTACATTAAGTAATATCTCTGATAATCAACTTTGCATAATTGACGGTTCAGCAATCACTCTCATATCTGAAAATGATTCCTTAAAAGAATTGATTGCTAACAATAAAAAAATCATTTTTACTCCTCACCAAATGGAATGGCAAAGACTATCTGGTATTCCTATAGATAAACAAATTGATGACATCAACTTACAAAAACAAACATCGCTAAATGCTACTGTTATTTTAAAAAAACACCATACTACTATTTATCATCAATCAGGAACTATTGATAATTTAACAATCGGTGGTCCTTTTATGGCAACTGGTGGTATGGGCGATATCTTAACCGGTATCCTAGCTGCATTTATCACACAGTTTAAGGAAAGTTCACTAGATGAAAGAATTAACGCAGCTGTTTATTTACACAGCTATATAGCTGAAAACTTATCTCATAAATACTATGTAACATTACCAACAGATATTATTAAAAAGATTCAAAAAACGATGTTGAAAGTTATTTCTGAACAAAAATAAGGAGAAGGGACAAATTTAGTCCTCTTCTCCTTATTTTATTAAATTTAATTCTTTTTCTGTTAACTCTCTATATTCTCCTCTTTCCAAAGTATCATCTAATTCAAGCAGTCCTATCTTTACTCTATCTAGTTCTAACACTCTTTGAGACACTGCTCCAAACATTCGTCTAACCTGGTGATATTTCCCTTCATGAATAATAACTCTAACTTTGCTAGTATCATCCTTCTCAGAATAAGATATTATATCAAGTTGTGCAGGCTGTAATTTATCCCCATTGGCTAATTCCATGCCTTGAGAAAATATTTTAACCTCTTTTTCTGATATTTTTCCAGTAACTACTGCTTCATATGTTTTAGATACATGTTTTTTAGGAGAAATAATGTCATGAGCAAATTTTCCATCATTTGTGATAATTAATAATCCTGTTGTTTCCTTATCTAGTCTACCTACAGGAAATAGATCTTCTTTTCTTCCAGGAAAATTTATTAAATCAATTACCGTCTTATCTTTATCATCCCTAGTAGCCGATACAACTCCTATAGGCTTGTTTAACATATAATATACTTCTTTGTTATTCAAAGCTAAAAGTTCCCCATCTAAAAAAATTTTATCTGAGTCTTCGTTTATTTTTATCTTTCCGTCTTTGACAACTTCACCATTTAACCTTACTCTCTTAGCCTTTATAACCTTTTTTGCTTCCGCTCTTGTGAACTTTCCTGTTTGACTTAAAAACTTATCTAATCTCATATACATCACGCTATTTAATTCTCAATATTCTTCTTAAAAAGTTAGCTCTAGCACCTAAAATATCATCAGCTAGTCTTGCCTTCAAACTTAAGAAAGCATAAATATATCCTCCAATTCCGGCTCCAATTATTAGCACAATGGTGGATTGGAATTTGCTATATGTATTTGTTACTTTTCCTAAAGCAAATGATATAACGAGTACTACAATAAACATAAATAAACTAAATAACATCATCATATTAGTATTTTTCTGTAATTTATTAATATTTAAATTATATTTGAAATACAAGTATCTAAAAATTAATACATTACTTACGGTCATTCCTATACCTGTAGCTGCTAAAGGACCATATACGTGTAAAAATGCTGTTAATGGGAATTGTATTATAACTTTGACAATCATTCCAATTACCGCAAATTTAATTGCTATTGTATTTTCATATATTCCTTGAAGTAAAGCTGCTAAAACCATAAATAAGCCTAATGCTAAAGCTATATATGATGAAAAGGCTAATACAAAGATACCCGTATAATCATATGGATAGAATAAAACATATAGTGGTCTAGAAACTGCAGCCATTCCAAAAGAACAAGGTAACATTACAAAAAAGAATAATTCTACCGAATCTAATAAAGCAGCTGAAACTTCTTCATTATCATTTTTTGTAACAGCTTGAGACAATAATGGAATTGCAGTGTCAGCCATCGCAGCAGCAACTGAAATAGTAATCATTATCAATTTATTGGCATTTCCCGCAAATAAAGCATATAATGCATTAATTTCTTTAGTACTATAATCAGTAACAAAACTCATAATTGTTGGAAAACTAAATTGATCAAATAAATTATACAAAGTTGTAGTTGATCCAATAATGATGAAAGGTATCGATTGATACAATATTTCCTTTATTAATCTCTTATCAGAGACTTCTAGTTTATTATTACTGTGAGCTAAAAGATAATTCATAGTTGGTCGTTTTCGCCAATAATGCCATAATAAAACTAATAAGCCACCAACAGCTCCTATAAATGCTGCAAAAGTTGATTGAACTACTGCGCTTTGGTAACTTCCATGTAACACCTGAGTAATTAGATATGTTGCTGCTAACATATAAACGATTCTAGCAACTTGTTCTACTAATTGTGATATAGCGAATGGAGCCATATCAAAATATCCTTGAAAAAAACCTCTAGTTAAACTCATTACTGGAATTAAAAGCAATGTAACTGCTAAAGAACGATATACAGGAATAACTGCCGCATCCCCTTGAGAAATTAATGGTGCAATAAACCACAAAATCATTGCACTGATAATTCCTAAAAACATCATTACACCTAAACTTCGCTTAAATAATCGCCTACCGATTCCATATTCATTAAGAGAATTATAATGTGCAACTTGTTTACCCACTGCAGATGGAATTCCAGCAGTAGACAGCATCAAAAATAATGCATAAACAGTATATCCCTTAGTAAATAAGGCATTTGCTTGTAAATAATTAACTCCAAACCAAGTTGCCCATGGAATAATATAAATTGCTCCCAGAATTCTAGAAAAAATACTCCCAGCTGTCATCCAAGCTGAGCCCTTCAACATTTTTTCTTTAGAAGAAGTTTCTTCTAAATCTTTTTTTATTTGTTCATTATTATCATTCATTTTTATGTAATTCCTACTTCCAAAAAATACTTAGCCCATTAATTTTAAATCATTTTACTAATGACTGCAAATAAGCATTTAAAAAAGCCAGTTAGGATAATTCTAACCAGCTTTATAAACTACTTTCTAGCTTTAAAGAAATATATTGCTCCCAAAATTCCAAACCAAACTATTGAAAAGATAAGTGACATTAATGTATTGGTATTAAAAGTTAATAAAACTAATACTAAAACAAAAAAGATTATTGTTATAACATTACTTACCGGATACAATGGCATCGGAAAAATTTTTTCATTATTATTTGGGCTATTTTTTCGATATTGATAGTGACACCAAACTAATGCAATCCATACAAAAACAAAGCTAACTGTTGCTACACCAGAAATAATATCAAAAATACTCTTAGGTAGTACATAATTCAATATAACTATTAAAAATAATGAACTTGAAGAGAATAACAATGATTTAACTGGGATACTCCGATTATTAGTTTGACCAAAAGATTTAGGTGCATGACCACTATGTGACAAAACAAATAAAGTTCTACTTGTGCTAAAAATCGCACTATTACATGCTGATAATGCAGCTGTTAATACTACAAAATTGATAATTCCAGCAGCAAATTTGATACCAATTCCATTAAATACTTGCACAAATGGACTAGAAGTTGTAACAATTTCATTCCAAGGATAAATACACATCAATACGAACATCGAACCTATATAGAACAATCCTATTCTAAAAGGCAATGTATTAATTGCTTGTGGGATATCTTTTTCTGGATTAGCAGTTTCTCCAGAAGCTAGACCGACCATTTCAATACCAGTAAAAGCAAATATAACCATTGGAAAAGCCGCCATAAATCCTATTGCTCCTTTAGGAAAGAAACCACCATGATTAAATAAATTCATGATACTAACTTCATTCCCGCCTACATTTGCCTGGGTAAACAATAAAATAATACCTGTACCTATTAATGCTAAAATCGCTAAAACTTTAATACTAGAAAACCACGATTCTAATTCACCAAATAATCCTACACTGAGTAAGTTGAAAATTAATAGAACAAGAATGATTATCAATGCTGTCAACCATTGAGGAAGATTCGGAAACCAATATCTTAAATAAATACCACTAGCAGTTAAGTCAGCCATTGCCAAACTTGCCCAACATAACCAATAAGTCCATCCTATAATGAACTCCCATCCTCTTCCCATGTATACCTTAACAAATTCAATAAATGAATTTTTACTTTTATCAGATAAAATTAATTCACCAATTGCACGCATCATAAAAAAACAAAAAATACCCGCAATTAAGTAGGCTAATATCAGAGCTGGTCCTGCCTTTTGAATTGCTGAACCTGATCCCAAGAACAACCCTGTACCTATCGCGCCACCAATTGCTATCATCTGGACATGTCGATGAGTTAAAGCTCGAGATAATTCATTTTTCATGTAAAATCTCCTTTATAATTTAGGATTTTCAGAAAATTTTTATATTGTAACTACCATTTTATAAAAAATTCCTTTAAGTAGCAAGTATACTTCCGAATAAATATTTTTTTCTCTCCATTAATATTCACCTTTTTGTGTTTCATAAATTTTTAGTATTACAATATTAGAGAGATTAACTATAATAAAAAAGATCCGTACTTCATGAGATACGAATCTTTTAACTTAATTACTAATATTAAAATTTTATTTTGCTACTACAATTGATACTAACTTACCAGGAACTGCAATAACTTTTTTAACTTCTTTATCCACAAGTTCTTGTTTTATTCTTTCGTCATTCAAAGCTAATGCTTGTAATTCTTCACGACTAGCATCTTTAGACACTTGTAAATGTTGTCTTACTTTACCGTTAATTTGAACAACAATTTCTACAACATCTTCAACCAACTTGCTTTCATCATAAGTTGGCCACTTAGCATATGCTATGCTACCTACATGACCTAACTTAGACCATAATTCTTCTGTAATATGAGGAACAACTGGTGATAACAATTTTACTAAGCCTTCCACATATTCCAATGGTAATGAATCTGCTTTATAAGCATTATTAACAAAAACCATTAATTGGGAAATTGCAGTATTAAAGTGCATAGCCTCATAGTCTTCTGTAACTTTCTTAACAGTTTCATTATATATCTTATCTAAATCATGATTGTTAATTGTAGTTACTCTATCACGCAAATTGTCATTTTCATCAATCAATAAATTCCAAACACGGTTGATGAACTTATGTGCGCCACCAAGTCCTTCTTCACTCCAAGGGATAGATGCATCTAAAGGCCCCATAAACATTTCATATAAGCGTAATGTATCTGCTCCATATTGTTCAACAATATCATCTGGATTAACTACATTTCCTTTAGACTTGGACATCTTTTCATGATTAGAACCTAAAATCATTCCTTGGTTTACCAATTTTTGGAATGGTTCTTTAGTTGGAACTACACCTAAATCATATAAGAATTTATGCCAGAAACGAGCATACAATAAATGTAATACAGCGTGTTCAGCACCACCAACATACAAGTTTACAGGTAACCATTCTTTTAATTTTTCATAATCTGCTACTTCATGATTGTTATGTGGATCTATATAACGTAGGAAGTACCAGGAACTACCAGCCCATTGTGGCATGGTATTAGTTTCACGACGTCCTTTTCTACCATTTTCATCAACAACATTTACCCAATCATCTAAGTTAGCTAATGGACTTTCACCAGTTCCTGACGGCTTAATATCTGTTGCTTTAGGTAAATATAAAGGTAATTCATCTTCTGGAACTAAAGTTGTTTCACCATCTTCCCAATGAATTACAGGAATAGGCTCACCCCAGTAACGTTGTCTAGAGAATAACCAATCTCTTAAACGATAGTTAACTTTCTTTTCCCCTACTCCATTTTCTTCTAGCCAGTTATTTATAGCATCAATGGCTTCGTCTTTATCCATACCATTTAGGAAATCAGAATTGATATGAACTCCATCACCAGTATATGCTTCTTTTTGAACATCTCCACCTTCGATAACTTGTACGATAGGCAAATCAAACTTTTGAGCAAATTCATGATCTCGTTCATCATGTGCAGGAACAACCATTACCGCACCCGTTCCATATGAATTTAAAACATAATCAGCAATCCAAATAGGTAATTTTTCTCCACTTACAGGATTTACAACATAACTACCTGTAAATACACCTGTTTTATCTTTAGCTAAATCTGTTCTTTCTAAATCTGATTTATGAGATATTTTTTCTATGTATGCTTCTACCTCATTTTCATGTTCAGGAGTTGTTAATTGCTTAACCAATTCATGTTCAGGTGCCAATACTAAAGCTGCAACACCAAATATTGTATCTGGACGAGTAGAAAATACCTCAATCTTTGTATTTTCATCTCCTGAAACAGGAAAGTTTATTGCTGCACCAACTGAACGACCAATCCAATTACGTTGTTGTTCTTTAATTGCTTCTGGCCAATCTAAATCATCTAAATCATCTATTAAGCGATCAGCATAAGCTGTAATTTTTAATACCCATTGACGCATTGGCTTTCTAATAACAGGAAAACCACCACGTTCAGTTTTACCATCAATAACTTCTTCGTTAGCTACAACGGTTCCTAAATCTGGACTCCAGTTAACTGGAACTTCAGCTTCATAGGCTAACCCTTTTTTATATAATTGTTCAAAAATCCATTGAGTCCATTTATAATATGCAGGATCTGTCGTGTTAACCTCTCGATCCCAATCATATGATAAACCTAAAGATTTAATTTGACGTCTAAAATTATTAACATTTTTTTTAGTAAATTCACGTGGTGAGTTTCCTGTATTCAACGCATATTGTTCAGCAGGTAAACCGAATGCATCCCATCCCATTGGGTGTAAAACATTATATCCTTGCATTCTCTTCATACGAGCCATTATATCTGTAGCTGTATACCCTTCAGGATGACCTACATGAAGTCCTTGCCCAGATGGATATGGAAACATATCTAAGGCATAATAATTCTTTTTATCATCATCTTCAGTTGTTTTGAATGTTTTGTGTTCTTCCCAATATCTTTGCCACTTTTTTTCTATTTCAATATGCTTATATGACATCTATTTCCATCCTTTCAAAAAAATAATAAACTTCTGTAGATAAAAAAAGCCTATACGAAATAAAACTATTCCGTATAGGACGAAAAACTCGCGGTACCACCTATATTCCAATCAAATGATTAGCTCTCTTCTTTTCTAACGGAAAGTACCGTCTTCACCTACTAATTTCAATGAAGAAACATCTAAGGCGAGTTCAAATCTCTATTTAGTACATTCACACCAACCATGTACTCTCTTAAATTAAAATACAGACTCTACTATTCCTTATCTACGTTCATATTATAATTTACAATGATAATACCAAAATAGTATATCTATTTCAAGAGAAATTTAGAAATCTAACTCTTTCTTCAATTCATTTATCTTATCAGTTTTTTCCCATGGTAAATCAATATCTGTTCTACCAAAATGTCCATATGCTGCAGTTTTCTTATAGATAGGTCTACGTAAATCTAACATTTTGATGATTCCAGCAGGTCTTAAATCAAAAACTTTTCTAATTGCATCAACTAACTTTTGATTTGAAACTTTTCCGCTACCAAATGTATTAACGGAAACTGAAACTGGTTGAGCTACCCCTATTGCATAAGATATTTGAACCTCAACTTGAGATGCTAATCCTGCAGCTACAATATTTTTAGCAATATATCTTGCTGCATAGCTTGCTGATCTATCTACCTTCGTAGCATCTTTACCAGAGAATGCCCCACCACCATGATGAGCATATCCACCATAAGTATCAACAATAATTTTTCTACCAGTTAAACCAGCATCACCTTGTGGTCCACCTATTACAAAACGACCAGTTGGATTAATAAAATATTTTGTATTTGAATCTAAATATTTATCAGGTATTACTTTAGTGATAACTTGATCCATTACATCTTTTCTAATTTGATCTAGTGAAATATTTTCATCATGTTGTGTAGATAAAACAACTGTATCTATTCTTAACGGTTGATTATTGTCATCATATTCAACTGTCACTTGTGCTTTAGCATCAGGTCCTAAATAGGCTAAAGTTCCATTTTTTCTAACTTCAGCTACTTTTTTCATTAAGTGATGACTAAGTGAGATTGGCAATGGCATCAATTCTGGTGTTTCATTTATAGCATATCCAAACATCATTCCTTGATCACCTGCACCAATTTGGTCAAGTGGATCTACATCTCCATTTTTTACTTCAAGAGAATTATCAACTCCTAAAGCAATATCTGGAGATTGTTCATCTATAGCTGTTATGACGGCACAATTATCACCATCAAACCCATATTTACCATTCTTGTATCCAATTTCTTTTATAGTTTCTCTAACAACTTTTTGTATATCAATATGTGCTGTTGTAGAAACTTCACCCACTACTACTACTAATCCTGTAGTTACTGTAGTCTCAACAGCGACCCTTGCCTCAGGATCTTGTTCTAACATTGCATCTAAAATTGAATCACTTATTTGATCTGCAATTTTATCTGGATGACCTTCTGATACTGATTCAGAAGTAAAAAGGTGTTTTTCTGTCAATTTAATTCCCCCATTATTATAAGTAATTTGGTTACAAGGCATCTTCGTTTAAAACGAATCCTTTCGGGAATGGATTGTAACTATTAAATTTTATCACAATAAAGTATTAAATAAAACTCAAAGCGATACATAATATCCCGTGTATTAAGTAATGTAATAAAAAAACTATCCTAAAAAGGATAGTTAAAAAAATTAGTCACACGGTCCTAGCCGGATTTGAACCGGCGATCTCCTGCGTGACAGGCAGGCGTGATAACCCCTACACCATAGGACCATAATTGCGGGAGCAGGATTTGAACCTACGACCTTCGGGTTATGAGCCCGACGAGCTACCAGACTGCTCCATCCCGCGATATTAAAATAACATATTAAGATGACCCGTACGGGATTTGAACCCATGTTACCGCCGTGAAAGGGCGGTGTCTTAACCACTTGACCAACGGGCCATAACGGAGAAAGAGGGATTTGAACCCTCGCGCCGTGTTACCGACCTACACCCTTAGCAGGGGCGCCTCTTCAGCCACTTGAGTATTTCTCCAAATGGGCCTAAATGGACTCGAACCATCGACCTCACGCTTATCAGGCGTGCGCTCTAACCAGCTGAGCTATAGGCCCATAATAAAAGCGGGTGACGAGAATCGAACTCGCGACAACAGCTTGGAAGGCTGTGGTTTTACCACTAAACTACACCCGCATGGTAATGGCGCGGGACGGAATCGAACCGCCGACACAAGGAGCTTCAATCCTTTGCTCTACCGACTGAGCTACCGAGCCAAAAATTATATACTTTTCAGTATAACGGTCCTAGCCGGATTTGAACCGGCGATCTCCTGCGTGACAGGCAGGCGTGATAACCCCTACACCATAGGACCATAATTGCGGGAGCAGGATTTGAACCTACGACCTTCGGGTTATGAGCCCGACGAGCTACCAGACTGCTCCATCCCGCGATATTAAAAAAGGAGGATAAGAGATTCGAACTCTTGCGTGGTTTGACCCACCTGACGGTTTTCAAGACCGTTCCCTTCAGCCAGACTTGGGTAATCCTCCATAATAAATCATACTTGCAATTTTTAACAAGAAATCACAATGGACCTTGTAGGACTCGAACCTACGACCGGACGGTTATGAGCCGTCTGCTCTAACCAACTGAGCTAAAGGTCCAAGTGCTGTATGAATATCGCGGCGGGGGGAATCGAACCCTCGACCTCCCGGGTATGAACCGGACGCTCTAGCCAGCTGAGCTACACCGCGATCACTAAATGAATTATTCATTTATCGGGAAGACAGGATTCGAACCTGCGACCCCCTGGTCCCAAACCAGGTGCTCTA
>ERZ506470.10-NODE-10-length-86216-cov-12.4846_pt1 | contig 86216 bp, 76 predicted proteins | sample MGYA00512387_ERZ506470 | MGnify/ENA metagenome assembly ERZ506470
TAACGCCGAGAGTAGTTAGAGGAACGCCTCTTGCGAGGGTAGGAAGTCGCCGTGCAAATGAGAGCTAGGAAGTAATTCCTGGCTTTTTTATTTGTCTCATGATTAATAGAATAAATATATGAATAGTAAAAAGTTCCTACCGGTTTTCGATAGGAACTTTTTTAATTGTCTGAAATTGTTTTAGACTTAATGAATCTAATAGGTAAAATATAACTTTTTTGTTTTAAATCTTCATCAGGATGAGCAATTCTACGTTCTAGAAGTTTAACCAATAAAGCAGCAATATCTTTAGTAGGTTGAACAACAGTTGATAATTCAGGATGATATTGTTGGATAAATTTAGTACCATCAAAACCAGTTATCTTTAATTGTTCAGGAATATTAATACCAAGTTCTTGTGCTGCTTGAATGACTAGCAATGCAGTAAGATCATCGGTACATACAATTCCATCTGCTTTATGTTCAGAAAGTAGTTGTTTAATTGCCATAATCTTAAGCATAGGTGTTTCCGAAAAAGATACTGGATGAATATGTAAAGTTAATCCTAATTTTTTAATTGTATCACGATACCCTGAAAGTCGATGGTCAGTTGGATTACCTTTTTGAACTGGATTACCTACAAAATATATATGTCGACAACCAGCATCGTACAACTCTTGAGTAGCAATAACTCCACCTTTATAGTTATCCGAACTAACAATAGGAACATTTTCAGATAAACTTCTATCAAAAGAAACGATTGGCAAACCAAATTCTTGATACTCATCGATACCTAAATTATGAGCACCGGCAATAATTCCATCAACTTGATTGGCTAAGAGCATTCTTAAATAAGAACGTTCTTTTTCTTTATTATAAGCAGCATTACATAAGATAACTTTATAACCATCTTCAAAAAGTTTATTTTCTATTTCTTCGACCAATTCACCAAAAAATGGATTGGAAACACCAGGAAATATTAAACCAACTAGATTAGTCTTTTTACCGTGTAGCGAGCGGGCTAATGAGTTAGGTTGGTAATTTAACTCCTTCATTGCTTCATGTACTTTATTACGAGTTTTATCACTAATATAACCGTAATTATTAATAACACGTGAAACAGTTGTAGGAGAAACGCCAGCCTTTTTAGCAACATCGTTTAATTTAGCTCGCATATAACTTTCACTCCTTAACTAAATATTTTTCATATTCCAATAGGTACCAGTATATTGTAGCTTTTTATCACTAATAAATGCAATCTTATTATTACCATCAGGAGCAAAAAATCTTGAAGTTAAGGTATGTCTACCATTATTAACAAAGATTTCGCAAACAGAACCGTCAACGAATATATCTAAGCTAAGTTGTTTGTTAGCTGGCAAAGCAATAGTTCTAGTTGTACCGTAATCTTCTGCGAAAGGAATACCAGCCTTACTACGATCTACTGTAAGGAAAGCATCATCAGCAGTAGAGAATTTAATTTCAATTCCTTGGGATAGATCTTTATTAGCTGCTAGGAATAATTTACCATTTTGACCAGCTGTAAGATCAAGTTTTAATTCATAATGTTTTGAAGCTGCAGAGTGGACAATTTGTTGGCCATCAAATACTTCTTCACTTCTAACAAGAGTCCCTTCTTCTCTAAGTGATGCCATAGCTGGAACAGGGCGTTGGTATAATTCACCATCAACTACAGATAATTCTTTAACCTGACTTAAGCAGTTAGCCCAGTTTTCACTATCAGTTGGATAAGAGATGTCAGGAAGTCCAATCCAAGAAATAGCATAAGCTTTACCATTAGGTGCATTGAATGCTTGTGTAGCATAAACATCAAAACCATCGTCAAGATTTAGAGGTGCTTTTTGATCAGTATTGAATTTAGCTTTGTCTAAACGAATATCTGAACCAACAATATACATATTAGGATAGATATTTTCATAATCAGCAACTTTCTTATCTAAACCTTGTGGGCAGAAAATAAGTACAGGTTGATCATCAACAAAGACTAAATTAGGGCATTCTACCATGTATCCCATTTCTTCTTCAGTAAAATCAAGATAACCTAGGTCTTGCCAGTTCTTTAAATCTTTTGAACGGAAGAGTGAGATTTTACCAGTCTTTGTTTCAGCATCTTGAGCACCTAAGATAACAAAGTATTCATCGCGATGTTTTAGTAATTGTGGATCACGAAAATGTTCTGTTATATGATCTACAGGTTCAATCATAGGTTTATCAAGTTTAGTAATATTGTTGTCCTTGTCCATGATCGCACCAATTTGATAAGGGTAACGAACCCATTCTTTACTACGATGATTACCAGTATACATTAAGAATAATTTATCATCGATAACACGTGCTGAACCAGAGTAAGCACCATGACTATCGTATTTAGTATCAGCATTGATTGCTAATCCAAGGTTCTTCCAGTGAACTAAATCAGGAGAAGTTAAATGAACCCAAGATTTTAAACCATGAACTGCACCAAATGGATAAGATTGATAGAAAACATGGTACTCATCATTAAAGTAAGAAAAACCGTTAGGATCATTTAATAAGCCTGATTGAGGGCGAATATGATAAGACATTTGGTATTTTGAAGCTGTTGCTTGTGCCTGTAACTTCAATAAAGTTTCCGCATCCCATTCAGAATATTTTTTATAACGTGATTCACGTGTCCATTCCATAATAATTCCTCCTATTATTGTAAACGTATTCTTATCTGTTATTATATTTAATATTGAAAAAACTGTCAATCGTATAACATAACTACAAGCATTATTATAGCATGTAAAAAAGCGATTAAATAAGGAATAAATCACTGAAATTGTCATGAAATATTGGATTTTTATCTGAAATAGAGATTTTTGAGCATTTTTAAGCCAAAATTGCTAAACGATATTCATAAAATTTAATTAAGTAGAGAAAATATAGATTCCATCAGCGTTTTAAAGGGGTTTTTAAAAGAAATAAAATATTTTTTGTGATAAACGATTGACATATAATAAAAATGCGTTATCATAAATAGTGTAATAATCATTAAGCGTTTTCAAGAAAGCGTAAATTTAGATGAGAAGGAAGTGTAGATCATGGATCACAAAAAAGTTGCTAAAAATGTAGTTGACGCTGTTGGTAGAGATAATTTAATCGCTGCCGCTCACTGTGCTACGAGATTACGTTTGGTACTTAAAGACGATAAGAAAGTAAACCAAGCTGCTCTCGATGCTGATCCAGATGTAAAAGGAACATTTAAAACAAATGGACAATATCAAGTTATCATTGGACCGGGCGATGTAAATAACGTCTATGATGAATTGATTAAAGATACAGGTTTAAAGGAATTATCTACAGATGATTTAAAGAAAGTTGCTGAACAAGGTCAAAAGTTTAACCCAGTAATGGCATTTATCAAGCTATTATCAGATATTTTTGTTCCAATTATCCCTGCCTTAGTTGCTGGTGGTTTGTTGATGGCTTTGAACAATTTCTTAACTCAACCTGGATTATTCGGACCTAAGTCAATTGTTTCAACATCTCCAGTTATTAAGGGCTTATCAGACATGATTCAATTAATGTCTGCTGCTCCATTTATCTTCATGCCAATTCTAGTTGCAATCTCAGCTTCTAAGCGTTTTGGTGCTAACCGTTTCTTAGGTGCTGCTATTGGTATGATTATGACTTCCCCAGATTTAGGTAAAACTGCTAAATACTGGGACATCTTCGGAATGCATGTTGCTCAAACAAATTATGCTTATCAGGTTATTCCTGTAATCGCTGCCGTATGGGTACTTGCTTTCTTGGAAAAGAGATTCCACAAGTGGTTACCAGCAGCTGTTGACTTCACATTCACACCATTACTTTCAGTTATGATTACAGGTTTCTTAACATTTACAGTAATTGGACCAGTTCTAAAAACTGTATCTGATATGTTAACAAACGGTATTGTATGGTTATACGACACAACAAGCTTTGTTGGTATGGGTATTTTTGGTTTAACATATTCTGCAATTGTTATGACAGGTTTGCATCAAAGTTTCCCTGCAATCGAAACACAATTAGTTACAGCATTTGCTAACGGACATGGTGCCGGTGACTTTATCTTCGTTGTTGCATCAATGGCTAACGTTGCTCAAGGTGCTGCAACATTTGCAATTTACTTCTTAACAAAAGATAAGAAGATGAAAGGTCTATCCTCATCTGCTGGTGTATCTGCTTTACTAGGAATTACTGAACCAGCTTTATTCGGGGTAAACTTGAAGTATAAATTCCCATTCTTCTGTGCTTTAATTGGTTCTGGTGTGGCAGCTGCATTTGCAGGCTTAATGCACATTATCGCAGCTTCAATGGGTGCTGCTGGATTTATCGGATTCCTATCCATTTATCCAAAATCAATTCCAATGTACGTTGTTGCTGAATTAATCAGTTTCGCTGTAGCATTCGCCTTGACATTTATCTACGGTAAAGGTCATATGAAAGAAGAACAAGTAGCTCCTGTTGTATCTGCATCTGAAGCTGCTGAAACAGAAGCAAAAGTTGAAGAACAAGTAGCTGCTGAAAGCAAATTAAACGATGAAGTTGTTGCAGCTCCAATTAGTGGTGAATCAAAGAAATTAACTGACGTAAACGATCCTGTTTTCTCTACTCTAGCAATGGGTAATGGTGCTGCAGTTGTTCCAACTGATGGTACAATCTACGCTCCAGTTGATGGTGAATTAACAGTTGCTTATGAAACTAAGCATGCTTATGGCTTGAAATCAGATAACGGCGCTGAAGTATTAATCCATGTCGGCATTGATACAGTTAACTTGAAAGGTCAACATTTCGAATCATTCGTAAAACAAGGCCAAAAAGTTAAGAAGGGCGACAAGTTAGGAACTGTTGATTTAGATGCAGTCAAAGCAGCTGGCTACGACACTACAGTAATGGTTGTTGTTACAAACACTATGAACTATGCTTCTGTTGATAGAATTGACAATACAAAAGTAAATCATGGTGACGATTTAGTAGCAGTAACTGCAAGATAAGAATAGATTGTAAAAGTATCTGACTTAATTAGGGTCGGATACTTTTTATTTTTTCTTAAAATGTAAGCGATGTTGTATAATAGTCCTAAGAGAAATTGTAAAGGTGGGATGTTAGTTGAATAAAGCAGCGATATTACATATACCAGCAAGTGAGATGGCTTATTATGAAAATAAGGATGAATTACACCTTCAATTACAATCAGCCCACAATGATTTAGCGGATGTAACGGTTTTGGTAGGTGAAGTTAGTGGGAATAATAATGATAGCTGGAGATATGAAAGCTTTTTTATGCAGAAAACTTTCGCAACTAGATATCATGATTATTGGGAAGTCACATTAAAATTAAACAAAAATGAAGCACAGTATGTATTTAAAGTTACAGATACTTACGGTAATGTGGGACTTTATGACGCCCAACGTTTATGTGAAGCTACGGAAGAAAATGCCAATTCACCACATGGATTTATCATTGAAAATAGAGATATGCGACAAGTAACGCAAATTCCAGATTGGGTTACAAAGACAGTCTGGTATCAAATCCAAATTGATAGATTTGCTAATGGCAACGATAATCTAGCTAAGTTATCCGAGAATGAAGACAATACAACTCAAATTTTAGGCGGAGATCTAACTGGTATCTTGAGTAAACTAGATTATTTACAAAATTTAGGCATTAATGGCATTGTGCTATCTTCTATTTTTGAAGGCGATGGGCCATTTAAATTAACGACTAACGATTTTTATAGTATTGATAGTCAGTTTGGCAATAAAGATCTCTTTAAGATGTTAGTCAGCAACTTACATCGCCGCAATATGAAAGTAGTACTAAAAATGAATTTAGCTTATTTAAGCGATAATTCGAGACAATGGCGTGAAATTCTAGAAGAAGGACAACATGCGAAATATGTAGATTGGTTTAATATTAAGGGATTTCCACCTAAATATAGCCAAGATCCACATAATAAAAATATTGTTAGAGCTAATTATAAATTCAGTGAGTTAAATCCACATTATCCAACTTTGAATTTGAAAAATCCAGAAGTTCAAACATATCTAATTCAAGCAATAAAATATTGGGTAGAACATTTTGAAATTGATGGATTAATATTGGATCATGCTGATAAATTGAGTCGAGAATTTGTACATTTATTAAACCGAAATCTTAAGAAGATGAAACCTGATTTCTACCTAGTTGGAAAATCAGAAATGAGCAATACTAGTGTAGTTCAATTAGGAGATTTTGATGCGATGACAGATGATGCTTTAGGCAATTTATTATTGAATTTTGCTAGAGATAAGAAAATTGCCGCTAGTGAATTTAAGTATCAATTAAGTCGACAAATGTTAGCTCAAAATACCAAGTTAAGTCGAGTGACCTTAAGAACATTGGATGATCTAACATCTTCGAGAATTTTAACGCGCTGTCGCGAAAATAAAGCTTTGATGCGCTCCTTGTTAACCTTTATGTATTTATTAAAAGGTAGTCCAGCAATTACTTATGGAACAGAACTAGGTCTTTCAGGGCATGATTTTCCAAGTAATCTAGCAGGAATGGATTGGAACCAAGAAGATCAAGACGATAAGATGATGCGTTTTATCAAAGTGTTGAATAATTTTAGGTTGCAAAACTATAAAATTCTAAGTGAAGGCAGTTTTGAGTGGGGCCAGATTAGTGATAGTTATGATTATGTAAGTTTTATCAGAAGAAAAGATAAAAGAAGATTATTTGCTTTATTTAATTTTGGCTACAATGGAATAAAATTTGTCTTACCTAAACATGCCAAATTAATTTTAGGTCAAAATATTATAGATGAAAAATCCGAAATAGGTCAGTACGGATTTGTAATATTAGAAGCATAAAGTAAAAGCATATTTGGAAATCATTTCTAAGTATGCTTTTTTAGTAATTTGAGAAATTATGATATATTAATTGTAATGTTATGATTTTTATTTTATAGAGAATAAGGGATTAATATGTACGGAAGAAGAAAAATGCGAACGAGGCAGGGCTTGTCTCGAATTCAAATTATTACTTTGAGTTTTCTACTAGCAATAATGATTGGTAGCTTGATTTTAATGTTACCTATTATGAGTGCGAATGGAGAAAGTACAGCTTTTGTTGATGCATTATTTACTGCAACAACAAGTGTCTGTATTACTGGATTAGTAACAGTTACGACAGCAACTCATTGGTCGAGTCTTGGGCATATCGTAATTTTATTGCTAATTCAACTTGGAGGTTTAGGAACAATAACGCTGATGTCGTTAGCTTTTTTTGCGACTGGTAAGCGAATATCGTTACAAAATAGATTGTTAATGGCTGATGCTTTTAATCTAGATAATAATAAAGGAATTGTGAATTTTGTAATTCGAGTCATTAAAGAGTCATTGATGATAGAAGGATTAGGAGCAATAGCTTATTCTATATATTTCATACCACACTTTGGTTTTCTTACAGGAAGTTGGTATTCAATTTTTCATTCAGTATCTGCCTTTTGTAATGCCGGAATTGACCTATTAGCAGATAATAGTTTAATTGCTTATGCAGGTAATTGGTGGCTGAATATCGTAACAATGTTACTTATTGTTTGTGGAGGTTTAGGTTTTACAGTATGGAATGAATTAATAAAAGGTTTTGTTAATCAGTACCGTTACTACAAAAATGGTAGGGGAAAAAGATTAAAGAATACATTATCACAACATACTAAGATGGTTTTAACAACAACGTTTGCCTTGATATTTGGTGGAGCAATTCTATATTACCTTTTTGAAAGAAGTAATCCTAACACATTAGGTAGTGTTAAAAATAGTCAGGCGATGTTAGAGGCACTATTCCAATCTGTAACTACTAGAACAGCTGGTTTTGTAACTATTCCTCAAGCAAACTTAACCATTCCATCAGTAATGTTGACAGTATTCTTAATGTTTATTGGTGGGTCTCCAACTGGTACAGCTGGTGGGATTAAGACAACTACATTAGCAGTAATATTAGCTGAAGTTAGAGCAACAATAAAGGGTGAGCCAGAAGCAATTTGTTTCAAACGCCAAGTGCCACGCCAAACAACTAGAAAAGCAATTGCAATTACACTGATTAGTGTTGCAGCAAGTGTTTTAGCGGTGTTACTAATGTATTTTATCCAACCTGGAGATATGACAGATAATGTCTTTGAAGTTTATAGTGCTTTAGGAACGGTGGGTATAAGTCGTGATTTAACCCCACATTTAACAACAGCTGCGAAATATTTAATCATAGTTTGCATGTACTTAGGTAGAGTAGGACCAATCTCTATTTTATTAGCATTAATGAGAAGAAAACATCATGCAAATCTTAAGTATGCCCCGGGAAATATTCGAGTAGGTTAAAAAGAAGGTAGGTAAAAGAATGGACAGATCATATGCAGTTTTCGGTTTAGGAGAATTTGGCCGAAGCGTTTCTTATGAATTAATGGAAATAGGAGCCGATGTGTTAGCAGTAGACAAGAATGAAAATAAGATCACAGCAATTGCTGATGATGTGACGATGGCTATTTCAATCGATGCATTAAATGAAATGGCATATGAGAAACTGGGATTGAATAACATGGATGGTGTAGTTGTTTCAATGTCAGGTAATCTCAGTGCTTCAATCATGGCGATTATAGCGGCTAAAGATGCAGGAGTACCTTTAGTAATAGCTAAAGCATCAGATGATACTCAGAGGACGATTTTTAAAAAAGTTGGAGCTGATCGAGTAGTAATTCCTGAACGCGATGGTGCGGTGCGAACAGCTCATAATTTAGTTGCGAAAAATTTCCTAGATTACATAGAGCTTTCAGATAAAATTTCAATAATAGAAATAAATGTTAAAGATGAATGGTTACATAAACCATTGGCAGAATTAGATTTACGTTCAAAATATGGGCTCAATGTAATTGCGATTAGACGAAATAATGATTTGCAGACAGATATTGGCCCTAATTTGACTTTTGATAAGGGAGATACAATTCTGGTTGTAACAGATAAACACGATTTAGGATTATAAGAAAGTCTTAAGATGCACAATTTATAACTAAGTGTATGTTAAAATAGCAGGTAAATTAAGCTAAGGATGGGATAGTGTGAAGACTATTTTTCGACTAATAGTAAGGTTAGGAATTATAGCAGTAATTCTAGTAGGAATACAAAAAGTCTTAACAACACCACGATATTTACAGGCGATAATGCCATATGTAAATCAAGTAGAAGAATTATTAGGAAAAAAGACCAATTATACACTTGAAAGTGGAGAACAGAAGAATAAAGTACAAACGGATAATGTTAAATATGACAATAACCGTTGGCCTAACAATACAGCCACAGTCTATATAGATATTGATGATAGTACTTTATACAATGCCTTTGTGTCAGCGATAAAGCAGTGGAATAATACCGGTGCATTTACATTTAAGATTGTGAATGATAAGAAAGACGCAGACATAGTAGGCAAGTTAATGGAAAATGATGATGGAACTGCAGGAACGACAGATACTACAACTGACGAGCAAACTAAGCGAATTATTAAAGCTACTGTTTACTTAAATCGTTATTATCTAGAAAGTGCCACATATGGTTACAGTGAACAACGAATTGTTAATACTGCTGAACATGAATTGGGACATGCGATAGGACTAGATCATACGGATGAAGTATCAGTTATGCAGCCAGCAGGGTCTTATTATACGATTCAGCCACGTGATGTAGATGTCGTTAAAAAACTGTATCAGGAAAATTAAATGGTAATTTTCTATGTTGAGAATAGACATAAATTATTGAAAAAAATCCAGTACTTTTCTGTAGATGAAAAGTACTGGATTTTTTAAATATTAATTTATATCATCGATAGTACTAATCGCGTGATTAATACTATCAGCAGTATCTTGCAGAGTTTGAATTATTTTATTAAGTCCCTTAATTTTTAGTCTTGATGTAGGACCAGAAACACTAATGGCAGCAATTACTTTATTTGATTTAGTAATTGGTAGAGCTACACAAGTTAAACCATATTCTGCTTCCTCATTATCATAGGCAATATTTTGTTCTTTTACTTTATTTATTTCTTCTTTAAATTTATCAATATCTACAATTGTATTTATAGTTGTTTTTTCAAAATCAGTTTTATTAATGTAATCTTCTAAAGCTTCATTTGAAAAAGTAGATAAGAAAATTTTGCCTAGAGAACTATTATATAATGGAGCAACTGGTAATAATTGAACTCTAAATGTAAATCTTTCTCCTCTAATACTTTTAAGGTAGATGACTTCATCATTATAGAGAATACCTAGATTAATAGTTTCGCCAATTTCAGACGCAAATTCTTTTAAAAATGGTGCAGATACACTCACTAAATCTTCCTGATTTTTAACCCTATCGATATATTTTAAGAATGCTCTTCCTAACATATATTCCTGTTTATCATTTTGTTTAACTAAACCTAAATAATGTAGAGTCTCAAGTAATCTAAAAACGGTTGTTTTAGGTAATGATGTTTTTTTACTTAATTGACTAACTCCAACATAGCTAGCAGAACTTGAAATTGCTTCAAGTATTTTAAACGAATTAATAACAGATTGGTTAGGTTTTACCGATGCCATATAAATTTCCTCACATTCTATAAATTAACGATATTTTTTGAACCTTTACCATTAATTATAGACTTCATGTCATTTAATGCAATCTCAATACTATTTTTTACAGCAAGTTTAGTAAAGAATGCAACGTGTGGAGTGATTAAAACATTATCCATGTTTACTAATTCTTTATAGTCATCAGGTAGGTCGGAATTTTCAACATGTTCTTTTCCAAAGAATTCAGCTTCGTTAGCTAGAGTATCTAAGCCAGCACCTGAAATCTTGCCAGATTTTAGTGCATCTATTAAGGAAGAAGTATCAACTAAACCTCCACGGGCCATATTAATTAAAATAGGTTGTTTTTCCATCTTACTAATAGATTCAGCGTTAATAATATTTGCTGTACTTGGAAGTAAAGGTGTGTGTAGGGAAATAATATCAGATTTTTTAAAGATAGTATCTAAATCTGTATATTCTACAAATGGTTCTAAAGCAGCATCATAATATGGATCAAATAATAGTACTTTAGCACCTAATGCACTGTAAATCTGTGCTGTAGCTCCACCGATATGTCCTCCTCCAATTAGACCAACTGTACAATTGAAGATTTCTCTACTTAGGGTACGTTCTTCAAAATTGAAATTACCGTGGTTCATTCTATCGTAATAGATACCCACTTGTCTTAGAAGATACATTGCATGAGTAACTCCCATTTCAGCAATAGCTCTAGGAGAATAGGAAGCAACGTTGGTAATTTTAATACCATGTTTTTTTGCAGCTTCTAAATCTTGATTGTCGAAACCAACTTGTCGAATAGCTAATTGCTTTAAACCAAATTTTTCAAGTTGAGCATAAACTTCTTCTGTTACAGGTTCAATACCTTCGGATGAAATACCATCAAATCCTTCTGCTAAATGAACAGTTTCTTCGTTTAAATCTTCTCGTAGAATTTTTACTTCAACATCATTTTTTTTAGCCCAATTTTCAATATAAATATCTTCTAGAGGTGCAACAGCATAACAAATAACTTTCATAATTAAAATCTCCTTATATAAAATTTATTTATCAATATCAACTTTCCAGTCGTTAGAATTATAAAGTTTAGGGAACTTTCTAATTATCCAATAAACAACTAAAGAAATTAGAATTGGTAAAATGTAGTAAATTAATAATAATATTAATATGTTAGTACCTGTGTTTCCTGACATGTATTGGAATGAATCAATAGGTCCAACAGGTTGACCAAAGCCAGCTTCTGCTGATCCATTTTGAATATTTAAGAATGAATCAATAAAACCAGTAATAGCACCAACTATAGCTATGGGAATAAACATTCTAGGATGTTCAACAAAGTTTGCTAACATCATTTTTACGCCACCCCAAAACATTGCTAGGGAAACCCCTTTACCATTAGCTTTGAATGTAGCAATAGCAACGATCATGAAGCAAGAAGTTACACCAACAGAAGCGGCGCCTCCAGCGATACCACTAATACCAATTGCATATGCTAGACCAACAGTAGAAAGTGGGGTAGCTATGATAACGGCGAATGCCATAGCAATTAATGTACACATTAGAATAGGTTGTAATTTAGTAATAGCATTCAATACAGAACCTACACCTGTTGAAATCATGTGAACATAGGTATAACTCCATAAACCTAGAGAACCAACAATTGTTCCACATAGGATTGGTTCAATAATTATTGAGAAACTACCAACAAAATCTCTAGTTAAGAAAACTGCTACAATAGCTACTGCAATAACAAGAATGGTGTTAATCAAGTCGCCCATTCCTACTAAGACCCATGATCCTTTGTCGAAAGCGACAGCACCACTTCCCACTAGTGAAGCTAGGGCAACACTAGCTTTTTCAATTCGATTAAAACCAAATTCACCAGCAGCTAGTACGCCAGCAGCTACCGGCACTATATACATGCTTAGGTTGGAAGCGTTTAAAATAGTTTCCCAAAAAGCACTATGTTTGGCTAGTCCTGTGATAAAAGGTGAAATAATTGCTCCAGGAGTTACAGCTACTACGATAGCCATTGCAACAGCAGATAGTAGCTTATTCCAAAACTCCCCCATTTTGTACTTTGATAATTCTTCCATAATAGATAAACCTCCAATTGATGAAAATGAAACGTCGTTCCGTTTTTAATTATATAGCATTGTGAAATTATTATCAATAACAAATTTTAAATTATTAAATATCCATATAATCCCTTTAAATAAAGGGTTTATACATTGTGACTACAATAATTAATTAAATAAAAAAACTTCTCTCAATAATAAACAACAGAATTTTAATTCTGTATTTATCTTGAAAAAAGTTTGAATTGGTAATTTTAACTTTCTTTACAAAAATCGATATTCTTCTAGAGAATCAAACCAGTCATAACGTAGTAATTGTTTTAACTTCTTATTTACTGGAATCCAAATACCACTACGTAAAATATCAATCATAGTTTTTAAGAAGAGTTTATCTTTGATAGTACTTTTCGGCCTATCAACAGTGATAATCTCATTATCTTCGGTTTTTAAAGTAATTGTTTTATTATTAACTTTTATAACTTGTGCAGGGACAATATCATTTTCATTAATTTTAACTTCTACATTTTTTTCATTCATTTTAATCAACTCATTTCTAAAAGAAACACTTATCTCTATCAACGATTCTTATATTAACAGAGTGTTATAAAGTAAATGTAAACGATAACTAAAGATTTGTTAAAATAATTGACGATATTTTGAAATTTTAGTAGATAAATCTTATTTGGTATAATTAAGGTGTGAAATAGAAAGAGGTGGGATGATGAAAAGGAACATAGTACTTATTCTTTGTTGCATATTCCTCTCGCTAATAGGAATAAAGAATATTCAAGCTGATGTAAATTATGATGTAAAGGACTATACAGTTAATGTTGATGTTCAAAAAAATGGATCGTTAATAATTAAAAGACATATTCGCTATGATTTTCCAGATGAAGCACACGGCGTATATTATCGCCAAAATTTGGAAAGTAATCAGCAAATAAGTCAAACTCAAGTATGGATTAATGGACAAGAAGCTCAACAAAACGATAGTGCAAGAAATAATACATACAAATTAACACGCGATGATAAAGGATATTTATTTAAGGTCTATCATAATGTAGACAATCAAGAAGTGAATTTCACGTATCAATATGTATTAAATAATGCTGTTATTAATTGGAAAGATACAGCTGAATTGAATTTTAAAGTAATTGGCGATGGCTGGGAAACAGAGTTAAATAATGTAAAAGTGACGATTAAATTGCCAGGACAAGATGTCTCTGATTTGCAAGCTTGGAGTCATGGACCATTAACAGGAACGACAAAAGTAGATAAGAAATCAGGACAAGTAACACTTAGTTTGGCAGAATTACCAGCTAAAAATTTTGTAGAAAGTCATATTTTATTTCCAGTAGCTCTTACCCCAGAGAATACTAATGTGCGAAATGAAAAGCATAAGGCTGAGGCTCAGAAACAGGAAAAACAACTAATCTTAGAAGCTAATCGAAAACGTAAAGTGCAGGAAAGAAAAGATAGACTTTGGGCTGGAGCGATGTTTGTGGTAATCTGTGTGGGATCTTTTGGAAGTATCTTGTATAATTTGATGCCACTAAAGGAGAAGACTTACCGTCCATTATCAGTTAAGAACGCCCCTCATGTGTTCGAGCTACCAAATTATGAAGCTGCGGTAGCGCAAAGTTTATTTAGAGATACAGATCCTGATAACAAGGCGTTAAGTGCTTATTTGCTAGAGTTATCAGTAAAAAGAGTAATAAAAATTGAACCAATCCCAAATAAAAAGAAAGACTATCTTTTAACCTTACTGGATGAAACAGCGTTATCTAATAATGAAATATTAAAATTGTTGTTTAACAAAATAGGTGATACCAAGCAGGTAAGTATGAAACAAATAAAGAAATACGGTAAGAAAAAGCATGAACATATGAATGTTGTAAATGCGTATAAAGCTTGGCAGAAATCAGTTAGAGATGAAGCTAACAAACTAGGATGGGTTTCGGATAATGCAAAGTCAGCTATGATTAGAAGAGCGATCATTTCTGGTATTTTGTTGTTAATATTAATCGTGGGACTTATTGTCACTGATAATACAGCTGCTCTATGGGTTATGGGGGTAAGCTTAGTGCTACTAGTGGCCTCAATCCTATACTTTATAATGAAAGGTTCAATTTATACCAAAACAGGTGCAGCTGGAATGACAGAGCTGCGAGGCTTTTATCGTATGATGGACGATATTGGTAGATTTAATCTTAAAGAAGTTGGTGATATTGTTTTATGGGAAGGCCTGTTACCATATGCAGTTGCTTTAGGATTATCTAAAAAAGTATCTAAAGCTTTAATTGATAACTTTACAAGTGAAGAACTGCAAAATAGTAATTTCATTTACTACTATCCATTCATTTATCATAATGGAATTGCTAATTTTAGTAATGATTTTAATAGTAGCTTTACTAGAGGAATGGGAAATTATTCCTCACCATCAGGCGGATCCGGTGGCTTTTCTGGCGGTAGTTCTGGTGGATTTGGTGGCGGCTCTGGTGGTGGAGCATTTTAGGATGAATCTCAGTAGGAAACTACTGGGATTTTTATTTTTGTGTTTATTGTTAACTTAATTATAAAAATAGGTTAACAATTATCGGGGTATAGGTTATAATATCTATATGTTTTGAATTAGAAAGTGAGGAAGAGAATTGAAAACAAAAAATGTAGCACTAATTGCGATGATGACAGCAATTATTATTGTATTAGGATTTGTACCACCAATTCCTTTAGGCTTTATTCCTGTTCCATTAGTTTTACAAAATATGGGAATAATGTTGGCTGGAGCTATTTTAGGATCTAAGCGAGGATTTCTATCAGTTATTATTTTCTTACTACTAGTAGCAGTTGGATTACCACTAATGACAGGTGGTAGAGGAGGAGTTGCAGTCTTTGTTGGAGCAACCGCTGGCTATATCTATGCTTATCCATTCGCAGCAGCATTAATAGGCTACGGATTAAAGAAATTTTCGCATTCAAATTTATGGCTAGAACTTTTAATTGTTTGGGTAGTAGGTGTCATTTTTATAGATATTTTAGGAGCAATAGGGTTAACAGCTATAGCTCACATGCCCTTTATAAAAGCCTTGATATCTAACTTAGTATTTATTCCTGGTGATACAATTAAAGCTTTAGTTGTAGTACTAATTTACAGAAGATTGAAAAAGATGAATATTGTTGAAGCCTAGAAAAAACCATCTGAATAATTTTCAGATGGCTTTTTTTAATGTAATTCGATATCTTGACTCTTGTTTTTACCTTTAATTGTTAAAGCTAAGAGTAAACCAACAATTGTTAGAAAAGCAGTAAAGTAGAATCCAAAATGAACTCCAGAAGTAAAGGAGATAGCTTTATTAGAGCTATGTGAAACTGCTTCGCCAATACCTAAAAGGCTAGTAGCAATTGCAGTAGCGATCGCACCAACAATTTGTTGAAGTGTATTCATGATAGTTGAACCATCAGCTGATTCAGGACCTTGTAAAGCATTAAGTCCATGAGTTTGTGATGGTGACATAGCAAGTGGGCAACCAATCATTAAGATAATATGAGCTGTGATAACGTAAGCAACTGAGGATTTTTCAGATGCAAAAATGAACATGATTGATCCGAGTAATGCTATAAAAAATCCGATAGTAGCAGGAATTTTAGCACCAATACTATCATATAAACGACCAGAAATTGCGGAAACCAAAGCGTTAATAATACCACCTGGAAGCATGATGATACCTGTCATAGCAACTGGAAGTAACATCGCATTTTGGATGAACTGTGGTAATAAGTACATAGATGATAAGATAATTCCAAAGTCAATCATGACTAAGAAAGCACCAGTTCTAAAGTTAACTTTACTGAAAACGCGTAGATTTAATACAGGATTTTCAAGTTTTAATTGACGACGAGCATATAAAATTAAAACGATGATCGCAACTAAAATAAGACCTAAAACTTTAAATGAAGTCCAACCAGATTCACTGGCAAAACTTACCCCAGCAACAAGAGATGAAAATCCGATAATTGAACCTAAAACAGAAAGAACATCAACATGTGGTCGAGTAATCTTATTAACATTTTCAAGTGTGAAAATCGCAAATAATAGACCGATAACTAATAAAACTGTAAAGATAAAGAAGATATCTCTCCAAGATAAAGCTCCTAAAATGATACCAGTAATAGTAGGTCCAATAGCTGGAGCAAACATAATAACTAAGGCGTTAACCCCCATTACCGCACCTAGTTTTTGTGGTGGGAAGATTAACATAGCGACAGTAAACATTAAAGGTAGGATTAAACCAGTTCCGATACCTTGAATTAAACGTCCAATTAATAAAACAGTAAAACTATTTGCAAAACCTGAAATTAGGGCACCAATTGCGAAATCAGCTAAAGCAAAAATAACAATTTGACGAGTAGTAAACCACTTAGAAATAAGGCTTAAAAATGGTAAAACAATCCCAATAACTAACATATATCCTGTTACTAACCATTGTAGTGAACTAGGCTCAACATTAAAAACCTTACCTAAAGTTGGAAGGGCAATGTTTAATGATGTTTCACTTAACATACCAACAAAAGCCCCAATTAACATACTAGTCATCGCAAGCCAGGGATGTTTAACATCTACTTGTGCAGATAATTGTTGTGAAATTTTCTCTTTCTCCAAAAAAATTTTCCTCCTTAACATTTTCTTAAACAGTAAGACTGTCGATTATATTAACAGAAAAATTTTTTCTTCGTAAGTTAGATTTTAATTAGAAATGAAAATATAAGTATATATTATGAAACTGCATGAAAATTCAATCTGAAATAGACTTATTGTATAATAGTACTATTATTTCAATGCAAATATGGAAAGGAAAAAATAGTGCTTAAGAAATTAAAAAAATTAGGAATAAGTTTCCTAACTTCTTTGATGGTAGTAACAGGGATAGGACAAGGCTTTATTAATGCTGATCAAACTTTACCACAGTTAGATTTAGAGGCTAAATCAGCAATTGCGGTAGATGCTAAAACAGGGCAAATCATTTACGCTAAAGATGATAAACAAACATATCCAGTTGCATCTATGTCTAAACTGCTGACAGCTTATATATTGTTACAAGCGATTCATAAAGGTGAAGTTACTTGGGAAACTAAAGTAACCCCTACTGCAACTGAAGTGGATATTAGTAATAATACTGAATTGACAAACGTTCCTTTACAAGAGGGACATAGTTATACTATAAGGCAGTTGTATCAAGCAATGTTGGTAGGTTCAGCGAATGCAGCAACTATGTTGATAGGCAATGCTATTTCAGGAACACAGACTAAGTTTATAGATAAGATGAGAGAAACTGCCAAAAGTTTGGGAATTACAGATGCTAAGATCTACAGTGCGAATGGACTAACAGCTAAGTATTTGGGCGATGAAATTTATCCTAATACAGATGAAAATGCAGAGAATGAATTTTCAGTACGAGATATGGCTATTATTTCGCAAAAGTTGATTAAAGAGTATCCAGAGATTTTAGAAACGACAAAATTAACCAAGATCGATTTTAACGATAATGGAGAAATTACAACTGTTAATAATACGAATGAATTGCTACAAGATGATTCAAATTTAGAAGTTGATGGTCTTAAAACGGGAACATCAGATGCAGCAGGTTATTGTTTTGCATCAACAACTAATAAAGATGGTCACCGCATCATAACAGTAATTGCTGGAGCAAAAGACAATGATGCTAGATTTGATCAAACCAAGAATTTGTTAAATTATATTTACAATAATTATGATTACTTGGCTATAAGTACAAATCAAGCGTTAAGACAGGATGTTAAAGTCAAGTATGGAAAACAAAGCAGTGTATCAGCAATAATCGGAAATGATTTAAGTTTATGGGTGCCTAAGAACACTAGAGAGAAGGCGTTACAAATCAAATTAACACCAAAATCTTCTACAATAGAAGCACCAATCAAGCAAGGTGAAACAGTGGGAGATTGTCAAATAACGATTGCTGGTAACTTAGGGTTCGTAGATGGATCAACGGATTTGAAAACTAAAGCATTAGCTGCTAATAGTGTAGAAGGAATTAATATTCTTATAAAATGGTGGCAAATGCTGAGAGATGCAATATAGGAAAAAAGACGAAGTTCAAATGAATTTCGTCTTTTTTCAGCATTTGTCATGAAATGCTGAACTAATAATCTGATTATATTAGTATTTATAAAAAAATGATCAGTATTTAAAACTTAAAATGCCGATATATACTGAATTTAAATTGTAATATGCTGATTAAATGCGTCTGAAATCAGTAAAATATGCTAGAATTAACTTGTGAGGTGATGAAAATGCTTTCTCAAGAGCAAAGATTAGAAGAAATTAAAGAGATGTTAGCAAAAAAACATAAATTAACAACACATGAATTAGCTGATCATTTTGGGATTGCATTTGATACGGCTAGAAGAGATGTATTGAGATTGACATCTACGGGACAAGCAGCTCGAATTCATGGTGGGTTGATGGAAATTAAATTTAATAATGTACCAGGATTTGTAACACGTTCCCACATTCAGTCCCCAATTAAAGCTAAAATGGCTCGATTAGCTAGAGAAGAATTTAATCCAAGTGGCTTATATTTTGTAGGTGCCTCCACAACATTGATGCAGATGTGTGAGCAATTAGGGCAAATTAATACTACAATTATGACCAATTCAATTGATAATGCTGTGAGATTAATGCTAAATAAACTGCCAGAAGTGGAATTATTAGGTGGAAAAATTGATAAGGGGAATCGTTATACATATTCAATGGAAACATTGTCCCAATTAGATAATATTACTTTTGATGCTGCATTTATCGGAACTTCTAAGATTCAACCAGATGGAGTTATGGTAGTGGATTCTTATGATGCAGCGATTGCTAAAAAAGTTGTTGAACGATCAAGAAAAGTTATTTTAATTGCTCAGAAGTATAAGTTTGTAACTAATAATTCCTCACCATATAAGTCCGCTAACTTAAAGGATATTGACGTATTAATTACAGATGTGCCATTAGAAGAAAAATATCGTAAGTATTTTAAACCAGATATAAAGATAAAGTACGTGAAAGAAGATGAGACAAAATGATAAAGCATATATTTACAGATATGGATAAAACATTGTTGAATGATAAGGGACAAATTAATCCCAAAACAGCAGAATATCTACAAAAGATAGATTTGCCATTAACTTTAGTAACTGCACGTGCTCCTAAAGAAATGCAGTTTGCGATTGATGACTTAAATTTAAAAGGTGAACAAATTGCTTTTAATGGTGGATTGATATTCTTCCCACATAAAGATGGAAATGAAGTAATTTCTTCCAATCCATTACAAGCAGAAGCTGCCAAGCGAGTAATTGAAAAAATTCAAGACAAATATGAAGGTGTATCAGTAAGTTGGTATACCAAGGACGAGTGGTATGCTCAACAAGAAGATGATGGTACAAGATATGAAACAAGTATTACTAATATCAAGCCAACTTTGAAGAAGTACAGTGAAATCGACTATACCGAACCTATTTATAAAATTATGATTGTTGGAACAAATATGGAAAATTTCGATAAAGTTGTAGATATAATTAGAGGAATGAAATTAGATGGCGTTAGCGCAAATCATTCTAATTATAATTACTTTGAAATTACTAATGAAGTTGCGGTTAAGAGTTTTGGAATTGAGTACATTAGACAAAGAGATAACTTAAAGAAAGAAGAGTTATTAGCATTTGGCGATGGAGAAAATGACATTAAGATGTTCGAAACAGTTGGTACTTCAGTAGCGATGGGGAATGCTAACGATAAAGTTAAATCAATTGCGACATATACCACTTTATCAAATGAAGAAGATGGAATTGTTCATGGTTTAGAAAATGTCGTTAAGCATTTACTATAAAATAAAACCCACGATAAATCTAAGTAGAAATTAGATCTGTCGTGGGTTATTTATATGCTTAAACGATAAACATTGCAGGAATAAAAATTACCAAGTCATAGATAATATGACCGATAATTCCACCCCATAAACTGTTTGTTTTTCTCCAAGCGTAGTTAAATGGTAAACGAGTTAAACCAATTACTACGATACATTGGTATAAGTTTCCATGATAAATTTTCAAGTGCATTAAACCAAATAAAATGGCACTAATTAATCCAGCTATGATCCAGGCTTGCTTAGAAGACATCTTTTTAGCAAGTAAATGATATAGCGGAAATGCAACTGAAGCTGTGATCAATTCTTCGCCTATCAAAGAGATGGAAAGAAGAACTAAGTGTTGTATACGAGTAAGAATAGGTCCCGTATGAACAGCATTAGAGTTTTCAACAAAACCAGTATGGAAAAGTAAATTTCCTAGTGCCATAGTGGCAAATGAAGTAATAAAAGTCAAAATAATCGACCAAAAAATAATCTTCCAACTACCTTTTTCCATTTTGCCCATAGATACTTTTAAAGTTTCAAAGTTGAATTGAGTAACAATTGTTAGAGCCCCTCCAACAATGAACCAGATCCAAGTTAGAGGAAGAACTCTAGACAATGAACCATAAACTCCTAGAGCGATGAAAAGTACTGAAAGATACCAATAAGGTCTTAATGGCGTTTTTTCTAAATTATTTAGCATAGCATGTAATTCCTCTCTATTTCCTTTTTAAATAAAAACGTCCATGTTAATCTATCATGAGATAAACATGGACGTCAATTTATATACTTAGTTATTTTTCTTTTACAGATTGAATTAATTTTTGCATCGCAGCTTGAGTAGCTTCATTTTGAGCTTGTTGGATTAATTCTTTTTGTTGTTCAGCTGACATTTGTGGGTTGGCTTGCATTGCAGCAGCAACTTTAGCCTTAACCTCAGTTTCTACTTGAGACTTCAATGCCGCTTGATTCTTTTTAACCAACTTATCTAATTCCTTAGCTTGTTTAGCTGTTAACACATTCCAATCACGATTGATGTTGAAAGTGTAGTAGCAATGTTTCAATTCGTTATTATTGTGAAGGATACCGAAGAAGAATTTGGATAATCCATCTTTATAAACATAGCGTTTTTCAGTAACTGTTACATTTGGTTTATCACTTGTAATAACGTACTTAGCACTAGAATCCTTTGTTTTCATAGGCTTTATCTTTTGTTTGGACGAAGTTTTGTAAAGATAAACTTTTTCAGAACCATTTCCAAGTGGTTGGTATAAAAGTACGTTCATCTTATCTGAAGCTGAAACTAATTGGTAACGAGTAGTAGTAGTTTTCACTTTCATGCCATAGTGGTAAGTATCATTAGCAACAATTGAGATACCACTCAAAGTAGCAATTACTAAGAAAAAGAAGGCAATAATTCCATGATATTTATTAAATGGAATTACAGAACAAATAAAGAAAAATACTAAAGCAATAATTAGTAAGATAACGCTCATTATTTTTTACCTCCTAACATAGCAGCTTCACGAGCACGATTTCCTTTCTTAAGGAAGAATGCCAAAGCTAAAGCCACAATTGCAAAGATTGCGGCTACTAAAAATGCGGCTGTATAACCACTTAAAACAGCGTCAATAACCTTATCACGATAAGCTAAAGGTGTTGCGTGAAGTAAGGACTTAGCAGGCATATTATCCTTAGTAGTTGTACTTAGTACAGATACTAAAATAGCAGTACCGATCGAACTAACAACTTGACGGAAAGTATTGTTTACAGCAGTACCATCAGAAATTTGTTTAAAAGGTAGGACGTTCATACCAGAAGTTGTAACAGGCATCATAACCATTGCGATTCCAAACATACGCACAGCATAGAAAACAGTGATATATAAAATAGAAGTGTGACTAGTTAGGAAAAGGAATGGTAATGTTCCTAGAGACAACATTGTCAAACCAGTGATTGCCATATATCTAGCACCGTAGCGGTCAAATAAACGACCAGTAATTGGAGACATAATGGCCATTGCCATCGCACCTGGAAGTAAAATTAAACTGGAGTGGAAAGCTGATTCTCCGCGAATATTTTGAATGTATAATGGTAAAATCATTTCAATTCCCATCATCGCAAGGTTGGATACACTTGATAAGATGGCAGCAAGACTAAATTCTCCATATTTGAAAACAGAGATATCAAGGAATGGTACTTCCATCTTAAGCTGACGCCAACCAAATAAAATAACGAAGATAATACCAACAAAAATAAATGCTAGTACAAGTGGATCAGTCCAACCGTCGTTACCAGCTTTGGAGAATCCATAAAGCATAGAACCAAAACCGATAATGGATGTAATAGCAGAAATAACATCGATATCTTGATCACGGTTAGGGATAACATTTTTCATTAAGAAGATTGAAAGAATGATAACACCTAAAACAATTGGAAGCATCATACCGAATAAATCACGCCATGAGAAGTTATCAACGATCCATCCAGAAAGAGTAGGTCCAATCGCAGGAGCTACACCGATCGCAATCCCTACAGTACCCATTGCGGCACCACGTTTTTCAGGTGGGAAGATGGATAACATGATTGTTTGAAGAAGAGGCATAGATACCCCAACACCTAAACCTTGGATTAAACGTCCAGCTAACAATGTAGCAAAGTTAGGGGCGATAAATGATAATAAAGTACCAACAAAGAATGTTGACATAGCACCAATATACATTGTACGGGTATTAAATTTATTAATCATCCATGCAGAGATAGGAATCATAACCCCGTTAACTAACATAAAACCAGTTGTTAACCATTCAACCGTTGCGGTGCTGATGTCAAATGACTTCATAATTGCTGGAAATGCAGTTGCGAGTAAAGTAGCATTTAAAATAGTACAAAAAGAACCAATCATTAAAACGAGAACTAATAAAGATCGGTTATATGGTTTTCCGTAAATATCAGTAGCTTGTGTTTCAGCCAATTTTTGTTTCCTCCTTAAATAATATATTTTCCATAGCTTACAATTTAACTTTGAAAATATTACACCCTAATTTTATATTTGTCAATAAAGTTGACAAATAAGTTAAAAAAGTTACAATTAGTGTATGATATATGGACAAAGAAAGGAGCAACGACGTGTTTTTTCAAAATACAGATGGTAAAAGAGCGATGGATGATATCCAAATTGGAATCGGGGATATGAGTAAGTCCACCGGGGTTTCTTCGCGTCAATTAAGATATTGGGAAGAAAAAGGATATATTAAATCGATCAATGAAGGCGATGGAAACAAAAGAAAATATACAATTAATGAATATTATCATATTAGATTAATCAAACATTTCTTAGATGAAGGCTATACTTTGAATGCTTCAATTGAAAAAGCTGAGGAGCGTAGACAACAATTATTAGTTTTACGAAGATTTGGTGTTGAAATTATCAAAGACGTTGAGGTAACGGATAAAGATAAACATTATGGTAAAATTGATTTAGGAAAAGTATGTAATGATGAAAATAAACATGCTTATGGAATAGTAACTGAGGATGGCTGTTCAATAGAAATTGAAAAAGAAGGCGAAGAATAATGGATTTTAGTAAGGTTCATCACATTGCGATTATTGGAACAGATTTTGAAGAGATGAAAGAATTTTATATAGATAAATTGGGTTTCACATTGTTAGATAAACATATTAGACCAGAAAAAAATGACATCTTATTCAATGTTGGATTTGAAGAAATGGTATTGGAAATCTTTATTAAAGAAGATGCTCCAGTTCGTCTAACCTATCCAGAAGCTAAAGGATTACGTCATCTAGCTTTTAGGGTTGATAGTGTAGAAGAAACTGTCAAAGAATTAACGGCCAAAGGGGTAGAATGTGAACCAATTCGTAATGATACCTTTAATGGTAAGGCGATGACATTTTTCTATGATCCAGCAGGAACACCATTGGAAATACACGAATAAAAAAAGTTAAATCTAATCATTTGATTTCAAGGGTCAGATTTAACTTTTTTAAATTGTGCCGATGTAATGAAGAATAAAGAAGAGAATACCAGAGACAAGTAGCGATGGTAATAAATTCATAGTCTCAAACTTCTTAATTCCAAGAATACTAAGACCAGAGGCTAGAATTAGAACACCGCCAACAATTGATAATTCATGCAGAAAGTCAGGATTGACGTTACTTTGTAACAAGAAGGCTATTAGATAAAAGCTACCTTGCCAGAAGAATAAAACAAGTGCAGCTAACATAATGGTTAATCCAAAAGTTGATGCTAGAATGATAGAAGTAATGCCATCAAGAATACCGTTTGTAAAAAGATAAGTATAATTGTGGTGTAAAGCAGCTTCAACTGGACCTAAAATGGATAAAGTACCCATACAATATAGCAAGATAGCAGTTGACAATCCTTCAGATGATTTAGAATTACTGAATTTTTTAACGGAATTAGAAAAACGAGTAGCTAGGTCAATTTTAACTCCTAATACGCCACCAATTGCCAAACTTAAAATAAACAAGATAGGAAGTTTACTTTTAGGGAGATTTTGCAAGACAGCTTGCATTCCTAAGCAAGTGGCGGCTAGTCCCATCGCTTGCATCAGAATTTCTTGATATTTATCAGCAAAGCTTTTCTTGAAGTAATTTCCAAGTAAGCTTCCAATTAGAATTGTACTGATATTGAAGAATGTTCCAATCATGAAAAATCTCCTCCTTAATTTTAGTGTATAAGACTAAAATATCATAAAAAGTGAAAAAGAACGATATAGATATAGGACCAATTTTCTAATTTATGCAATGTAAACGGTTGTTTGTATAAATTAGAAAATTGGTCCTATCTTAAAAATAGCATTTTTAACTATTTCGCTAATTCTTCTTGGATCTGATTTTGAATATTTGATAATTGAATTTCAACGTTACCATTTTCAAGGGCATTATTAATTAAATAATCAGCTGTTTGCATGACGTTATTATAGTTTTTGAATTCAGGATATTTTTGTGACTTTACCATAATACTTGCGAATTTTTCCTCGGTTAAAGCATTGTCAGCATTATTTTCCTTTTGTAAATTCTCGGTAATATCTTTACTCTTCATAACACTCTTAAGAACGGAAGCTCCTTGAGAGTAGGTAAAGAGTTTCTGTTGAACATCGCCATTATTAGACAAAAATTTAACAAGTTTCCATGATAAAAGTGGATGTGTACTTTGAGAAGACATTGCCACCATGGAAGTATTCACATAGGTTGAGTTAATATCTGGAGTAGCTCCAGGCATTCTAATACACGTCCAAGAAAATGATGAATAGCGCGAAACGCGATAAGGGTATGATTCATAAGTGCGATATTGAGCTAGTGTCATAGGAAGAAAAGCAACTTTTCCCTTATCAAAGTCATCTGCGGTTACTTTATAATCTTTTTGTAAATTATATAATTTTTCCATCATGGTTAAAGCTTGGCGTACTTTATCTGAATTAAAATAGCTAGCTGTGCCTTGACTATTGAATAATTTAGCATTATAGGCTTGGGCTGCATCTTTCCAAGAATAATCTGCATAGCCAAATTGATCCACTACACCATCATGATTAGTATCTTTTGTAACTTGACGACAAATTCGATAGAAGTCATTTAGTGTCCATCCCGATTTTGGAATAGTAATGTGTTCTTTTTTGAGTAAATCAGTATTAACGCACATCATCATCGGATTACTTTCGAGTGGGAGTGCATATTGCTTACCTGCGGACATTCCAGCTTTTAAATTAGTAGGGTAATAATCATCGGTATTTAATCCAGATAAATCCATGAAATAATTTAAATTTCGCATAGTTCCTAGAGAAGATAAAAAGCCAAATTGCTCAGAAGGAACGATAAAAACATCTGGTGCCTTATTATCAACAATCTTTTGTGACAACCATTCTAAGTAATCATTCTTATTAATGCCACTTTCATATTTAACCTTAACATTTGGATTTTCTTTCTCGAATTTCTTCACGACATAGTCAATGAATTTGTATTCATTATCATTAGGAACGTCCCAACTACTATCACTGTAAATGCCGATAGTAATAACTTTTTGCTTTTTCTGATAAATAAAAATCCCACTTATTATTACTAGAATCATTAATAATATCGATAGAATAATATATCTTTTTTTCATGATATTTACCTACTTACGTGGAGCATTTTGAACAGCCCAAATTGCCAATTGAGTACGGTCGCGTAAATTTAACTTGGAAAGAATATGTGATAAGTGATTACGGACAGTACCCTCAGATAAAAAGAGTTCTTGGGAGATTTCTTTATTAGATAAACCACGTCCAACTTGGTAAATTACACGCCATTCAGCATCCGTAATTAGAGCCGCTCCTTCCTTATCTACATCAATTTCAAAATCACTTTGAGCCATTTTAGAAAACAATTTTACAACTTTAGCAGCAATATTAGGATTAATCATGGAGCCGCCATTGTAAACTGTGGTGATAGCGTCATGTAATTCAGTAGGAGAGACACCCTTTAAGATGTAGCCAGATGCCCCATATTTGAGTGCGCTAAAAATGAAATCATCATCATCAAAAGTTGTTAAAATAATGATTTTTATGTGAGGGTAGGACTGCTTAACTAATTTTGTGCTTACAGTTCCATCCATATTAGGCATGCGGATATCCATTAAAATTACATCTGGTTCTTGTTCTTCAATACTTTCTAGGACTTGTTTACCATCGCCAACCGTATCAATTACTTGAATATCTTGATAGGTATCTAAAACAATTTTCAGTGATTCCCTGATTAACTTTTGATCATCAGCTATTAGTACTTTTATCATAAATATATTTCCCCCTAGTTTTTAATAATGAATTTTATTTTTGTAGTAAATCCGTGATCTCCTTGGTAGGTTACAGTACCACCGATAATAGCAAGTCTTTCTTGCATCTGAGTTAGACCAAATCCAGGCTTGATAGTTGGACTACCTTTACCGTTATCGTGAATTTCAATATAGTAGTATTTATCATCTTTAGTCATTCTTATCCAAATCTTTTCAGCATGACCATGTCTAATAGAATTAGTAATGGATTCTTCGATAATTCTAAAGACGACATTTTCAGTAGTTTTCTCTAAATCAACGCCTTGCCATTGAAAATCTAAATCAATCGTTAAAGTTGGAATATTATCATAGCGACTAATCATATCAACAATCGAATCGTATAAGGATAATTTTTCTAAAGCTCCAGGACGCATTTTATTTAATGACTTACGTACATCTACAATACCTTGACGTACTACCTCAGATAAATTCCTTAATTGCTCCTTGGCGCTATCTTTATCCATATCAATTAGCACTAGGACAGCATCAATACCAGCTGAAATTCCAGTTAAAGCATGGCCTAGAGTGTCGTGTATTTCCCGGGAAATACGTTTTCGTTCACGCAATTCGGCATTCTCTTCGGCAACACTAATATAGTGCTGAAGTTCGACATTAGCGTGATCAGCCATTCTAAGCTCTTCTTCGATATTGCGTTTCTCATTTGTTATATAAACGACATATGTAAATAAGGCTAAAGTAAAAATAACGATACTAATAATAAAAAGAAATAGACGCATTAGAGATAACAGAGTTGCCACATGACTCGGTAAAAAGCTAATATAAATTTCTAATGATGGTAAGGAAATTAAAGTTGCCAAAAAATTACTATTTGATACTAGTAAGCATACCGAAGCAACGATAATGAAAATCAGCCAATAAAATTTATTACTAATGGTGTGGAAGTCATCAGTTGAAAAAAAGATATCAGCAAAGGCTAAGAAGACTAAACCACCATAAGTTGCCTTAGTTAGCCAAAAAATTAATACTATTAGTAATAATTCTAGCCAGAGTAATTTATTCGTCTTTTTATTGGTTGAGGTTCGGCGTAAATAGACGACAGTAACTAAGCATCCAAAAAGTACAAATACTACCCAAAAAAGTAATCTAAAATTACCAGGCATGACTTGTAATTGTTGTAAGAGGTATAAGCTAAGATTCTTTTTTGAAATGTAACTAGTAATTAGTAAATATAAAGATACATCAAACATTACTGAAATAAAATTTACCATTACTAACAACCAATATACATAAGTTGCTTTGGTTAATCGACTCATTATTGCCACCCCGATACATCATAATCATTGATATTTTTCTTGGTCAGTAAGAAGACTGGTACAACAACATCTTTGGGAACTTTTTTTCCTTTGACGAGCTTATAGCAGACTTGAATGGATTTCTGGCCTAATTTAATAGGAGATTGGGCCACTGTTGCCTGTGCATTAGGATTACTTAGTAGTAGATGCTTCATATTAGTCGAACCATCAATTCCATATACCATAATTTTATTGTGAAGATTTAGGGCGTCCATAGCAGCTAATGCCCCAACGGCACTTTGATCATCCATTGCCATAATAATGTCAAATTTATCAGGATCAGCTTTTAGTAATTCTTGTACATTTTTTAAAGCCACATCAGTCTGACCTAGAGTTTCAAGATTTTCTGTAATCTGATAGTTAGGGTTATCTTTAATTTCGCTAACAAAGCCTCGATATCGTTCTTTCACAGACAAAGCATTCCAATGACGAAGAACTAAGATTTTAGCTTGAGGAGAACTTTTCATCATATATTTCGCATCTAATACGCCAGCTTTAAAATTATTAGAAACAACATTGGCATTGACAAAAGAAGAATTACTCAACTGACTGTCTACAACGACAATTTTTATACCTTTATCATGGGCAATTTTTAAAGCATGTTGGATTTGTTTGCTTTCACCATTCACAGGATTGATTAAAATAACATCTACTTTTTTGTCAATAAAGTCATAGATTTGTTGGCATTGTTTAGAAACGCTTAATCCTGGATCACGAGTGTATAAGATGTCACCATTTTGGCTAACTTGTTTTTTGACCTCTTCATTAATAGTTTTATAAAAGCTATTGTTGAGAGTCATATAGGTTGAACCAATCTTTACTGGCTGTTTCACAAAAGGCATGTAAAACGAGCCAATCCAAACAACAAGTATGATACCTAATAAAAAAATAGCGATCGAGATTAAGCGAACGAAATCTTTCTTTTTTATGAACTTTGTTAATTTATATTTCACAACATCACTCCTAAAAGCGTTTTATATCTTGATTATATCATTTTTGACATATCCATGAATATGATAAATGTCACGGTAAAGAGGACAAAACCATAAATTTTTATATCTTTTGACATATTTAAGTGAAATCAGATTGTGATTGAGGTCACTTGTTGATATTTTAGAAATCGTTTACAATTACGAAGTAATAATTATTTATCAGTATTACGTATAGAAATTATTATTTACATATTATTAGAACTGATAACATATCTGTAAGGAGGAGTACTTATGGTAGGAGTTATTCTTGCTAGTCATGGTGGTTTTGCAGACGGCATTCATCAATCTGCTGAAATGATCTTTGGACCTCAAGAAAATTTTAAGAGCTGTATCTTAAAACCTGATGAAGGCCCAGAAGATGTTAAAAAGAAGATGCAAGAAGCTGTTGCAAGTCTTGATAATCAAGATGAAGTTTTGTTTTTAGTAGATTTATGGGGTGGAACACCTTTTAACCAAGCTTCAAGTTTAGTTAAAGAACACGAAGATAAGTGGACAATTGTTGCGGGAATGAATCTTCCAATGGTAATTGAAGCATTAACACAACGTTTCTCAGTAGAATCTGCTAGAGAAATCGCTAGAGCAATTGTTCCAACTGGTAATGACGGTATTAAGACATTCCCAGAAGATGCAATGCCAGTTAAAAAAGAAGCTGATACTAAAGCAGTTAAGACAAGTGGTAAAAAGAAGACAATCCCTGAAGGTACTGTTTTAGGCGATGGACATATCAAGTATGTTCTTGCTCGTGTAGATACACGTTTACTTCACGGACAAGTTGCTACAGGTTGGACACATACTACTCAACCAAATCGAATTATTGTTGTTTCAGATACAGTTTGTCATGACAAGTTGAGAACTAGCATGATTAAGCAAGCTGCGCCTAATGGGGTTCGCGTAAGTGTAGCACCTATCAAGAATATGGCTAAGGCTAATAATGATCCTAGATTTGGTGATACTCGTGCGATGCTCTTGTTTGAATCAGTTGAAGATGCTTTAGCAGCTGTTAAGGCAGGGGTAGAAGTAAAAGAGATCAACCTTGGTTCTTCTGCTTATAAAGAAGGTAAAGTTAACGTAACAAAGGCTTTATCATTTGATCAAACAGACGTTGATTCAATTAAAGAATTACAAAGTATGGGTGTAAAATTTGATGTTCGTGGGGTTCCAGCTGATAGTCCTGCAAATATCGATGATTTAATTAAATTAGCTGAAAAGAAATTAGCTGAGAAAAATTAATTTTGGAGGTTTAATGAAATGAGTACGATTCAAATTATTTTAGTCGTTATCGTAGCCTTTATCGTAGGATGTAGTTCTGTTAACGACCAAATCGAAACTTATCAACCAGTTGTAGCTTGTTCTTTAATCGGACTTGTTACAGGTCAACTAGAACTTGGCGTTATGCTAGGTGGTAGTTTGCAATTAATCACAATGGGTTGGGCTAACGTTGGTGCTGCTATGGCTCCTGACGCAGCTTTGGCCGGTGTAGCTTCTGCAATTATTCTTATTGAAGGTAACCAAGGTGCACAAGGTATTGGACCTGCTATCGCTTTGGCTGTTCCTTTGGCTGTAGCTGGTTTAGGTTTGACTATGATTGTTAGAACAGCAACAGTATTTATCGCACACATTATGGATAAACGTGCTGAAAAAGCTGATATCAACGGTATTCAAGCATGGCACTTTATCGGTATGACTTTACAAGGTCTACGTGTTGCTATTCCTGCTTTACTTTTGATGTTAATCCCTGTAAGTCTTGTACGCCAAGGATTGGAAGCAATGCCAGAATGGTTAACAGCTGGTATGACAATCGGTGGTGGGATGGTTGTTGCCGTAGGTTATGCCATGGTTATCAATATGATGTCCAGTCGTGAAGTATGGCCATTCTTCTTCCTAGGTTTTGCTCTTGCTGCTATTAAGCAACTAACTTTGATCAGTTTAGGTATCATTGGTGTATGTTTAGCCATATTATTCCTTGCTCTTGAAGGTAGTGGTGGTAGCTCAAATGGCTCATCAAATGGCTCTGGCGATTCAGATGATCCACTTGGAGATATTTTGGAAGACATCTAACTTAGGAGGGGAAAAACAATGGAAGAAAAGAAAATTAAATTAACAAAAGCTGATCGTTTTAAAATGTTCTTGCGTTCTTACTTTCTATTAAGTTCCTTTAACTATGAACGTATGCAAAATGGTGGGGTTGCTTATACTTTAATCCCTGCAATTAAGAAACTTTATTCAAGCAAAGCTGATCGTGCAGCTGCTTTGAAGCGTCACTTAGAATTCTTTAATACACATCCTTTTATGGCAAATCCTATTTTTGGTGTAACACTTGCCTTAGAAGAAGAACGTGCTAATGGCGCAAATGTTGATGATGCTGCTATCTCTGGTGTTAAAATTGGTATGATGGGACCTTTAGCTGGTGCCGGTGACCCACTATTTTGGTTCACATTACGCCCAATTATGCTATCATTAGGTGCAAGTCTTGCTGTATCTGGTAATGTTGCTGGTCCATTCGTATTCTTCATTTTATGGAATATTATGGCTGCTGTTGTTAAATGGTATACACAAGAATTTGGTTACCGTGCTGGTACAGCTATTACTGATGACTTATCTGGTGGTTTGTTACAAAAAGTAACTCGTGGAGCCTCTATGATGGGGATGTTTGTTATTGGTTCTTTAATTCAACGTTGGGTTTCAATAACATTTACTCCAGTTGTTTCAACTGTTAAACAACAAAAGGGTGCTTATATTGACTGGGAAAAACTTCCAGCAGGCGCAAAAGGTTTGAAAGAAGCATTTACACAATATGCTGCTGGTCGTTCACTAAGCGAAACAAAAGTTACAACTTTACAAGATAACCTAGATCAATTAGTTCCAGGTTTGGCTGCTTTAGGTCTAACATTCTTATGTATGTATCTTTTGAAGCGTAAAGTTTCACCAATCATTATTATTCTTGGAATCTTCGTATTAGCTATTGTATTCCACGTAATTGGTTTACTATAAAAAAGAAAGGTTGAGATTTAAATGGTTAAGTCACTAAACACAAAAATGGATATGTCTTGCAAAGGTACATGGTATCGTAATGGCCCTTTTTACGGGAATATCATGGTTGGTGACAATGCCTTTGAATTCTACAACGAAACAAAGTTACAAGATTATATCCAAATTCCATGGGATGAAATAACTTATGTAGTCGCAGATGTTTACTTCGGTGGAAAGTATATTCCACGTTTTGAAGTTCGCACAAAAAGTAATGGTACTTTTAGATTTTCAGCTAGAAATAGTCGTCAAACTTTGAGAGCAATCAAAGCTAGAATTCCACGTGAAAGTTTACGTAAAGCACCAAGTATGGGATTTATTCTCAAACACAGATTTAAGAATTTGGGTAAGATGATTTTGAAGAAAAAAGCTTAATAATGTGAGGATGGGAAAAAAATAATTCGACTCCAAAATTTTGAATTATTCGAAATTTGGAGTCGAATTTTTATATTTTTTATTTAGGACAGAGTTTTTTTATCCTCTTTTAATTTTTTATTAAGAAAATATTAAATGTACTTAAAACTCTAATTAATTATCTAACATACTGCCCCTCCACTAAAAAGTTAAGGTATAATTTTATGGTATATTTCAAAAATGGAGGAGAGTATATGAGAAAGGCTAATTTAGGTGACTCTACCATTATAATGTTCAAAGATATCTATAGATATGGGAAAAGAATGAGTAGACCTAACTATTGGTGGGGAATGTTGGGACTAACTATAATATTAGTTCTTGATTTTTTTGCATTGGCTGTTCTCCCAGACATTTGGTTTATAAATGTTATTATTTTGGGTGTGCTTTTAATTTTATTGCTTGCATATTTGTCAGCAACAGCGAGAAGACTTAGGGATGTTGGATATAGTGGATGGTTTACTTTCCTATCTTTTATTCCTTATTGCGTAGGGCTAGTAATACTTTTGTTTTTTACAATAAAACCTACTAAGAAAGAAAACAATAAGTATGCAAACGATGTGCAATCTAACTTTGGCAAGTTTCTTACACAATCGAACAAGCTGTTTGTTGGGTCTTTGTTAGCATTTGCTTTGTTATTTGGTATTATTGGTGCAACAGGTACTAATGATAACAATCAACAGAGTACCAACTCTTCTGCTGTAAATAAACATAGTGAAAAGATAGGTGTCAAAGGGTTCTACACAGTAAAAATAAAAGATATAAAAGCTAATGATGATAATAACTTCGTTGTACAAGGGACTACTAAAGCACCTGATAATTCTAAAATTATAGCAGTTATTGCAGATGGAGATATAAAAGAAACGAATAGCAGTATAAATGCTGCTAGTATGCCTAACGCTGAGACAAAAAAGTATTCCAGAGTAAAAAATGGAGAATTTAGTGCTGAACTTGAGAAAAGTCCTATAGGTGACAAAATTCGTGCAAATAAACAATATAAGTACTATATTGTTGCTACAAATAAGAATACTGATAGTAAACCTGGAATTTTCATGGATGATGATGTAGTTAAAAGCATGAAACATACCAAAATACATAAAATAAAAGTTACACAAGATATTTTAAATAACCCAGTATCAGCTAAGCCAAATATTAGTCCTGATCAAGCATTATATGGACTAAAAGGCTATAAAGTAAAATTTATAAATAATTATGATACATTTTCACAAAACATAACTAAATATTTCTACCAAAGAATTTCATTAACTGATGACGTAGTTGTTAATGTTGAAGATAGTGGTAATGATACTAGAATAATTACCGTTGCTGTTGATGGTGATACAAATAAACTTTTATTAGTTGGAGTACCAACTTCTGCAATGTCATTAACAACACTGGATAAACTATCTAACGGGTCTAAGTTATCTGTATCAAGTACAGGGCTTATTTTGGGCAAGCGTGAAATAGACCCTTACAGTGGACAACGTATTCCCGCAATTCAAGCAGAAGCAATAGATTTGCGAAATTAGAAAATTCAGACGAATTAAAGAAATAGAGCAATAAGGTGCTAGCTCAAAGTGGGTTAGCACCTTAATTAAAAATGGACTGATATGTATAGTGCATATCAGTCCATTTTGCTATATAAAAAGGCTTTATGGAATCGATCAATTCCATAAAGCCTTTTATTCTTAGATATCTAATTATTGAAGCACACGAACTGCGAAAGATGGTTGGAAGTATTGAGTGCTACCAACTTTTACACTTTCACCAGGTTCTGGAGCATGGATAAAGCTACCACCACCAGTTGCGATTGCAACGTGGTAGGAAGAACCTTTAGCACCCCAGAAGTATAGATCTCCTGGTTGAGCAGCAGATACAGGGATAACTGTACCAGCGTTTTCTTGAGCTGTTGTTACACGAGGTAAGTTAACACCATAGTGTGCATATACGTATTGTACTAAGCCAGAGCAGTCAAAACCAGATGGTGTAGATCCACCCCAAACGTAAGGAACACCAATGAATGATTGTGCGTAACTAATGATTGCACTAGCTGAAGCAGAACCAGTATTAGTTGTTGTAGTTACGTTAGGAGTATTAACTGTTGTAGCGTTGTTGTTTGTAGCTGCAGTATTAGTTGTAGTTGCTTGTTGAGTATTGTTTGTTTGAGCAACAGAACTGGAGCTAGCAGCAGAACTACTTGATGCTGCTGGAGTAGTTACAGTTTGTTGTTGACTGCTGCTTGTTTGGGCAACAGAATTATTTGCAACAGATTGTTGTGAACTACTTTGAGCAGCTGAACTAGTAGTTGCAGTATTATTTGTAGCAACACTATTAGAAGAACTTTCTTCTTGGCTAGGTGTCTTTGTAGGGTTAACAATTGTCAATGTTTGTCCTGGTAATAATGTGGCACCAAGATTATTATTTGAACGAAGAGAATCAATTGAAACTCCAAAACTTTGAGCAATAGAGTACAATGAATCACCAGCTTTAGCTGTGTATTGTACTTTTTGTGCATTGTCATCTTTTACTTCAGAACTACTTTGAGTAGTTACCTGTGAAGAACTTTGTTGAACTGCAGAACTAGAGCTAGCAGCAGGTTGTTGAGCAACAGAACTGCTTGAACTTGTAGTAGCAGCTTGTGAAGCAGCTGGAGTAGTTACAGAAGAACTAGTAGCTGTTGTTGCAGCAGAGCTACTTTGAGCTGTTGAAACGGCTTGTGAACTGCTGGAAGCAGAAGTAGCTTGTGCTTGACTGCTTTGATTATCAGTTGCTGGAGTAGTTACAGCTGCTTTATCTTGTACTTGTTGTTGAGTACTTGATGTGCTTGTAGCAGCAGCTGAAGTTAACTTAATAACTTGTCCAGGATAGATAATGTCACTAGCATTCAAGTTGTTCAAAGATAACAACTCATCAAGAGAAATGTGATTATTTTGGGCAATTCTCCATAATGTATCACCACTCTTGATGGTATAAGTAGATTTATTATCATTTTTATTTACAGTTTGAGAGCCATCCTTTGAAGGAATTTGTAAAGTTTGACCTGTAATAATTAAATGATTGCTGTTGATACGGTTTAACTTTTCAATAGATTGAATAGAAACACCATACTTCTTGGATAAGGCCCAAACTGTTTCATTTTGCTTAACTTTATGTGTAGTAGTTGAATCGGCATTAGCGGCAGTACTTGATGCCAGAAGTACTCCTGCAGCACCGACTGTACCTACTAATAACTTCTGTGCTGTTTTTTTCAAGTAAGTCACTCCTTAATATAATCCCTGAAGATTATAGTAAATTATTTTAATATCTACATTGTACCCCTTTTTTATTGCAAGTAACTATATAAATATATTACATTTATGTAAAATCTTGTAATAATTGTGTGCTAAATAAAATAATAAGAATATAGCTAGATAGGATAATGAACCCTAATTCTAAATAACTTATTTTTGAAGTTTTAAATTACATAAATGTTACATAAAAGTTAAATTATGATAGTGAGGAGTTAAGTATTACAGGAAGTAGCGAATATTATTAAGAAAATAATTGACAATTATTTGAAATTACGATAATTTTTAAAGTAGTAATATTAGATTATTATTAGAAATATTTTTATATTATATAATAATGAATATCATATTGTTACTGAATTTTTATTTTGGAAGGTGAAGGAAATGACGAAAGTATACAACTTTTCAGCTGGTCCAGCTGTGTTACCAAAAGAAGTTATAAAAAAGGCACAAGATGAACTAACTTCTTTTAAAGGTAGTCAAATGAGTGTAATGGAGATAAGTCATCGATCTTCGCTTTACACAGAAATGTTTCAAAAAGCAGAAGAAGATTTGAGATATTTAATGGAAATTCCAGATGATTATGATATTTTATTTCAACAAGGTGGAGCAACTTTACAATTTACGGCAGTTCCACTAAATTTAGCTAATAATTATCGAAGAATCGGATATATAGATACAGGACATTGGTCTCAAAGAGCGTATCAAGAAGCAGAATTATTACATAAATTTGATGTAGATGTTGTTGCAAGTTCTAAAGATAGTAACTACACTGAGTTAGTGCATCAAGTTGAATTGGAGAACAAAAATTATGATTATGTTCATTTAACTACTAATAATACAATTGAAGGAACAATGTATCGAAAATTACCTTCTGGACTTGCCGGACAAACTGTTGTAGCAGACATGTCGTCTAATATTTTAGGACAAAAATATAATGTAGATGATTTTGGATTAATTTACGCTGGTGCTCAAAAGAATATTGGTATTGCAGGACTAACAGTGGTGATTGTAAAACGTGATTTAATTGGGAAAGTAAGCAATTTACCTTCAATGTTAGATTACAAGAAGCAAGCTGATAAGCAATCAGCTTTGAATACACCACCAGTTTTTGCGATTTATATGGCAGGATTAGTATTTGAATGGTTAAAAGAACAGGGTGGAGTAGCAGCGATGCAAGCTCTAAATGAAGAAAAATCACAATTACTATATGAATATTTAGATAATTCTACGTTATTTAGTTCTCCAGTAAAAAGAGAAGATCGTTCATTAACAAATATTCCTTTTGTGACTGGCAATAAGCAGTTAGATGAAAAATTTATAGCAGAAGCCACATCAGCAGGACTATTGAATTTAAAAGGACACCGTTTAGTAGGTGGAATGAGAGCTAGTTTGTACAATGCTTTTGAACTAGAAGGTGTAAAAGTATTGGTAGATTTTATGAAGGAATTTGAGTTAAAAAATAAAGGGGAATAATATAATTATGAAAGATATAAAAACTTATAACGTAATTGCACAAGAAGGACTAGATGAATTACCAGCAGATATGTACACGGTGAATAAAAGTACTAAACCTGATGCTTTGTTGATTAGAAGCCAAGATATGCATAAAACACCTTTTGGAACTAGTGTTTTAGCGATTGCTCGAGCTGGAGCAGGGGTAAATAATATTCCTTTAGAGAAGGCAACTTCACAAGGAACTGTGGTTTTTAATACTCCAGGTTCAAATGCAAATGCGGTTAAGGAACTTATTATAACAATGTTATTACTATCTGTTAGACCAGTTTTTGCATCTGTAAAATGGGCCCAAAAATTAGCTGGGGCAGATGTTTCTTTACAAACAGAAAAAGGTAAAAATCATTTTGCTGGAACTGAGTTATATGGAAAGAAAATAGGGATAATCGGTTTAGGTAATATTGGTTCACGTGTGGCTAAGGCATGTATGGATTTGGGGATGAAAGTAATTGGATATGACCCATATATTTCTGTTGAAAAAGCATGGCAACTTTCCAATGATATTCCTAGAGCTGAAAGTTTGGAAGAATTGCTAGAACAAAGTGATTTTATTACTATTCACATTCCTTACACTGATAAAAATAGAAATATCATTGGTGAAGATGAGATTAATGTGATGAAAGATACGGCAGTATTACTCAATTATTCACGCTGGGGAATTGTGGATGAAGATGCAGTAATCAAGGCACTTAATGCTAAAAAATTACGTTTATTTATCACAGACTTCAGTTCTGAGAAAATTTTAAATCACAAACAAATAATTGTAACTCCTCATTTAGGTGGAACAACAGAAGAAGCAGAAGTTAATGGAGCTAAGATGGCTGCTAATACTTTGAGAAAGTATCTTGAAACTGGAGATATTGTTAATTCCGTTAACTTGCCAAATGTAGAAATGGCATTCGATGCTCCATTGCGTCTAACTCTTATTCACCAAAATGTTCCTAATATGGTGGGTAGAATTACTACTATTTTGGCTAAAGAAGAAATAAATATTGATAACATGATTAACCGTTCACGTGGTAAAATTGCTTATACAATGATTGATGCTGCGGATATTTCAGAAGAAAAGCTCAAAGAACTAAAGAAAGAGTTACTAGAAATCCCTGAAGTTATCCGAGTTCGAGCATTGCATAATCCAAAAATTGTGAAATGAGATGATTAAAACGGCTGATGAATTTCAAAAGGTTTTTGAAGAGATAAAGCTAGATCCTCAAAATCAAGAATACACTGAAAAGGGGATTGAACCTCTATATTATGCTAATCCTAAGGCTAAAATATTAATAGTAGGTCAAGCACCTGGACAAAAAGCTCAAGATACGCATATGGTCTGGAATGATTTGAGTGGGGATAGGTTGAGGACATGGTTAGATGTGTCTCGCGATGAATTTTATAATTCAGATTTATTTGCGATTATGCCAATGGATTTTTATTTTCCAGGCAAAGGTAAGGGTGGAGATCTGCCACCACGAAAGAATTTTGCAGCAAAGTGGCATCCAAAGTTAAGAAAGTTAATGCCAAATATTGAATTAACTATTTTGGTAGGTAGCTACGCTGTTAAGAAATATTTGAATCTAAAAAGTAGTGCTAAATTAACTGATATTGTAAAAGATTATCAAACGTATCTGCCAGAGTACTTTCCTTTGGTACATCCTTCACCTAGGAATTTAATTTGGTTAAAGAAAAATCCATGGTTTGAGGAACAAGTAGTAAAAGACTTACAGAAATTAGTATCTGAGATTAAGAATAAATAATAGTCTGGCAAAAATGTCAGGCTATTTTTTTGATCAAATTTGGTGTTATACTTAGATTGAAAGAGTTTGATAGAAGGTTGGAAGGAAGTAATACTATGCTAAAAAATCTAAATTTAACTTTTGGACCTGAAAAACAACTACAAGAAATTATTGAAAACAATAAAGATCGTCAAATGGTACTATTAGAATCTGTAACTGATTCAGAAAAGTTTGCACTATTAGATGTTTCAAACGAAGAAAGTATTTTTCATAGTCAATTAGATTATCGAATCTATCACACGATAAATCTTAAAGAATGGGATGGATATTTTGAATTTAGATATATAACTTTGGATACAGAGCAACAAAAAATTTTTAATGCTCATTTAGATAAATGGGATGATTCATTCAATCGTCCAGTTGGTTTAAAATCTACACTTGTTGGCCATGATGAGAGAAAAGACTATGAATTCTTGATGATTAATATCTGGGAAGATCAAGAAGATTATGTCGAATGGGAAAATGAAAGTGACAATGAGTTCAGAGAATTCGGCCATGGCGGAAATGCTAAAGCATTAGTTGCACAATATAAATTGGTAAAAAATAAAGAATAGTTTAAAAGGTATGTGGATATGATCTGCATGCCTTTTTGTTTTGGATAAACAAAACAATAGCCATTTCAATCAGGGTAAATCCATGTCTAAAATTATTTATTATATATTTGGAAATTTGATAAAAATTATTGTATAATTTGATTGTGTTTAAAATAAGGAGGATTAAATAAAATGGAAAAATATCACATCGGATTAGATATAGGGACTTCATCTATAGGATGGGCAGTAATAGGCGATGATTTCAAAATTAAGAGAAAAAAAGGAAAGAATTTAATAGGAACTCGTTTGTTTAAGGAAGGAAATACCGCCGCAGAACGTCGAGGTTTCAGAACTCAAAGAAGACGACTTAATAGAAGAAAATGGCGATTGAAACTATTAGAAGAAATTTTTGATCCGTATATGGCAGAAGTAGATGAGTATTTTTTTGCTAGATTAAAGTCTTCAAATCTTTCTCCAAAAGACAGTAATAAGAAGTATTTAGGTTCATTATTATTCCCAGATGTATCTGATTCAAATTTCTATGATAAGTATCCAACAATTTATCATTTGCGAAGAGATTTAATGAAAAAAGATGAGAAGTTTGATTTAAGAGAAATCTATTTAGCAATTCACCATATTGTCAAGTATCGTGGCAATTTCTTAGAAAATGTTCCTGCAAAAAACTATAAAAATAGTGGAACATCGATTGGATTCCTTCTAGAAGAGGTTAACAGTTTATATAAGGATATTATTGGTGATGAAAGTGTTGCTATTCTTAACAGCGAAAAGTTTGAAGATGTAGAAAAAATAATCTTAGATGAAGAGACTAGAAATCTTGATAAACAAAAGAGTGTAGGGAAACTATTAGTAGAAGATAAGAAGAAAAAGAATATAGTTACTGCATTTTCTAAAGCTATTTTTGGATATAAATTTAATATTGAAGATTTATTATTGATTAAAGATTCAACATTGATAGAGAGTGATAAAAATAAAAAAATAACGTTTAATGATGAAAATATTGATGACATTTTTAATGAATTATCACATTCCCTAGATGATAACCAAATGGATTTACTAACTAAGACTAGAGAAATCTACTTTAAGTTCAAATTAAATATGATTGTTCCGACTGGATATACATTATCTGAATCCATGATAGAAAAGTATGAGATGCATAAAGTTCATTTAAAAATGTACAAGGAATTTATCAATACTCTAAATACAAAAGATAGAAAGACCTTAAAGAATGCTTACAGTAATTATATTAATAATGAAAAAGCTAAAGCTGCTAACGCACAGGAAAATTTCTATAAAACTGTAAAGAAGACCATTAAAGACAATGATTCAGATACGGCTAAAAAGATTATAGGCTTAATTGATGAAGGTAATTTTATGCCTAAGCAAAGAACTGGTGAAAATGGTGTGATTCCTCATCAGTTACATCAAATAGAGTTAGATAGAATTATTGAAAATCAGGCTAAGTATTATCCATGGTTAGCAGAAGAAAATCCTGTAGAAAAGAATAGAAGGTTTGCTAAATATAAATTAGATGAACTAGTTACTTTTAGGGTGCCATACTATGTTGGACCACTGGTAGATAAGACAGAGTCTAATAAAAACGAAAAAGAAACAAAATTTGCGTGGATGGTTCGAAAATCAAAAGGAACAATAACTCCATGGAATTTTGAAAATTTAGTTGATAGAACAGAATCTGCTAATCGTTTTATTAAACGCATGACTTCCAAAGATACATATATAATTGGTGAAGATGTATTGCCTGCTTCTAGTTTGTTATACGAGAAATTTAAAGTACTTAATGAATTGAACAATATTAAAGTAAATGAAAAAAAATTAGATATTGAACAAAAGCAGAATGTTTATCTTAAACTATTTAAGACTGAAAAAAGTGTGACGAAGAAAAATTTAGCTACTTCTTTAAATTGTGATGCAGAAAGTATTACTGGACTAACCGACAACAAAAAGTTTAATTCTTCACTGTCAAGTTATATTGATTTAAAAGCAATATTAGGAAATGTAGTAGATGATTACAGTAAAAATGAAGATTTAGAAAAAATTATTGAATATTCAACTATTTTTGAAGATGGTAATATCTACAAAGAGAAATTAAGTGAAATATCATGGTTGACTGACGAGCAGATTAAGAAATTATCAAATATTCATTTCAAAGGATGGGGAAGATTATCAAAGAAATTACTAACACAGATTACTAATGAGAATGGTGAAAGGATTATTGATGCATTATGGAATACATCTAATAATTTTATGCAAATTGTAAATGATGAAAGTATTCAAGCAAAGCTGGCTGAAATTAATGGTGAGTATGCTGATAAATATGATTTGGAAGATATATTAGATGAGGCGTACACCTCTCCTCAAAATAAAAAAGCCATTAGACAAGTAATGAAAGTTGTCGAAGATATTGAAAAGGTGATGCAGTGTGAGCCAACATCTATAGCTATTGAATTTACCCGGGAAAAACGAAAGAGTAAATTAACGAATACTCGTTATAAGAAAATATCTGAAATTTATGAGAAAATTGCAGACGAACTAATATCTGAATATGAATTAGAAAAGTTACAATCAGAATTAGATAGTAACGCCAATAATATAAGAGATAGGTACTATCTATACTTTATGCAGTTAGGTAGGGATATGTATACTGGTGAAAAAATAAATATTGATGAATTACATCAAAAGTATGATATTGATCATATTCTTCCACAATCATTTATAAAAGATGATTCTCTTAATAATAGAGTGTTAACTCGTAAAGATGTAAATAATAAAGAAAAGTCAGATAAGACAGCTGCAGATTTGTATGTAGCGAAGATGGGAAACTTTTGGCGTAAACTTTATGAACAAGACTTAATAACTAAGCAAAAATATAACAACTTATTAACTAAGACAGATAGTATAAACAAGTATGTTAAACAAGGTTTTATTAAGCGTCAATTAGTAGAAACAAGCCAAGTAGTAAAATTAGTTGCTAACACATTGAAAAAACAATATAGTGATACAAAAATTATTGAAGTAAGAGCAAGACTGAATAGTGATTTAAGAAAAGAATATGAGTTGATAAAAAATCGAGAAGTTAACGATTACCATCATGCAATAGATGGGTATTTAACAACCTTTATTGGACAATATCTGTATAAAACCTATCCTAAATTACGCAGTTATTTTGTATATGATGATTTTAAAAAACTAGATAGTAATTACTTGAAACATATGAATAAATTTAACTTTTTATGGAAATTGGAAGATGAGGAAGCAGAAGATGTACATGATAAGGTAAATAATGAATTTGTTTTAAATGTGCCAGAGATGAAAGCCTATATACAAAAAATTAATGATTACAAATATATGTTAGTTTCGAAAGAAGTAACTACTAAAAACGGTGCATTTTACGATCAAACTAAATATAATGCTAAGACGGTTAACTTGATTCCAATAAAGAAAGATAAACCAACAAATATTTATGGAGGTTATAAAGGAAAGATAAGTGGTTATATGATGCTTGTTAAGATTCAAAAGAAGAAGGGAGTAATATATAAATTTGTAGGTGTACCTAGACTTTGGACTGATGAATTAGATAGATTAAATGATACTGATGAAAAGAAAACATTATTGAAAAAAATAGCAAAAGCAAGTTTATCTAAAGCGGAACAAAATTTTGAAGTTATTTTAGACAAAGTTTACTATGGACAACTGATCATAGATGGAGGTCAAAAATATACCTTAGGAAGTTCCGAATATAAGTATAATGCGATGCAACTGCATTTGTCAGAACGTGCGTTAAAGATTTTAGCTAAGGAAAAAGATAAAGAAGCAAAAGTAACAGACAAAGAATTAGTAGATGTATATGAAGAAATATTATCAGTTGTTAACAAGTATTTTGAATTATATGATATTAATAAATTTAGACAAAGGCTAAATGAAGGATTGGAAATGTTTAAGAAATTACCTATCCACAATGTGTATGAAGGCAATAAACTAAAGCAAGTTGGAAAATTTGAAGTGTTGAACAGAATTTTAATTGGATTACACGCTAATGCAATGATAACAGACTTAAAGGTTTTAGGAATAAAAACCAAGCTAGGTCAAATGCAAGTAATAGGTGGTATAAAATTATCGCCAGAAGCTAAATTAATATATCAATCACCAACAGGAATTTTTTCAAGAGTTGTTAGAGTGAAAGATTTAGAGTAATTCTTTTTAGAAATAAAAAATAAAAAGGAGTCAAATGACTCCTTTTTATGTATTGTCCATAATTATATGGATCAAAAAGAAAAACTCAGCTATAAAAGCTTTGTTTGATTTCAACTCAGAATGTTAAATCAATGAGGTTAAAACCTACAAGTCTATTATAAAACAATTGATAGTAGAAAGGCAAGTGAAGATTTATGGGATTCAGAAATGTAATTATCACCCAACATTCTAAGTTATCGTATTCTAATAATGCAATGATAGTCCAAAATAAGGATGGGATTAATCAAATACCGTTAGTAGATATGGATATATTACTTATTTCAACTACTCAAGCAGTTATCACTGGTGCGTTAGTAAGTAAGTTAGCAGAATCTGGAATCAAAGTAATTTTTACAGATAATAAAAATGAACCTGTGACTGAAACAGTAAATTATTATTCCAATAATAGGTCATTAGGTACATATTTACAGCAATATGAATGGAATGATCATGTAAAGGAAATTTTATGGACGAAAATTGTTAGAAGTAAAATTATTAATCAAATAAAGGTTCTCAAAAATTATCAAATAGATTGTCAAGATTTGAAAAATGAATTAGATAAGTTAGAAATAAACGATATGACCAATCGTGAAGCCGTAGTGGCAAAAAAGTATTTTGAAAAGCTATTTGGCAAAAAATACAGTAGAAAAGATTTTACACCTATGAATGCAGCACTAAATTATGGATATTCAATTTTATTATCAGCTGTAAATAAAGAAATTGTTTCTGCAGGTTATGTAACATATTTAGGAATTCATCATCAAAGTCAAGAAAATATGTTTAACTTTGGATCAGATTTAATGGAACCGTTTAGACCAGTTGTAGATTATTGGTTGGCAGATAAGAATTTTTTAGAGTTTACACCAGACATTAAATATGGATTAGTTGATTTATTGAACTTAGAAATTAAATACAATAAAAAACAAATGCTGTTAAAGAATGCAATTGCTAAGTATGTAAGAGATGTAATTGAATACTTAAATCAAGAAACTGTTGAATTTGATGTGGAGGTAGAATTTACGAATGAGGTACCGAATAATGCGATTAATGATAATGTTTGATTTGCCAGTAGAAACAAGTGAGGAAAGAAAGGAATATAGAAAGTTTAGAAAGAATTTAATAAATGAAGGATTTATTATGATTCAATATTCTGTTTATGTAAGAGTTTGTGTAAATAAGAAATCAGCGGAATTTACAGAAAAACGCATAGAATCATTCTTACCCTCTAAAGGTGTGGTTCAATCTTTAATACTGACTGAAAAACAATATAATGACATGCATTTTTTATTAGGTAAAAAGATAAAAGAAGTTAGAAATAGTGCAGAGAGGACAATTATTTTATGAAGTTATATTATACTGGTCATAAAAATATTGACATAAATACTGGGAAAATTACAGTGTTGGGAACGAATAACGTGAATGTATATAAAGAGTTTATTGACACTTTTTTAAATGGGTACGGAAGTAATATTCAATTAAGTGACGATAAATATAATCGAAAAGATATAAGTATGAGTATTGATTGGGATGGAGACGTAATGTTAACAGACCGAATTGGTAAAAAATATATGAACGTATTGATTAAGAAGATTATCGAAAATCTTACAGACGATGAAAGACAGGCAATACTAAAATCAGTAAATGGTTTGTATGATCGTATTCGAGAGGTTTTGTATAAAATTGATATACCTTTACAAGTAGATTATGACAATGATTTAACAAGACTATTTAAGTATTGTCAGGTACATACAGAGGCATTGCTATGGAAAAATGCGTATGATAGAATATCTTCAGATGTTAAATTACATGTGGAACTAAACAGAGAAAGAATTATAGGTCTAACCAATGTCGCGCATTATCTCACTAAAGAAGAGTTTCAGGAACTTGTAAATCTTGTTAAGGCGACTAACGCATCAATGTTTATAATTGAATTCACAGAAAAGAATGATCAGAGATTCTTTGAAAACTGTGATAATTACTATATTGATGAGGATTATATTGATTGGTACTAACGAATCGTTAAATTTTGATTATAAAATAACGGTTTCAGAAGGATGTTAAATCAATTAGGTTAAGACCCAAAATCCTAGTCATCAAGAAATCCAACTAGTTTCAGAAGGATGTTAAATCAATTAGGTTAAGACCGTCGGTATTGGCACGGTGCCCGCGGTGATTGTTTCAGAAGGATGTTAAATCAATTAGGTTAAGACCAATTCTCCACGTTTAAAGTTACTAGCATAAGTTTCAGAAGGATGTTAAATCAATTAGGTTAAGACCAATATATCTTGTAATTCAGTATCTAACAGTGTTTCAGAAGGATGTTAAATCAATTAGGTTAAGATCTACTTTCTTTTATGATATAATTTAGGCGTAATTTCAGAAGTATATTAAAGATCTTTAGGACTTGGAAAGTCACAGGAGGATTAAGTTTCATAAGAATGTTAAATTAATAGGGTTAAGACCTAAAGTACCAAAAATATTTTATAGTACTTATAAATCTATCAGAAATTTTCTGGTAGATTTTTTTAGTGTAAAAATTTTGGGGTTTAAGATATATTATGGTTGATAATGTAATATTATATGATATATAATATAGTTGAAGATAAGATATAAAAGAAAGTGAGGGATGATGATGAAAATTCAAGTTAGTTCTGATTTACTAGATGGTTTAGTATTAGCACTTTTAGATAAGCAAGATTATTATGGATACTCATTGACACAGGATATGCAAAGAGCAATTTCAATTTCAGAATCAACACTCTACCCAGTATTACGCAGGTTAAAGAATAATGGTTTATTAGAAACATATGATCAATCATATCAAGGGAGAAATCGTAGATATTATCGCATAACAAATAGTGGGGAAGAACATTTAGGAAGAGTTAAAAAAATGTGGAGTGACTATAAAGTTAGTTTAGATTCAATTTTCGAAAAAAACTAGGGAGGGGGAATAATAATGAACTCAGAAATAACAAAGTATCTACAAGAATTAAAAAAATATTTAAGACGTTTAGATGATAGTGAAATCAAAGATATTGAGGATTTCTACACAGAATATTTAGAGGATGCAGGGGTACAAACACGTGCAGAAATTGAAGAAAAAGTTGGAACACCTAGACAATTAAGTCTACGAATATTAGCAGATTATTCATTGAAGGATGATGGTAAGGAAAGTGGTGGCATTTTACCTAAGACAAATATCAAGACTGCTTGGCTAATCATTTTGGCATTACTTGCGACACCAGCAACTTTAATTATAGGGGTAGCCTTACTAGGAGTTTTAGTAGCAGCAATTGGTGTAGCTTTTGCAGTAGCAGTAACAATTATTGCCTTAGCTGGAGCAGCTATCTTTATAACTCTAACTAGCTTATATGTGGGAATATTCCTATTGTTTACAAAATTAGGAGTGGGACTATTTTATCTTGGAATAGGAATTATTGGTATCGGAGCATTAATGGTTATTCTACCAATAATTTACTTGATAATAGTAACAGTTGTAAAAATGGTAGCGAACTTCATTCGATATATTTACAGACGTTTCAACAAAAAGGGGGTTAGATAGCTATGAAAAAGACAATAATAAGTGGTTTTATAATTTCCATTATTGGCGCTATTTTATTAGCAATTGGCTTTGGGCTTAAAGGAAATAAAAGTATTGTTTTTGAAGATTTAAAACCTGTTATTGCAGATAGTACTAAAGTTACTCAAGCTCATACCTATAAAGACATTAACAAACTTGATATAGATGTTAAAGATGTTAATGTGGAATTTAGAGAAGGAAAGAACTATTCTGTAAGATACGAAGGTGCAAAATCTAGCTCCCCAACGGTAAAGAAGTCTGGTAATCAACTACAAATTAAAGGACGCTTAAGTAGTCATAGCATAAGATTTAATGGAATGAGCATGTATGATGATTATTATCGAAATTCTGATCGAAATAAGATGATAATTACTTTACCAAAGGATAGTAAATTAGATGAACTAAATCTTAAATTATCTGATTCTTTATTATCACAGGTTAATATGACAGGAATTGAAGCAGATCGAGTTAAGGCATCTATTCATGATACTAAACTAGATTTAAGAGATGCTAATTTTGGAAATGTAGAATTATCTGCAGGTGATTCAGATATTAGTATGACTAATACAGTATTAAGTAATGGTAAGTTAGACTTAAATGATACAGATGTACGTTTAGATGGCGGATCATTGATGCAAGTTGCAATGAATATTACTGACGGAGATGTGGATTACAATAATTTGTCTATTCAAGGTGGTAACTTACGTAATAATGATGGTGACATTAAGATGAGTAATACACAAATTCAAGGTGGATACAAGATAGATGATACTGACGGAGATATACTAGTTTCTCGTGTTACAGTTGATGGCTATCGAGTTCAAAGTAATGATGGCGACGTAAGATTATTTGAACAAACAACAAGTAATGGTAATGTTTTAGAGAAGAATTCTAACTCAGATAATGTATTAGATATTATAAGTAATGATGGCGATATTACTGTAAATTAATTAAGGAGGTAGATTAATATGAAAAAATTGACTAAATCAAATGATAAAGTTTTAACTGGTGTATTAGGTGGTTTTGCAGAATATTTTGGAGCAGATAAGGCCCTAGTTAGAATTATTGGTGCTGCATTGATGATGGTAACTGGATTCTTCCCAGGAGTATTTCTTTATATTATTGCAGCAGTAATAATGCCAGAAAAAACAGACAAAGATAATGACGACGTAATTGAAGGCGAATTTCACGAGAAATAATGAGTATAAAAAAGTATGTTTAGGAAACTGAGCATACTTTTTTATTAGCAGGCATTTCGGATTTTAAATAAAGTAATTACTGAGTGATAGCAAAAGAGCAACGCCTTAGTCAGTATTATAATCATGATATACTTTCAAATGCTGATATGTTTAAAAAGCATGAGGCTAAAAGGGTTAAATATTACTTTGACGTATGATACAGTAGACTTGTAGGAAGAAAGATAATGATTTCTCGAGAAAAAAAGATAGGAAAGTGCACAAAACTATCAGTAATTATCATTGTCCTACTTGAAAATAGTAGTGAAGTTAGAGCTAGATTTAAGTATGGAGTGATAAAATATGGAAAAAGTACAAGAATTACAAAGATTAGTCGCAGAGTTATATGACAGTTTTGAAAATGATAATCGTAAAGGTGTAGAAGAAATTCGTCAAGTTCTAGCAAATGTAAATGAAAAGTATAAAACAAGTAGTCATCCATTGGCTTGGACAGGAAGATTGGTACTTTATCTACAAGTGAATGCTGTGAAAAAAGACTTATATTTGACACCAGAACAAAAGGATATTATCAAGGAATTGGCTAGAATTGGTAAAAGAACAAATTTGAATTATGTTTATCTTAGTCCAGTGGATGATGCTAAACAATTTGTTTAGTTAAATAATTAGTAATAGTTTGAAGTCAGCGAATCAAATTTTTGATTAAATTTGGTTCGCTGATTTTTTTATAGATTAAATATACGAAATTATACATTGTAACATAAATGTAATATTTTTAACTTTATTTGCTCAATGTGTGCAATGAGTTCTTGTAAGTATTGGTAGAAGTGGCTTTTTGCGACTTGCACATATTGAGTAAAAATGATTAGATTATGAAAAAATATCTCATTCACAATCAAATGTATTGTGAAATAAGCGTTTCCATAAGTGGTATAAAGATCTTTGTGAATTTTGAGATAATTATTTTATATGTTGAAAAACAATATTTTGCATGATATTATTATCTCGTAAATTAAAGAAAACGCTTTCTTAAAAGGAGTACATAAGGAGGTCCAATGATGTCAGATAAATATATTATGGCTATCGACGAAGGTACTACAAGTACACGTGCGATTATCTTCGACAAAAAAGGAAATAAAGTTGCTGAAGGACAAAAAGAATTTCGTCAATATTTCCCTCAACCAGGTTGGGTAGAACATGACGCTAATGAAATTTGGAACGCAGTATTATCAACAATAGCTAATTCTTTTATTAGCTCAGGAATACAACCAAAACAAATTGCAGGTATTGGTATTACTAACCAACGTGAAACAACTATTATTTGGGACAAAGAAACAGGATTACCAATTTATAACGCTATTGTTTGGCAATCAAGACAAACAAGTGACATTGCACAAAAATTAATTGATGAAGGTTATTCTGATACTATTCATGAAAAGACAGGTTTAATTATTGATGCCTACTTCTCAGCAACAAAGATTCGTTGGATCTTAGATCATGTAGAAGGTGCACAAGAACGTGCTGAAAAAGGTGAATTGTTATTCGGTACGATTGATACATGGCTTACATGGAAATTAACAGGTGGTAAAGTTCACGTAACAGATTATTCTAATGCTAGTCGTACAATGTTGTTCAACATTCATGATTTGAAATGGGATAAAGAAATTTTAGAATTATTGAATATTCCTGAAGCTTTATTACCAGAAGTTAAAGGAAATTCTGAAATCTATGGTCAAACTGCAGCATACCACTTCTTTGGTAGTCAAGTTCCTATTTCTGGTATGGCTGGTGACCAACAATCTGCTTTATTCGGTCAATTAGCTTTAGAAGATGGAACAGTTAAGAATACTTATGGTACAGGTTCATTTATCGTAATGAATACAGGTAATAAACCAGTTCTTTCTAAGAATAACTTGTTAACAACTATTGGATATTCTATCGATGGCAAGATTAATTTTGCTTTAGAAGGTTCAGTATTTGTATCTGGTTCAGCACTTCAATGGTTAAGAGATAGTATGGAAATTATTGAATCAGCTCCTGAATCAGAAAGAGCAGCTAATGAATCAACTAACCATAATGAAGTTTACGTTGTTCCAGCCTTTACCGGTTTAGGTGCTCCTTACTGGGATAGTGATGCTCGTGGGGCAGTGTTCGGATTAACACGTGGTACAACTAAGAATGACTTTATTAAAGCTACTTTACAATCACTTGCTTACCAAACAAGAGATGTATTAGATACGATGGAAAAAGATACAGGTATTAAGATTCCAGTTCTTCGTGTTGACGGTGGAGCTGCTATGAATAATTACTTGTTACAATTCCAGTCTGATTTGCTTAATAAGTCAGTTGAAAGAGCTGGAAACTTAGAAACAACAGCTCTAGGTGTAGCTTTCTTAGCTGGATTGGCAGTTGGTTTCTGGAAAGACACAGATGAATTGAAAGAATTATTTACAGTTGGTCGTAGATTTGAACCAGAAATGTCCGATGATGCTAGAGAATATCTATATGCTGGATGGAAGAACGCAGTAGAAGCAACACGTATATTCAAACATAAAATAAACGAAAATCTTTAGGAGGAAGATACAATGACATTTTCAATTAAAACACGTAAAAACACAGTTGATAAATTAAAGAATGAAGAATTAGATTTGTTAGTAATTGGTGGGGGAATTACAGGTGCAGGTGTTGCTCTCCAAGCTACAGCTTCCGGTTTGAAGACTGGTTTAGTTGAAATGCAAGACTTTGCTGAAGGAACAAGTTCTCGTTCTACAAAATTAGTTCATGGTGGTATCAGATACCTAAAGACATTTGATGTAGGTGTTGTTGCAGATACTGTACAAGAACGTGCAGTTGTTCAAGGAATTGCTCCACATATTCCAAGACCTTTCCCAATGTTATTACCTATTTATGATGATCCAAGTTCAACATTCGACATGTTCAGTGTTAAGATTGCGATGGACTTATATGACCGTTTAGCTGGAGTAACAGGCACACAATATGCTAACTACACAATTTCTCGTGAAGAAGTATTACAACGTGAACCAAACTTGAAGAGCGACAAGTTATTAGGTGCAGGTGTTTACCTTGATTATGTAAATAATGATGCTCGTCTAGTTATTGAAAACATTAAAGAAGCTGATGAATTAGGTGGCTTAATGGCTAGTCACGTTAAGGTTGTAGGTGTTCTTCATGATGATAATGGTCGCATCAATGGCGTAAAAGCTAAAGATTTATTAACAGATGAAGAATTTGAAATCAAAGCTAAGATGGTAATTAATACTACAGGTCCATGGGTAACTAAGACATTAGGCTTAGATGATAAGAATGGTGAAGGTGAAGTAATTCGTCCAACTAAAGGTGTACATTTAGTTGTAGATAGCTCACGTCTAAGAGTTCCTCAACCAACATACTTTGATTCCGGAATTGGCGACGGTCGTATGATTTTCGTTGTTCCACGTGAAAACAAGACATACTTTGGTACAACAGATACAGACTACACTGGTGATTACAAGCATCCAAGAGTTGAACAAGCTGATGTAGATTACCTATTGAAAGCTATCAACAACAGATATCCAGAAGCTGAAATTACAATTAATGATATCGAAGCAAGTTGGGCAGGTTTAAGACCACTTCTATCTGGTAACGGAAGTTCAGACTACAATGGTGGTGGTTCTAACACTGGTAAAGTATCAGATGAAAGTTTCGAAAACTTAATTAAGACAGCTGTAGCATACAGTAAAGATGAAGCAAGTCGTGGCGAAGTTGAAAAATCAATCAGTAGCTTGAAGACAGCTTCAGCAGAAAAGACTTTAAGCCCATCACAAGTATCTCGTGGTTCTTCACTTAAAGTAGGTGATGATGGTTTAATCACACTTTCTGGTGGTAAGATTACTGACTATCGTAAGATGGCAGCTGGAGCAATGGAATTAATCCGTAAGTTATTCAAAGAACTATTTAATAAAGATGTACGCGAAGTTGATTCCAAGAAATTACAAGTTTCAGGTGGACACTTCGATCCTACAAACGTTGATGAAACAATGAAATTCTACCAAAAGATTGCGATGGACAAAGGTATGCCAGCTGCAGATGCTGCTGACTTAGCAAATCGCTTCGGTTCAAATACAAGTCGTGTAATTTCTTACGCAGATGATGTAGAAGCAGCTCCAGGTTTAACTTTAGCTGACACATTGAGCTTACATTACTCTGTAAACGAAGAAATGACCTTGAATTTAGTAGACTTCTTATTACGTCGTACAAACTATGTTCTCTTCCATAAAGATGAATTAATGATGAAGAAAGATGCCTTTGTTGATGAAATGGCACGCATCATGGAATGGAATGAAGAAGAAAAAGTAGCTGCAGCTAAGCAATTAGATGAAACTATTGCAGAATCAAGTTTAGCATACTTGAAGTAAACAGCTGATAAAACTAAATTATAGAGGTGATTTGTGTGAACGGGTTTTTAGGAGAATTTTTAGGGACAATGGTCCTAATCGTACTAGGTGTGGGCACGGGTGCTGGTGTTAACCTCAAAACATCATATGCACGTAATTCAGGTTGGCTATTCATCACAATTGCTTGGGGTATGGCTGTAACATTTGGTGTTTATGTAGCTGGTAGCTTTGGTTCTCAAGGACATTTGAATCCTGCAGTTACAATCCCATTCGCAATCTTTGGATTCTTCCCATGGGATCAAGTATTGCCATACTTATTAGGTCAATTCTTAGGAGCTTTTGTTGGTGCTGTTTTAGTCATCATCCAATATGGAGCACAATTTAAGAATGCAAAAGACGCTAATGACGGTAATGTAGTAGGAATTTTTGCAACAGGTCCTGCTATCAACAATGGTTTATACAATTTCTTAAGTGAAACAATCGCAACTTTTGTATTCATCCTAACATTATTAAACTTAGGAGACTTTACAAAAGGATTGAAGCCATTGATTGTTGGTTTACTAATCATGGTAGTTGGTCAAGCTTTAGGTGGAACAACAGGATTTGCCTTGAATCCAGCTCGTGACTGGGCTCCAAGATTTGCTTACTCAGTATTACCAGTACCTAATAAAGGTGACTCAAACAGGGGTTATGCTTGGGTTCCAATGTTTGGACCATTAGCAGGTGGTTTAATCGCAGCTTGTGTTCAATATTTCTTAATGTAATAAGTAAATATATATTTCAGAGGAGAAGTGTAAAGGGTTTGCACTTCTCTTTTTTTATATATAAAAGTGTGCTACAATTTATCTTTTGAAGACAATAAAAGATAACGAGGTGAAAAAGTTGAAGCAGCCATTAATTTCATTTAAACATGTTGTTAAAAGCTATGATGACGATGTTCAGGTACTGAAAGATGTAAGTTTTGATATAGAAGAGGGTAAATTCTATACGCTGTTGGGTCCTTCAGGTTGTGGGAAAACTACAATTTTGAATATTATTGCAGGTTTGTCTGATGCTACATCAGGGGACGTTTATTTTGATGGTAAACGAATAAATGATGTACCAGCTAACAAGCGACAAGTTAATACAGTATTTCAAGACTATGCATTATTCCAACATTTAAACGTGTATGATAACATCGCATTTGGATTGAAAATAAAGAAAGTTCCAGCTGATAAAATTAAGGAAAAGGTTACTGAGGCCTTGCGCATGGTACGTTTAGATGGTTATGAAGATCGAGCTATATCTGAAATGTCAGGTGGGCAAAGACAACGTGTTGCAATTGCAAGAGCGATCGTATTGGATCCTAAGGTTCTCTTGTTAGATGAGCCGCTTTCAGCTTTGGATCAAAAGTTAAGAGCAGAAATGCAATATGAATTACGTTCATTACAAAAGAAACTAGGAATAACATTTATTTTTATTACTCATGATCAAGAAGAAGCTTTGGCGATGAGTGATGAAATCTTTGTTTTAAATAATGGTAATATTGTTCAAAGCGGAACACCAGTAGACATTTACGATGAACCAATTAACCATTATGTGGCAGATTTTATTGGAGAATCTAACATTGTAAATGGAATAATGATCAAAGATGAGTTGGTAGAGTTTGCTGGTCAACAATTTCCTTGTGTTGACGGGGGAATGAAGCCTAACGAACCAGTTGAAGTTGTGATCAGACCTGAAGATTTAGTTTTGACAAGCCCAGAAAAGGGACAATTGAAGGTTAAAGTAGATACACAATTATTCAGAGGGGTTCATTATGAAATTCGTTGTACAGATGCCTTAGGTAATAAATGGTTAGTACATTCTACCAAGCGAGCTGTGCCAGGTGAAAATATTGGACTTTCATTCGGACCTGAAGATATCCATGTTATGAGATTCAATGAATCAGAAGAAGATTTTGACGCTCGTTTGGATAGCTACAATGATTAATAGGGGGAATAGTAAATGAAAAAGATAAATCCTTTATTAACAATCCCTTATTATCTATGGATAGGTTTATTTGTAATTGCTCCAGTGCTGTTAATTGTCTATTATTCTTTCATAGACATCCATGGAAACTTCACTTTAAGTAACTATGGAAATTACTTCGGTTCAGGCAAGTATTTAATGATGACTTTTAACTCATTCCTATATGCTTTTATTATTACTTTCTTTACGGTTTTAGTAAGTTATCCTATGGCATACTTTTTGACGAAGTTAAAGCATAAAGAACTTTGGCTATTGTTAGTCATCTTACCAACCTGGGTTAATTTGTTGTTAAAAGCTTATGCCTTTATTGGTATTTTTGGAATTGACGGAAGTGTAAATCATTTCCTTAGTTTTTTTGGAATAGGACCTAAACAGATATTATTTACTGATTTTAGTTTTATTGTTGTTGCAACCTATATTCAAATACCTTTCATGATAATGCCGATATTTAATGCCCTTGAAGAAATTAATCCGTCAGTCTTACGTGCTAGTCGAGATTTAGGTGCTAATGAATGGCAGACATTCTTTAAAGTTGTAATGCCATTATCTATGAATGGAGTAAAAAGCGGAATTCAAGCAGTATTTATTCCATCGCTCTCACTATTTATGTTGACACGTTTGATAGGAGGAAATAGGGTAATCACTCTAGGTACTGCTATCGAAGAACATTTCTTGGTAACGCAAAACTGGGGAATGGGTTCAACAATTGGTGTTGTTTTGATTGTTATAATGTTCATTGTTATGGTAATTACCGGCGAGAAAAGGGGGCATAAATAGATGAAGAAGATTAATTGGAAAAATGTGTATCTATGGGTAATGTTTATCTTCTTATATGCACCAATCTTTTACTTGATATTTTATGCCTTTAATAGTGGTGAAACGATGAATAGATTTGAAGGTTTTAGTTGGGTTCATTTTCAAGAATTATTTGCTGATACGCGATTATTGATAATTTTGTTAGAAACTTTCATTTTAGCTTTCTTATCGGCATTGATTGCGACCATGATAGGAACTTTTGGTGCAATTTCAATTTATCGTTACCAAAAACGCAGAACAAGACTGGCTTTATTATCGTTAAATAATATTTTGATTGTATCGCCAGATGTTATTATAGGTGCTAGTTTCTTAATTCTATTTACATTATTAGGTTCCTGGATACATAGTTTATCATTAGGATTTGCTAGTGTACTGTTATCCCACATAGCTTTCAGTATTCCAATTGTAGTTTTGATGGTATTACCCAAATTACAAGAAATGCAAGATTCTTTGACGATGGCAGCTTATGATCTAGGTGCAAACCACTGGCAAGTTTTAACAAATGTTGTACTTCCTTACCTAACACCAGGAATAATTGCAGGATACTTTATGGCATTCACATATTCATTGGATGATTTTGCAGTTACATTCTTTGTTACAGGGAATGGCTTTACAACTCTGTCAGTTGAAATTTACTCACGTGCTAGACGAGGAGTCAGTTTAGAGATTAATGCTTTGAGTGCGTTAGTATTTTTATTCTCTTTAGTTTTAGTAATAGGTTATTACTTTATTAGTCGTGATAATAGCGCCAATCATCGCCGCCAAGGTAAGCAAGTTAGAAAAGGGGTGCTACGCTAATGAAAAAATTACTAGCACTAATATCAGGAATTATTGTAATTATTGTATGTTTATCCTTAGGTGTTATGAGACTTAATCGTACAGAAAACACACAAACGAATAGCAGTAGTAAGAAAGTATTAAATATCTACAATTGGGGAGATTACATTGATCCACAATTGATAAAGAAGTTTGAGAAACAGACAGGATATAAGGTTAATTACGAAACTTTCGATTCTAATGAAGCAATGTTTACTAAGATTAAGCAGGGTGGAACACCATATGATATTGCTGTTCCAAGTGATTATATGATTCAAAAAATGGCAAAGGAAAAATTGCTATTGCCATTAGATAAACACAAGATAAAAGGAATGGATAACAATGATCCACAATTCTTAGATTTAAGTTTTGATAAGCATAATAAATATTCTGTACCTTATTTCTGGGGAACACTGGGAATTGTATATAACGATAAGTATATAAAACCAGGTGAAATAACTAATTGGAATGACTTGTGGAATTCTAAGTACCGTAAGCAAATTTTGTTTATTGATGGTGCTAGAGAGTTTATAGGAATTGGGCTAAATAGTTTAGGATATTCTTTAAACTCTAAGAATGATTCTCAGATTAATCAGGCATACGATAAGTTAAAGAATCTAACACCTAATGCTAAAGCTTTTGTAGCAGATGAAATTAAAACATATATGCAAAACGATGAAGCACCTTTGGCAGTAACATATTCGGGAGAAGCATCAGAAATGTTAGATAATAATTCTCATCTTCACTATGTAATCCCAGATGATGGAACTAACTTGTGGTTTGATAATATTGTTATTCCTAAGACAGCTAAGAATGTTAAAGGTGCGTATGAATTCATTAACTTCATGTTAGAACCTAAGAATGCTGCACAAAATGCAGAATATATTGGTTATGCTACACCAAATGATAAAGCAGCTAAATTACTTCCTAAGTCTATAACTTCTGATAGGCAATTCTATCCTACTAAGAAGCAGATGAGTAAAATGGAAGTGTATGCTGATCTAGGTCAAACATATTTAGAGAAATATAATGATGACTTTTTAGAATTAAAAATGTATCGACAATAATAATAAGCAGTATTGGTATTTTTTCACCAGTACTGCTTTTTAATTTCAATTAAACGCAATAAAACAACCCTTAGCTTCTTCATTTAACTTTAATATCACTTGGAATCTAATGTTCCCTGTCTTCAATGAAGCTAAGAGTTGTTAATCTTATAATAAGGAGTTCTACTCAATTGTTCCCACACCTTTAAAAATGTTTTCTATCTGTTGGTTCATAACCTAACAAGATCTCCTAATTAATCCAATTAGTAACGCAATTCAAAATCAAGATTTTCTGACATATTAAAATGTCTAAACTCAAGTTGTTGGTTCTATCACCCTCTAAGGACTTATTGCAACAACGACTATTCAGTTGTATGATTCGTACTAATTGTGGGAATCCTTTGACTCCTTACACTTATTTTATAACATATATTATCTTGGGTTGCAAGCGTTTTCTATATTAAAATAAAATTAACTTATTTTTAAGAAATGTGTTGACAATAATAAGTAGCCTTTTGTATAATCAATTACAACAAATGACGGAAAGGAAGAAGTATTATGAATAACTCTAAGATTAATGAATTGAATATTCGTTGGCAAAGCCAGTATTAGGGTTGTTTCTGTGAGTGCAGATACGACCTTGTCAGATTGTCGTATCTGTGCTGGCTATATATTATATTTCTTCAATTGCCCGCACGGATTAAGTACTTCGTGCGGGTTTTGTTTTTTTAGGCATCTCCTGCAAAATGTAGGAGGTGCCTTTTTTGTTGGTACGACAATTTGAACAAATAATTGAAGATAAATTTCAAAGAAAGGATTTTAAGAAAAATGAAAAGATTAATAGCAACGATTATTGCATTAGCAGTATTTTTAGGAGTAGCTTTTAATGTAGAAAAAAAGCAAGAAGAAAGTAAAAATAAAATGCCTACAGTCGCTATTTTACAAACTTTAAGTCATCCAGCTTTAGATCAAATCCATCAAGGAATAGTGGACGGATTGAAAGAAGAAGGTTTTGTAAATGGTAAGACTATGAAGATTGATTACCAAAATGCTCAAGGGGATCAAAGTAACTTAAAGACAATGAGTGATAGATTTGTGCAGGAAAAAGCATCAGTACTTATCGGAATTGCTACACCCGCAGTTCAATCACTAGCAAATGAAAACAGTAAGATTCCTATCACAATGGGGGCTGTAAGTGATCCCGTTGGAACTGGTTTGGTAAAAACTTTAGAAAAGCCAGGTGGTACAGTTTCTGGGGTAATGCACAAAGAACCTGTTGCTGCTCAAGTGAAATTGATTAGAGAATTCATGCCGGACTTGAAGAATATCGGGGTAATTTACACATCCAGCGATGATTCATCAACTGCTGAATATAAGGAATTTAAGAAGTTAGCTGAAAAAGCAGGAATTACAGTTAAAACTTATACAATAACTTCTACTAATGATATTGATCAAGTATCTGCAACTATGGCAAGTGAAGTACAAGCTGTTTATGTACCTTCTGATAACACCGTTGCTTCTGGCTTCTCTACTTTAGTAAAGAATACTAATGCAAAGAATATTCCAATTTTCCCAGGTGTTGACTCAATGATTAAGGGTGGCGGTGTAGCAACTGTTAGTGTTAGTCAATACGAATTAGGAAAATTAACAGGTAAGATGGCAGCTCAAGAACTTAGAGGTAAGAATCCAGCAACAATGCCAGTAGAAACAGTGAAAAAAGGTTCTACAGTTATCAATCAAAAACAAGCAGATAAGCTTGGTTTGAAAGTACCAGCAAGTGCTATAAAGCAAGCAAATGAGAAAGGGGAAATTATAAAATGAGTTTAGTAACATCAGCAATAGGTCAAGGCTTATTATGGGGGATATTAGCGTTAGGTTTATTCTTAACATTTAGAATTTTAAATTTCCCTGATATGACAGTTGAAGGAACATTCCCCTTTGGTGCAGCTGTATGTGTATCAGCTTTGGTTCATGGGGTTAATCCAATTGTCGCAACTGCATTATCTTTTGGCGCAGGATTATTAACAGGATTGATGACAGGTTTACTTTATACAAAAGGTAGAATTCCTATTTTACTAGCAGGTATTTTAGTAATGACAGGTATTTACTCTATTAACTTACGCATACTTGGAAGAGCCAATGTTGGTTTGATGCATCAAAAGACATTATTCTCACCAGAATTTTTAAAGAATTTACCAGACGGTTTTGACAGTGTCTGTGTGGGAATTATTTTTACAATAGTTATCGTAATTTTATTGGCAGTTTTTCTAAATACTGATATTGGACAAGCATTTATCGCTACTGGTGATAATGAAAAAATGGCACGTTCATTAGGAATCCATACTGACAATACAAAAATATTAGGGCTCATGATTTCTAACGGTTTAATTGGTTTAGCAGGTGGATTGATTTCACAAAATAACGGTTATGCTGACGTAAACATGGGTGTGGGAACAATCGTTATTGGTTTAGCTGCTATTATTATTGGTGAAGTAGCATATGGGGAATTGAGTTTGACTGCACGTTTGGTGGCCGTAGTAGTCGGAAGTATTTTATATCGTTTCGTGCTATTAATTGTCTTGAAACTAGGCTTCAGCACTAACGACTACAAATTACTTTCAGCAATAATTTTGGCATTCTGCTTGATGCTACCACTATTACAAAAGAAATTTCACGTTAATAAAGTTTTGAAGAAAGGGGTTGAACGTCCATGAGCCAAGTAGCGCTAGAATTAAAGAACATTAATACTACTGTGAATATTGGAACACCTGAAGAAAAAAGAATTTTGAAGGATTTGAACTTAACTTTAGAAAAAGGTGATTTCGTAACATTACTAGGAACAAATGGTGCCGGTAAGTCAACTTTATTGAATGTAATCAATGGATCATTAAATACTACTTCTGGTCAAGTAGTTCTAAATAATCATAATTTGACCAAGTTATCAGAAGTCAAACGTGCTAAATATATCGCTCAGGTATTTCAAGATCCTAAGATGGGAACAGCCCCAAGAATGACAGTTGCTGAAAATTTATTATTAGCTACTAAACGTGGCCAAAAAAGAGGGTTAAAGCTTAGAGGTTTGAAGAAACATCTAGCAGAATTTAAAAAAGAAACGGCTCAATTACCAAATGGTTTATCAGATAGACTAAATACATTTGCTGGTAGTCTTTCTGGTGGGCAAAGACAGACGTTAAGTTTCTTAATGGCAACAATTCAAAAGCCAGAATTGTTATTATTGGATGAACATACTGCAGCTTTAGATCCTAATACAAGTCATCAATTGTTAGAATTGACAAATAAAGTTGTGGAAAAAGAAAATTTAACATGCATCATGATTACTCACCAAATGAAAGATGCACTAAAGTATGGTAATCGAACTGTAATTTTAAATGATGGTAAGGTTGTTCTAGATGTTAAGGGTGCAGAAAGAGAAAAGTTAACTGAAGAAGATGTATTAAAATATTTTGCAAACTAAGCAAAAAAAGCTACTGGTTTTTTAAACCGGTAGCTTTTTATTATTCAACAACAACTTTTGTTCCTGTTTTAATATTTTCATAAAACCATTTAGCATCTGCGACAGACAAACGTACACAACCATGAGAATTACTTGATTTCCCCAATTGTTCAGCTTCGGAAACGACATAATTACCGTTAGCATCAACTGGAACTGTATGGAAAAGATAAATTCCGTGATCTTTAAAAGATACCCAATAGTTTGCACCTTCACCAGACTGAGCATTATAGAAATGATCACCACGCTCAGCTTGAATTTCAAAAGTCCCTTTAGGTGTTTCTTGACCCTTGGAGCCAGTAGAACATAACATGGTATATAAAACTTTATTATCATTCATAAGATAGACGCGATGCTTGCTAGTTGAAACTTTAATCCACATATCAGGATAGGCATTAACATCTGGATATGGTTTTTTCTCAGATGGACTTTGCCAATCTACTTTAGAAGCTTGGTGAGTAACAACAGTTTCAACACTGGAACTGCTTGAATTAACATTTTGACTAGCTGTATTTTTAGCATAATTAAAAAGTAACTTGTAACCACCAATGGCAATTACGACAAGTATCAGTAGAAATTTGAAAAAATTCTGTTGATGTTTTCTTTTGCTAAATTTTTCAGATCTAGAAGGCAAAACTAGCACCCCTTTCTCTCTATACTAATTTAACGTATAGCAGATTAATAGTCAAAAATAAGCAGATAAAGTTGACAAAACTTAATAATTTGGTGAAAGTATTGTACTTTTGAAAAATACATGTTATACTATAGTTTCTATATTATACGGTTCGGCTAGGAGAAGGTCCTAGCTTTTTTTATATCGAAATTGAAATGATTTTAACAGTGTAAGAACCTGCTGGAGCAATAACAGTAGCTGTGTGACCAACTTTTTTATGCATAATGGCTTTGCCAATAGGGGAAACGAAAGAAATCTTGTTATCATCTACGTTGACTTCTTGCTTTCCAACGATTTGATATGTTTCTAGGTCGTTTTCATCATCATCAAATTGGATAGTTACAGTAGTTCCAATATCTACACTATCAGCATTTTTAGGAGTTATGATTTCTGCATATTGAAGTTGTTTATTTAAGTAGCGTAATCGACTTTCTAAATGACGTAAGTCACGTTTAGCGGCACTATATTCAGCATTCTCTGATAAATCGCCTAAAGCTCTAGCTTCTTGAAGTTGTTTGATTTTAGCCGGACGATCGAGTTTTAATTGTTCAATTTCATTTTCGATTTGTTTATAACCGTTTGGTGTCATCTTTTGGAAATATATTTTGGGCATGTTATCACCTCTCTGTAATTTATAGGGATAATTATAATAAGAAAAATTTTAAATTCCAATAGGAAATAATTGACACTAGGAAGTAGTCACTGTATAGTATTTACTTATAAAATGTTAGCAAGAGAGAAGTGAGTGAAATAATTACTGCAGATATTTTAGGGCTAACAGCTTTAATTGGTATTTTATTGTTAGTTCAAAGTAGTTTAACAAAACGTGAAAAGCGTAGATATAAATAAATTTTCTACTATGTTTATCGTAAAATAGTCAATATTGACATTTTTTATACAAGAATATATATTATAAGTAATCATTCTTATCTGAACTTAGATGAAGTAGTCAAAGTGCTTTGTCCGCGTTCCTTATTTTAGTTTATAGGGGGCGTGGTGTAGGCACTTTTTTATTTGTTTAAATTTATATACGGAAAGAAGTAAGGAGGTAAAACGATGGCTACGATGGTACCAACAGAATTCGATACAATTGCTGCAATTTCAACTCCACCTGGAGAAGGAGCGATTTCAATTGTTCGTTTGAGTGGGGAAGATGCTGTTAAAATTGCAAATAAGGTGTTTAAAGGAAAAAATTTAGAAAAAGTTTCAACACATACCATTAATTACGGACATATTGTTAATCCTAAAACTAATGAAGAACTTGATGAAGTAATGGTGTCAGTAATGTTAGCACCTAGAACATTTACTCGTGAAGATGTTATTGAAATAAATTGTCACGGAGGGATTGTTCCAACTAACCAAATTCTACAATTACTATTATCAAATGGAGCAAGATTAGCAGAACCTGGTGAATTCACAAAGCGTGCTTTCTTACACGGAAGAATTGACTTAACTCAAGCAGAATCTGTAATGGATTTAATTAGAGCTAAGACTGATCGTTCAATGAAAGTGGCTTTAAATCAATTAGATGGTAATTTGTCACATTTAATTAGAAACTTACGTCAAGATATTTTAGATGTTTTGGCTCAAGTTGAAGTTAATATTGACTATCCAGAATACGACGATGTGGAAACACTAACCACTAAGATGTTACGTGAAAAAGCAATTGAAGTTAAGAAGAGTATTCAACAATTGTTAACGACTGCTAAGCAAGGAAAAGTTCTACGTGAAGGTTTGGCAACTGCAATTGTAGGGCGACCAAATGTTGGGAAATCTAGTCTATTGAATCACTTACTTCATGAAGACAAAGCAATCGTAACAGATATTGCTGGAACAACACGTGATGTAATTGAGGAATATGTTAATGTAAGAGGCGTTCCTTTAAAATTGATCGATACAGCCGGAATCCGAGAAACTGAAGATAAGGTTGAAAGGATAGGGGTTGAACGTTCTAGAAAAGCAATCGAACAAGCTGACTTGGTTATGTTAGTTTTAAATGCTAGTGAAGAATTAACTGATGAAGATAAGGAATTAATTCAAGCTACAAGTGGTAAGAAGAGAATTGTTATCCTAAATAAAACTGATTTACCACAAAAACTTAATATGGATGAAGTACGTGAATTAGTACCAGAAGATGAACTTATTACAACATCTGTCTTAAAGAAAACAGGAGTAGATAAGTTGGAAGAAAAGATTGCAGAATTATTCTTCGGTGGAATAGAGAATTCACAATCTACAATTATGGTAACCAATGCTCGTCATATTGCTTTATTAAATCAAGCAGAAGATTCTTTAGATGCAGTTTTGCAAGGATTAGATTCAGGAATGCCAGTTGACTTATGCCAAATTGACATGACAAATGCCTGGGATGAACTAGGCGAAATTACAGGCGATTCTTACCAAGATGAATTATTAACGCAGTTGTTTAGTCAATTCTGTCTAGGAAAATAAGAAAAAGAACAAAGAGGGAAATCATGGAATTCGGAAAAAGATATAAAGCTAAAGACTATGATGTAATTGTTGTTGGGGCAGGACATGCTGGATGTGAGGCAGCCTTAGCTTCAGCTAGAATGGGTAATGAAACTTTATTAATTACGATTAACCTTGAAATGGTTGCATTTATGCCATGTAATCCATCTATTGGTGGACCAGCTAAAGGTATTGTAGTTAGAGAAATTGATGCCATGGGTGGCGAAATGGGACGTAATATTGATAAGACTTACGTTCAAATGAGAATGTTGAATACAGGTAAGGGACCTGCTGTACGTGCTTTAAGAGCCCAAGCTGACAAGCGTCAATATTCTATTGAAATGAAACATACAATTGAACAAACACCACATTTAACTTTGCGTCAAGGAATTGTTGATGACTTGATTATTGAAGATGGTGAAGTTAAAGGTGTAGTAACCAATACTGGTGCTTGCTATGGTGCAAAATCAGTAGTTTTAACAACTGGTACAGCTGCTCGTGGAAAGATTATCATTGGTGAATTAATGTATTCTTCTGGTCCAAACAATACTCAACCAGCTTTAGAACTATCTAAGAACTTAGCTAAATTAGGATTTGAATTGAAGAGATTTAAGACAGGTACTCCACCTCGTGTCGATGGAAATACTATTGATTACGACAAGACTGAAGAACAACCAGGTGACGTGGAACCTAACCACTTTAGTTATGAATCTAAGGATGAAGATTACTTAAAAGTTAAGGACCAATTATCATGTTGGTTAACATATACTAACGAATACACACATAAAATCATTCAAGATAATTTAGACAGGGCACCAATGTTTACTGGTGTTATTGAAGGGGTTGGACCTCGTTACTGCCCATCAATCGAAGACAAGATTGTACGTTTTTCTGATAAGCCACGCCACCAATTGTTCTTGGAACCTGAAGGACGTAATACCGATGAATATTATGTTCAAGGTTTGTCAACATCTCTACCAGAAGAAGTTCAACAAGAAATGGTACGTTCTATTGATGGCTTAGAACATGCTGAAATGATGCGTCCAGGTTATGCAATTGAATATGATGTTGTTTCACCATATCAACTAAGACCAACATTGGAAACTAAGTTGATCAAGGGACTATACACAGCTGGACAAACTAACGGTACTTCTGGTTATGAAGAAGCGGCAGGTCAAGGCTTTATTGCTGGTGTAAATGCTGGTCGTCGTGCTAAGGGACTAGAAGAAATCACTTTGAAGCGTAGCGATGCTTACATCGGTGTTATGATTGATGATTTGGTAACAAAGGGAACAAACGAACCTTATCGTCTTCTAACTTCACGCGCAGAATATCGTTTAATTTTACGTCATGATAATGCAGATTTACGTTTAACAGAATTAGGTCATGAAATTAGTTTGATTTCGGATGAACGCTATGCTGCTTTTGAAGAAAAGAAAGCACAAATTGAAGCTGAAAAGCAAAGACTATCAAAGATTAGAATTAAGCCAAATGCTGAAGTTAATGCCTTTGTGGAAGCTCATGGTGATCGTGAATTAAAAGATGGTGTGCTAGCAACTGAATTCTTAAGAAGACCTTATGTAACTTATCAAGATCTATTGAAATTCATCCCAGCACCTGCTGAACCATTAGATAGACGTGTAATTGAACAAATTGAAATACAATTCAAGTACGAAGGATATATCAAGAAAGAATATGCTAAAGTTGAAAAACTAAAGCGTATGGAAGCTAAGAAGATTCCAGCAAGAATTGATTACTCTCGTATTGAAGGAATTGCTACTGAAGCTCAACAAAAATTAGCTAAGATTCAACCTGAAACATTAGCACAAGCTGGACGTATCTCAGGGGTAAATCCAGCTGACTTGTCCATTTTAGCTGTTTATATTGAACAAGGAAAGATTGCTAGAGTCGACGATTAGCATAAATTTACTTTTTCTTATACATTTTGAAAAAATTTGTCGGGAAAATTCATATTTTCTTCACAATTAAAAGGTATTATATAAACATAAGCTAATGATAAATTAACCCCATTTATTATTAGACTTTTTCATTTTTTCTCATACCTTATAGTTTTCTCCCCTAATTAAATAAAACTATAAGGCGATATAACATATAACTCCTTTTTCTCCATGGTTTTTCTGTTGTTGACCATGGAGTTTTTTTATATATAAGAATTTATTTTTTATTGAAAATGAGCTAGATAAATTTACCTAAAAATAACAAAAAAGTTTTATACCAATACGTCGGTATAAAACTTTTTTTATTTGAGATTAGTAAGTTTCGTTATCTAAATAATGGTTGTAATACTCAACCTTAATATCATCTTTTGAAACAATTAATTTAGTAACTGAACCATTTCTAGGTCCAAGTTCAGCTGCTCCCAACTCTGGGGCAAAACGATCTACAATACTTCTGATTGTAATACTGTGACTAACAAGAAGAATGTTTTCACCATCTTGGCGATGACGACGAAGATGATCAAAGCCAGCATTGATTCTAGCCCAGTATTGTTCATCTGTTTCTGCATCTTTAAATGGATCAATTTCATTTAAAAAGTCGCGAGTTTTACCTAAGCTATAGTTTGCAATAAGTTCGTTATATGAACGATAGCCACCATGTTGAGCACCTAACATTGTCCAAACTTGTGAAGAGTCATTGCCTTCAAAATAACCAAAGCTTTGTTCACGGAAATTGCGAATTTCTTTAGGTGTAATATCATTAGATGCAATGTTTTCTTCAAGAATATAACGACATGTTCTCATAGCACGAGTTGTATCTGAATGATATGCGTGATCAAAGTTAATATGAGCTAAATGACGTCCAGCACTATGAGCATCTTCCATTCCTTTAGGAGTTAGTGGGGAATCACACCAACCTTGGAGACGGTTATACTTATTTAAAAATGTTTGTCCATGACGAACCATGTAAATTGTAAATGCCATTGAATACAAAACCTTTCTCTAAATTTAATCTATTATAAATTTTAACATACAAAAACTAGTTTAGGTCTAATTTATTGACTGAATATTTTTGACCTAGGTAAACAGTTAAAAATGATAATAAGATTAATACGATGATGCAAGTAAGACTAGCTTCAATACCAAAAGCACCACCATTTAACCAAGGATGGTGAGGCACAGAAGTGGACTTAAATAATAGTTCTGTCCCACTAATTCCAGAAACTGGAGTACCAAAGAATGGACCTTCAGCGAAATTCCAAGCACCATGGAGAGCACCACATAGCCAAAGATCACCTGTATAAAAACGAAGCAAGGCTGTTAGAATACCGAATGCAAGTAGACCGATGAAACCTTCGAGAGAAACACCAGCATTTCCTAAGTGACCACTCGCAAAGAAGAGAGCACTGAGAGCAATTGCCCAAAATACACCTAATTTTTCAGTAATTCTTCCTTGAACATAACCACGACAAACAATTTCCTCGGTAGTTCCTTGGATAAGAAATCCAATAAGCATTAGTACAAATAAAACAACATTTTTACTCGACCATACAATCTTAGTAGTAAAACCTCCACCAAAAACAGAAACGGCAAAAATTATAACAAAAGTTAGAAAACCTATGAGGTATCCTATACCAAATTTTTGAGCAATTTTATCTTTTTTAAATGGCATAACAATATCAAGTGCATCTAAATTATTTTTAGCACGATAATAAATAAGGAGATATATAGGAACGATAATCTCGCCTATTAAAGTGATAGTTAGAAATACAGGAGTATCAGTGGAGGCACCAGGATTTGATGCGGAACTGAATCCCATGGCAAAGCCTCCTGGAATACTTGCTAAACTCAAAAGTAAGAAAGCAAGTATTAATGTCTTAATGACAAATAATGTTTTTTTCATTTTGATAAAAGCAACCCTTTCCTTTAAAGTTATTACAAGTATACATTAATTATTAACGATAAACAAAATTTGATTAATAAAAAAGAATTGACTTGGAGTTAACTCAAAGGTGTATGTTAATGATGAAGGGAAGGATGGCATATGACTAAAAGTTTAGTGATATATTTTTCAATGACAAATAATACTAAAAAAGTAGCGGAGATGATTGTCCAAGAACTAGGTGCTGATACATATCGCATTCAAGCTAAGCAACCATATACTTCTGAAGATTTGAATTGGCATAACAATAATAGTCGTGCTAATCGCGAACAAGAAGATAATAATAGTCGTCCAGAATTTGCAGGACAACTTCCAGATCTTACAAAATACGATAGAATCCTTATTGGACATCCTACATGGTGGGGAATTCCTCCACGTATAATTAATACTGTAATTGAAAAGCTTGATTTGAGTGGAAAAGAAGTCGCAACCTTTTCTACATCAGGTGGGTCGACTTATGACCAAGCACAAAAAGTAATGGATGAGTTAATCGGATCCGATGTTAAACCTGGCCGTGTTTTGAGTTCTAAAAAAGATGTTGAAAATTGGTTACGAGATATTAATTTTAAGTAAGATGAGGTAAAAAAATGGCAAATTTTGAAAAAGAAGTAAAGAATAATATATTTGGCTTTGGTGGTAAGAATGTTGATTATGCAAAGTATTTTGTGGGTGAAAGCTATTTAAAATCCCTAGTTGGAGAAGATGACATTGATGTGCATGTTGGGAATGTCAGCTTTGAGCCAGGATGTCGTAATAACTGGCATATTCATCATAATGGTTATCAAATTTTGTTGGTAACTGATGGGAAAGGCTGGTATCAAGAGGAGAGAAAACCAGCTCAATTGTTGAAAGCTGGCGATGTAGTTGTAATTCATGAAGGTGTAAAGCATTGGCATGGTGCAACTAAAGATAGTTGGTTTAATCACGTTGCAATTACTAAAGGTAACAGTGAATGGCTTGAACCTGTTAGCGATGAAGAATATAACAAATTAGGATAGGGGAAAATAAAATGGTTGAAAAACAAACTGCTGGACGTGATAATTTAGGAGATTTTGCACCTAAATTTGCGGAATTAAATGATGATGTATTGTTTGGACAAGTGTGGTCACGTGAAGATAAGTTAAATCCAAGGGATAGAAGTTTCTTAACAGTAACAGCTCTAATTTCTCAAGGTGCTTTTGAACAATTAAAATATCATATGACTAAAGCAAAAGAAAATGGCATCACAAAGGAAGAAATTTCTGAAATTATAACTCAATTAGCATTTTATGTAGGTTGGCCTAAAGCTTGGTCAGCATTTAGAATTGCTAAGGAAATTTGGAAATAAAAGACTAAATGATTTTGGAAAATATCACTATATCAAAAATATATAGTGGTATTTTTTTATTAATTTTAAATTTAGTGTTGACATTATATCCTGTATCACATATTATTATGACATAATAATTAGAAATAGCTAAGAAAAGATGAGTAATTAATGTGAGTATCACTAAAGAGAGTCGTGAATGGTGAGATACGATGTGTTGAAAGCTTAATGAAGATGGTCTTGGAGCTAGATTATCTGTGAGCCATGGCAAGCAGATAACAGGGGTCGCCTGTTATAGCGAACGAGTATAGCTTGTACAGTGTACTTAGTGAGGATATTACTGTGAGGTAGTATCGAATAATGGGTGGTAACACGTGAATTAGATGATAACACGTCCCTAGAATGACAAAAGTTGTTCTAGGGGCGTTTTTTTATGCCAAAAAAGAAGATAGGAGAGATTTTTATGACAAAAGATGTATTACATTACGATACTGTAGGAAGTTTTTTAAGACCAGAAAAATTAAAGCAAGCTCGACAAGAATTTTTAGAAAATAAAATTTCAAGAGAAAAATTAAAACTTGTTGAGAACGAGGCAATTGCTGATTTAGTTGAGAAGGAAAAGCAACTTGGATTAAAAGTAGTAACTGATGGTGAGTTTAGAAGAAGTTATTGGCATCTAGATACTTTTTGGGGATTTGGTGGGATTGAACATACCATTCCAGAACATGGATACTTTTTCCATGGTGAAGAAACAAGAGCAGATTCAGCAACAGTTTCAGGAAAAATTCATTATGTAGAAAATCATCCTGATGTACAAGCATTTTCATATCTAAAAGAATTAATTAAGGATGATGATGACGTAACTGCACGTCAAAGTATTCCAGCACCAGCACAATTATACGTAGAACTTTTCAGAGATGAGCGTAATAAGAAAATTACAAATGAGTTTTATCCAGATCACAAAGAATTAGTGGCAGATATCTCTAAAGCTTATCGTGAGTTAATTCTTGATTTGTATAACCATGGTTGTCGTGATATTAAACTCGATGATTGTACTTGGGGAGTTATCGTTGATGACGATTTTTGGAATGTTTTCTCAGAAGACGGAAAGTATACAAGAGATGGTTTACAAGATTTATATCTTGAATTAAATAATGGTGCTTTAGTAGATTTACCGGAAGATTTAAGAATAACGACACACATTTGTCGTGGGAACTATCATTCGACTTGGGCATCTAAGGGAGGTTATGAACCAGTTGCAGCACATGTTTTTGCTAAAGAAAATGTCGACGCATTTTATTTAGAGTTTGATGATAAACGATCTGGAGGCTTCGAGCCATTGAGATTTGTTCCAAAAGGTAAAGAGGTGGTCTTAGGAATTATTACAAGTAAGAAACCAGAATTAGAAGATAAGAAAGAATTGAAGCAAAGAATCAAAGAAGCTGCTAAGTATGTTGATTTAGAAAATCTAGCTTTAAGTACACAATGTGGATTTGCTTCAACAGAAGAAGGAAACAAGCTAACAGAAGAAGATCAAGAAGCAAAAATCAAGTTAGTAATAGAAACAGCTAAAGAAGTATGGAGCTAATAGAGAACTTTAATATTTACTAAGTTTTTAATTATTAATAATTTACATATAAGGAGACGAATACTATGAGAAGAAAAGGTTTATTAGGATTTATTGCAGTAATTATTGTAATTGCAGTTGCAGCATTTTTCACTTTTGGTCATAAAAAGACTGAAGCTAAGAAGACAGTAACAGTAGGTGTAGTTGGACAAACTAATCAAGATGAAAAAATTTGGAATCAAGTAAAGAAAACAGCTAAAGAAAAATATGGAGTAACAGTTAAAGTTAAGAGTTTTACAGACTATAACCAACCAAATAAAGCTTTGCAAGAAGGAGAAATAGATTTAAACAGTTTCCAACACAAGGCTTTCCTAAATGCTTGGAATAAAGCAAACAAAGGTACTTTAGTTCCAATTGGAAATACAGTTATTGCACCAATCAGATTATATTCCTACAAATACAAAAATATTAATGAGTTACCAAAGAATGCAACAATTGCTGTTCCTAACGATGCATCAAATGAAAGTAGAGCATTGTACGTATTAAAGAATGCGGGATTAATTAGTTTCAAGAAAGGAACTGGAAAATTAGCAACAATTGCCGATATTGATAAGAATCCAAAAGATTTAAAGATCAAAGAATTGGGAGCTGAACAAACAGCTCGTTCTCTAAATGACGTAGATGCCGCTGTAGTAAATAATACTTACGCTATTCCAGCAAAATTAGGTGATAAACAAACAATTTATACTGAACCATTAAATAAAGATTCAGAACAATGGATTAATGTCATCGTAGCTAATAAGAAAGACAAGGATAACGAAGCATATAAAGCAGTGGTTAAATCTTATCAAACAGATGCTGTAAAGAAATTAATCCACAAAGCTTATGGTAACAGTGAAGTTACAGCTTGGAATTTAAAACTAAAATAGAAGTAAAGGGGACTATGATGTATGGCGGATATTATTACATTAGAAAATATAGATGTCACATTTAAACAAGGAAAGCAAGTCGTTAATGCTGTTAAGAATGTCAATTTAAATGTTGAAAAGGGAGATATTTTTGGAGTAGTAGGCTATTCAGGTGCTGGTAAATCCACATTAGTACGTACAATTAATCTACTTCAAAAGCCAACTTCAGGAACTGTAAAAGTGAATGGAACATTGTTATTTGCGGATAATAAGCAACAAATTAGTAACAAAGAACTTCAAAAGCAAAGACGAAGCATAGGAATGATATTTCAACATTTTAATCTTCTAAATGAAACAACAGTAGTAGATAACGTAGCTTTTGCCTTACGTCATAGTTCTTTATCCGATAAAGAAATTGAAGAAAAAGCTTTAAACTTATTGAAACTAGTGGGATTAGAAGATAAAGCAAAATTTTATCCGATTCAATTATCTGGTGGGGAACAGCAAAGAGTAGCAATTGCAAGAGCTTTGGCAAATGATCCTGAAATATTGATTTCTGATGAATCAACTTCTGCGTTAGATCCACGAACGACAAATCAGATTTTAGATCTTTTAAAAGAACTCAATGCAAAATTAGGCTTGACCATAGTTTTGATTACCCACGAAATGGATGCTGTAAAAAGAATAGCTAATAAAATAGCCATTATGGAACATGGAGTGATAATTGAAAAAGGGAAATTGCGCGATGTATATCTTCGTCCTAAAGAAGAATTGAGTCGACAATTTGTGGGAGGATCACTCGCAGCTATCGAAACCTTGAAAGCATTCAATTTGGGTAACCTATCACCCGATCAAAAATTATTTCAACTTGTCTTTTCTGCAGCAAATGTTACAAAGTCAATAATTCTTGAATTGTATAAAGAGTTAGGATTAGACGTGTCAATGTTGTATGGAAATATTGAAGTTTTAGAGAGTGAACCTGTAGGAACTATGTTTATTTTGGCTAAAGGAGAACCGGATAAACTCGATAAGGTTGCAGATTATTTGAAAAAAGAAAATGTTGAAGTAACAAGAATTGATGAACGGGGGATTTGGAATGACTAGTATTATTGAAAAATATTTACCCAATGTAGCAAACTTGGGCTGGACCGGTGATAGTGGTTGGTGGACTTCAATTATTCAAACACTTTATATGACTTTATGGCCTGCAATTTTTGGTGGAATTTTAGGATTGATTTTTGGAATTATCTTAGTAGTAACTAAGCCCAAAGGAATTTTAGAAAGCAAGCTCTGGTTTAGTATCTGTGATAAATTAGTTTCACTATTTAGAGCTGTTCCATTCATTATTTTACTAGCTGTTATTGCCCCAGTGACTAAACTAATTGTTGGTACACAAATTGGAACAACGGCAGCAATTGTTCCTTTATCACTGGGAGTTTTTCCATTCTATGCTCGACAAGTTCAAGTAGCATTAGAAAGTGTAAATAACGGTAAAGTTGAAGCAGCACAGGCCTTAGGAGCAACTAATACAGACATTATTCTAGATGTATACCTTCGAGAAGCGCGATCAGAACTCGTTAGAATTTCAACAGTAACTCTTATCAGTTTAGTTGGTTTAACAGCGATGGCTGGTGCGATTGGTGCTGGAGGTTTAGGTAATACGGCTATTTCTTATGGATATAATCGTTTCAATAACGACATAACTATTGTAGCGACATTATTAGTTCTATTGATAGTTATAGTAATCCAATTAGTAGGAGATTTTTTGGCAAACATATTAAATCATCAAAAGAGATAGTTTTCAAAATTAGATAAAATCTAAGAATCGAGGCTAAAATTATGGAAGAAAAAGAAAAGATTAAAATTTTGCAGGATTTAATCCAAATTAATTCAGTTAATGGAAATGAATTAGAAGTAGCAGAATATTTACACAAGCTTTTTGCAAAATCAAATTTAGAATCAAAGGTCGATGAATTTGGGGATAGAAGGGCTAACTTAGTACTAGATGTTGGACAAGGCGAAAAAGTACTAGGACTTACAGGACATATGGATACTGTTGCATTAGGAAATGAAGATAAATGGAGCTATCCCCCATTAGAAGCTAAAATTGATGGTGACAGATTATATGGACGTGGAGCAGCTGATATGAAGAGCGGCTTGGCAGCTTTAGCAATCGCCATTATAGAACTATCAAATTCAAGAGAAATACCAGGACATATTAGATTTATTGCAACTGCTGGAGAAGAGTATGGTACACCAGGAGCCAACAGGCTAAGAGATTTAGGAGTAGCTAAAGATTTGGATGCATTAGTTGTAGGTGAAGCAACTAATGGAGATATAATATATGCACACTCTGGAAGTTTTAATTATCGCATCGTAAGTCATGGGAAATCCGTTCATTCATCAACACCAGAATTGGGAAATAATGCATTAGATGCTTTAGTTGATTTTGCTGCTATAGAACGTACACTTTTTGATGATGTTCCTCGCGACCCATATTTAGGTGAACTAAAACATAGTGTAACTATTTTAAATGTGGGTGAACAAGTTAACACAATTCCTGATGAAGGGGAACTTTATGGAAATATTCGTCCAACTAGTGCTTTTAATAATAAACAAATAATTGAACGTTTAAAATCAGCGGTAGATGAAGTGAATAATAAAAATGGAGCTAAACTCACTTTTGAATTAATTCATGACTGGTATCCTGTTGTTTCAAATCCAGAAGATGATTTTGTACAGACAGCATTAGCTGTTAGTCAAGAAGTATTCTCTAATTATGTTGAAGGTAAGCAACCAGAATTGATAACAATGAATGGGGCTACTGATGCATCTGTTTTTGTAAAAGATAACACTAATTTACCTGTTATAATTTTAGGACCTGGTGAAAGTAATGTAAGTCATCAGATCGATGAATATACAACGATTTCTAGTTATTTAGCATTGATAGAAATTTACAAACAAATAATATTGAGATATTTTGAATAAAATAAGGGTTGGAAAAGATAATTGTCGTCTTTTCCAACCCTTAATTATTATTTATTGAAATTCAATAACATCGTCAACACTATAACGAGTAGACTTAATGTCAGTGGACTCACTGTCGGCTTTGCCAATAGCAATTGCCATAACTGGAACATAGCGTTCTGGATCTAGCCCTAAAGCAGTAGCGGCTTTCTTAGCATCGTAGCCAGCAATTGGATTAGTGTCGTAGCCATGAGCACGAGCAGCTAGCATGAATTGCATAGCAGCTAAAGAACTATCAACCATAGCATCAGCAGTTAATAATTGTTTATCGGCATTTTCATACAATGGTAAGAAAGTATTAAGGATACGATCTAATTCTTCCTTACTAATTTGTTTTTGTTCGTAGATGTTTTCCCATAAAGCACGATATTTCTTAAAAGCTAGAGTATCACCGAAAAGCATTACAATAGCAGAAGATGTTTCTAACTGTGGTAAATTGAACTTCATGAAGAATGAACGTAATTTATCTTTTCCTTCTGGAGTATCAACTACGATGAAATGCCATGCTTGTAAGTTACATGCAGAAGGAGCCGTAATAGCATTGGCAACCATTTCTTTCAATTCTTCACGAGGAATTTTTACAGAAGTATCGAATTTACGTACTGAATGACGACCTAACATTACACTTTCGAAATCATTGTTTTTGAAATTAGTCATGATAATTCGCTTCCTTTGGTTCTATAATAGTAATCGTTTTCACATAATATTATATCACTAAAATAGTTATAGAAAAAAATTCAAAATGATAAAACTGTTTCTTTTTATTGTAAAATAAAAGAACTATAATACAAATGAAAACGTTTTAAAAGAATGGAGTGATTTTCATGAGTAGTTTTGTTGCTAATGAGGAAGAGATAAGAAACTTTCTTTGTCGTCCTAACATGAAGAAGCAAGATGGAATAATGTTTGCCTATGTAACTTCAGCTGAGAAGTTAGCTGAGGTGGTGCCTAAACCTTTGAAAGTTGTAGCACCTGTCATCATGGGCTACGTCACCCATATGGGAGATCCAACTTTTGCTGCTCCATATGATGAAGCTGTATTGTATGCGTTTGTTAGTTATCAAGATAAGATAATGGGAGCCTACCCATTTGTCTTATATCTAAGTGGTGAAGGTGCAGAGGAGGCGATGATTGCTGGTCGCGAAGGTGCATGTATGCCTAAGAAATTGGCAGATGATATTAAAATAGAAAAATCAGAAAATAAAGTACAAGTTAAAATAATCAGACATGGTACAGAAATTTTGAACTTAAAGTGGGAAGCTGGAGTGCCTAATGATATTGAAACAGTTAAGAAAATGTTTGGTAGCCAAGTGAAATTAGGTGAACCATCAGAAATGGCAAGTTTCTTCATTAATTACGATATTGAACAACAAGATGATGGATCTAATAAGTTTGTAAATACTGAGTTAATTGCAACTCAAAGTACAGGCTTAACTACTGATATGGAAATTGGAAAAATAGATATGAAACTTACTTCCAGCGAAGATGATCCTTTAGCTGAATTAGAAGTACTTAAGCCAGTTGGTGGCGCACATTACAAGATGGACTATTCCGTTATGCATAAGACTCTAAAGCTAGACTCTCTTAATCCAGAAGAAATTGCTCCATACTTGATTACTGGACACTACGATAGAACTTTCGTAACTAAGCAAGATTAACGAGAAGGTGTAGATTATGAGTTTTAAGAAAATTACAATTGCTGGAGCAGGTACATTAGGTAGTCAAATTGCATTTCAAGCCGCATTCTATGGATTTACGGTATCTATCTGGAATCCGCATCCAGATCGTGCAATTAGAAGATTGAATAAAGTTCAGAAGATGTATAAACAAGAGATGGGGATTACGGATAGTGATGTAAAAAGAGCGATGAAGAATATCGTTGAGATTACTAATGATATGGAAATCGCTACTAAAAATACAGAATATGTGATTGAATCAGTTCCAGAAAATCTAGAAATAAAAGGAATCTTTTACCAAAAGATGTGTCAGGTACTACCAAAAGATGTAATTTTAGCAAGTAATAGTTCAACTTTAGTACCTAGTCAACTAGTGAAATTTGTTGATAGGCCAGAAAAATTTTTGCATATGCATTTTGCAAATCACATTTGGAAATTTAATACTTCTGAAATTGTGGGTAATGAAAAAACGGATAAAGAAGTTATTGATAAAGTGGTGGAATTTGCTAAAGAAATTAACATGCTACCAATTGTTTTGAAGAAAGAACAATCTGGATATATAATGAATTCTCTATCGGTACCGTACCTAAATGCAGCTCTAGGATTGTGGGCTAAAGGGGTTGCAGATCCAATGACGATTGATAAAGATTGGATGAAAGCTACAGGTTCACCGATGGGACCATTCATGTCACTGGATGCAATTGGATTAAGGACAACATATGCAATCTTCAATGCACATGCTGAAGATGCAGCAGCTAAAGCAATTGCTGATAAATTGAAACAAATGATTGATGAAGGTCATTACGGCATTGAAGCTGGCGAAGGATTCTACAAGTATCCACATCCAGCTTATGAATCAGCAGATTTTTTGAAAGTTTAAAAGCATAAAAATAGTATCAGAGAAGGATATATTATCACTTCTACTGATACTATTTTTTTAGTCTTCATCTTCTTGTTTTTCAGCAGCTAAACCAGCTAAGTTCAAAATGTTCCAAGGTTTATCGAAACCAGGTTGGAAGAAGAAATCTTCGTAAGCTAGATCATAAATTGTTTGCTTAGTTTTAATTGCAAGTGAGATAACATTGATATAAGCTGTTAAGTCATGCTTGGAAAGAATTTGACCACCTAAAATAGCTTTTGTATCTGGATCATAAGTCAATTTGAACCAAACATGAGCATTTTCTTCTTTAGGAACAAAGTCCATTCTGAAATCATCTTCGACTACTACTGAACGTACTTGCTTACCTAATTTTTGAGCATTTGTGGCATTCAATCCACTTGAAGCAAATTTATAATCAAATACTGATAATGCAGAAGTTCCTTGTACTCCAGGGAAAGGATGGAGAGGAGCTTCTAAATTCTTAACTGCAAATCTACCTTGCTTACGAGCATTAGTTGCTAAAGCGACATTCAATAAAGTATTTCCTGGATTGTATTTGAGTAAGGTTGCATCGCCAACTACAAATACATCATCCGCACTTGAACGCATAAAGTTATCAGTCTTAACGATTCCATTTGGATACATTGCAAGTTCGCCTTTCAGCCAAGCTGTATTTGGTTTAACACCAGCCGCAACAACTACTAAGTCTGCAGGATATTCACCTTTATCAGTTTTTACACCTGTAACGGTATTTTCGCCTAAATATTCTTGAACGAGTTGATTGCCATGAACGTGTACATTGTTTTGAGTAAGTTCAGGTTCAATTACGTCAGTCAATTCTTTATCAAGATATGTAGCTAATGGTCGTGGTAACATATCTAGGACTTCAACCGATTTACCTGCTTTGGCAAATACTTCGGCAGCTTCGATACCAATATATCCACTTCCGATAACAACAACATTTTTAACATTGTTATCAAGAACTTTTTCTTTAAGTTTAACTGCCCAATCATGTCCACGCATATAGTAGACATTTTCAAGGTTTTTGCCAGGAACGTCTAATTCCATTGGAACGGCACCAGGACTGAGAATTAATTTATCATAATTTTCAGTTCTAACTTCACCTGTTTGTAAATCTTTAACTTCAATTTCGTGATCTGCACTGTGTAAAGCAAATACTTGTGTTTGTTCGAACAAACTTACACCACGTTCTCTGATGGCTTCAGGCGTCATATAACGTACTTTGTCAGCACTATCGACCTTGCCTTCTAAGAACATTTGCATACCACAAGATAGGAATGAAAGGAAGTCGCCTTGTTCATACCATTGGATTTCTGCGTCAGGATAATCTTTTAATAAACCCTCAACCGCTTCGTAACCACCGTGTGATGAACCTACAACAATAACTTTCATGTAATCATCTTCCTTCAAAATATATTTTACACTATTTAATTATAGAACGTTTTCACAATATTTCAAGTTAAATTTTGCACAAACTATTATTTTTTTCGAATCAAATCGATTTGCTACGATTTCGGAATCGAATCACTTTTTTTGACTCGATTTCGGAAATCAAATCATAAAATATGACTCGATTTGATAAATCGTTGCAAATTCTCCATCTAATTCTTTTGGTAATTTCTAAATTTTGGTTTTACAATAAGAGAGTAGAGATAGATCAAAGACAATGAGGTAGAGTAGAGATGGCAAATAAAATACTAAAAATTGGTACTACTTCAACAACTGAAGAATACGTACCATTACCATGGCTTGCTAGCAATGTTTATAGTGGAATTACAGCAGCCGAATTAGCAGCTTTTGTGCTGCCTAAAGCAGATGAAGTTGCTTATCAAAAAGCTCAAGAATTAATGGCAAAAGACGGATTGCAGGTTCCAGTAATTTTAGTGGATGCTGGTGAAAGTTTGTCGAAAGAAGAACTTCAAAATAAGGTAGCACAAGCAGCACAACAATATGAAGCAGAAAATGTACCTGGATTTTTGCGTGATTTAATCAATTTTGCTGATGAAAAACCAGTCAGTTATACAACTCCAGGACATCACAATGGACAATTTTATGAAAAACATCCAGCTGGTGTAGTATTCAAAAAGTTCTTTGGAGATAATATGTTGCGAGCTGATGTGAGTGACACAGTGGCAGAATTAGGTGATACTTTAACTCATGGTGGGACTCCACTTGATTCTGAACAAGAGGCAGCACAAGCATTCAATGCTGATAAAGTTTACTATGTAACAAACGGAACAACCAGTTCAAATACAATTTGCGCAAATGCTGTTTTATCAGAGGGAGACTTGGTCTTATTTGATAGAAATAATCATAAATCTTTATACAATAGTGCACTTATTATGACTGGAGCTAAACCTGTATATCTTCCAACAAGTCGTAATCCTTTGGGACTAATTGGTCCGGTAATTAGCGATGACTTAGATGAAGAAAAAATTAGAGCTGAAATTGCCAAAGTTGATCCAGAAAGAGCTAAAGCTAAAAGACCATTTAGAATGGCAGTTTTACAACTCGAAACATTTGACGGTGTTTTCTATAATGCGAAGTGGCTATTAGATAAGATTGGCAAACTTTGTGACTATGTTCTCTTTGACTGTGCTTGGGGTGGTTACGAACAATTTGTAAATATTATGAAGCAACTATCACCACTACAATATCAATACACAGCTGATGATCCCGGGATTTTAGTTACACAATCTATTCACAAACAACAAGCAGGCTTAGCTCAAACTTCGCAAATTTTGAAGAAAGATGCACATATTAAAGGGCAAAAGCGTTATGTAGACCATAAACATTTCAATAATGCTTATTTAAAATATGTAACAACTTCTTATTCCTATCCAATTTATGCATCATTGACAGTGAATACAGCTTTGGCTAAGGGTGAAGCTCCCAAAAAATGGTGGGAAGAAGCTATGAAGAAGGGAATAAGATTTAGAAAAGCTTTGAATCAAAAATCTAAATTATTCAAGACCTTAAATGCCCAAGAAATAAATGAAAAGTCAGAACAAGAATTAATGGATAACCTATCTTACTGGAAGATGGAAGAAACAGATGATTGGCATGGATTTAAAGGGATAGCTAAAGATGAAGCAATTATCAGTCCATTAAAATTAACTGTGGTTTGTCCAGGAATTAACTTAGCAACTGGTAAATACGAAGAAACAGGGATACCTGGAAAAGTTATTGGAGAGTATTTAACAGAAAAAAGAGTAATTACATGTAAGTCTGATTTGTATTCAACATTATTCTTGTTAACTCCTGGAGAAAGAGATGCTGATTTAGAAGCACTGTTAACTTCATTTTTAGAATTTGAAGAGTATTACTTGCGCGATGCACCATTGGAACAGGTATTACCACGATTGGTTAAACAAAATTCTGAACGTTATCAAGGATATACAATTAGACAACTTTGCCAAGAAATGCATGAATATTATGCTAAAAATGAAATCTACAAACTTCAACAAGATTTGTTCTTAAAGAAGACTTTCCAAGATTATGAAATGACACCAGCTGAAGCAGATAAGTTATTTATGAAGAATGAAGGAGAGTTAGTAGATTTAGATAAAATTGAAGGAAGAGTAGCTCTTGAAGGTGCGCTACCATATCCACCAGGAGTATTTATTGTAGCCCCAGGTGAAAAATGGCAAAAGATTGATGTGGATTACTTTAAGATTCTAATGGGGGCCATTGATAAATTCCCTGGATTTGATCCAGAAATTCAAGGTGTGTACTTGGATAAAGATACTGGGGTAACAAAGGCTCAAGGGTTTGTATTATAATGAATAAAAAGCGACATTTTTGTGTCGCTTTTTATTTTTTATTGTGGTTTTTAAAAAACACGTTTACAAATTGAAAAAGAAGTAGTATTATATACTTGTAAATGATATGGATTGTGTTTTTTGAAAGGCACGGTGATTTTTTATGAAATTAAACGAATTAGTGGAGTTAAATGTTGGCTCACCACAATTTAGAATTAAAAATTCGGTAATAACAACGGATCCTGAGTACAAATTCTATAGCCAAAATGACTTGGAAGAGGATTTGGCAGGGATGAAGTTATTCGATGAACAGCCTAAATTGATTAGAACTTCAGATAACGTTACAACTTTAGCTGAAAAAGATGTAGTTTTTAGTCTGATTTCTGGAAAAGCAGCGATTGTTAGTCCACTTCATAGCGGCTATCTATACACACAGAATTATATCGTAATTAGGACAGGGAAGGAAGTCGACGATAAATTTCTAGTTTATCTTTTAAATGAGGATAAGCAAATTGCTCGGCAATTTTGGTTAAGTTTACAAGGCTCGAGTGTTTTGAAATATACAGTTAAGCAACTTAGAGAATTGAAAATAGCAGAGTTACCACCAATAGATAAACAGAAAATAATAGGCGATGTCTATATGAAACAATGTCATTTACAAGCTCTACAAGAGAGAAAAGCACGTAATGAAACGTTGCTAAGACTAACGCGATTAGGGGAGGCGTACTAAATGAAAGAATTAGAATTCGAAAGTGAATTGATTCAATATATTACACATGGGACAGTCACTCATTCGAGAAATGATGTTAATTCTTGCGAACAACTTGATGATCCTGATGTGTCGAACTACATTACAAAATCAAAATTGTGGAAATACGAGCCATCAATTAGAACAACAGATGCGCTTTGGAATAACTTTAAGGCAATTTTGGAGCAACATAATCAAAGTACGTTGGATCGTCCTTTGTCAGTTGTCGAGTTCAATCAAGTAAAAAAGATTATCTCTGATTTAAAAACACCTTATCAAGCAGGACAATTTCTATATGGTTTAAATGGGGTTTCACAAATTGAAATTGATCTTGACGATGGTCGTCATGTGTTTTTGACAGTATTTGATCAAAAAAAGGTTGGTGCCGGAGATACTGTTTATCAAGTTGTTAATCAAATTAGACGCCCAGCTGTGATTACAGGTCGGCCTGATCGACGTTTTGATACAACTTTACTTATTAATGGGTTACCAATTATTCAAATTGAAGAAAAACGTGATACGCATGATGTGAACGAAGCATTAAATCAAATGCATCAATACATAACAGAAAATCAATATCACGATATTTATTCAACTTTACAGATTTTGGTTGCTATTACACCTAATAACGTTAAGTATATGGCTAATACAACTGCTGATAAGTTTAACAAAGATTTTGCTTTCAATTGGCAACGAAGAGATGATAACAGCATCGTTAGGAATTGGAAAGAATTCGCTGATTCTATGCTTTCAATTCCTATGGCCCATCAAATGGCAACCAACTATATGATTTTGGATGGAACAAAGAATAAGCAAATGCTTAAAGTAATGCGTCCTTATCAAGTATATGCAACGCAGAATGTAATTAATAAGCTCAAAACAATTGACTTTGATTCTGGAAAAAATAAAGTCGGTTATATCTGGCACACAACGGGGTCGGGTAAGACCATTACTAGTTTCAAAACAGCATGGTTAGCTAGTCGAATGCCTAAAATTGATAAAGTAGTTTTCGTGGTTGACCGAATAGCTTTGACAAGGCAAACATTTGAAAACTATAAGGCCTACGATCCTGATGCTAGTGATGAATCACTCGGAAGTGTTCAAGATACGAAGAGAACAACTGAACTTAGTCGTCGTTTACGCAGTAATGATGATGGAATTATTGTAACTTCTGTTCAGAAATTAAACACACTTATTAATAAGAAATCTTTCAAAGATCCTGGTAAAAACATCGTCTTTATTGTCGACGAAGCACATCGTTCAACTGGTGGAGCTTCATTCGCTGATATTCAAAAAGCATTTAAACATGCTGCATGGGTCGGTTACAGTGGAACACCAATGTTTGATGAAACAACATCAGGATTGAGAACAGAAGATATCTTTGGACCTTTACTACATGCTTATACAATCAGAGAAGCAATTGCTGATCATAATGTTTTAGGATTTAAGGTCGATTTTGAAACAACGATTGATGAAGAAAAGATGAAAAAAGATTACTTACCATCTTTCTATCATGAACATTATCCTGAATGGACAGATGAACAGATAGAAGAAAAGATTGCAAATCTTACTCCAGAAGATATGGATGATGCAGTAGAGCCTAGTTTCTATGATGAAAATCCAGAACATATCCGCTTAGTTGTTGAAGATATTTTCAAGAATTGGCGTAATCGTTCCAATGACGGTAAGTATAATGCTTTGTTTACTACTCACGTTGGTGGTGGAAAGGCAAGTACTCCAATGGCAATGATGTACTTTAAAGAATTCCAAAGGGTTAATAAGGAACATGCCAAAACAGGTGATTTAACTTTAAAGGTTGCAGTAACTTTCAGTCAGAGTACTAATAACGGCGATAATATGGTCGCAACTAATAACAACTTAGAATACGCAATGGACGTCTACAATAAAGAATTCGGTACAAACTTCAAGTTAGATACAGTTGCTGAATACACTCAAGATGTAACTAGTCGTCTAAATAAGAGTGCACGTGATAAGAAATTCTTGGACATTGTAATTGTTGTTGATCAACTTCTAACAGGTTTTGACGCTCCTGAAATGAATACTTTATATGTCGACCGTACTTTGAAAGGTGCTGGCTTGATTCAAGCATATTCCAGAACTAATCGAATTGCTGATATTCAAGAAAAACCTTGGGGACGTATTATTAATTATCGTTGGCCTGCTCAAAACGAAAAGTTGATGAACGATGCGTTGGCAATTTATGCAAATAAGGATTCTGCCAGTCTTTCAGAAGAAGAACGTAAGGCTAAGAATAAATCTGATGGTATTACTGCACCTGAATTTAAAGACTTATTCAAAGAAGTTAAAGAAAAAGTTAGCAGATTGTCTAATTTAACTAGCGAATTCAATGAATTACCTAAATCTGAAAGAGCAAAAGATGAAATGTTTGAACTGTTGCGTGAATATAACGCTGGAATAGCTAAATTAAAGCAATATGATCCACAAGAAACAAAGGATGAAGATATTGGATTTGATTATGATAATCCTGACGCTTTGATTAAACAATTAGGTATGACTCCAGATCAGGAAACAATGTTGACGACAGTATTAACTAACGAATTGAAGCAGCATTTCGCTAAGAAGAAAAAGGTACCACTTTATCAAATAGAGTTGAAATTAACTCATATTAAAGACGTTAAGGTGAATTACGATTACTTAACAGAATTAGTAGAACAATTATTGAATCAAGTACATGAAGGTAAGACTGAAGAAGCTAAAGATACACAAAGTAAAATTGAGAAATTTGCTAATGGACTTGATGATGCTAACTACGCCAAGAAGATTAAAGCTGCTGCTTTGGCAATTATTGAAGGTCATTATCCACCAAAAGGATCCAACTTTAAGTATCCAGCAAAACTTGATAGTAGTGACAAAATAATTCAGGGGGCTAATGCAGTTAGTCTAGATAGATTATTCTTGGATTTTCGAAATGATTGGGGAATTACAGATATCTTAACTAATGCACAGTTGAGAGAGATGATTAGTCGCCACCGTTACGCTCAACAAGATCTTGATGATACTGGGCAAATTCGCGACATACTAGCAAAAGCTGCAACTAACTATAAGCAACTAGCCTATAAGGAAGAAATTCAAAAACTATCTAAAATCAAGTATCGCAATGGTTTGCGCGAAGCTATCTACAAGTTAGCAGATAATATGCTTGATAGAATTTAAAACAAAGGAGAACGTTATGAATAATAAGAAAAATGGTATACCTAAGTTAAGATTCCCAGGATTTACTGGAGCTTGGGAACAGCGAAAGTTGGGAGAGATATTTGAAATACAATCTGGCTTTACAG
>ERZ506470.100-NODE-100-length-22674-cov-5.01415_pt1 | contig 22674 bp, 25 predicted proteins | sample MGYA00512387_ERZ506470 | MGnify/ENA metagenome assembly ERZ506470
GGTATGTTTCGGCGTTTTGCCTGCAACAATCATGTATCATATCGGTGGTTTCAGAAATCACGTTACGTTGACGGTTGCAGGCTTTTACGTCTTAGCTGCAATCATCCGCTTGGCATGGTTCAATGTTGACGAGGAAAAACGGCAGGATTCTGCCAGCAAATGTCGCGAATTCTATACAGGCATGCCCGTAACGGTTTCGGCATTTATTTTGCCGATTGTTTTGGCGTTGGCCAACATCAGCGGAAACTCTATGCTGATTCCCGGCACGATTACGTTGTTGGTGCTCGCGTTTGCTTTTATAGCACCAATCAAGGTTCCCAAACTGAATTTTTCAATCGGTCATCAAAAAAATAACGAACAGGAAGATCATAGTGAATAATAATCCCAATAATTCTTTCATCACTTTTTTATATCAGACTGCTGCCGGACGCATGATTCTCAAGGGAATCATGAAGTCCGGCGTTTTGAAGGCAGCTGAAAAATATGCCAAATCAGAATCGTCCAAACCCCTTATTCCCTGGTTTATTTCTGAGAACAAAATCGACATGACCGAGTACGGAAATTATTCATATCATTCATATGCTGAATTTTTCAGCCGTCAAAAACTGAAGAAATACTCTAAAACCGATTTTTCAGACAAGCATCTTATCTCGCCGTGCGATGGTTTTTTATCAGCGTATCGCTTATCTGACGATTCTTCATTTGCAATCAAAGGGTCTCGTTACCGCGTATCTGATCTGTTAAACGATTCCGAACTGGCTAAACGTTTCAAAAACGGAATTTGTCTTGTTTTCAGGCTTGAGGCCCGTGATTATCATCGCTATTGCTATATTGATGATTGCTACCAGCATGACAGCCATTATATTGAAGGAGAACTTCACAGCGTTCAGCCGATTGCCTTGGAAACCTATCCGGTATTTGCCTTGAACAGGCGCCTTTGGAACTTGCTTGAAACAAAGAATTTCGGACCGATCGTCCAAACTGAAATCGGTGCCCTTTTAGTCGGAGGTTTCTCTAACAATCATCCAAACGGCCATTTTATCAAAGGTGAAGAAATGGGACGATTTGAGCTTCATGGATCAACAATCACGCTTTTGATCGAAAAAAACAGAATCGAACTTATCGATAATCTGGAAGCTGCTTTTAAACATGAAATTAAAGTTCGTCAAGGAGAGTGGATCGCTAGTGCAATCAACCAATGAAAAAGAAAAGGCAACCATTTTAGGCATCATTCCTAGATATGCTGCCCTTCCGCTCTTGATTGTCGTTGCATGGAATATGTGTGTTTACTTTGGAAATCGCATCTTTTCATCAAATCTTTATCACTATGATTTTACGACGTCATTAGATGAAAAAATTCCTTTAATTCCATGGACCATCGTGATTTACTTAGGTTGTTACCTTTTTTGGATCATCAACTACATCCTAAGCTGTCGAGACAATAGGGAGAAGGCCCTGCGCTTCACAAGTGCTGATGTAATTGGCAAAACGGTCTGTCTTCTATTTTACGTCTTCTTGCCGACTACGAACGTCAGACCTGAAATTGTCGGTAATGACGTCTTTTCCCAAATGATGAATTGGTTGTACGGGACCGATGCGGCAGACAATTTGTTGCCTTCAATTCACTGTTTCGTCAGTTGGATGTGCTTTATCGGTGTAAGAAATTCGCCAAAAGTCCCTTCTTGGTGGAAAGAAGCGTCATTTGCCATTGCAATTGCCATCTGCGTCTCAACTTTGACAACCAAACAGCATATTCTGATTGACGTCTTTTCGGGTGTCATGCTTGCAGAAATTTGCTATGCATTGGCAGATAAATTTCCTGTCTTGACTAAGCTTCCGTTAATTTGAAAACATACGACAGAGGGTCCGTGCCATGTGGCACGGACCCTTTTTGTACCGTATTCTTACAACTTTGAAACGGCCTCTTTCATTTGCTTAACATATTCTGCAACATACGGAACTGACTCAGCACCATACTTTTCACAAATTTTAACGATTGCCGAGCCAACAATCGTGCCATCGCTTTGCAAAGCCATTTCGTGGGCAGTTTCAGGCATGCTGATTCCAAAACCGATGGCACACGGAATATCATTTGCTTCCTTGACAAGTTTGACCATGCTTGAAACATCAGTTTTGATCTCTTTTCTGGTTCCAGTGACGCCAAGCGATGAAACGCAATAAACAAAACCTTTGGCATCCTTTGCAATCATCTTGATTCGTTCTTTTGAAGTCGGTGCAACCATTGAAATCAAACATAGTCCGTATTCGTCACACACATCGGAAAACTCTTCTTTTTCTTCATAAGGAACGTCTGCCAGGATTAATCCGTCAACTCCGACGCTTGCAGCCTTTTTCAAAAAAAGTTCCGTATCATAGGAATAGACAACATTTGCATAAGTCATCAAAATCAGCGGAATCTGGGTCTTTTGCCGGATTTTTGCAATCATTGAAAAAATCTTGTCCGTTGTCGTACCCGCTGAAAGCGCACGCAAATTTGCTGCCTGAATGACAGGACCTTCAGCCGTTGGATCAGAAAAAGGGACGCCCAGTTCAATAATATCTGCCCCAGCATCATCCATCGCATAAACAAGCTGCTCCGTTGTTTCAAGACTCGGATCACCGCTTGTTATGAAAGGAATGAATGCCTTGCCGTTCTCAAATGCTTCTTTAATTCTGTCAATCATACAAATTTTCCCCCTCGTATCTTGCAATCGCTGCAACATCTTTGTCGCCTCTTCCTGACAATGTGACGATTACGATTTGATCCTTGCGCATTTTCGGAACGATTTTTTTGGCATAAGCGACAGCATGAGCACTTTCGATTGCCGGAATGATTCCTTCGGTTCTTGACAAGTACTCAAATGCGTCTACTGCTTCATCATCCGTGATTGGAACGTATTTTGCGCGCTTTTCATCGTGTAAAAATGCGTGCTCCGGACCAACGCCAGGATAATCCAATCCGGCTGAAATAGAATAGACCGGTGCAATTTGTCCATATTTGTCCTGGCAAAAATAAGACTTCATCCCGTGAAAAATGCCCAAGCGCCCCGTCGCAATCGTTGCTGCAGTTTCAAAAGTATCTGCTCCTTTTCCTGCCGCTTCGCATCCGATCAGTCCAACGTTTTTGTCATTGATAAAGTTATAAAAACTTCCGATTGCATTTGATCCTCCGCCAACGCAGGCAATCACCGCATCCGGCAGACGCCCTTCTTCTGCCAAAATTTGTTCTCTTGCTTCTTTTGAAATGACGGCCTGAAAATCACGCACGATCGTTGGAAAAGGATGCGGCCCCATGGCAGATCCGAGAACGTAATGCGTGTCGTCGATTCTTCTGGTCCATTCGCGCATTGTTTCAGAAACGGCATCTTTCAGTGTTCCGGTTCCCGTTGAAACGGAATGAACTTTTGCTCCCAGAAGCTTCATGCGATAAACGTTTAATGCCTGTCTTTTACAATCGATTTCACCCATGAAAATCTCACATTCCATTCCCATCAGTGCAGCAACCGTTGCTGTGGCAACGCCGTGCTGACCGGCACCGGTTTCGGCAATGACTCGTTTTTTGCCCATCTTTTTCGCCAACAGGCATTGTCCAAGAACATTGTTTATCTTGTGGGCACCAGTATGATTGAGGTCCTCGCGTTTAAGATAGACTTTGGCGCCTCCGAGATCTTTTGTCATATTTTTGGCATAATAAAGCAAAGACGGTCGGCCCGCGTATTTTTTCAGCAAATCATCTAATTCGCGCTTGAATCCTTCATCTTCTTTGTAGTAATTATAAGCCTTCTCAAGTTCATCAACGGCGTTCATAAGCGTTTCTGAAATATACTGGCCGCCGTGTGCTCCAAATCTCCCTTTAGAATCCGTCATCATTGTTCCCTCTTTCTTGATTGTTTTTTAAAAATTCAGTGATCCGTTTGATTTTTGCATAGTCTTTTTTGCCATCGCTTTCAACACCGCTGCTGATATCTATGGCATAAGGATCTAACGCATCAAGCGCAGACCCGATATTTTCTTCGTTGAGTCCTCCGGCCAAAAAATACTTGCGCGATGACCGCACATTTTTCAAAATTTCCCAGTCAAATGCTCTCCCCTCTCCTTTTCCGGCATCAAACAGCAAATAGTCTGCTTTCGTTTTGCAAAAATACTCAACGTCAGTGGCATTTTTCGGAATAACTGCTTTAATGACCGGCTTTGATGTTTTCCTTTTAAGTTCTTCGATATAGCTTTCTGATTCTTTCCCGTGAAGTTGTGCCATATCAAAGTTTGCCATCGTTTTAATGACCTTTTCCATGGGTTCGTCAACAAAAACGGCGACCTTCTTGACGGTTTCCAAAACATTTGCGGCCAATCGACAAGCTTCGTTTGGTTCCAAACTTCGTCTGCTTTTTGGATAATCAACAATAAATCCGCAATAATCGGGCTGCGTTTCATTGATTATTTCAACGTCTGCTTTCGTTTTCAGACCGCAAATTTTCAACTTGCTCATATTTTCGCCTCGAATCCTAATTCTTTCAAAGCGGCTTTTTTATCACGGCTTTTCATCATCGTTTCACCGATAAGTACGGCATCCACGCTATAATCTTTCAATTTCTTGACATCTGCCGGCGTTTTAATTCCGCTTTCTGAAACAAAAATAACCTCTGCAGGTACAAACTTTCTCAATACGGTGCTTTTTGCCTGATCAACGTCAAAATTTTTCAAGTTGCGATTGTTGACCCCAATAATTTTTGCTCCTGATTTTAATGCAACATCGATTTCAGCTTTGGAATGTGCTTCGACCAAAGCATCCATCCCCAAACTTTCAGAAAGTTGACGATAACTTTTCAACTCTTCTTCATCAAGCAGACTGACGATCAAAAGAACTGCTGAAGCCCCCAAAACCTTTGCTTGATAAATCATGTATTCGTCAATCGTGAAATCCTTTCTCAAAACCGGCACCCTGACTTCTTCAGAAATTTCGGCAAGAAATTTATCGTTTCCCAAAAAATATTTTGGCTCAGTCAAAACGGAAATTGCGCTCGCACCTGCTTCTTCATACTCTTTGGCAATTTTCAAATACGGAAAATCCCTTACAATCAATCCTTTTGAAGGAGAAGCTTTTTTGACTTCACAGATGCATGACATTTTCTGTTCATTCAATGTTTTTAAAAATGAACTCCGGCTTTTGGCATGTTGTGCCTTATGTTTCATTTCTTTAAGACTTATTTGCCTTTTTTGAAATTCGATCCGCTCTTTGGTCGAATCAGCCAAGATCTTTAAAATATCTTCTGTCATTCATCATCCTCACTTGTTCGTCTCTTCCACAAATTCTTCCAGTTTGACCTTGGCTGAACCGTCATCAATCAGTCGTTCTGACAATCTGACTCCTTGAATCATATCTTTTGTCAATCCCGCCAAATACAGAACCGCACCGGCATTCAGGCAAACAACCTCACGTTTTGCTCTCCGATCTTCTCCGGTTAAAACTTTCTTTGTGATTTCAGCATTTTCCTTTGGAGTCCCCCCTTTAAGATCCTCCTTTTTGCATCTTGAATAGCCAAAGTCTTCCGGCTTGATTTCATAAGTTTTAAAAACGCCATTATTGATTTCGCAGACTTTCGTTTTTGCGCTCATTGAAATTTCGTCCAGCCCGTCTTCTCCGTACACAACCATCCCTCGCTTTACGCCGAGCCTGTTCAACACGCGTGCCAACGGTTCGACCAAATTTTTTGAATAAACTCCCATTAACTGGATTTTAGCATCTGCCGGACTCGTTAACGGTCCTAACACGTTAAAAAGCGTTCTTATGCCAAGCTCTTTTCTGACGGGTCCTACAAAACGCATTGCCGAATGGTATCGTTTCGCAAACAAAAAGCACATATTGGTTTCGTTTAAAATTTCTTCGTTCCGTTCCGGATCAATATCTATCTTGGCTCCCAATGCTTCCAGACAATCAGCCGCACCTGATTTTGATGACGCAGAACGATTGCCGTGCTTTGCAACAGGAATTCCTGCTGATGCAATAACAAACGAGGCGGTCGTCGAAATATTGAACGAATCAGAACCATCGCCACCTGTTCCGACGATTTCCGCCACTTTACGATTCGTCTGCAATTTTGTTCCTGCAGCACGCATTCCTTCAGCACTGGCTGCAATTTCGTCGATTGTCTCGCCTTTCATCGCCATCGAAACAAGATATGCTGATGCTTGAACGGGGGTTGCCGTTCCGTTCATCAATTCCGTCATTGTCATACGTGCTTCTTCGTAAGTAAGATTTTCTTTTTTCGTTGCCTTTTCGATAACTGATTCAATCATTTTTCATGCCTCCAAAAAATTCTCGATTATTTTTTTCCCGTCTTCCGTCATTATTGATTCAGGGTGAAACTGCACCCCATAAATTGACTTGTCGCTATTCTCCACGGCCATAATTTCTTGATCGTCAACATCCTGTGCAGTTACCTTTAACTCGCTCGGCAAACTGTCGGGATCTGCCGTTAAAGAATGATACCTGGCATCCGTGAATCCGCTTTTAATTCCTTTAAAAAGATTCGACTTTGAAACGATTTTTCCTCCAAATGCTTGACAGATTGCTTGATGTCCTAAGCAGACTCCCAAAATAGGAACGTTTCCTGCAAAACGCCTGATCAAATCAAGGCAAATACCGGCATCATCAGATCGTCCCGGCCCCGGTGAAAGAATGATTGCCTGCGGATTCAATTTTTCAATTTCGCCTAACGTAATCTCGTCATTTCTTGAAGGGAAAATTCCGTTTCAAGACTACTTTTTAGTTCAAGCTTTTCAAATTCGAACCTTTCTTTGCCCGCAAGCACGTTGCGCAGATTTTTTAATTTCTTCTTAGCAACTTCAAGCGATTCATCAAGTTCAGCAGGATTTACGTTTGCTATCAAAACGATTTTTTGCCGGTAATGATCAAAGACAACCGTTTCTTTAAACAACATCGAGTCCAAATCGTTAAAGTCTCCCTTATTTGTCAGTTTTAGTTTTGGTTTGCCGTATTTCAGATAATCATAAGCAAAATACCCGACCAAACCGCCTGTAAACGGTGGCATCTCAGACAATACCGGGCTTTTGTCTGCTTCAACCAGCTTGCGCAAAAAATGCGCGGGTTATCTTCATCCGGTTTTGCTTGACTGGTCTTTTCTCCGTTTTTATAAAATAATTGCTTGATTTTACCGTTGTTGCAAACAATCTCCATTTCAGGATTACAACCAATGAACGAATATCTGCCCCAACGTTCATCTTGACTTGCACTTTCAAACAGATAACATCTTTGACTCACATTTCTCAGTTTTTTCAATGCCTCAACCGGAGTAGTCACGTCAGCATACATCTCAATCGCAACCGGAATTCGATGATACTTCTTCTCAGCTGCCATTTTTCTAACTGCTCATATTTAGGATACGCGCTCTTTCATCCTCCTTATAAAAAAGACCCGCCCCTGCAAGCATGAATAATGCTTGTAAGGACGAGTCAACCCGCGGTGCCACCTTCTTTATGATTGCTAAATCATCTTCTCGAAATCTGTAACGTCGATCACGCGTCATGGAATACTCAAGCCTTGCTCTTTGACCATGCCCTCAACAGTCCATTTGACAGCCGACACGATTCGGATTCCAGCACCCCGAACTCTCTTGACGCACTTTTCTGCCTTTATCTCTGTTTCAAAGGTTTCGATATTTTGAGAAAGCCGTGATGTCGGAAAAAAAACGACCGCATCATCCATGCGGTCGTCAATAAAGATTGTACCAGCATAGGCTTTCCCTTGATTGTTAAACAAACAAAAGCAAACCTACACTGAAATGATGTAAGTTTACTCTAAGCTATGCCAGACTTGCCAAGTTTTAAATAACATCTTCATAGTACAATCTTCCTTTCCGTTAATGTTGATATAATTATATTTTAACTTAAAACTTTTGTCAATCTTTTTTCACTTTTAAATAAAAAAAACGAAAGCACCTTGCGATGCTTTCGTTCCCGTTCCTAAAATATCACTTGGCATATTCAACTGCACGTGTTTCACGAATGACAGTAACTTTGATATGTCCCGGATATTCAAGTTCATCTTCGATTTTATTTTTGATATCGCGTGCAAGAACAACTGCACCGTTATCGTTGACTTCATTTGGCTCAACAATAACGCGGACTTCACGCCCTGCTTGAATGGCATAGCTCTTCTTGACACCATTAAATTCGTTGGAAATATTTTCCAATTTCTCAAGACGGTGGATATAGTTTTCCAAAGACTCGCTGCGAGCGCCTGGACGTGCAGCCGAGATTGCATCTGCTGCAGCGACCAAAACGGCAATGACCGTTTTAGGCTCAACATCACCGTGATGAGACGCAATCGTATTTACGATTGTCTCATTTTCATGATACTTCTTGGCCAATTCGACCCCGATTTCAACGTGAGAACCGTCAACCTCGTGATCAACGGCCTTCCCGATATCGTGTAATAATCCTGCGCGTTTCGCTAATGTAACATCTTCACCTAATTCAGCAGCAAGAACACCCGAAATTTTCGCAACTTCAATCGAGTGTTCCAAAACGTTTTGACCATAGCTCGTTCGATAATTCAAACGGCCGACAGTCTTGATCATATCCGGTTGCATCGAATGAATTCCAAGGTCAAAGATCGTCTCTTCACCTTTTTCTCTGATTCGAACATCCATCTCTTTAGTAGCCTTTTCGACCATTTCTTCAATTCTTGCCGGATGAATTCGTCCGTCTTGAATCAGCTTCTCAAGGGCCATTTTTGCGATTTCTCGACGAACGGGATCAAATCCGCTCAACACTACCGCTTCCGGAGTATCGTCAATAATCAAGTCGATTCCTGTCAGAGTTTCCAATGTCCGAATATTTCGACCTTCTCGACCAATAATTCGACCTTTCATTTCATCATTTGGAAGACTGACAACCGAAACGGTCGTCTCCGAAACCATGTCTGCCGCACTGCGCTGAATTGCTTGAGCAATCAGATCCTTTGCAGTTCGATCTGCCTGTGCTTTAGCTTCATTTTCGCTGTCTTTGATCATTACGGCTAACTCATGAGCAAGACTTGATTTTGTTTCCTTTAAAATCAAATCCTTTGCCTGTTCCTTGGTCAAAGCAGCGATTTCCTCAAGCTTAGTCTCTTGCTGTTTTTCAAGCGAAGCAATTTTTTGACGTTTGGCCTCTAGTCGTTGCTGTTCAGAATTCAACTGGCCTTCTTTCTTTTCAATCGCATGCTCGCGCTTTTCTAAAGTATTGTCTTTGCGATCAATATTTTCTTCACGAGCAAGCAACCTGTTTTCTTGCTTTTGAACTTCCGAACGGCGAACCTTCAATTCGTCTTCGACTTCGCTACGATAGCGTTGACTCTCATCTTTAGCCTCTAACAAGGCTTCCTTTTTTTGAGCCGCTGCTTCTTTTCTAGCATTGTCCAAAATCCCGTTGGCCGTTTTAGTGGCGGCATCAAGAGACTTTTCATAGCTTTTTTTCCGATAAGCAAAGCCAAACACGAACCCAAGCATCAATGTTACAATCGCGATTACGAGGATGACAAGCATATTTTCCAAATTTTGCCCCTCCGTCATCGTTTCAAGAATTGATTATTATCTTGTTGTGTTTTTATTAAGATGTTAAAAATATTTTTACGCACAATAATATTTTAATGTTTTTCAGTGGTGTATGTCAATGCTTATTAGAAAAACAGATTGCGCGAATGCAAGGAAAAAGCAATCTCAAATAGCTAAATGTCACTTTCTTTCTATTACCGAATTTATTGATTAACAAATTCAAGCTACGTCCAAACACAAAAAATGTTAAACTGATGAAAAAAGCTTTTACCGATTCTAAAATCAGTAAAAGCAAATAAGTTTTTCCGAACGAATGTCAGAAACTATTTTGTACTGTCTTCAACTTTTTTTGATGATTTAGCGGCCGACTTTGTACCTTTTTCATCATCAATTTTCAATTCAAGCTGCTCATCATCCTGCTTATCATCAATTCCGTACGCTGCTCTGACTTTCTTCGTAACTTCTTCCATGATATCCGGATGTTCCTTCATGTATTTCTTTGCGTTTTCACGCCCTTGACCAATACGTTCTTCACCATATGAGAACCACGAACCGCTCTTCTTGACGATTTCCTTTTCAACTGCCATATCAATCAATTCACCGGTCTTGGAAATCCCTTCACCATACATGATGTCAACTTCAGCCGTCTTGAACGGAGGCGCAACCTTATTTTTGACAACCTTGATACGAACACGATTCCCAATAATATCTGATCCGTCTTTGATCTGTTCAGCACGGCGCACTTCTAAACGTACCGTCGAATAAAACTTCAATGCACGACCGCCAGGAGTTGTCTCAGGATTGCCGAACATGACGCCGACCTTTTCACGAATCTGATTTATGAACAAAGCAATCGTCTTGGTTTTATTGATTGTGCCGGAAAGTTTTCGTAAAGCTTGCGACATCAAACGTGCCTGCAATCCCACGTGCGTATCGCCCATTTCGCCTTCAATTTCTGCTCGTGGAACCAAAGCAGCGACCGAATCGACAACAACTATGTCAATCGCACCGGATGAAACCAATGCGTCACAAATCTCAAGTCCCTGTTCTCCCGTGTCAGGCTGCGACAGCAATAATTCGTCGATATTAACACCCAATGCCTGTGCATAAGCAGGATCAAGAGCATTTTCAGCATCAATGTAAGCTGCAGTTCCGCCTCGTTTTTGAACTTCAGCAACTGCATGCAATGCAACAGTTGTCTTACCAGAACTTTCAGGACCGTAGATTTCAACAATCCTCCCACGTGGGAAACCACCGACTCCCAACGCTTCATCCAATGAAAGCGAGCCAGTTGGCACGGTCGAAATCCTGGTATCAGCTTTATCGCCCATCCTCATAATGGAGCCTTTACCAAAATTTTTTTCAATTTTCTTAAGAGCATTATCTAATGCCGCTTTTCTATCGTCGCTCACCGAAACCCCTCATCTCTCTTATAAATTGAACATTTGTTTTGTTTACATACCTTATGATACTTGTTTCTTTAAAAAAAAGCAAGCATATTGCGAACTAAAGTTTGATTAGCTGTTTTTTTATTATAGTTCATTGTTAATCAGGTCGAATCCGGCTAAAACGCTGCGAATGCGAACCGCATCTCGATCCCCATAAAAATGATATTCAAAAGCAGCAGTCTGCCTGTCTCGCTGCGATATCCCGATCCAAACAGTTCCTGCGGGATTTCCCTCCAACGTATCAGGCCCGGCAACGCCCGTAAATGAAACGCCAAAATCCGTATCCATTTTGATTCTTGTTCGTTCAGCCATCCACTTTGCGGTTGCTTCGCTGACGACACCGTTTTCAATGATTATTTCCTTCGGGATGTCCAACAGGTTTTCCTTGGCGGAAGCAGAATAGGTCACGAATCCTCCGGGAAAAATCTGTGAAGAACCGGCAATGTCAGTAACTGCTTTCTGGAATGAACCGCCAGTTAAACTTTCAGAAGCGGAAACCGTCAATCCTCTTTGTTTTAGTTTTTCAACGACAACCTTCGGAAGACTGTTGTCATCGCCATACCCATAAAGATATTGACCCACGCGTTTCGAAATAACCTGCTCCGTTTCATCAAGAATTTCTTTTGCGCTTTCTTTTGAATCTGCCTGAGCAGTCAAACGAAGCGTGACCTCGCCCACTTTAGCGTAAGGCGCAATCGTCGGATTCGTTTGTCCGTTGATCAAATCATCCAATTCAGTCACCAATTGTGATTCGCCAATACCGTAAAATCTCAAAACTCGTGAAAAAAGCAGATGTTCTCTTGCATAGTTTTCTTTCAATCTGTGCATTACTTGCTTGTCAAACATGGGGCGCATTTCGCTTGGAGGTCCGGGGAGCAAAATAAAGTCAGGCCCGTTTTGATTTTGATAATAGCTGCCTACCGCCATGCCGCTTTCATTCGGAAGCGAAATCGAACCCTCGAGATATTTTGCCTGCAACAGATTGTTATCGGTCATTTTCCGATTATTTTGACGATAATACTCCTCAATGTACTCTAAAGCATCCTTATCCGTCAAAAGTCCGCAATTTAAAAACTTGGCTACGGTTTGCTTCGTAAGGTCATCTTTTGTCGGCCCGAGTCCACCGGATAAAATGACCATGTCAGACCTGCCCGAAGCAATCTCCAAAGCTTGAAGCAATCTTTTTTCATTGTCCCCGACAACCGTTTTAAAATAAACGTCAATCCCCAGTTCGGCCAAACGTTGGCTGATAAACGTCGAGTTTGTATCCGTAATCTGGCCTAACAAAATTTCCGTTCCGACCGAAATAACTTCTGCATGCATTAAAATCCCACCTATCCTTAAATACGCGAAAAAACGTTATTTCATTTTATTTTCCTGTTAATTATTTCACGGCACCGGAACTTTTTCAAGTCTGTCGCTAAAAATACAAACAGGGTCAAGAAAATTTTCTCGACCCTGCAAAATTATTTACTGAACGAATCTTCAAAAACCGCCCGGCTGTTCCAAAAATAGTCAATCCCTGAGTAAACTGTAAAGAATAAGCAAATATAAAGCAAAACCTCACCAATCGGGAAATGAATATTTGCAAAAAAAACATCGTTTAAATACAGAAATATGATTGAAAACATCTGCGTAAACGTCTTGATTTTACCAGGCATTTTTGCTGCAATAACCTCACCGTCGTTTTCAACCACGATCAATCTGAGACCGGTAACCGCCAACTCGCGACAAACAATGATTGCTGCAACCCATGCCGGAACCTTGCCCATTTGAACCAAAATAACAAAAGCGGTCATAACGATCATTTTATCCGCCAACGGATCGGCAAACTTGCCAAAATTAGTCACCAGCTTATTGCGTCGCGCAATTTGACCATCAGCAAAATCCGTGATTGAAGCACATGCAAAAATAACGGCGCCAATAAACTGCGTTACCGGAATAGAAGTTCCCGCAACCATAATGCTTCCCCAATCAAGCGGAAGCAATAATACCAACATAAACAACGGTATCAATAAAATTCGAATAACCGTCAACTTATTAGGCAAATTCATAATAATCCTCCCAAATCAAAAGGTGTTTGCATCTGTAAAAGGCTTTCAGCCTTGCCATTCAACGTTACCTACTTAAGATTAAGCGTAATCGTTCTGACTGTCAACGTGTCATTTTCCTTCTTATAATCAAACTTCTTGCCATTTAATTTAAGCGAAGTTGAATTTGAATTGCCTAAACTGATCGTAATCGTCGTCGTACTTTCCGGAAGTTCGACAGTATGACTGCCACCGTCATTCAACGTCCCTTGCCATACTTGAGAACCGTTTGACGAAACGGCGCTCCAAGCAGCACTGCCGCTGACGGAAAGCTCCAATTTGTTCTTATCCGCTGCATTTTTAACGTCATAGACGAATTTTGAACCTTCTGAAGAAACGTTCTCAATCGTTTGCTTAGTTGAAGCTGCTGACTTCTTTTTAGCAGACGGCGTTTTTGAACTTGTGGTTTTTTTAGCAGAAGACGTGCTTGCAGACGATTTCTTTTTCTTGACATCAGATGAAACCGAAACCGTCTGACTTGAAGAACTTTGAGACTCGGTATTTTTGCTGTGATTGCCCCAAGCAACGACATAAATCGTTCCAAGAATCGCAACGACGACGATCACGATAATGATCGTTGGCAAATAGTTCATCAATTTGCCCAAAAAGTCATTCTTTTCCTCCTGTTCGATTCTGACCGCCTCTGTCCTCGTCGTCGTTTCATGAGCAACCGGAGTTTCAGTTTTGATCCCTGTTTTTTCTTCGAGCTGTGCAAGCAACTCATCGCCATCCAAGTCAACGACCTTGGCATACTGCTGAATAAAAGCTCGCACGTAAAAGTCACCTGGCAGCGCATCAAAGTTTTCAGCTTCAATTGCAATCAAGTACCGCTTTTGAATCTTTGTTGTCTGTTGCAGATCGTCAAGCGTTAAGCCTTTCTTTTCTCTAGCTTCTTTTAAAGTTTGTCCAATCCCATTCATTGAAATCTCTCCAGTATTTTTCGTAATGATTGTGAAAATATTTGAAAACTCAATCCACTAATAATTATAACATATTTTATCAACTAAAATGATAAGAAAACCTTTATTTTAGCCATCCTCCGGTCGCATACAGCGTCTGACCCGTCAGATACCCTGCTTTTTCGCTTAAAAGTACCAAAACCCAGTAGCTGATTTCGTCAGGAGATGCAAACCGTCCGATCGGAATTTCAGCATCGATATCTGCTTTTTCGCTTTCAGAAAAAATCTTGTTCATCTGGGTGTCAACAGCACCGGGCGCAATAACGTTAACCGTTATCCCCAACGATGCGACTTCTTTCGCATATGCCCTTGAAAATGCACTCAAGGCACCTTTAACCGTGCTGTAACCGACTTCCATCGCACTGCCCGCACCGCCATAAACGGAACCGACAAAAACAATGCGACCGAATTCAGACTCAGCAAGCTTATCCTGGAGCGACTGAACGATTCTAAGCGGGGTTCTGAGCTGCATCGTAATCATCATATCCAAATTGTCTGGCGATAACTCTGAAAAAAGGCCATAGTAAGTCGTCCCTTCCGAAAAAACAACCGCATTCAGCTTTCCGAAAATTGAATCGCAGATTTTGGAAATATTGTCCGCATCCGTCATATCGTATTGCAAAGTGATGAAATCCTGTTTTGGATGCTTTTTGAAAAGTTTTTGGGAAATTTCATCTATCTTTTCGCGATTTTGATAATAATGAAGATAAAGCGACCAGCCTGCATCGGCCAGATCTTCCGCAACTTTTGAGCCAATATCTCCCGATGCTCCAAAAATCAATGCCCACTTCACGCTTCTTCCCCCTTTGGAAGAATTTGATAAACGCTGACAGCTTCGGATCTGATGAATGATTCGGCCGTTTTCTCGACGTCTTTCAAAGTCATCTTTTCAAGCAGCGGAACGATATCAAAAATCGTTGCATAGTCAAACAGGCTTCCTTCGTAGCGATTGGCGATATTTTCAAGCGAATTCATTGCCGAAATGCTGCGCCCGATCAGCTCACGTTTGGCAAGCTCGAATCTTTCCTCTGCATTTTCCAAAATTTTCTGAGCATTTTCAGCAATCCCGATGATCGAATTTGAAAAGTCTTGCGGAAATTCCGTATCGCCTGACATCGTCACAAAATGAAATCCTCGCTCAACCGTAACGTCATAACTGAAACTATCATCCAAAATGCCCTTGTTGTATAATTCAAGGTACTGTTCAGACGTTTCGTCATACAGCAAATACATCAGCATTTCCAAGGAAAGCTTATAAAAAAGTCCGTCTCTTCCTCCTGGAACGACATCCAAACCTTTGATTCCGACGATGGCTGCAGGTCTTTGAACGTTTAGCTCATTCATCCGATACGGGATGACGTCTTTTCCTTCTTTATCGGTTGAAAAAGCTGCTCTCGTAATTTCAAACGGCGCATCAAACGTTTTGTTTGCCTGATTTTTTTGAATAAGATCCAATACCTTGTCCTGATTGAATCCTCCGACCAAAAAAAGATTCATGTTGCCTGGTTGATAAAAAGTCCTGTAACAAGCGTATAGATCATCAGGGGTAATCTGCGCAATCGAATCAACCGTCCCCGCAATATCGCTTGCTAACGGATCTTCAGGATACAAATTCCCGATTATGCCGAAATAAAGCTGCCAACTCGGGTCATCGTCATACATTTTAATTTCTTGACCAATGATTCCGCGCTCTTTTTCAATCGTTTTTTCAGAAAAATAAGGTTCTTGAACGAAATCCAATAAAATCTCGATGCACTTGTCAACGTTTCGAGTTGCAGAAAACAAATAGCTCGTTCTCGTAAAACTTGTAAAAGCATTGGCGGATGCGCCATACTGTCCAAAAAGATCAAAAGCATCATGATCTTGTTTTTCAAACATCTTATGCTCCAAAAAATGCGCAATCCCGTCCGGAACCTTGATCAATTCTTCTTTGCCATACGGAATGAACGTATTGTCGATTGATCCGTAATCCGTTGTCAAAACACCATATGTTTTATGAAAATTCTTTCGAGGCAACAAATTAACGCGCAATCCGTTGGCAAGAACAGTCGTATAAAGAACCTCATTGTACCGCGGATAATTTATCTCTTCCACGCTTAATTACCTCCATCAAGAAAATAGATATTTTGCAGTTTGACCTTGCTTGCCACTTCCATAATTTCTGCTTTTGAAACGCTCAAAACATTCCGAATCCAATCCTCATTTGAAACATACGTTCCGGTCAAAATATCATTTTGAGCACGATTAACCGCCGTCATTTGATTGTCCAACCGACTCTCAAAATTATTTATCAAAGATGACTTGACGTTTTCTACCAGAACATCTTCAAAATCCCCGATGGCCAAAGCTTTCAACTGGTCTGCAATCAACTGAATGACGTGTTCCTTGTTTGCTGATTGAATTCCAGTCTGAACCATCAAAAATTGTCTATAAGGATCAAATGAAGAACTCGCATAATATGCCAGGCTTTCTTTTTCGCGAACGTTGACGAAAAGCTTTGAAAGCGGAGAACCACCAAACAGTCCGTTAAAAATCAACGCTGCGTAATGCAGTTTCGAACGATACGGAACGTCCAAACGATAGCCCAGGTCAAGCTTGCTTTGATTAAGCTTTTGTTTTTCAACGTTTTCACTGACCGTTTTCTTTAAAGGCTGCGCGTAATTCAAGTCAAAATATTCAGGCTTTCTTTCAGCAAAATTGAAATCTTTTGAACGCTCAGCAGCCAGGTTTTCATCAATGTCTCCGGAAACAAGAATCTGGATCCGATCGTTTTTGATCATCTCAAGATAGGCGTCATAGACATCCTTTGAAGTAAGTTTCTCGAGTTCTTCTGCAGATCCGAAAACAGGTGATTTTTGTGCTGCTTCATCAAAATAACCCTCTTGGAGTTTTAAAGAAGCATAACTTTGCTTGTTATCTCTAATGGAATTAACATATGCAATCAAATTTTGCTTTTGACGCAAAAACGTTTCTTGGTCGAACTCGCCATCTTCTGCGAGCGGATTCAAAATCATCTTTTTCAAAAATGTAAATCCGGCATCGACCAATTCGACCGGATTTTCCAAAAATTTATCATCAATGCAATTAAAAACAAAATTAATCATATGGATATTTCCGTGACGATTGACAGTCGTGCCAAACCCGGCCCCATACATCTTTGACAGTTCCAGCGCTGTCTTGCTTTGAGTCGGAAAATCGCTTGAACTTGTCTCAAGCAAGTTCGACAGCAGCGTTCTGATGCTCAAGCTTCTCACGTCTGCCAATTCGGTCATAAAAGAAACGACAATCCGATTTGTTTTGAACTGTTGTGTAGGGATCAAAATCAAGTCGACCCCGTCCGTTATGCTTATTTGCACACACAGTTCCCCCTTCTAATATTTAGCATTACTTTTCATTTTATAGTAAAATGCACGGAAATACAAGGCTTCCCCCTCTTTAGAAAGCAAACAAAAAAATTCTCTTTCAGAACCAGAAAGAGAATTTTTTGACGCTTATTCTTCAGGCTTGACGTAAACCTCTCGCGGTTTGGCACCTTCTTGTTTTCCGACCATCCCCCGCGCCTCGAGTTCATCGACGATTCGTGCCGAACGGTTGTATCCAATGCTGAAATGACGCTGAAGCAATGAGATGCTGCATTTGCCTTCAAGCGCAATGAACTTAACGACGTCATCAAACAATTCGTCAACGTCATTTTCCCGTTTCTCCTGCTCGATTTCTTCGTCCGAAACTTCCATCGTTTTGTCAAATGCAGTGCTGCGCTGATTAGAAACAAATTCAACGACATTCGCCACGTCTTCATCAGAAATAAATGCTCCCTGAATTCTCGTCGGTTTATTTTGACCGACGGGCATGAACAGCATATCACCGCGACCAAGCAGTTTTTCCGCCCCGTTACCGTCAAGGATCGTTCTCGAATCAGTTCCGCTTGAGACCGCAAATGCCATTCGTGACGGAACGTTTGCTTTGATCAACCCCGTGATAACGTCAACTGACGGGCGCTGCGTCGCCAAAATCATATGAATTCCGGCAGCGCGTCCCATTTGAGCGATTCTGACGATCTGATCCTGAACGGAGCCACCGGTCGTCATCATCAAATCAGCAAGCTCATCAACCACAACGACAATATAAGACATGAGCGGGCGTTTGCCGCCGTCTTTTGCATTTTCCTGTTCAATCATTTGATTGTATCCTGAAATGTTTCGAACGTCCTTTTCTGCAAAACGTTCATATCGTTCCTCCATTCGAGCGACGACCTTTTCAAGCGAACGTGCGGCCTTGCGGGGCTCGGTAATCACGGGAACGAGCAAATGAGGAATGTCTTTATAGATTCCAAGTTCGACTTTTTTGGGATCAACCATCATCAGCTTGACCGTTTCCGGGCGACAATTCATTAAAAGACTCGTAATAATTACGTTGATTGCAACCGATTTGCCGCTGCCGGTTGAGCCGGCAATCAGCAAATGAGGCATTTTGGCCAAATCAGCCGTTTCTAAATTGCCCGAAACATTGTGCCCAAGCGGAACTTCAAGCGGTTTTCGCTTACCCTTGCGCCGCTTGAATTCGGTGATGATCGTTTTATATGCAACCGTCGCAACGTTTTGGTTGGGAACTTCGATTCCAATCAGCGGCTTTCCCGGTATCGGGGCTTCGATTCGAATATCCTTGGCTGCCAAGGCAAGCGCCAGGTCATCGGCCAAATTGACGATCTTTGAAACCTTGACCCCGATTGCCGGATGAAGCTCATATCTTGTAACGGCAGGACCGAGCATGACGTTTTTAAGTTCAGCCTTGACACCAAAGCTTTCAAGCGTCTGAATCAAAACATCCTTGTTTTTTCTGATTATGCATTGTTCAGAACTTTGATCTGTATCCTTTCCGTCAGTCAATAAATCGAGCGAAGGAAATTTATAATCGGAATCGTCAAAAGTTTCTTCAGAAAATTCAAGGTCTTCTTCATTTTTCGAATCACTCAAGGATTCATCCTTTTCTTTTTCGATGATTTCAGTCACATCGTCTGATTTATCCTGATCGAAAATTTCTTCCGATCGGCTTTCTTCGGTTTGAACGTACTTTTTCAAAACGTCTGAAGATTTTTTATGAAGCCTGCCCTTTTCTGCAAAAATCTGCGAAAGAATCTCTTTGATTTTTCTAAAAAGCCAAGCTGCTGCATTTTTCAGCCAACAAACGACAACATAGCACATTTGACCGAAAGCATCGATCAAATCCTGTGCTGATAAATTCAGCATCATGCACAAACCAAAAAAACACAGAACATCTGCCGCAAGATATGAACCTAACTGTGCCGTCAAAAAATACGTCAGCGTATAAAGAAAGGAACCTACAAGCCCCCCGCCGACCGTCGTCCCAAGCGTTGAAGACATCAGATCAGCTGATAAATATTGCCATGTGATTGAAACGAAACGCGCATGAAGGTCAAGTCTCGCAAACATCAGCGCTGAAAACATGACTAAGACGCCTGACCAGCAAATGAACAGCCCGCAAATTCGTTTTTTGTTCAGTTTCGGAGTTTTTCCGGTTAAAAGCAAACAACAGCCAAAAATAATCATCAAGACAAAAGCGACTTTATAGGTATCGCCTACGAACAAACGCAAAACATTTGACAACAAAACCCCGAGATACCCCATGCCTAAAAAACCCAAAACCGCAAACAGGATATAAATTGCCCCAATAACATGCTCAGATAAAACGATCCCGTTATTTTTTCTGCGCGTTTTTTTTCTTTTCTGAGCCATTAAAAAATCCTCCCTGATAGTCCTGGTTCCAATTATAGCATATCCTTGCCAAAATAAACAAATGTTCGCAACAAAAAACCGCCGTTTCTGGCGGTTTTAACAACTATTTCAATTTATCGTTTTCATAACGGTGAACGCGCTCCAAATCCGGAAAAGATTGTTGTCTGAGCGCTTCGTAAATCACGATCGCAGCCGTATTTGACAAATTCAGAGCACGAATATTCCGGTCGTTTTGAGGAATTCTGATGCACTTCTTTTCATACTTGCGCATAAAAATTTCCGGAAGTCCCGTCGTCTCCTTGCCAAACAAAAAATAATGGTTTTTGGATTCGTCGGTATAATCGACATCAGCATAGGTTCTCTCTGCAAATTTCGACACGACGTACAGTTCGTCGTTTTCACCCATCGATTCCAAGAATTCAGGCAGATTCTCATGATAGGTAATCTTTACTTTATCCCAATAATCAAGTCCCGCTCTTTTCATATATTTATCATCGGTCGAAAAGCCAAGGGGCTTGATCAGATGAAGTTCAGTATTCGTTCCGGCACACGTTCTGGCGATATTTCCCGTGTTTGCCGGCATCAAAGGTTCAAACAATACAATGTGATTCGTCATTTAAGGATTCCTCTCTTTTTGACATAAAAAAAGCGTAACCGTTCGGTGTGGGCACGGCGAACAGTTACGTTAATGAAGTACAATCATATAGCAACTAACGACAGTTCCGTCAATTGCCAACAACCGATCTCTTGTCATTATACTAACACTGTATATTTTAATTTTCAATAGGTTTTCGATAACTTTTTTAAAAAATCTTAATTTTTCAAAGTTGGTTCCGTTCCTGACGGCAATGCCTTGAAACGGGACTTTCATTGTTAAAAAAGTCCTTCATTCAGGCCTTTCTCAAAGTTTTTAGTTAAGCAAAAACTTATAATCGGAAACAGGCTGAAAAAACATGACATATAAGCCGGAAAATTAAGTTTAGCTTTGATTTCATTAATTTTCACTGACTTTAATATATTTTCCAGAAACAAGACTTACCAGATCATCCCTTTTCAATCTGACGGAACGTCCGACTTTTCCGGCAGAAACGGAAATATCATCAAAATTCTTGATGCGTTCGTCAAAATAAACGGGGAATCCTTTTCTGATATTGATGCCGATTGGAGTATTTGACCCATGAACATATCCGGTAATATTGATTAAATTTTTGTTATCTGCAAGATGAACCTGCTTTTTGCCAAGTTCATGCGCAACAAGCTTCAAATCGATTTCATGAATAAGCGACAAGCATACCACGACGTAATCTTTTGCATCATTATTTGCCTGCATCACGATCGTTTTCAAGATGCTTTCTGCCGGAACTCCCTGTTCCTTTGCTTCGGCTAAGGCATCGGCACCGTTATTGATCCAATCAAAAGAAACTTCTTCATACTCAATGTGGTGCTGATCCAAGATTCGTTCATCGTTTGTCTTCTTTTCTTTAGTGCTCTTTTTTTTAGCCATCTTTTTTCAGCTTCCTTCCATTCAATTATGTTACCAATCTTAACATCTTGCATCAGATAAGTCCAAATTATCAATACTGATTTCAGGAAACGCCTGAACAAAACATGATCCTCATCCTCAATAATAAAATAGTATTTTAATTTTTTGTGAATTTTCTCAAAGCGACTTTATTTGCGTTGACTTTTGGTCTCATTTAAAGTATATTATTTGTGTTTGCGGACTCATCCGCTTTGTCGAAAGTCCGCAACATATTTTAGAATTGCGAGGTATATCATGCCAGTTTTTGATTATGAAGATATTCAGCTTGTTCCTAACAAGTGTATTGTGAAGAGTCGTTCCGAAATTGATACGCGCATCAAATTCGGCCCAATGACATTCAACATTCCGGTTGTTCCTGCAAACATGCAAACAGTCATTGATGAAAAGCTTGCCGTTTGGCTGGCACAAAACGGCTACTTCTACATCATGCACCGTTTCGATGAAGATGAACGCTTGCCATTCGTTAAAAGAATGCATGATCAAGGATTATTCGCATCAATTTCCGTTGGCGTCAAGCCAAAGGAGCATGAGCTGATTGATGAATTGGCCGCTCAAAATCTTGTCCCGGAATATATCACGATCGATATTGCTCACGGACATTCAGACACGGTCATCGAAATGATCAAACATATCAAGCAGGCAATGCCGGGAGTCTTTGTCATCGCCGGAAACGTCGGTACTCCGGAAGGCGTTCGCGAACTTGAAAATGCAGGGGCTGATGCGACAAAGGTCGGAATCGGACCGGGAAAAGCGTGCATCACTAAGCTTAAAACAGGTTTTGGAACAGGCGGTTGGCAATTAGCAGCAGTCAGATTATGCGCAAAGGCTGCCAGCAAGCCCATCATCGCGGACGGAGGAATTCGCAATAACGGGGATATTGCCAAATCAGTCAGATTCGGCGCCTCAATGGTCATGATCGGTTCAATGTTTGCCGGACATGAGGAAACGCCCGGTGAAGTCGTTGAACAAGACGGGCAAAAATACAAAGTCTACTACGGATCTGCTTCCCAATATCAAAAAGGACAATATAAAAACGTCGAAGGCAAAAAATTGCTCGTACCTTACCGCGGACATATTTCCGATACCTTGCGCGAAATGCAGGAAGACCTTCAATCCTCCATCTCATATGCAGGCGGAAAAGAACTGATGGCACTTCGCAAAGTTGATTATGTAATCGTTAAGAACTCCATCTTCAACGGAGATACCTTTTAATTATGCCTGGCCGGAAATCCCGGGACTTTAGCCATGGGATGGATAGGCTCACTATGATACAATACTTGTAGATAGTAATTGACTTAGTAACTGCATCACTAAGAACCAAAGTGAG
>ERZ506470.193-NODE-193-length-12068-cov-6.12578_pt1 | contig 12068 bp, 13 predicted proteins | sample MGYA00512387_ERZ506470 | MGnify/ENA metagenome assembly ERZ506470
AAACTCCACTCCATTTCTGAAGTGAAGTTTTCGAGGTCATCAACACCATTTGACAAAGACCCAAAAAATATTCCTCAAATTAAAAACCGAATGACGGAAATCCTTCCATGCAACAAAACGTGTCCGTGATTTTGACGTGCTGATTTATCAGGAACTGCATTTGGCAAAAGCTCTGCGCTTACGGACACATCGCTGAAAATGAGTCTTCTGTCCGTAAATGGCCTGCTCCAAAAATGGAGATTACGGACAAAATGGTCAAAAATGGCCGTTTGTCCGTAAAAATTCAGGCGTTTCGAACCCGGTTTTACGGACAAATGCTCCAAAAAGCCGGCTTTGTCCGTAAATCCCCATCATAATTGCCAAAAATTTACGGACAAATCATTGGAAAATGCCGGTTTGTCCGTAAAATGCGTTTTGCTTACGGACAAATCATCTAAAATGAAGCTTTTGTCCGTAAATTCGAGTGAGATTTTGGCTTGATTACGGACAAACAGCTCCAAAACAGCACTTTGTCCGTAATAACTTCTCGACGTGCTGATTGAGCGTGTGCTGCATTTGTCAAAATGACTGCCTGCCAAAAGATCCGCTGTCAAAGCACTGCATTTTATAATAATTTCTTCTTCCTCGTCGTCCGCAGGCGATATCATAATTTTCATTCGTTCAAATGCTTCCTCCGCGAAATTGCAAAAACGGCTGCCAACGCTGCAACGAGCCACAATGTCATGATTCCGACCTGTGCAGCCGTGCTCAAAACGTGTCCGCCGGCTTTGACGGTAATGCCGACATATTCCTGATAATTTGTCGCAATTTCTGACGGACAACCGTCAAACGTCTTATCCAACGCGGCTTGAACGCAGCTTTTGCGCAAAATCGATGCGCCGTGCAAAAAAGGCAAAAACTTCAAAACACTCGCAACGCCTTTTGGAAGAAAGCCCATCGGCAAATAGACTCCTCCCAAAAATCCGACCAGCGTTCCGGAAATGCTTGCAAACGTCGACCAGCCCTTTGAACTTTTGAGCCCAAGCGAAATCCCGTACGCAACGATCGAAAACAAAACGACGTTGAGCGCAATTCCCACGATGACCTTCAACAGACTCGTCAGCGAAAGCATCTCTCCGCCGTCTAAAACGATAAATGCCAAAAAAACGCCGAGCGTTGCCAAACACATCATCATCGAAACCATCATTGACGCTGCGATGTATGACAACGAGACAATGCTGCGCTTGACCGGCGCCGAATAAAAGCAATCAATCGCATGACTCTTGATGTCGTCGATGTATATTCCGATCACACTGGTGGATACGGTCAGCGAATTCGTCATCAAAATTCCGGCCAAGATGCAGTAATTAACGAGTTCCGTCGCATTCTTCCTGTCCGTTGCCGTTGCTTTCGAATGACGAAATTGCTCCAAAAGGCTCAAAATGCTGTCAACGTTCATCTTGGACAAAAAGACGCCCATCAGCACGATGATGATGATCATCGCCAAAAACGAAAAGAACACGGCAGTCTTGTCGCGAAGGAACACCAAACAATGCCTCTTCACCAAATTCCAAAATTTATGCATTTTTATTTCCCCCCGTCACGTTGATGAACAAATCGTCCATCGTTCCCTGAACGACTTCAAAACCTTTGATTTCTCCTCTGATTTTCTCCAAAACGTCCAATGCGTCCTTCGTGCATTCAAGTTCTGCTTCGATCATGTCGTCCGTTTCCTTTGTCAAATGCAGAGCTTTGATTGCTGCAGACTCTTTGACTTCATCCTTTTCTTCCGGTTCAAAATAAAGTCGCAAAATGTCTTTGACGTATGTATTCTTCAACTCAAATGGCGTTCCGGACATCAGCACCTTGCCATGATCGATGATGCAGACGTGCTTTGCATTGGCAGCTTCTTCCATGTAATGCGTCGTCAAAAAGACGGTCATCCCAAGTTCTTTTTGCAAAGAAACGATTGCTTCCCAGACCTTCTTTCTCGTTGCCGGATCAAGTCCCGTCGTCGGTTCGTCCAAAAACAGAATCTTGGGTTCGTGCATCAGTGCCGCCGCAATCTCTGCCTTGCGTTTTTGACCTCCGGAGAGTTTTCCGTACGGTCTGTTCAAAAAATCTTTCAATCCAAGAAGTTTGACGACTTTGTCAAAATTTTCCCTGAGATTTTCCTTAGTCTCGCCATAAAGTCCCCCGCGAATCTGCAGATTTTCCTTGACCGTCAGCAGCTCGTCAAGGGAATTTTCCTGATGAACCATCCCGATGTCCTGCCGAATTTTTTCATCGTCCTTTCCGACCTCGTTTCCCAAAACACGCACGCTTCCGCCGTCTTTTTTATATAAGGTGCACAAAATATTGATTACGGTCGATTTTCCGGCACCGTTGACGCCGAGAAAACCGAACAGTTCGCCTTGTTCGACCGAGAAGCTGATGTCGTCGACGGCTTTGACGTCTTTAAAATATTTTTTGAGGTTCGAAACTTCAATTGCCCTTTCCTTCATAGCTAAATTCCCCCTTTGTTTGCTTGATGGAACTATTATATGTTCAAACTTTGCTTGATTACAAGCATCTTGAACCAAGCGATCAAAAAGAAACCGTAAGACGTCACGTTTTCGATGCGAACACGTCCCACGATTTTTCTGACAGATGCAGAGATAAAAGCCTCATTTGTTTTTTGAAATCAGGTTGCGCAACTGCATTTTTCAAAAAATCCGCGTTCGTTTTCGGAATCAGGATGCCGCACTGAATTTGACAAAAAACCCCGTTTCAAACCGAAACGGGGCTCGTTCGCAGACAAATTAGAATGCAGATATAAACTGCGAAATGCCTGTGACAACCAAGTAGATTGAAACGATCCACACGATTGCGATGCTGGCAAGGAGCGGATTGAACAATAATGCGATGCCTAAAATCAGGGCAATGACGTTCAATACGATCATCCAGACGTAGTGTGCTTTGCCGGCGTTTTTAAACTGTTTTGAAGCAGCAAGCTGAACAATTGCGTCGAAGATGAACCACAAAGCAAAAATATACGCTACGACCTGTGCACCAGTTGCAGCTTTGAAAATGAACAGGAAGCCAAGCACGAGATCAACGATTCCCATTGCAAAAAGACCAAGCGTCTTTTCTTCGGTCGTCGTATCAAGAACGTGCTTGAACCATAATTCATACAAACCCTTAACAACTGCCGTTACACCTATGATAATAGAGATGAACTCAAGCGTTGTACCTAGATGAATGAATGTGACTATGCCTGCCACAAACAAAATAACACCTACAACCAAACTGAACCAATTAAATTTGTGTTGAATTGTTTCCATAACAATCGCCATCCTTTATCAATTTACGATTATATCGTATCACATAATTGATAACTAATGGTAATGATAAGCTCAAGTTTTTTTATCTGCCGGATTTCGGTTCACAAAAAGCACCGACGATATGCACGAATCCTGCCACAATCAGATAAACGGCAACCAGCCACTTGATTAAAGTATCAGAAAAAAGCGGACTCATCAGCAGAAAGATTCCCATTGCTAACGCCATATAGTTCAAGCCCAAAAGCACCACATAATAATCATTGCCTGAAAAGCTGAGATGCTTGATGACCGTCAGTTGAGAAATCGCCCCTGAAATATACATGAAGGTAAACAAATATGCCGTCATATGAAGCGACGGGTAAGGAGGGATGGTCATGATCAACCCTATGATGATGTTGACTATTCCCATTGCAACAAGCTGCTTGAGATGATTGCCATAGTGTTTGAAGAAAACATGTCGTAAATAAAATTCGAATCCACCTTTGATGAGCGCCGTAATTCCGATGATGATCGAAACGATCACGCTGTCTTCATTAGCGGGATTCGTCATCAAAAGCCCCGACAAAACCAAAACGATTCCGACTGCAAATGTTGCTTTTCCTTCTTTTGTAACCAACAGCTTCACGTTATCTCACCCGTCCTTAATTATTTACCTAAGGATAACATAAAAACAAATGATTGCGCTATCAATAACACTTGAGACGGCGAAAAAATCAAGATGATTTGCGATTTATTGCGAATCATCCGGGTTTTATATGCAACGTGAGGTTATGCCCGTAATCGGGATCCGCATTTTACGGGCAGATTTCAAAAATCGACGTTTTGCCCGTAACCGGGTGCTGCATTTTACGGGCAGATTTCAAAAATCGACGTTTCGCCCGTAACCGGGTGCTGCATTTTACGGGCATATTTCAAAAATCGACGTTTTGCCCGTAACCGTGAGCTGCATTTTACGGGAATATCACAAAAATCGACGTTTTGCCCGTAACCGGGTGCTGCATTTTACGGGAATATCACAAAAATCGACGTTTTGCCCGTAACCGAGAGCTGCATTTTACAGGCAGATTTCAAAAATCGACGTTTTGCCCGTAATCGAGGGCTGCATTTTACGGGAATATCACAAAAATCGACGTTTTGCCCGTAACCGAGAGCTGCATTTTACAGGCAGATTTCAAAAATCGACGTTTTGCCCGTAATCGAGGGCTGCATTTTACGGGAATATCACAAAAATCGACGTTTTGCCCGTAACCGAGAGCTGCATTTTACGGGCATATCACAAAAATCGACATTTTGCCCGTAACCGGGAACTGGCACGCTGATTCGCAGCACTGCATTTTGCAAAATGAACCGGTTTTCACTTATCAAAATTGAAAAAATGTCGAACAAAACAAGTCACAAATCGGCCTGCCTCATTCGGCATTTCATTTAATTAAGAAGAACCTTTTTAGAAAATCCAGTGCGGCATCATCTCCGCTTAAAATTATACGTAGTGAACCTTGACGTCGCCCAAGCGGATGCTTCCTTCGACTTTAAGGTTCTGGGTTCCTTCGCCGGACGGCATGCCGACGAATTTGACGTCTGCCAAAAAGGCATCGACGCTGTTGTTGACTTCCCATGACCTCGGCACGTAAATGTTGACGTCACCTAAAGAAACGTCAACTTTGATCGTTGCGTGCCCGTCCTGAAGCATGGCGTTGTCCAAATACAGATTGACGTCCGAAAGATTGGCCTTGACGTCGATTCGTCTGAGATTTTGCGATTGAATATATCGCGACGTTGTGTTCAAAAATGAACTGACTTTGATCGTCGATCCAACCTCATTTTCGGTAAATTCCTCATATTCTTTGCTTTCTTCCTCTTTTCCGTCATCCCCATAGATAATGTAATTTTTGCCTGATGAAACATTTTCATACCAAAACTGAAAACGCTGCTTAAAAATCATATTCAACCCGATCGTAATCAGCAGCGCCGCCCCGAGAATCGTCCAGGATCCGACGCTCCGAAGATTGAGCTGGTCTTGATAAATAATCAGCAAAAAAGCAATCGAAAAAACGCTCGTTCCGATTTTCTTTTTGCTCAGCCCCTCAATCAGTCCAGCCCCGAAGAACAACGTTCCGACAACCTGCCAAAAACCTAGCGGCACGCTGTATTTCAAACCCAGGCGACTGATAACCAAAGCAATCGCGGCTAAAATCAAAAGCACGCCCCAAAATTTTTTTCTCATCATATTTTTTCCCTCACTTCCTTCATGCGTTCACGCAGCAGCTTGTAATATCTTCTCGACACGTAGACCTGCTTGTGCGTATTCGCAAATTGAATCGAACATCCTGATAAAGACTGCGTCAAAGCGTATACGTGACTGAGATTGACGATGGTCGATTTGGAAATCCGCATGAATTTTCCGCTCAAAATATCTTCCAATTCGTAGAGCCTGTGCTTAACGACAAAAACATCATTTTTCGTATGAGCGTAGACTTGCCTCTCGCTTGTTTCAAAAAACAAAATTTTATCCGCGGAAAAGAAATATTCCGTGCTGTCCTTATAAAAAATCAGCTGCGGCGTCTTTTGAATCTTTTGCAGCAAAGAAAGCATCCGTTCAACCTCTTCATCGTACTCGTTCGTTCTCAAAACGATTTCTTTTTCCGAAACATCAGTGCCGATCTCAACTCGAACCCTCATCATCTCACCCCTTTACGTTTTTAATTTAACCATTTTTTAAATTTGCTGTAAACAAATTCTGTTCAAGCGGTCATTATTTGCGCTCAAGTTACACAAATCCTCGTCTGAGAGAACGCACTGCATTTTATAAAATACACAAAAAGAGGCTGCGGAGCATTCCGAAGCCTCTTTGAAATACTAGGGGTCTGATTTTAATATACGGATAATTCCGAGTCTTTGTCGAAGAAGTGCGCCTTGTTGATGTCAAAGCCCATTTGAACCTTCGATCCTGGCGCAAGGTAGTCGCGCGCGTCAACCTTTGAAACAAATTCCGTATTGCCGACGCGGCTGTAAAGCTGCGAGTCAGCGCCAAGAAGTTCTGAAACGACGACTTCAGCGTTGACGACAGACTCAGGGAACGTTTCGAGGAAGGCAGGTTCTGAATGAATGTCTTCCGGACGAATGCCGAAGACGATTTCTTTTCCGTCATAGCCCTTATCCTTCAAAACCTTCAAGCATCCTCCGGGAACAGTCAACGTAAAGTTGTTGCCGTCATCGGTAATTTTGCCGTCCTTAAGCGTCACTTTGAAGAAGTTCATTGCCGGAGATCCGATGAACCCGCCAACGAACACGTTTGCCGGATGATCGTAGACTTCTTGCGGAGTTCCGACTTGCTGAATCTTGCCGTCGCGCATGACGACGATGCGATCGGCCATCGTCATGGCTTCCGTTTGATCGTGCGTAACGTAGATCGTCGTCGTCTTAAGTTGCTGATGCAGCTTGGCGATTTCTGCGCGCATGGAAACGCGAAGCTTGGCATCAAGGTTTGAGAGCGGTTCGTCCATCAAGAAAATCGGCGCGTCACGCACGATTGCGCGACCCAAGGCGACACGTTGACGCTGACCGCCGGAAAGAGCGGCCGGTTTGCGTTGGAGATATTCCTCCAGGCCCAGAATCTTTGCGGCATGATGAACGCGCTTGTCGATGTCTCCTTTGTCATACTTGCGCAGTTTCAAACCAAATGCCATGTTGTCATAAACAGTCATGTGAGGATACAAGGCGTAGTTTTGGAAAACCATGGCAATGTCGCGATCCTTTGGCGCTTCATCGTTAACAACGCGACCGTCAATCAAAAATTCCCCCTTGGAAATGTCTTCCAAGCCGGCAATCATGCGCAAGGTCGTTGATTTACCGCAGCCTGACGGTCCGACAAAAACGATGAATTCCCGATCCTTGATGTCCAAATTGAAGTCGGTTACGGAATATTGATCGTCTTCTGCATTGTCATAATGCTTGTAAATATGTTTTAAATTCAATTCAACCATTTTTTTCACCTGTCTTTTATCATGTTTACGCTTACAATTATATTGAAAAGGCTTTCTTCAGACCAGCACAAGTTGCACAAAAAATTCAGCAGCCTTTGTGCACTTTTACGAAAACGGTTGCATAAACAACGCAGGTTGCTAAAAACGTTCCTTTTCAATTTCCGCACCACTCAAAGGAGTCCATGGTCACTGCAGCATCAAATAGCAAAAAACCAGGTCATCCATCCGGCGCAAATTGAGTCCGGTCTCCTGACGAAGTCTGTCTATTCTGTACTGAAGCGTGTTTCTGTGAAGATATAAATTTTTTGCCGCTGATGAAACGTTGCCTTTTTCATGATACAAGGCAACGACGATCTTTTTCAGCTGCGTGTCTTCAGAAATCAATTGATGGTATTTTTGGGCAAGCGGACTTTTTGAGGTCATTTCATGACAATAATGATGAAGCGCTACTTCTGCCAGGTCAAAAACCTGTTCAGACGGATTTTCCGTCAAAAAAACCCGCCGTTCTGCGGAAAAAAGTTCGCGCAAATCATCCTTATGATCCCAGATATGTCCGACAAATACACGGCAGTTTGCACCAAGATCGGCATCAAGCGCCTGAATGATTCCCTTAAACTCCTCTTTGTCAAAACTTGCAGCATTGATTTTTTCAACCGCCACGCCGCTGTTCTTTGACAAAAAGAAAACAGCTTCCGGTTCTTTTGGAAACAGTGCGGAAAAAGCCTTTTTGAACATCTCCATGTCAAACTCAGCTTGGTTCAAGGAGCGTATCTCATATTGGATAAACCTGATCTTGCCGCGCTTGATTGGTTTAACATTGCTTTTTTTCGTCAGATAATCCTGCCATACTCCGCATTCGACTTCAAAATCAGCTGTTTTCCCCAAGAAAATTTCCAAAATCTTTCGCTCTTTTTCTGACAGTTCAGCTGCGGGAATATTCAAAAAGGCATCCCCTTGCCTGAATGAAATCGCCCCGGCCTGTTTTTCTCCCAAATTTGCTTGCGGAAAAAGTGCAAGCAGTTTCTCAATATCCATGAACATCCCTCTAATCAATCACTATATAACTTTTATTTTATGCAAAGCCGGTCAATTATGCAAGCGCTTTTATTCGGAGATTATTCTTTGCGGTTCGTCATCAGGAAGATCTAAGTTTTTGTAAAAAAGAGTCTTTGAAAAAACGAATCAGATTTGCAATCAATTGCAAATCTGATCCGGTTTTTTGCGTATGCATGACAAGCGCCTGTTATGATGGAAATAACCCAAAATAATCGGTTTCTTTTCCATGTATCAAAGCGCTCAAAAGATATGCTCCGTCAGGACATGAGGATTTTGCGCGCTGATTTAGCGAGCACTGCATTTGGCAAAATCACTGCCGTTTACGGACACATCGATGAAAATGGGCTCTTTGTCCGTAATTGACCTGTTCGAAAAATGGCAATTACGGACAAAATGGGCAAAAATGGCCGTTTGTCCGTAAAAATTCAGACGTTTCGGACCCGGTTTTACGGACAAATGCTCCGAAAAGCGTCTTCTGTCCGTAAATCTTCATCATAATGATCAAAAATTTACGGACAAATAGCTGGGAAATGCCGGTTTGTCCGTAAAATGCGTTTTGCTTACGGACAAATCAACAAAAAATGGTACTTTGTCCGTAAATTTGGGCTTAATTGTTTGAGCAGCACTGTATTTAAAAATGCCGAACAAAAGCAGTCGCAACCTGACCACCTTCATTCGGCATTTCATTTAATTCAAGTAAGAAACGGGACTTTTTCAAAGCCTCTTTCGACTAATCCGCTGCGGCAATTTTTTTAACAAGTTTTGAATAAATTCGCTCATTCATCCATTGTTCGGAAACGCGCTTTGAGAGATCTGAAATCCTGATCCAGGAAACCGCCTTGTTTTCGTCCGGCTTGCTTTGCAAGTCAAATGCAGGGTCCGTTTCCAAAAGATACGTCACGTTCAGATGCAGATGGGAAGGCACGTATTCTCCGCGTTTTTCATGCCCGTTGACCGTCAAAATCTCGACGGAGAATATGCCGTCATCCAAAAAATGCAGCTTGTCCGGGGAAAGGCCGCACTCTTCGCCGATTTCCTTTACGACGACGTGCTTTAAATCAGCATCGCCATCGGCATGTCCGCCCATCCACGACCAGGAGTTGTAAATGTTGTGAAAGCACATCAAGGTACTTTTTCGATCCGGTGATACGATCCATGCCGAAGCGGAAAAATGAGCCGTTTTGTTCTTTCTTGTCAAAACGTCCGCCCCGCTCTTGGCCCAGTCAAGCATCACGGACAAATCGCGTTCTTCCTGTTCGTTATAAGGAACAAACGCTTCTAATTGTTTAATGAGATTATCCATACTTTATACCATTCACATATCGTCAGCGTTCCGTTCGCCTGACAGCTTTTACACACGCGCCACAAAATTTTCGTAGATTGCCCTGATTGCGGCTTCAAAATCGTTATTGGCAACGCCGATGATAATGTTCAATTCTGAAGATCCCTGGTCAATCATGCGAATGTTGACGTTTGCGTTGGCCAGTGCGGCAAAAAGTCTTGCCGCAGTCCCGCTTTGAGACTTCATTCCGCGACCGACGACCGCAATCAATGCCAGATCCGATTCGATTTCGATTGAATCCGGTTCGGTCATTCTGTGAAGACGGGCCACGACTTCTTGTTCTTTAAGCAGGAATTCGTCTTCATGCACGACGACTGAAAGAGTATCGATTCCGGAAGGCATATGTTCAAACGAAATATTGCTTTCTTCAAACGCTTGCAGCACGCTGCGTCCAAAACCAATTTGAGAATTCATCAGGGCCTGCGTAATCGTAATCGAACAAAAGCCTTTTTTGCCGGCAACTCCGGTAATCGTATAGGCAGGTTTTTTGGCCGTGCTTTCAACGATCCATGTTCCCTCATCTTGAGGACGATTCGTATTTCTGATATTGATCGGAATCCCCTTTGAGCGAACCGGGAAAATTGCTTCTTCATGCAAAACGGATGCCCCCATGTATGAAAGCTCGCGCAGCTCACGATACGTGATCGTGCTGATCGTCTCTGGATCTTCCACGATCCGCGGATCGGCAACAAGAAATCCTGAAACGTCGGTCCAGTTTTCATAAACGTCGACCCCGGCAGCAGCAGCCACGATTGACCCCGTCACGTCAGATCCGCCGCGCGAAAACGTCTTGACGCGGCCATCCTTTCCTTGTCCGTAAAAACCGGGAATCACCGCATGTTCAGCCTCTTCAAGGCGCTTTTTCAAAACCTTGTTGGTCTTGTAATCATTCAGCTGCCCCTCTTCGTTGAAAAAAATCGTTTCATAAGGGTCGATGAACTCAAAACCGAGATAATTTGCAAGGACCTTTCCGTTCAGATACTCTCCGCGAGAAGAAGCATAGTCAAGGTAAGGGTCTTTTTCAAGATTCTCCTTAATTGTCGCAAATTCATCGTCAAGCGTCAGCTCAAGTCCAAGTCCGTCAATAATTTCATCATATCGTGCTTTGATCTTCTTCAGCTGTTCGCCCAAGTCGCCGCCTTCAACCGTAATTTCATAAGCCTTAATCAGCATGTCCGTGACTTTCGTATCTTTTGAGAAGCGTTTGCCTGGAGCGCTTGGAACAACGTATAATCTTGATTCGTCGGCACTGATGATGTTACCGACCTTTTCAAACTGCTTTGAATCGGCAAGAGAGCTTCCGCCGAATTTAACCACTTTCCTCATAATTACCCCAATTTCTATACTTTATTCTTAGTTCTCTGTAATTTACGAGAACTCTTTATCTTGAATTTTCTAACAAACATGCTATGTCCGTCAAGTGAAAAGTCAACTTTTTCGGATATTATTTTCTTAGTCCATTGTTCGGATTCTAAATTCATAATCTGCGGCTTCTTTGGAGCATCTTAGTTCATTCGGGCGCGCATTAAGGTAATTAGCGTGGGACTTCAGAGCCACACGGTCTGATTTCGTCGTCCGTGAGATTTTCATTTGGATGTGTGAACGAGTTTTACAAGATGCTTCTAAAAAATACAGTGCCTGTGCAGAAATCAACGCCTTGAAGCCTCTTGGTTTAACAGAACCCTTGAAGTCCGGCAGGCATTTACGGGAAAATTTCAAAAATCGACGTTTTGCCCGTAACCGAGAGCTGACTTTTACGGGCAGATTTCAGAAATCGCTGTTTTGCCCGTAACCCTCTTTGAATCTCGAGGGACGGTAGATAAAAAACGGGGGGAATGTCCGATTTTTGTCTACCGGCTGGTCCAAATTCAGGGCGCGCGAAACCAAAAGTAGACAAAAAACGGGGAAAATGTGTGATTTTTGTCTACCGGTTGGTCCAAATTCGGGGTGCGCGGACCTGAAAGTAGACAAAAAACGGGAGAAATGACTCATTTTTGACTACCGGGCTCTCCAAATTCGGGGTGCGCGGCTCTGAAAGTAGAACAAAATCTCGAAAAATTGAGAAAATGTTCTACCGCCGACTCCAAATTCGGTCCGCGCGGCCTTGAAAGTAGAACAAAATCTCAAAAAATTGAAAAAATGTTCTACTCGTTTACTTTCGCCAAAGCATTGCGATCTCAGATAACGGGCAAACCTTAAAAATCGCCGTTTTGCTCGTAACCTAACTCAGGTGCAGTGATTGAGAAGCACTGCATTTGGCAAAATCTCGTTTACGGACGAATCAATGAAAATGGGCATGCTGTCCGTAAACGGACTGTTCCAAAAATGGCGATTACGGACAAAATGGTCAAAAATGGCCGTTTGTCCGTAAAAATTCAGGCGTTT
>ERZ506470.196-NODE-196-length-11866-cov-5.84227_pt1 | contig 11866 bp, 14 predicted proteins | sample MGYA00512387_ERZ506470 | MGnify/ENA metagenome assembly ERZ506470
TTAAACGGACGACCTTTATCAGATATCGCAAAAAGTTTAATATAAAAAGATGAGACTTGTACACTTTTTATTCTAGGCCCATTTCTACGATATGAGATATAGGAATTTCAGTAGATATAAGTCCATGAATATCATCAAGTATTTTCATGAAGTTTCTTCCCTTCCTAAGTTTTTATCGTTTATTTTCGAAATAGTTAATGGTTTATTAATAATTTCTATGGGGATATAGAGATATATAAGCAAACAAAGTTAAGAAAAGTTAACAGTTAATTTTTTACCCAAAGCATTTGCAATTTTTGTTAAGGTATCAATGCTAGTGTTAGCCCCACTTTCAATGCGTGCAATTGTTGATTGTGGAACATCAGAAATAGTAGATAAATCACGTTGAGAAAGGCCCGAATCTCTCCTTGCTTTTGTTAAAGCAATAGCACTTTCTAACTTAGTAGTCTCATTTTCGAACTCTTTCTTAAATTCGGGATCTTGTAACTGTTCATTTAAGTAGTCTTTAAAATTAATGTTACTCATGAGTTATTGCTCCTTTCGATTAGTAAAGTATTCATCACGTAAAGCTTTCGCATGTTTAATTTCTCGTAGAGGGGTTTTCTGAGTTTTCTTAGTAAAACCGTGAGTAATTACATAATGGGTTCCGTCAACATGAAAATATAGTCCACGTTGTTGATTACTACTGATTCTAGAACGAATCTCATATAAATTCTTATCAAGAGGCTTAACCCAATTATGTTGAATGCTAATATTAATTCCTTTTTTTGCAACGATATTAATACGGGCTAATAATTTTGCTCTACTTTTAACGTCAAGACTATCTAAATATTCTTTAAATTCAGTATGACCATTAGGCTGAGTATAAAATTCAAAATCTAATTCTTCCATACATTATACGATATCATATATTAGTTAAAATATCAATATGTGCTATCAAAAAGAAGAAACTAAATATTATATCCACAACGTATTACTTTTTGGGGTTATCCAAGAACGAAAGAGAAAATTAATTATAAGCGATCGTAATACTGTTCTTTATATAGGAATGATTGAATTAGACCTATGTCTGAAGTTTATCAGAGATAGATCTTAATATTAAAGCTAATTAATCAAATTTAACTTCATCTAACATTTGTTCACGGCTAACTTGATCTAGGCCCAGATACTTAAGTTAGATTTAAATTGTCTATTTTATTGACAGGGGACCACTCCCCAGATAGAGTCGATCAAGATGGCGGCATGACTTCATTGGCTTTGAGATGAAATAATTGCTTGGCTTCAGGCGAAGTGGCCAAAGTTAGGCCACCAAAGGGGGAGCCCCCTAGCTAGGGTTTCACAACTGTATAGAAGCTTTTGTTGTCGACTAGAAAGAAAACGCCATGCGGTTCATCATCAGTAAATAAGTTGACCACTTCCGTTTGCTTCTCCCATATTCTAGCGTAAAAGTGAACGTGTGTTCCCTAAAAATGCTAGAAATCTGATTTAAAATTGTCGAAAGTCAGTCATAGTCATGCTATAATGTGGGTAATAAAAAGGAAGCTCCGCCGAAAACAGAACTTCCCATGCAAGCCGCTTCAAAGGCGGTGGCATTAGTTAACTAAACGATAATGTCGTCCCGTAACTCGCCAAAGTTATGATCGGGGCGGCTTTTTTATTTGTGGTGTTTGTCGATATAGCTGAGGAGCGCGATTAAAAACGTGCCAAACAGCAACATCAACGAGAGTGTCTGGAAGACGCTCATTGACCGTGAAACCTTCCTGAAGATTATTCCATGTTCCCATGGGCCTCACCTCGTAAGGGAAAAGACAGCCACCGCCCTTAAAACTTCTTGCTTGATCTATTATACGAGAAAATCAGCGGGTAACCAAGTTTAGTAAAAGACAAAAATAACGCTTATAAAACAAATCCTTTGAAGCAAAAAACGACCATTAGGGTATAATCAAACCAACCTTCCAGACAACTTTTTCCACCAGTCAAGAGGATAACAGCACTAAGAAATCAAGAACAAAATTTACGAATCAGATTGATTCTTAACCACTGAGGGTCCCCAGAATCCGTGGTTAAGACGAAAACAGCGGGCGACTTACGCAGTATCTGCGTTAACCGTCCGCTTTTATTTCTCTACTAAATACGGTACATGCCTGGCCCATGGTAAAACCATAATGTCTAGCGAATACGTTGCGTGTGGACCGTTAAGCTTGAAGATATAGTTGGGTGCTTTTTAGTTAGGCGCGGTCAACCTTCTGGCTCACCTTGGAGGCAGGGGTGACTTCGAGCGGGTCCCGCCAGAAGGCAAGGGCCGCGATGGCGTTGATGATGTAGTAAACATACTTACCAATGTTAGCGAAGTTGCCCTGAATTCCGGCCTTCGCTAACTGAATAAAGTCGTAAAGGACCCAGAACTTCCACTGCATTTCAAACTTCATGGCGTTGAGGACGTTAGCACCCAGGCTCAAGCCAAAGGCGATAACGGTGATCCAGAAGAGGGGATCAGTAAGGCCGTTCGTCCAGCCAATGTAGTTGGTTCCAAACGAGAAGAGCAAGGATAGGATGAACATGCCGATGATGGTGAGCACCCCTTTAGCGCCCGTCATTGGCTTGGAGCTCTTGTACTTCTCAGTCCGCTTCCAGTGTTCGATCGCCACCGTGTAGATGATGAAGGTCACTGGGTAAGTGATGACGGCTGCCTGGTTTCCCAGAATGTAATCAATCGTCCCGGAAAGCACCACGTTCGCGATCCCCACCACGTTCCCCAGGTTATTCATTCGGCCGGTCAGCCGGGTTGAATAAATCGAGAGAATCGAATTGATAATCGAGATGATTCCAAAGGGAACGAAGACCGTCCAGTGGCCCCAATGCGTGACGTCAGCAAGGGTTTCGGTTAGGTAACCAGAAGCAATTGAGATGGCAACGACAATCAGAACCCCAAGCAAATCAAAACTCTTCGACTTCGCAATCTTCTGTAACATAAAAGTTACCTCCTTTTGTTTTTAACGTGGCGTTACTTCGAGCTGAAGTATTTCGGATGCAACCCACGAAGAATAGGGGGAATAAAGTGATTCCCCTATTGGTAGTTAGGGATAGCACACACAATTATAAATGTCAATGTTCGATAAAAAATGAATTAGAATTAACGATAGGTGGTGTTGGGAGCTGGTAAAGGCAATCTAATAGAAAAGAAAATAGGCGATAAAAAACTGACTTACTCAAGTTATGAGATAAGTCAGTTTTTTTAGTTTTTAGAATTTGAATAAGTCATTAAGAGCTTCGGTCATAGTTGGGTGAGCATAAATTTGGTCACGCAAGTCTTCAGCCTTTAAGTGGTGCTGCATTGCTAAAGTGATGACATTGATAGTTTCGTAAGCTTCTTCAGCGTAAATAGTAGCACCTAAGATTTCGTGGGTTTCTGGGTCAATCAAAGCCTTGTATGAGCCTCTTGGGTTGCCGATGACTTGGGCCTTTGGCACACCAGCTGCAGGCATTGTTAAAACCTTGTAAGCTTTACCTTGGGCCTTTAACTCGCTTTCAGTTAGTCCAGCTGAAGAAATTGCTGGCTTAATGAAGATTGAGTTAGCAAAAACTGGACGATTCTTCTTAGTTCTAGTCTTGTCACCAAAGAGTTGATTGTCCATAATCCGCCAGTCATCAAGCGAAATGTAGGTAAATTGCAAGCTACCGGCAACATCACCCATAGCGTAGATATTAGGAACACTGGTTTCAAGCTTATCGTTAACGACAATTTCGCCTCTTTGGCCAACTTCAAGACTGGTTTTTTCTAGGTGAAGGGCGGCAGTGGCTGGGTGGCGGCCAACTGACACAAGCATCACGTCTGCTTGCAAGTCCTTAACACCATCTTCGGTTTCAACAGTTAAGTTAAGACCAGCTTCAGTTTCTTCAACCTTGGTTAAAGAAGACTTAAGCATGAAGGTAACGCCATCTGCTTCCATATCAGCCTTAGCTGCCTGAGCAATTTCTGGTTCAAACCGGCCCAAGATACTTGGCATTGGTTCAATTACAGTTACTTTACTGCCAAAGCCAGCGTACATTGAAGCAAATTCAAGGCCGATTGGTCCACCACCTAAAATAACCAGATTCTTAGCAAGTTCTTTTTTAGCAAGCATTTCAGTTGAAGTAAATATCTTATCGTCAATCTTTAGGCCATCAATATTTGGTACATTACTTTCGGCACCAGTATTAATGAAAAGACGGTCGAATGTTAATTCTTCTGTACCTGATTCATCAGTTACCTTGATTATCTTATCATCAATAAATTCAGCACTTGCATCAAGCACAGTTGCCAAGTCTTGGTCTGCTACCTTGTGGTAGTTCTTGTTGCGTAGTTTTGCTGTCATAGCTTCCTTAGTTTCGAAAGCTTCTTCATACTTAACTCCTCTTTGAGAGTTAATTACCAAGTTCTTAGTTGGCAAACATGCGATGTTGATACATGTTCCGCCGTACATCATTGGATCTTTTTCAATCAAAAGCACTTCTTCGCCATGACTTGTCAGGCTCCCTGCCAAAGTCTTACCAGCTTTACCAAAACCAATAATAATATTCTTAAAATGTCTCATACTTAGACTCCTAATCCAAATTCTTACTACTTATTTTTTATCAGTAACATATTTCTTTTACAAAATAGCACGATAGATGTCAGCTGTCTACAATTTTGCTTATAAAAAGTAACTTCCTGTTTTTAATTCAAGACAAACCGTGGGTTTTACCCACACCCACAAGCTGAACCAGCTTGACCGCAATAATGATAGGAGTTTTTCCCCCCTTCTCAAACTCACTCGCCCACTCGCCGTGTGGCAGGAAAGCAAAGTTAGTGTAACTAACTTTGGCTTTCAGCCGTTTCAGTGTGTCGTTTCATTCCGTCAGGAACGGGTAGTATTTTTTTTGAAGTCCACAAAAAAATCTCCACACCTAGCACTTGACTACATTCTCACTCCAAGTTAAAAAGACATAACTTAACTGTTACGCCAAAGGCTAGTAAAGCGGCTGGGTATATGTAAGAAAACTAAAGCGCGGTTTAATGTTAGCTTGGTTACTGACAAAGTTAATAGCGGGTTGAACAAGGAAGGAAATACTTATGTTCGCCAACTTGGAGTGAAACCACAGTTCTATATGGCTGGCAGCATACTAATTCATGTTAATAGTTGGCGAGGTTATGTCCGTATAATTGGTGTAAATTTAAACATTAAAATTATTTTTTTGCTCGTGACAATGATTATTTTGTATACCCGAGTAATTAATCAAACACTGCAAGTGGCTAAGCGTTCCCCTGTTAAAAGGGATTAGATAAAAATCTTTCTTGACGTTTTTTATATATAATGAGTAAAGTGTTTAGATAGAGTAAAATTAGGCCACAACTTATAAGTTGTGTCCTGTTTTTTTATGCCTTATAATAAAAGGGATTACAAAGCGTCACAACTTAGTGACAGAAGCAACAACTAAAAATTAACCAAACAGTTACAAGATGAAAGGATTCAAAACATGAAGAAAAAAGACTTAAACAATATTTTACTTGCACTGGGATTATTCCTTGTAATCGGTAGTTCATTACTTTTAAACAACGGCTTGTTATCACTTATTTTTACGATTATTGGAATTGGATTAGTTATATACAGTGTTAAGGAGTAATAATTATGAAATACGGTTATGCACGAGTAAGCACCCCCGACCAAAAACTAGCCAATCAAATTGACCGTTTAAAACAAGCAGGCGCAGAAATCATTTATCAAGAAAAATTTACAGGGACAACAACCCAACGCCCCCAGTTCAATTTATTACTCAAAAAGCTAGTCCCAGGCGACACGTTAATCATTACCAAGCTTGATCGTTTCGCCAGGAACACCAAAGAAGCCTTAGAGATTATTCAACAATTGTTTGACCAGAATATTAAAGTGCAAATCCTGAACATGGGGACAATCGACAATACCCCCACAGGACAGCTAATTTTTACGATATTCAGTGCTTTTGCCCAGTTTGAGCGAGACATGATTGTGACACGTACCCAAGAGGGCAAATTATACGCCAAGAAGAATGACCCCAATTTTCACGAGGGACGCCCTAAGACGTATACAGATGAACAAATCAAGTTTGCGTACGAGTTACGTCAGCAAGGTATGACTTATAAGATGATTGAACGCAAGACAGGGATTAGTGTTAGAACCCAGCAACGCCGTTTTAAAGACATTTAAAAAAGTTACAGTTTTAATTATAGCTTTAGTTGTAGTTATAGTTGCAATTATAATTATAGCTTGTTATAATATACATATAGATAAAGAAAGGTGTTTCTAAACTATGGCAAAAATTATCGCTTTTTATAATAATAAAGGTGGTGTAGCAAAAACAACGACCGCTACAAATGTTGCTGGGGTATTATCACTACAACACAAAAGGGTTTTACTGATTGACGGCGACCCACAAGGACATACGAGCTTAACATTTGGCGTAGACGCAGACGACTTACAAACAACGCTAGGTGCTTACCTAAGTAGTAACTGGGACGCTAAACAAGCTTCTAAATACTTTATCAAAGTTAATGATTATCTTGATGTTGTTCCAAGTAATCAGTCATTGTCAGATTTTATTATTTCTGTTTCAGCAGAAGATACAAAATTTAGAAATAAACATCTTAAAAATTTCATTGAGCCAATCAAAGACGAGTACGATTATATTATTTTTGATATGGCGCCAGCCGTTGATATTATTCTAGAAAATATTGTTGAAATTGTTGACGACTTGATCGTTGTCGCTGTTCCCGAAACGTACGCCGTCAAAAATGCTGAAACAACATTAAAAATTACAGATGATAAACATGTAGTCGTACGCTATATCGTACCAACTAAAACGCAATTAAACACAAACACGCACAAATTCATGTTAGAAAACTTGAGAGAAGTTGCAGAAGCACATCACATTAAAATGACTGATACGTATATACCAAATTTGATTGCTTTTTCCGAAGCGGTATCAATTTATTCATTACCATTAGCACTTGTAAATGATAGTCGTTATAAAAAAACACAACAATATTACAAAAATTTAGTTAAAGAATTGGGGTATTAAAATGACAAAACCAGAATTTAAAAAAGCTGTTGATACAGAAAAGATTCCAGGACTATCACAACCTAAAAGTTTTATGGAAGATAAAAAGGACAATAAACAATGGAACGATTATTCAGAAGCGATAAAAAAAGAACAAGAAAACTATGAACAAGTTTTATATTCTGTTGCCGTAGAACCGTCATTAAAAGAAGCAATCCAAGTTGCAGGTAAAAATAGAGGAAGAGTTAAAGGGGGGGCTAAATCAATCATCAGGGACGCTATGACTAGCTATTTTAAGAAGCACCCTGAACTTTTTGATTAAATTGTAGTTATAGCTGTAATTACAATTACACTTATAACTAAAGGGGGTATTAAAATGAAAACTCAATTACTTAATTGCTTGCACCAATCACTTTTTGGTTTCAACCAAAAGCGGGCAAAGTATACAAGACTAAATAAAGTTGCCGGTAAGTAAGTGCTATGCTAAACTAAGACTAATTTAACAACCGAATATAAAGATCAAGCTAAACAGAAAAATCCCCAATTCACAAGGAATCAGGGATTTTCGGTTTAGCAAGTAGCTACATGCCAGCTACTTAGATTCAGTCGATTTTCACCGGCAAGTTAAAATCGACTGAACGTTGCTCTTAATTTGTAGGTTAATTATACCGCAAACCAGTCCCCAAGGACAAGTAAAGGATAGTTAAAAACAAATTAAAACCAATGGACTAAGTAGCTAACCGAAGCTACTTAGTCCATTTTTATTTAGCTGTTGAATAAAATAAAAAAGTTGCCGAATGGGCAACCAGGAAATAGGCACATACTGGTAAATTACAAAGCCTCACCACCAAATGAATGCTTTGTAATTCAGTTAGAGCATATCAGGTTTGTATTTTAAAGCAAATCAAATGTTTTAGCAACCCTCTTTTGAGACAGCGTGTGTCAGTCAAGAAAGGGAGTTTTTATAATGACAAAATCAACCAATTTCAATTTTTATCAAGCAAATAATGTTTATGGCGAACTTTTTTTCCAGTTTCCAAAAGTCCTCATGTACGGTGAAAAATACAAGGGTTTAAGTGATACGGCTAAACTGGCCTACATGGTGCTCAAGGATCGCTTGGAATATTCGCTTCGCAACCACTGGGTGGACGAAGACGATCATGTTTACTTTATTTTTACCATTCAAGAACTAAAAGACCTGTTCAACTGCTCAAATACTAAGGTCACAAAAGTTAAACATGAACTAGAATCAGCCAATCTGCTGTTCCAAAAACAGATGGGCTTTAACGTGAAAACGGGGAAAAATGAACCCAATCGGTTGTACCTTGCCACACTTGAAACTCAAGCTACTGACGTTTATTTACGCCCAGATCAGCAAAAAGCGGCCGGAACCCTTGGTACGAGCGGAATTCCGAAAAACAGCAATCCGCATGACACCGTTGAAGACACTACTCAAACCCTTGGTACGAGCGGAATTCCGAAAAACGGTCACGATCTATATAAGACTAATAACTTAGATACTAATAGATACAATATAGATACTCAAAAGTTGGACTTTTCCACAGCCCAATTCTCACCAGCTGAAATTGAACAACAAAACCATGATTTGGTACACCATGCTAATGACTTTTTAACTGATGAAGACAGTGGCTTACCCGTTTTCTTAGAACCCGAAGCGGTGCAATTGCTTAGCTTTTGGTGTCGAACTCCGCAACAGATGCGGCGTTTTATCGGTATTATTCTCAATGCCAAATACAAAGTTGAAAAAGACCACCGGGATATTGGGGTCTATATTCCACTAGACGATGAAGAGCTAAAGCCTTTGATGACCAAGACTTTAAGACGCTACTTTAACGCCCTGAGAAGTAATGAAAAACATATCAAAGACGTTGAGAATTACCTATACGGCACCATGCAAAATCTATTTGGCATTTGGTGGAACAAGCAAGCGGCTAGAGAATATGCGGCTAAACACCCCAAGGAGCAGGACGCTGACAATGAGGATTTCTGGGATCCAAACGTCTTTCAAAAATGGCATAGGAGCTTTTTAAATGACTAAATCAAACAAAAAAGCCGAAGAGATAGAACAATTATTGGCTGACCCCTGGGCAGTTGATATTGAGAAACTTTGGTAGCAAGCCGCGCATAATCCTGATAAGGACTTACGGAAGCGCATTACCAGCACTTCAAGACGGTACTTTAACGCCATGAGAAATAATGACGGTAAACACGAGCCAGTTAAAAATGCTGAAAACTACTTGTACGGCACTATGCAAAACCTGTTTGGCGTTTGGTGGAACAAACAAGCCAATGAAAAATACCGGGCAACACACCCAGATAACTTCTAGATGTCATATAAGCTCATATAAGCTCGTATAAGCGATTTTAATTGCTTGGGGTATAATTATACTAAAGCGGCTAAACAACTGCTAAGAAGAGGAGCTGGGCATCTCTATGGACACAACCAAACGTGAGGAGAAGGTCAAAGTGCTAACAGACGCCTTAATTGGTTTTTAGCTCAAAGCAGGCTAAAATAAAGGGGAAAGTAACTATGTTTGACTTTTAATACTTAATCCCAGCAACTCGCATATAAGAAGTAAAAAAATAGTCAAAACTTAAGGAGGTACCAACATGAAATTAGACTATCAACAAACTTACAAAAAGGAAATTCTAACCGAATTTGCCAGCAGCATTTATGCTAAAGTAGTCAATTTGGTCGTTGACCAAGAATTAAATATTCACGATGAAAGTCATTTTCTGGTTAAACTGATGCACCAGTTAGGAGATGCTAAGTTAGTAATTATGGACGCGCATTCCTTGGGAGAGTTAGAGACAATTCAAGCTTACTGGCAAGCAATGAATAACTTTATTGATAGTCTGCCAACGAAAAGTAAAGTTGCTTAGTTATGGACGAACTAGCTGACTATACCGATCATCAATTTGAAACGAAATTACAGATTGAAATCGAGCAATTAACCAAAAACAAGCAAGCACAGGAAAGCCCCAAAGCTTATTTACTGGGCGGGCAACCGGGAGCGGGAAAGTCAGGCTTGCATCAACTCATCAAAGCCGAAGATCCTAATGCGATTACGATTGATAACGATACTTTTAAGTGGCTACACCCAAAGTATAAACAATTAGAGCAAAAATACGGGAAAGATGTTGTCAAATATGTAACCCCGTTTTCTAACCAAATGACTGAGTCTTTAATTGATTATCTGAGTGATAAAAAATTTGATTTAATTATCGAAGGGACGTTAAGAACAGTTGAAGTACCAATGGCCACTGTAACTAAGTTACAGAACAGGGGTTACGAAGCGAGTTTATACGTTATGGCAGTTCCGAGAATTGAATCATATCTAGGGACTTTGGCACGCTATGAGGATCAATTTAGTTTATCACCTAGAACTGCTAGAGCGACTACCAAAGAAGCTCATGATGTCGTTGTCAGGCAGCTACCTGACAATTTAGATTTTCTGTATAAACAGAGGTTGTTTAAAGAGATCAGACTATATGACCGAAAGGGTAACAAATTATATTCTAGCCTAGAAAATTTGAACGAAAGCCCCAAAAAGATTATTACCGAGATTCTTAACAGAAAGCTAGATAATAATACCCTGCTTAACAGCATAGATAGTGTTATTAATAAAATGGAGATTAATCATCATACGACCACACCGCAGTACCTCGATTTAGTAGAAAAAACAACAGAACTAAAAAAAGAGATCAGCGGTAGGGTGCAGGAACAATTAAAAGAATTTGCTGAAAAGAATCCAGAAGTTAAGCCTAAAGAAGACCCAGAAAACAAAAACGATCGACCTAGTTATTAGGCTGATCGTTTTTTAGCTTATTAGGTTTATGCGCATTAACGTAATTGGCAAAAATTTTTAAAAGCTCTTCGGTTTGTTCAACCGACAAATTTTCTGCTTGGAAGTATTTTTCTAGAAGTGCTCCTTTTTGAATTAAACGACGAGTACGAGCTTTTCGAGCACGTTGATTTTCGTAATACTTATTTTGCCGTAATTTAAAATCTTGCCGTTCAATTTTTGCTTCTAAGCGTTTTTGCTGGTCAAGCAATTTTTTTATTTGAGTAGTCATATAAAACACCATCTAAAAACGAAAGTTAATTATCGGAATTAAGAGTAGAAGTAGATTGATTTTCCTGATTTAAAAACTCCGCAAGCTTTACCGATAAGGACTTAATCTCTTGCATAGATAATTTCCCATAGTCAAGATTAGCTTGCTTGATAAGTTGGTGACCCAACCGTTGATCAATTTTAAGCTTTTCATTTTTAATACGTTGATTAAGGTCTTTCAATTTAGCTTCTTGAAGCTCTAAAGAAGTAGGCATAACAAAATCTCCCTGTAAGAATAAATATATTTAGATAGGTCAAATATATCACAAAAGTAAAGAGGTAGTCAAAGCATAACTATTGAGAATCAGAAATATATATAATACAATAGTGGGGTAGAAAAGAAGTCAGCAGGCTGAGCGAAGTGAGGACAATGCGCACTTACACATAGAATAAATTCTATGTTGTGCTAACCCCAAAAATCCTGTATTAGAAGTCGCCGATAGCGACAACAAAGTCAAGCCCATGGAATTAAAGTAAAGAGGTGACTAACATGGCAATATTTCATATGAGTTTTAGTAATATTAGTGCTGGTAAAGGGCGCAGTGCGATTGCCAGTGCCGCTTATCGAAGTGGTGAAAAACTATTTGATGATAAAGAAGGTCGTCACTATTTTTATACCAGGTCGGTTATGCCAGAAAGCTTTATTTTAACCCCCAAAAATGCACCAGAATGGGCCA
>ERZ506470.212-NODE-212-length-10704-cov-5.77341_pt1 | contig 10704 bp, 10 predicted proteins | sample MGYA00512387_ERZ506470 | MGnify/ENA metagenome assembly ERZ506470
ACGTGTGCTCTTCCGATCTAGAAGATGACATGCTGGCGATCGTCAGGGAAGGTTCTGCAACGAGTTTTCAAGCCTTGGCCGAACCGGTCGCCTTGCCGTATTTCGAGCTGGTCGAACGTGCCGGTCGCATGTTCATTTACGGTGGTACCAATCAGATGGAAGCAAGGCCGCTTGGCGAAGTCAAAACGATCGGTCTTTTGAGTGCCAGGGAAGCTGCCAAACGCTACAAGCTTTCCGTTGCAACGGCATGTTTGACCAAGGGACCTTACAAGGTTGCCGGTCGCTCCAGCATGTTGGAAAAGGATGCCGAGTTTGAGCTTGACGTTCAGATTGCCTATCGTGATCCTGAAAAAGAACTTGCGGAAAAGAAAAAAAGAGAAGAAGCGGAAAAAACTTCAGAAACTATGACCGTTTCCGACGTGCCGCATCATTTGAGCAGAAAAGACAAGTGGAATCATTAATAAATGTCCTAAGGCATGCAGGATTTTGCAAAATGCAGAGTTCCGTATGCTTTTTTGTTTTGCTGATGCGGATCAATGCGCTGCATTTGACAAAAAAGCGTGTTTCAAAACGGTTAAACCGACAATTGCTGTTGGAGTTTTTAATCTAATTATATAAGTCATAGTCTCTTAAGTTTTTTTTATAAAACTGGACGATATCTAGAAAAATGCTTGAAATATCGCAATGTATAAAATATAATGTAATTGTCTATTTTATAATCTTTTTTTAATATAAGGTGAATTTGGAGGGGAGTTGGTTTCATGGAGCTGGTGGTGAATCCAAAGATTAACAAAAACGAATTGATTGAGCTTTATAAGTCCGTTGGCTGGACTGCCGACGTGAACAATATCGACAATCTTCGCAAAGGGATGAAAAAATCTTATGTGATTGCAGCGTATGAGGACAAGAAACTGATCGGGCTTGTTCGGGCCTTAAGCGACTACGCAACGGTCGTTTATGTTCAGGATCTGCTCGTTGCATCGGATTATCAGGGCAAGCGCGTAGGGAAGAGCCTGATGCATCATTTGCTGAATTATTTCGGATCGGTCGGTCAAATCATCGTGACGGCCAAGAACGACGAGCGAACCGGCAAGTTTTTCCGCTATTTGAATTTCAGAGAAGAAAGCAAGAACACTTACGAAATTGATCGAAGAGACTAAAAAATGCAGAGCTGACATTGACGTGTCAACTCTGCATTTTTCATTTGCCGACTAGTGCGTTTCAAAGCGGCTGAGTCTGCTGTGAAGTTCCGGCGAGACGTTTGCGGAAACGACGGTACCGTCTTCTTCATAAGTCGTTTCCAAAACGGTGCCGCGGACGTTCAGTTCGTCGAGATACCGTCCTTCGGAAAACGGAATTTTGAACGTAACGATGCGATCGTCTTTGAAGATGTTTTCCTTGATCAGTTCGACGATTTTTTCGATTGAGGCAGGATCTTTGGCAGAATACGTGATTTGATTTCCGAGAATTTCAGGATACGGAGCTTCGGTCAAATCTGCCTTGTTGAAGGCGTAAATCATCGGGATGTTTTCAACGCCGATTTCCTTGAGCGTTTCTTCCGTCGTTTTGATCATGTCGCGATAGTTCGGATCGGAAACGTCGATGACCTGAACGAGCAGGTCGGCTTTGGCTGCTTCGGAAAGGGTCGATTTGAACGCCTGGACCAGCTGGTGCGGCAAGTGCGAAACGAAGCCGACGGTGTCGCTGATCAAGAAATCCTTGTTGTCTTTGAAATGCAGTCTGCGAACCGAGGTGTCCAGCGTGGCAAAAAGCATGTCCTTTTCAAAAACCTGTTTGTCGTCGTCCTTTCCGCAGGCCCTGAGAAGACCGTTCATGGTCGTCGATTTGCCGGCATTCGTATAGCCGACGAGAGCGACCGATCTCAAACCGCTTGCGTCGCGCTGTTTGCGCGTGACGTTTTGTTTTTCTTCGATGTCCTTCAGCTCTTTTTTCAGGATGCTGATGCGTTTGCCGATGACGCGCCTGTCTTTTTCGAGCTTGGTTTCACCGCCGCCGCGACTGTTGAATGAACCGCTGCCGCCACCGGTCTGCTGGTCAAGCTTGACTTTGTCGTTGTCAGTGTGAAGTCTTGGCAGGCTGATGCGCAGCTTTGCAATCTGAACCTGAAGCTTGGCTTCTTTTGAGCGTGCTCTTGATGCGAATATTTCAAGAATCAGCGCTGTTCGATCGATGATCTTCATGTCGGTCAGGTCACCGAGATTTCTGATCTGCATAGGCGTGAGTTCGTCGTTGACGATTAAAATCTTGGCATCATGAATCTTTCCTTGGGTTTTAATTTCTTCTGCTTTTCCGCGTCCGACGTATGATGCGGAAACGGGTCGCTCAAGTTTTTGAATGACCGTGTCCTTGACTTCCATGTCGCAGGCTTCGGCAAGGTTTGCAAGCTCCTGCATGGTGTAGTCAAAGTCCGGCTGATTCAAATCGGCGCCGCAGATTATTACAGGTGTCATCTAATCCCTCGCTTTCTTAGCGTAAAATTGTCTTTATTATAGCATTGCGGCATTGCATCGTTAAGAATAATGCTTTGAATTCTTAGAAAAATACAGGGTGTAAACGCTTCTTTGAGTTTTTGGGAAGATTACTCATTAAAGCAATTTTTTAAAAATTCTTAGATTGGTTTAAGGGGCGCAATCTTGATATGTCGGCAAAAGACGATAAAATTGTTAATTTTTTTAAAAGCCCGTCACGGCAACGATTAAGCATATTTTTTGGCGAAAATATATTGGAAAATTAGATTTGGCACTTGATTTTAATACGGTTATCATATAAAATTTAATCAACTGTAAAAAGACATTTTGAAATTATCTGACATTATTAAGGAGTTGTTAAGATATGAAATTAGCAAAAGTTGCAGCTGCAGGCTCTGTTGCTGCCTTGTGTGCTTTGACGCTTGGCGCTTGCGGTTCCAAAGCAAGCGATTCAGCTTCAAAGCAGGTTTTGAACTGGAACGAAACTGCTGAATTGCCGACAATGGATCTTTCCAAGGCGACTGACGTTGTCAGTTTCGATATGTTAAACAACACGATGGAAGGTCTTTATCGTTTGGGCAAGGATTCAAAGATCGAACCAGGTATTGCTACTAAGACAAAAGTTTCTTCGGACGGCTTGACATATACGTTTACCTTGCGCAAGGATGCCAAGTGGTCAAACGGTGACAAGGTCACTGCCAAGGACTTTGTCTACTCATGGCGTCGTACGCTTGATCCTAAGACAAATTCGCAATATGCATATTTGTTTGAAGGAATCAAGAACGCAACTGACGTTATGAACGGCAAGAAGTCAACCAAGGAAGTCGGCGTCAAGGCTGACGGCGACTACAAGCTGGTCGTTACGTTGGACAAGCAGCTTCCATACTTCAAGCTGTTGATGGGCTTCCCGGTGTTCTTCCCGCAAAATCAAAAGACTGTTGAAAAGTACGGTTCCAAGTACGGTACTGCTTCCAAGTACATGTGCTACGACGGTCCGTTCAATTTGACGAAGTGGACGGGTACGAACCTTTCCTGGTCTTTGAAGAAGAGCGACAATTACTGGGATAAGAAGAGCGTCAAGCTTGATTCCATCAACTACAAGGTTAACAAGAGCAACTCAACGGCTTACAACCTGTATCAATCCGGCAAGCTTGATGCAACGAGCCTGAGTGCGGAACAAGCCAAGCAGTTGAAGGGTCAATCCGGATATACGGTTCGTCAGGCCGCTTCGGCATTCTATTTCCAGTACAACCAGACAAAGCCTGAATTCCAGAACAAGAAGATTCGTCAGGCAATCTCAATGGCCATTGACCGCAAGGAATTCGTAAACAAGGTTCTTGGCAACGGTTCAATTCCTGCGAAGGGTCTGGTCTCAACCGGTCTTGCAACGCGCAACGGCAAGGATTTTGCTGATGCTTCCTACGTCAAGGACGGCGTAACCGTAAACCTTGCAAAGGCCAAGAAACTCTGGGCTGAAGGTCTGAAGGAAATCGGCAAGGACAGCTTGACGTTCGGAATTTTGAGCGATGACACCGATGCTGCAAAGAAGACGACTGAATTCATCCAAAGTGCGATCGAATCAAACTTGAAGGGTGCAAAGGTCGAATGTGCAAATGTTCCGTTCAAGACACGTTTGAACCGTACGAACGAAGGTCAGTTCGACATCGTAATCTCAGCATGGGGTGCCGACTTCTCAGATCCGATTTCATTCCTTGACATGTTCACGTCAAACAACTCCTATAACGCGGGTAAATGGAAGAATGCTCAATACGATAAGCTGATTGAAGCATCCAAGTCAACCGATGCTGGCAATGCCGGCAAGCGTTGGGACGATTTGGTAAGTGCTGAAAAGATCCTTATCCAAGAACAAGGGATTTCTCCTTTGTATCAACAAGCAACGGCTTGGATGGTTAAGCCAAAGGTTAAGGGTGTAATTTACAACTCTGCAGGTGCAAATTACAACTTTAAGAATGCTTACGTTTCAGGCAACTAATTCGATAGATTTATCATTTAAATAACTGTTGTTGGGGAAAGAATTTCACTTTCCCCAATTGGTTTATTTTAAAGAGAAATGCGCAGATGCCTGTAATACGGGATTTTGACGTTTCTTAAAACAAAGATTGTGAGAGGATTTGTTATGAAAAAATACCTGGCAAAAAGGGTTTTCTATATGGCACTCACATTGTTCTTGGTAGCAACCATCACGTTCTTTTTGATGAAGCTGATGCCAGGGACGCCATATTCTAACCAAGAAAAAATGACACCTGAACAGATTCAGATCATGAACCAGCAATATGGCCTGGACAAACCTGTTTGGATGCAATATCTGATGTATCTTGGCGGAATGCTCCATGGGGACATGGGTACTTCCTTCCAATTCAGCAACCAACCGGTATCATACTTGATTGCAACTCGTATCGGGGCTTCTGCACAACTTGGTATTCAAGCAATGATTTTCGGCGTATTCTTCGGAATCATTTTGGGATCCATTGCTGCCATCAATCGCAACACGTGGGTTGATACGTTGGTCACAGTTCTGTCAATTATCGGCAAGTCCGTTCCGAACTTCGTTTTGGCCGTGCTTTTGCAATATTATATTGCCTTGAAACTCGGCATCTTACCGATTGCCGACTGGGGCGGGTTCTCATACACGATTTTGCCGACGATCGCGCTTGGCGTAGGTCCGTTGGCTGAAACCGCCCGTTTCATTCGAACCGGCATGGTTGACGTTTTGAATTCTGATTACATTGAGCTTGCGCGTGCCAAAGGCCTGAGCAAGTTCCAAATTGTCTATCATCATGCGCTTCGCAACAGTTTGATTCCGCTCATTACCTTGATCGGACCATATACTGTTTCGTTGATGACCGGTTCCATGGTTATCGAAAACATCTTCTCGATTCCTGGTATCGGTGAACAATTCGTCAAGTCAATCACGACAAACGACTATCCAACGATCATGGGTGTTACGATGCTCTTCTCCGCAGGCTTGGTGGCAGTTATTCTGTTGACCGACATCATCTACGGAATCATCGACCCGCGCATTCGTCTTGCTGGAAATGAGGATTAAGCTATGGAAGAAAATTTGAAGTTAGATCCGGAAGCAAAAGTTTCACCGGAAGATTTTCAAGCTTTGCCAAAAGAAGAAGAGCTTGATGCTGAAAAAATCGCGGCCCCATCCTTAACTTTCACACAGGATGCATGGCGTCGTCTTAAGAAAAACAAAGGTGCCGTTATTTCGCTTTTTGTCATTATCGTAATGATTGTTGTGGCTTTTGGTTCGACACCGTTCATTAATCATGATACTTTGGTCAAATCCGCGCCTAAGTATGCCAACCTGCCTGCCAAGATTCCCGGCGTAGACATCAATGGGTTTAACGGCAAGCTCAAGCAAGGCGGAGTTTGGGTTGACCAGTACAAGGCAAACAATATTCCTGAAGGAACATACTTTGTTTTGGGGACTGATTATCTTGGTCACTCGCTTGCGCAACGTATCATCTATGGTACGAAAGTTTCGTTGATCGTTGCTTTGGTCGCAACGTTCTTTGACCTTACGATAGGGGTCTCGTATGGCATTGTCTCAGGCTGGAAAGGCGGGATGGTGGATAATGTCATGCAGCGTATTATTGAAATCATCTCGTCGATTCCAAGTCTTGTCATTGTCGTTTTGATGCTGCTCGTCTTCAAACCCGGCATGACGTCAATCATCTTGGCCATTGCCATTTCAAGTTGGACGACGATGGCCCGAATGATTCGAGCGGAGACGCTCCAGCTGAAGAGTCAGGAATATGTTCTGGCCGCAAGAACATTGGGCGAATCACCGATTAAGATTGCGATGAAACATTTGGTTCCGAACCTTTCAAGCATCATCATCATTCAGACGATGTACACGATTCCGAGTGCCATCTTCTTCGAAGCGTTCCTGAGTTTCATCGGTATCGGTATTTCTGCTCCTGAAACGTCTCTTGGGGTATTGCTCAACGATGGTCAAAAGAACTTCCAATTCCTGCCATACCAGATGTGGTATCCGGCAATCGTTCTTTGTGTATTGATGATTTCCTTTAACCTTTTAGGCGACGGTCTTCGCGATGCATTTGATCCAAAGACAAGAAGGTAGGTAATTAAGATGGGCGAAAGAATTTTAGACGTAAAGAACCTTAAAATTAATTTCCACACCTATGCTGGCGATGTAAAAGCCATTCGTGATGTCAGTTTCCACCTTGATAAAGGTGAAACGCTCGCCATCGTTGGTGAATCCGGCTCAGGCAAGTCCGTTACGACGAAGAGTCTGATGGGGCTTCTTGCCAACAACGCTGAAGTTGTCGGCGGCTCGATCATGTACCGCGGTGAAGATTTGCTGAAGAAGACCGAAAAGGAAATGCAGGAAATTCGCGGCAAGGACATTGCGATGATTTTCCAGGATCCGATGACGTCATTGGATCCGACGATGAAAATCGGTCGCCAGATTGCCGAACCGCTGATGATTCACAAAAATGTCGATAAGAAGAAGGCCTGGGCACAGGCTCTTGAGATTTTGAAGCTGGTCGGGATTGCAGATGCAGAAGAACGTATCAACGATTATCCTCACCAATTCTCAGGCGGCCAGCGTCAGCGTATCGTGATTGCGATTGCGCTCGTTTGCTACCCGGAAATTCTAATTGCTGATGAACCTACAACTGCTTTGGACGTTACGATTCAGGCTCAAATTCTGAATTTGATGAAAGAGCTTCAACAAAAGATTGAAACATCCATCATCTTCATCACCCATGACCTGGGCGTTGTTGCAGGGATGGCTGACCGCGTGGCCGTTATGTACGCCGGTCAAATCATCGAATACGGAACGGTTGATGAGATCTTCTACAATCCTAAGCATCCATATACATGGGGCTTGCTGAACTCAATGCCGACGCTTTCAAGTACAAAGCTTGAAGCAATCCCGGGCACTCCTCCAGACTTGCTTGATCCGCCTAAGGGCGATCCGTTTGCAGCTCGTAATCCGTATGCCATGAAGATTGATGCTGAAAAGCAGCCACCATTCTTCAAGGTTTCTGATACGCACTATGCAGCAACATGGCTCTTGCACAAGGATGCGCCAAAGATTACGCCGCCTGACGAAATCCTGCGTCGCCAAAAAATTTGGCAAGAAATGCAAGCAGCTGCCAAATAGTTACAAGGAAGGAAGAAAACCGTATGCCAGAACAAAAAAAGAAACTTCTCGAAGTCAAGCATTTGAAACAATACTTCGGAGTCGGCAAGGCAGATATGGTCAAAGCTGTCGATGATGTTACGTTTGACATCTACGAAGGCGAAACTTTCGGACTTGTTGGCGAATCCGGTTCAGGTAAGACAACTACCGGCCGAAGCATCATTCATCTTTATAATCCGACTGACGGTCAGATTATCTTTGACGGAAAAGACGTAAGCAAACTTAATTCAAAAGAAGATCATCTTAAATTCTGCCGTGACATGCAGATGATTTTCCAAGATCCTTATGCTTCTCTCAACCCCCGTATGACGGTTGAAGACATCATTGCAGAAGGTCTGGATATTCACGGTTTGGTCAAGACAAAGGAAGAACGTCGTGCCAAAGTTGAAGAATTGTTGGAAACGGTCGGCTTGAACAAGGATCACGCCAGCCGTTATCCGCATGAATTCTCTGGCGGTCAGCGCCAACGTATCGGCATTGCACGTGCTTTGGCCGTTGAACCGCGCTTCATCATTGCCGATGAACCAATTTCTGCTTTGGACGTTTCCATCCAGGCCCAAGTTGTCAACCTGCTTAAAGATTTGCAGGAACAAAAAGGCTTGACGTATCTTTTCATTGCTCACGATCTGTCGATGGTCAAGTATATTTCGGATCGCATCGGCGTTATGCACTTCGGTCGTCTGCTTGAAGTAGGACCGGCCGATGACGTGTATACGAAGCCGCTTCATGATTACACGGAAAGTTTGATTTCCGCCGTTCCGGTTCCTGACCCTGAATTTGAACGCAACCGCAAGCAGATTTTGTACGATGCATCGATCGAACAAGATGTTGAAGGCAAACCGGCCAAGCTGCGTGAAATCACGCCTGGGCACTTCGTTCGCTGCCGTGAAGATCAAGTTGAAATGTATAAGGAACGTGCTGCTAAGTACGAACAAAAATAAATGAGGAGAGGCTGAAAAAACTCTGCCTCAAATAAAGAAACGGATGATTTGCAATTAGTTGCGAATCATCCGTTTTTTTGCGTATGCGTGACAATCGACTTCCATGATGGAGATAAGAAAAAAATAGTTTGTTTTCGTGCATCATCAGTCTCTTTTGTGCTAATCGATAATGATTTGAAACTCGTCATTGAAAAAGCGGCGATAGGCTATATATGACGAACAAACCGATGCCAGGCTGGTTGCCGAAAGCAGCATGAAGACGACCATGATTTGGTATTTGATGGCAAATACAGGGTCGACTCCCGCAAAAATCAAACCTGACATCATTCCCGGAAGACTGACGATGCCGTACGTTTTGGCAGAATCAATCGTCGGCTGCATTCCGGTTTTGACGCACGTTTGAACAATGTTTGAGCATGCTTGAAACGGTTGAGCTCCGAGCGCAAGCTTTTCTTCGATTCGTTGATGCTCATCGTGGAATTTTGTTTTCATCTGCTTGTAACAAAGACCGATTGCCACCATCGAATTGCTGGCAATCATTCCGGAGATTGGAATGATTTGCGATGGAATAAACTTGATTGCGCCGCTCAGGACCAGACCTAAAAGAGTAATCGAAGTGCTCGTCAAAATGGAAATGAACGAAGGCCAAAAAAGCTTTGGGATGCCTTTGCCTCGATTTGCCGCATTGCGGGCGGCGTTGAAAATGATTATCAGAATCATTGCGGCAGTTACAAGAATGTTGTTGAGCGAAAAGATGTATTTCAAAACGTAACCGACAATCGTCAGCTGCACGATTGCCCGAATGACGCTGACAATCATGTCCGATTCAAGCTTCAGCTTCTGTCGATTTGAGATGATCAGCGCAACGATAACTAAGACGGCGGCGTATGTCAGACTGAGATTATTAACGTGAACGCTATTGTTCAATGATTCGTCCCTCCTCAATACGGATGATTTGTTCTGCTTGGCGTAATTCGTCGGTGTCGTGCGTCACGGCGATAACGGTTCCGCCAGATTTTCTGTAAGAACTTATCAACATGTGGACAACTTTTTTATTATCCGCATCAAGCCCCGCCGTAACTTCGTCAAGCAAGAGAACCTTTGGTTTAAACATCAAGTTGCGAATCAATGCCACGCGCTGTTTTTCACCGCCGGAAAGATCAGCGATGGGCTTTTCCAAGTATGATGAGCTTAAGTTTACGCGCTCCAACAGTTCGATTTCGTGTTGGCGTTTCACTGGTTCTTTTCTGATCTCGAACGGGAAGTCAAGGTTATTAGCCACTGTATCTCCAAAAAGCACCGGTTGTTGAAAACAATACGAAACCTGCATCCGATATTTATCCACAGGTGTTTTTGCGGCATCGTTCCCTTCAAAAATTAATTCACCTGTGGATTGCGTTAGCATGCGCGCACAAATTTTCAAAATCGTACTTTTTCCCGATCCTGATGGACCACTGAGCGTGATGAAGCCGTTTTGCGAAACGTTCAAGCTGACATTGGTCAAGATATTCTTGAATGAAATATTTTTTAACGATAGGATATCCATGCTGAAGCCTCCCTTATGCCTAATTATAGTACACTTAGAAGGCCTTTTCATGAAAAATCCAGTGCTGTCGGCATCAATCGACTTCTTGATTCGGTTGAATTACCGTGGTGACGCTGCATTTTACAGGCAAAATTGTGGAAAAGGTGATTTGACCTTAATCGTGCCTGGTGCGGCCTCGAAAGTAGACAAAAACCGGAGTGAATGCCTCATTTTTGTCTACCTGACTCTCCAAAATCGGTCGGCGCGGTCCTGAAAGTAGACAAAAACCGGTGGGGAATGTCTGATTTTTGTCTACCGTCTGGTCTAAAATCGGTCGGCGCGGTCTCGAAAGTAGACAAAAACCGGTGAAAATGCCTAATTTTTGTCTACCGGCTTGTCGAAATTCGGGGCGTGCGGAACTAAAAGTAGACAAAAACTGGTGGAAATGCCTCATTTTTGTCTACCTACTGGTCCAAAATCGGTCGGCGCGGGGTTATGCCCGTATAATGGTGTAAATTGATAAAAAAAGAGAGCCAAGTGCTCATC
>ERZ506470.270-NODE-270-length-7904-cov-18.6314_pt1 | contig 7904 bp, 5 predicted proteins | sample MGYA00512387_ERZ506470 | MGnify/ENA metagenome assembly ERZ506470
ATATCATGCGCGTCTAGGGTCTTGAGTGTCTTTTCCTTCCCATACAAGATGAAACTGCTACGAATGACATAAGCCAATTCATCAATCAATGAATCATCCGCATCCAACACGTCTTTCAGCTCTCTACAGTATCGAGACGCCAGAAATGCTTCCGGATCCCTCTCATAAGGCCGACACTCAATGAGCTTAAAACAGACACTTTTCGGGGTGTCTTTCCGCTGCTTTCTCTTTCGCTTCATGCCTTCACGCATGTACTGAACGAGCTTCACGTGGAAGTCTATCATCTTATCTTCATCATCGCTCGTATAAAGCGCATAGACGAACACATAGCCATTTTTACCTCGACCGATAGATATAGCCGCCATGACACCCTTGCCATGTTTCGCAAGCCATCTCTGTAGTTTAGACTGTACATCTTCCATGTCATCCGCTGAAAGTCTCTGCTGGTAGCTTTCATAGCCGATGCGCCATTTATGCTCCAATGCATGAGCCGATAGCAAACTAAAGTACATCATGTGTGTCTGTATCGCTCTGTTCATCTGATGAAACCTATAGACAATCTCTTTGTTGGTGGTCTGCTCTGTAGCCTTCAATAAGGCCTGCCGTCTCACCTTCTGGGCGTGTCTTTTCTGTGCGATATCATGAGCATATTCTTTCCGTTCTTCCTCTGACCAGTGTGTGCGTGTCTTCTTCTGTACCACTTCACCACCCGTGTAATGATTGCGGATAATAGTCCCGAAAGGACAATGATACACCTTCACTCTCCACTCGTTTTCCATGATATCTTCATCCATGGTGTCTTTCCTTCTGCCTTCTTCCATAATCATCTTCCTTTCCTATTATACTAATTACTACATCAAAACGTCACAAAGCCGCATAAACACTGAGTTTATAGGGTGTGCTAGGCCCTGCCTTAAAAGCAGTTCATAACGTCCTACAAAGACCGATGAAAGACCTAAATGATGATTGTTAATGATTATCCTAAATCCCCAAAATAGACAGGACAATAGAACCGCATAGGCTCTAAGAGAATCCCATACATCCCATGAAATCATCATACGTACTCTCTTCTATCACTATGTGCATCAATTAGACAACCATTCATATATGGCACTATTGGTTCTTTCCTTATGTGTCCCAAATAGCACCACAAAATATATGTGCCCCAAATAGGCCCTCATAGAACCATGTAGGACGCTATGTAGGACAAGCGACCACAAGTGGGCGAAACCAACAGATGAAAACATGCATACGATATTGGTTATTTTTATACCATTTCAGCTTATTTTTATCCATTTCCTATGCAAAAAGGCCGAAAAGGCATTATACACGCTTTACGACAATGCCAGGAACGTTCAACAAATGGCTTAACCATGCGGTTCATCGGCATTAGTTAAATTATTACTTCCCATAATATTTCATTATCAGAAGTAATAACACATGCAAGGAAGCGGCATAACAATACACACGAGTTTTGATACTATCGTGTCTCTCCTGCTCCATTGTTGTTATAATGATTATTACATCAACACAAACAGACCCCCTCAATCTCTCGTGTCTGCTCCTCAATGAATCTGAACAGTCGCAACGGCCCTAAGGGGGATAGCGGCTCATCACAAGCGACACATAAGGCCACACGGAAATTTCATGCTATCTGATGTCTTTAATGGTTGGGGTATCATTCCGCGACTCCATCTTTTTGTCTTCATCATCATCAATCATGAATCAATGATGTGTGTCTGTCCTCATCATGTCGATGCCGAAGACATGACGATGAACGAATCGTTCACCGTTAACGGATGAGCATCTTTAGGTGTCAAGGGTATGTAATGATACCTAGACACACGTAAAGACGCTCATACCCCAATTAATGGCAGTCTGGGACAATGAATGATGAATCCTCAATCGTCAATCCTCTATCATTTCCCCTTGATTGCTCTTGTGTAATTGTTGGTCTTTCGTATTAGTAGCACGGTGACGTACAGCGGCGTTTAGCCAATTCTGCTTACAACTCGCCCTGCCCTACAAAAAGGGCAATCGCAAGCTTATAGTGCCATGGTCTAGCTTTAACACTCATCGTACTACCGATAACGCTCACGCCTGTCTGCTTTCGCACTAGGACGGTCTGTACATCATGGAAGTATCACGGCCCTCTAACGGTCTACATAACCGCCAGTGATGCGGCAGTGTTGTCTTTAGCGACTATTTGCACCTCAAGTCGTATCTATGTTCTATTGTGTCTTCCGGCATAAAAAATAGAGCATAACGGATATTCGCTATGCTCGGTATTGACGTTTTGCTTTAGCTCTGCTATCATTATCGTACAAGATAGCGAGCCGTAAAACATTGCATTGGATACCGTGAATATCCGCTGTGATGGCTTAGTTAAGTGTTGGTATCACTCAACTAGGACGGCTCTATTTTGTTGTCTGTATTTATAGTACAGGAGTTTCGGCAATAAATCAAGGACAGAAATGATTATTTTTTGATTTAATCTGCACCCCAGGGCAAATTATTCATGTTTGTGTCTTTCCCAATGTAATTACCTTAGTGGCATTGCTAAAGGGCCTTAAATCGGCTCTCAGCGCGTTTAGAAGTCATCTGGTGCTGTGTCCTTCTCACGCTGTTCCTTCTCTTTCTCAAACAGTGCTTCCTCTTTACTGTCTCTCCATCCTTCAACTACGCTTCCTGCTCTATGGAGTCTCACGAGCATATTAGGCGTAACATCATATGGATTTTCCTCTGTGAAAAGATATTCCACCTCTCCATGCGCTTCTACAATATCATGCGCGTCTAGGGTCTTGAGTGTCTTTTCCTTCCCATACAAGATGAAACGTAAGCGGAAAATAAATCGGTGGATTTAATCTCCTGGCTGTTTGTGAGACAATAGGCTCATCAAACAGGATGAATTAGACCAATTAGAGTTTCTCCCATTTTGTCTAAAAACTCTAATTTATCCTATTCAGTAAGGAGGATGTTTTTGGATACTCAAAAAATTACACACGAAATAAGAATGAAACACTGGATGCAGATCATCGCGCAGCGCCAGCAGAGTGGCTTAACGGTGAAGGAATTCTGTGCGCAGCAGGATATCCCTATCAAGCAGTATTACTACTGGCAACATAAACTCCGTATTCGTTTCGCACCGGCACAGGCGCCGGAAACTAAAAAGGAAGAAGTCCCCACACTAGTCCCTCTTTCGGCGGCGATTCCCGTTCAGGATTCCCTTATCGTGCAGTGTGGTGCGTTTTCCCTGGAAGTGACGGAGCATACTTCTGAAAGACTGCTGCAAAAGACGCTGCAGCTACTGCAGAAGGTGAATGCTTGATGGATTTGCATATTTCAGCAGAACATGTCTTCATCGCCTGTGGCTATACGGACATGCGCAAGTCCATTGACGGACTCAGTGCCATCATCGCCCAGCAGTTCCAGATGGATCCGTTCCAGCTTTCTCTTTTCCTGTTTTGCGGCCGTCGCCGGGACCGGTTCAAGGCCCTGCTCTGGCAGGGTGATGGTTTCCTGCTCCTCTACAAACGCTTGGAAAAAGGAAGGCTGCAGTGGCCAAGGACACCTGATGAAGTCCGGGAACTCACACCACAGCAGTACCGCTGGCTCATGGAGGGGCTGTCTGTTGAACAGCCTCGGGCCGTGCAAAAGATTACGCCGAAAACGGTTTTGTAAAATAGCCGAAACCCTGCATAAACGCTAGGGGTTTCGGCTGTTTTATGGTATAATAGATTTATCACAAATCCGTAAGATTGAGGTGCCGTATGACAGATATCCGTGAACAGGAAATGCAGGGGAAAATCAATGAACTGACCGCGCAGAAAGCGTCTCTGGAAGCAGAGAACAAACAGCTGCGCAAGCAGGTCGAATGGCTGCGCAAGGCCCAGTTCGGCCGCAAGTCAGAAATCAAGAAAGTCGTGTACCCGGAAGAACAGATGAGCCTGTTCAATGAAGCCGAAACAGAAGCGAAACCCAGCGCTCCGGAACCGGAAATTTCGGTCAAGCCGCACAAACGCAAGAAAAAGGTCGGCCATCGTGAAGAATTACTGGCCAAACTGCCTCATCAGAAAATTGTCGTCGAACCGGAAACGACGGTCTGCCCAGAATGTGGCAGCACACTTTCGCCGGTAGGCGAAGAATTCATTCGTTCGGAAGTCGTCTACATCCCAGCCCGCGTGGAAGTGAAGGATTTCTATCGTAAAAGTTATGAATGCCGTACCTGCCGCAAGCAGGGACAGCCTGCCATCCTGAAAGCAGCCATGCCTCAGCCGGTCATCCCCCATTCTATCGCCTCACCATCGGTGGTCGCCCATGTCATGATGCAGAAATATGGCTATGCCCTGCCACTGTACCGCCAGGAAAGCGAATGGAAACGCATCGGCCTGGCCTTTTCCCGGGCCAATCTGGCTAACTGGATCATCATCGCTTCCAAAGAATGGTTGGCCCCGGTCTATGGACGGATGCATGAGATGCTCCTGGAAGAGCGCTGTCTCCATGCTGATGAAACACCTATCCAGGTGCATAACGAAAAAGGCCGTAAAAATACGAGCAAGTCATATATGTGGGTCTATGCCAGCACGGCTTTGAATCCCACGCGGAAAATCCGTTTGTTTGAATATGCGCCGACGCGCAGTGCCCATTGTGCAGAAACTTTCCTGGAAGGTTTCTCTGGCTACCTGCTGACGGACGACTATGTCGGCTACCGTTCCATCAAGACAGCGGGGCATTGCCTATGCTGGGCCCATGCCCGACGGAAGTTCGTCGATGCCGCTCCGGCTTATGCTAAAGAAACGGATGGACTCGAAAACACCTTAGTCAAAGCGGGTATCGACCAAATCAGCCAGTTATTCGACAAAGAAAAAGAATATAAATCGCTCTCACCGGAAGAACGGTATGAACGACGCCTCGGGGAAGAAAAGCCTATCCTGAAGGCGCTCTTCGCGTGGGCAGAAAACAATGTCGACAAACTGCTGCCCAAATCGCCGCTGACAACGGCCATGAATTATCTCCTGTCGAACCGTGACGGGCTGACCTGTTACCTCAAAGACGGACACTGTGACATTTCCAACAACACCGCGGAAAACAGCATCCGACCTTTCACCGTTGGGCGGAAAAACTGGCTTTTCAGTAACAGCCCCAAAGGAGCCAAAGCCAGTGCCATCGTCTACAGCCTGATTGAAACAGCCAAAGCCAACGGCTTGGACCCCGAACGGTATCTGAAATACCTTTTTGAAAAGCTGCCGAATACAGCAAACTTCAAAGATACCGAAACCTTGGATCAATACCTGCCTTGGGCAACAAAGCCCCAGGAAAAGTGCAAAGAATAAATAGAATCAAAGCCCTAGACTTATGAAAAAAGGATAGCATAAGTCTGGGGCTTTTTCTATACACTGATTTATTTTCCGCTTACGAACGGCAGATGACGAGCAACCAGCCTAAGAGGCAGCTCTCTATAAAAAGCAAAACCCCCACGGTGTCCAGACCGTGGGGGTTTATTGTTCCTACTTGGAACTCACTAACTTTTTCAGCTACGTTAAGTATAACATGTCTGCAAATCCGATTCAAGCTTTATATAGCATATTCGCTTATTTGGGAGTGTAAAATAGTTTGTGTAAATCGGTATTGCATGAATCTACTTTATGCCCCATACTGGGGTAAACAAAGATAAGGACGGTAACAGAATGGCAAAGTGTAAAACTCCACCAACTACCCCAGGCGAGCAGATTGCTCAGCAAATCCTCAACAACTACGACATCAAGAGCGCGGAAGACGTACAGGACGTCCTGAAGCAGATTTTTGGCCCCATTTTTGAGTCCATGCTCAAAGGTGAGATGGAAAATCATCTCGGCCATAAGAAGCATGAGCGCTCCGAAGACGGTGACAATGTCCGGAACGGCTATTCATCCAAGACGCTCAAGACCTCTCTGGGCGAGGTTCCTATCCGCGTCCCTAGGGATCGCCAGAGTACGTTTGAACCGCAGATCATCAAGAAGCACCAGCGCGACGTTTCGTCCATCGAGGGCAAGGTACTGGCGATGTATGCCCGTGGCATGAGCCAACGCGACATCGCTGCAACCATCGAAGACATCTACGGCTTCCAGATGTCACATGAACAGATCTCCACCATCACAGGCTGCGTCATGGAAGAGGTCGAGGCATGGCGGAATCGTCCGCTCCAGTCGTTCTATCCATTTGCTTTCGTCGACTGCATCTACGTATCGCTGCGCACGGAGTATGGCGTCCAGCAGGTGGCCGTCTATGTCATGCTTGCCTATGACGTCAACGGCTGCAAGGATGTCCTTGGCCTCTGGATCAACGAGACGGAGAGCAAGCATGCCTGGATGCAGATCTTCGACGAGCTGCGGGCTCGCGGCGTTAAGGATCTTGGCATCCTGTCCATGGATGGCGTGAGCGGATTGGAGGAAGGCGCCAAGGCTGTATTCCCGCATGCCACGGTTCAGCGCTGCATCGTACACCTCATCCGCAATTCCATCCGCTACATCCCACGCAAGCAGTGGAGTGCATTCACGAAGCAGCTGAAGCTCATCTATGGTGCCATCAACGTCAAGCAGGCCCGTCAGGAATTCGAGAAGTTCAAGACCGACTGGCAGGCTTATCCAGGCGCGGTCAGCGTATGGGAAAACAATTTCTCACACGTCGAGCAGCTCTATAACTATGGCAGTGCCGTGCGCAAGATCATGTACACGACCAATGCCATCGAGAGCGTCAACTCTAGCTTCCGCAAGGTGACCAAGAAAGGCGCTTTCCCCAACGAGGATGCAGTCTTCAAGATTTTCTACCTACGCATCCAAGAGCTCTATAAAAAATGGAAGGGTCGTCACGTCGCAAACTGGGCGATGGTCCGGAACCAGCTGCTCATGGACGACAGGATGTCTCAGCTTATGCAGCAATACGATGTTGCTTATTGAATCGATTTACACAAAACTCTTGACACACCCTTTGCGGATTAGAGTTCAAAGATTTTGTAGGATATAGTTTCGTTGCCTTTATTGTATTAGGCATCATCATGGTTGTCGGTTTAACGGTGATTCCTTTTGCTATTTAAAATTATACGTGATAGAAAGAAGGTAGAAGTATGAAGCAGTTGAAGGACATTAAACGGATTTGTAACTTAGGTTGTGGCACGATGGGGTTTGGCACAGCGATTGCTTTTGCTCAGAATGGCTATGAAGTAAATATGTTTGGGCGTAAAGATGCCAGTATTGCTCGGGCTATGCGAAATATACATGCTACATTAGATGTCATGAAAGCCAATGATTTGCTGACCGAAGCAGAAGAAAAAGAATTGCTCAGTCATATTCATGGTGTTACATCTATTGAAGATGCTGCAAAGGATGCAGATTTTGTCCTTGAATCAGTAGCAGAAGACATGGATGTTAAGCAATATGTTTATGGAGAATTGGAAAAATATCTTGGTCCAGATGTTATTTTTGCTACGGACTCTTCTGGCCTTTTGCCGACAGAAGTCGCCTCTGTTCTCAAACATCCAGAACGTTTCGTCGTTGCTCATTTTTGGAACCCGCCTCACCTTATTCCTTTGGTTGAAGTCGTTCCGGGTGAAAAGACAAGCCAAGAAACGGTAGATATTACTTGGCAGCTTATGGAAAAAATCGGGAAAAAACCGGTAGCTCTTTTGAAAGAAGCTCCAGGATTCGTAGGAAACCGGTTACAGTTTGCCCTGCTTCGTGAAGCACTGTATTGTGTACAAGAGGGGATCGCGACCGCCGAAGCGGTTGATCTCATTTGTAAATACAGCATTGGCCGCCGGTTAGGCGTGACAGGACCGCTTGAAACTGCTGATTTAGGAGGCCTTGATATTTTCTACAACATTTCGGCCTATTTGAATGCTGATTTGGCTGATGACAAAGAAGGCTCTG
>ERZ506470.331-NODE-331-length-6187-cov-28.5985_pt1 | contig 6187 bp, 7 predicted proteins | sample MGYA00512387_ERZ506470 | MGnify/ENA metagenome assembly ERZ506470
TTTTTATTTTACATTTAAATTACAAGTGCATACCCCCATCTTCATGCCGGTTCCGGGTTTGGTGTTGCCGTTGCTTTTTCGTCATTTCCCACTCGGTTTCTTTCAGTCCACGTTCTTGCTGTTTTCTTAGATAGTCCGTATTTTTCGCATATAAAATGGTCATTAAGGCTTCGTCCAAAATATTCATCAGGTAATTTTTCGGGCTAGTTGGGTGGTAATTAATGGCCTGATAGTCCTTAACTTGAGCTTGCTTATATTGATCAAAGCGCATTGTCTGTTGTTTCAAACGGGTTTGCACCATTTCAATTTGTTGGTGATCCAACTTAGGATCTTGGCCACATTCGCCAATAAACAGTTGCCGGGTGCCATCATGTTTTAAGACCCGTTGCAGTCGATGATCCTGAATATCTTTTAATTCCATTTTACCTAACAGGTAATTTAAACCGGCTTGGTGTTGCTGACTAGTAAAGACTACCGGTGGCTGCTGTTGCAATTGCCTAAGATCATCGGCGCTTAATGGCTTTAATTCTGGGTCATAGTAAACCACAGCGGTATAGATTTGCTCCTTATCAATCGTCTCTAGCTTATCCAGGTCACTGTCCGGAAAAGCAGTCGTTAGAATGCTGTTATATTGGGTTTGCACTACGGCTTTAACTTCCCGCATGACCCGTAAATTTTTCACCGCTTTCGAAATGAATTCGAGTTCGTTAGGTTGATAAGCGGCTAGCATGCCCCGATCAGTATGCCTCAAATCGTCTAACTGGTGACCATGTTTGGCTAGTACCGTGGTTAATTGCTTCTCAATTGTTTGGGCCTGCTGATTAACTAACTGCCAGCTGGTATATGGCCGCTTGGTAAACGTCAATAATTGCTGGGTTAATAAGTCACTTCGAATATCCGCTAACCGTTCTGCCAATTCGCTACCCTTAAAAATCGTTTGTTCACTATTAGTCTCTTTAATCAGTTCCCGTCGTTCAGCTGCGGTTGTCTGTTCAAAATTAAGTTCCGGATAGAGCTTTTTCGTTGCTCGTTCCACCACTTTATTTAACAACTGGTTAGCTTGTGCTAGTGATGTCGTTTGCTGGTCAATAGTCAGCAGTTGTTTAGTTACTTCTTCGCCAACCGCGTGTTTAATTAATAAGCTGTTTTTCCAATTAAATAGCATGCGCTGTTTATCGTCTAAATGTTCTAAATCGACATAGGTTTTCAATTGCTGACTTAGCTGACTAATTGTGTGTTTTTCCGAGAACGATAGCTCGTCAGTTAACGCGTCAAAATGTTCATGATTTCTAATCTTTTCGTCAAGATTATGATATTTAGCTTTGGCGCTTCTTTGTGCGCTAACTTGTTGATTAAATGCTTTTCGCTTTTTTCTTTGGCTGTTAATGCCTTCATGTTGGGTAGGTGTCTCTTGAATCCCTTGATCGACAAACGATTTTTCACTGATCCGATCCGGAATATTTTTTTGTGCTAAGAACTGATTAACACTAGTCGCCCAGTTGTGCCGCCACTCATTAATTTTTTCCTTTTTATCCCAATCAACCAACCAAATTTTTCTTTGTTTTGGAAAACCGCTTTTGGTTAAAAGTTGCTTGCCATTTTCATCTTTAATGTACTGCGTCTTTGCTTTTAATCCCCAACTACCATCGGGGTTAAATGGTCGGTTCGTTAACATCACATGTGCGTGCGGATTATCTTGGTGATCACGATGAATTGCTACGTCAGCTACCATGCCTTGATCGACAAAATTTTCTTGCACATATTTTGTCAGTAATTCTTTCTGTTCGGATTCACTTAATTCTACCGGTAAAGCCACGTTAAATTCTTTTGCATACCGTGAGTTTGATTTACGATCTTTCTTTTCAACTTCATTCCATAATTGTTCTCGATTACTGGCCCATTCTGGTGCGTTTTTTGGGGTTAAAATAAAGCTTTCTGGCATAACCGCGCGGGCATAAAAATAGTGGCGGCCTTCTTTATTATCAAATAATTTTTCACCACTTCGATAAGCGGCACTGGCAATCGCACTACGTCCTTTACCAGCACTAATATTACTAAAACTCATATGAAAAATTGCCATGTTAGTCACCTCTTTGCTTTGATTCTATGGGCTTGACTTTATTGTCGCCATCGGCGACTTCTAATACAGGATTTTTTGGGTTAGCACAACATAGAATTTATTCTATGTGTAAGTGCGCATTGACCTCGTTTCACTCGGTCTGCTGATTCTCTTAACTTCAACTTAGTGTATGCCTTCCGCTTCGCTTTTTCAACTTTTATACTTTGACTTAACGTTTCTTATATGATATAGTTTCGGTGATTATTTCTAATATGATTGGAGGGATCGTTATGTCTCAAAGTAACTTAGAAAAACAAGAAGCTAAATTAAAAGCCCTTAATCAAAAAATTAAGGACGAAAAAAATAAGATTGAACAACGGTTAGGTAAACAAATCATCAGTCAAGCCAATTTAGATTATGCTAATTTGTCTAACGATCAGATTAAGCTTTTAGCCCAGCAATTTTCTGAATTTTTAAAGGTAAAGTCCGTAGATCGTTAATCATAAGAGATGAGGAAATTCCATGTCTAATCAATATGAAAAACTAGTCGAGCAGCAAGTGCGTTTAAAACAAAAAATTGAGCGGGAAGATTTTAAATTACGGCAATCTAAATACTATGAAAATCGGCAAGCCCGCAAAGCCCGTTCTCGCCGATTAATTCAAAAAGGGGCTTTATTAGAAAAGTACTTCCAAGCTAATAACCTCTCGGTCGAACAAACCGAAGAACTTTTAAAAACATTTGCTGACTATGTTAACGCCCATAAACCGGATAAATTAAAAAACGATCAACCTAATAACTAGGCCGATCGTTTTTATTTTCTGGATCATTTTTAGGCTTTACTTCTGGGTTTTGATCTGCAAAATTTTGTAACTGCTTTTGCACCTTTTCTGGATAAGTAATATTTTGGTTTATCCAAGGAAAATGCCTCAAATCGTTCTTAAAAACTTGTCCCTTATCTCTTGCATAAACAGAGGTAAACTTTTCGCTATTATCATAGATCATGACCTTATCAGATTTAAAGGCCACTAATGGCAAATTATGTTTGGATTGCTGATAACGTTTCTTGATCGTTGCTACTGGAACACCGTGGCCACCTTTTTGTACCCGTTCGTTGACCGGCTATAATCCCCTTAAAGGTAACAAGTATGAAACCCAAGACTTATTATCGCTAGGGGGATTTTTATTTGCCAAGCTATTCGACACTAGATCGGCTATATTTTCTAAGTTGTTATCAGGATTCGGATCTTTCGATCAAGGTTTTCGCTGATTACAACGGGATCCACGATGGTTCATTACGTCGTTGGATTAAAGGATTCCTTCAGGAAGGAGTACTGGGGGTTAGGCGGAGCGCGACCAACCGCCGGTATTCAATTGACCTAAAAGTGGCAGCGGTTGTCGACTATCAAGATAACGGCTTATCACGCCAGGAAGTGCTTCATAAGTACAATATTCGCAGTAATTCTCAACTAACCGACTGGGTTATTCGGTACAATAGTGGCAAACTACTAGCACCGAAAGGCGCAGGAAAGCGGGTTAGGAAAATGGGACGGAAAGTCAGTTACGACGAAAAGATTAAGATTGTCCAGTGGGCACTTGATCATGACAGTGATTACCAAGTAACAGCTAAGGAGTTCGACGTTTCGTATAACCGAGTGTATGACTGGGTTCGAAAATATCAGGCCACCGGTAACTGGGAAGTCTTAAAGGACCGGCGAGGTAAAAAGCCGCGTCCCAAAGGTGACGCTTTAACGCGCGAAGAACAGTTAGAAGAAGAGAACCGACAACTCAAGGCAAAAGTTCGGCACTTAGAAGTGGAGCGAGCTTTCGCAAAAAAATTGAGAGAAATACGCAATCGGGAGGTGGACGATCCGCAAAATACGAAGCGATTCAGGAACTAGTTAAGGAAGGTTACACAGTGACCGAGTTGGCGGCGGTAGCAAACACGTCGCGTAAGTCATATTACATTTGGCTCAAGAAAAGGCAGATCAAGACCCAGCAAGAAATCGAGAATGCGAAGATTTTGGCGGCGATTCGTCAAATCGAGAAACGCCATTTGAACTGTGCGGGTTACCGGAAGGTCACGGCCATTCTTAATAGCGATACCAGCAAGATTAAAGAGTACACTTTTAGCTTCGACTTCCCGATTAACATTAAACGGGTCCGGCGGATTATGCGTGAGCACGGGATCAAAGCTGACATTCGCCAACCGCGTCGTAACCGGGTTAAAGAACAACAACAGTACCTTGAAGACAATGTATTACATCGCCAATTTGCCCCTGACCAGCCTAATAAGGTCTGGGTGACTGATACTACGGAACTTACTTACGGTCGTGGAAACAAGGTACGACTGCACGCAATCATAGATTTGTATGGGAACTATGCGCTTAGTTACTTCATATCTCCAACCGAAACCGCCAAGGACGTAATTAAAGCTTTTGAATTGGCTAAACAGAAGACCAGTAGGTTGGCTCCGTTAATTCATACAGATCGTGGATCTGCCTACACTTCAAGGGAATTCAGTAATTACCTTATCCAAAACCAATGCGTCCACAGTATGTCAGCGCCGGGGACCCCGGCTGATAATGCGGTAATTGAGCGCTGGTGGTGTGACTTCAAACATCTGTGGCTGGCACACCAGCCAGCGCCTCAAACGTATGACCAACTCTTAAAGTTAGTGGCAGAAGGCGTTAAGTACTTCAACACCGTTGAAATATCCGGTAAAAGAAAGAATCTCACCGCTGTAGATTACTACAGAAGTGAGATTGCATAACTTAATAATTTTAGATTTCTAAAGTGTTACCTTGACAGGGGGCAGTGCCACCCTTTGGATAGCTAAATTTTCATCTCGCAAAGCAACATATAATAAAGTCACTTCAAAGCCATTTTTGTGAGCTTTGTCAATCAAATTGAGTTGAGCTTTGCCTCTACCTGCCAGTGTTGTTTCTACGTGAATACTTTGCTGGTGATCTAAAGCATAGTGTAGTTGTTTGATTTCTTCTTTCATGGCTTTTAAGTTGTCACTATCTTTATGCCAATCGCCACCCATTTGTCGTAAAAGTTCATCAGCGTTAATCCGTTTTGTTTTGTCAAACAAGATGGGAAATGTATCGTATAGCGTACTTTTTCCTGCTCCGTTAATACCAGCAACAATTATATATTGGGGTTTATCTATCAACGGACAAAGTCCTTTCGTTTAATAACCTCATCTTGCCTTTTATCTAAAAAGTAGGTATATAAAGCGTCATATACTTTGCGCTTTTCTGGATCTGGCTCATGTAATGACTTATCAAGTAAATCTTTTAAATCAGTTTCTTTGGCAATTTCAAAAAAGTCATTAATTGTGATTGTATCTTTCATGTTCATCACACTCCCAAGTTATTAATTTATTTAATCTGATAAGCCATCAGTCCTCATCTGGATCATTGAGCCAATCAGCGACTTCTTTAGCGCCTTTGAACTCTGTTACTGGTGTCTCTTTGGTCGCCTTTAAAAGGCGTAAATTAGCTCTTTCTTCTTCGCTTAAAGACACATTAAAAGGTAAATCACCATTAGCAACAATCCGCTTATAAAACATATTGATCGCGGTAGTTGGGTTTAGACCTAACTGGCTTAAAACGGCTTCGGTATTATCTGCCAATTCTTTGTCAATCTGGACTTGTACGCGTTTCTTTTCCTTAACTGCCATGATTGTCTCATCTCCTTTCTTTTACTACTACCATTATACTACCTTTTGAGTACCTTATCAATAGATAAAGCCTTGACCTCAAATCACTTGAACTTGGCGTTGATCTAAAGGCTGAACTTTTGAGCTGGTTAGCTCTGACACTCATTTAAAAGCCCCTATTCTTCTGTTTAAGCCATTTAAATCTAACTTAAGTATAAATGGGTTAGTAAATCTTAAAATCGCTTAGAAAGGATTTTGTAGCCTTTTAGGACTAGTAGTACAACCCACTGTTATCGTTGTCGGCCGATTTTTCTTCTTCGGGGTGTTTGGCCGCATAGTCTTTAGCTGCTTGTTGGTTCCACCAAACACCAAATAGGTTTTGCATGGTGCCATACAGGTAGTTCTCAACATTCTTGATATGTTTCTCATCGCTTCTTAGGGCATTAAAATAGCGTCTTAATGT
>ERZ506470.357-NODE-357-length-5551-cov-59.4376_pt1 | contig 5551 bp, 3 predicted proteins | sample MGYA00512387_ERZ506470 | MGnify/ENA metagenome assembly ERZ506470
CCAAAATGTTGGTGTAAATTAAATTCCGCGAATTTATCATTTCACAAGCTTAAGCATACCGGCTTCTTCTGAATTGTCATCTTTTTCAATCCCGTGGTAAACGGTCATGTTTAAGTACCGTGGACCAGCAGCCCATTTTTCATTCTGTTCAATCAGTAGTGCTCCCATTAGTCGCAAGACGCTTAGATCATTCGGGAATATCCGGATTACACGGTCACGACGACGGATTTCTTGATTAACCCGCTCAATTGTATTATTCGTCCGGAGACGCTTCCTTAGCTCCTCTGGGAGCTGGTAAATCACCATTAATTCGTCAAAACTATTTTCTAATTTCTTCACCACCTTAGGGAACTCGGTCTGCCAATCTTTAACCAATTGGTCACGCCGTTCAACCGCTTGGTCGTACGTTGGAGCATTAAATAAATCTTTGAGTCGGTTAGCAACTTCTTTACGATCCTTGAGTGCCAGAATACTTGTACAGTCATTACTAAAATGAAATTGACATCTCTGCCAAAGGCTACCCTGAAATTGCGTAGTGATTGCATCCTTTAAGCCACAATGAGCGTCTGAAACAAACATATCAACGTTGGTAAGGCCCCGCTGTTTAAGTTCACTAAAGAAGTCCATCCATGCAGCTTTTGATTCACTATCACCGATATCAAAACCGAGCACTTCTCGACGACCGCTAGGGTCGATTCCAATCGCAACGAGTAAGCTATTACTTGTCACAACGTGACCACGGTGTACCTTAAATAAAATTGCATCGGCATACACAAAAGCATACTTTTGCGTAAGGGGACGTCGGTTAAAATCCAGCACTTGGTCGTCCAAATTATTGCATAAAGCCGAGACCGTACTTTTAGAAAAGGTTGTCCCACATAACTTCTTAGTAATCTCAGCTACTTTACGTGTTGAAACACCTTGGATTACCATTTCCATTAATGCCAAATCAAAGGCCTGCTCACTACGCTGGTAGCGTTTGAACAGCTGTGTTGAAAAATTGCCATGACGGAGTTTAGGAACGTGTAGTTCTAGAGACCCTACGCGGGTGGTAAGCTGACGAACCCGATAACCATTCCGTGAATTGGTTCGTTCATCCGAACGTTCATAAGCCTTAGCTTTAATCTGCTCAGTCGCTTCGGACTTAAGAATTTCGTCAAGGATCTTGGCCATAATTGATTGCATGGCCTTATCCCGATCACCTAGTAATAGTTCCTTTAATTCGTCATCTTCTAAATTTAATTCAACCTTTGGCATAATGAAGTTCCTTTCAGATTTCACAAAGTCCTATTTAGAATTTACACCAATTATACGGACATAACCTTCAGGAGGACCGTAATTATATAAGTAATAGTCAATACTCGACTTCTAATAGTGGGGCTAATACTAATCAGGGTCCATCAGTTAATAGTATTTCTAAGAATAATAGTTCCCCATCTGCATATAATAAAGGAACTAACGTTGATATTACAATTACCAATCAGAGATCATCAACTAAGGAGATCTCAGGTGGAGGAACTACAGAATTCTCTTTTGACTTTTCTGTTCCAGATTCAGCCAAATCTGGGGATACAACAACTATTTCATTACCGGATCAGTTAGATTTCCAACGATCTCAGAAGTTTAATATTTATGCACCTGATGGCAAAACTGTTGTAGCTACAGCAGTTATCGATAAGCCCAGCAAATCACTTGTTCTAACCTACACCGATTACGTTGATTCACATGACTCAATAAGTGGCCATATTGATATGCAAGTAACGGCCGCTACAAGTGAAATTAATAAAGAAGAGACCATACCAGCGGAAATCAAGATTAATGGGCACACCGTTACGATTGATAGATCTGGTATAAAACACATACCTTCCAAGGGTGATACAGCAACAGACTTTTGGAAGTACGGATATGTTGATTATGACAATAACAAGAATGAAATTATCTATCACGTCAACATTAACGCCTCTATGCAAAGTGTCAGTAATGTAGTTATCTCTGATAGTTTGGCTTCAGATGGTTTTTCTTATGTGCCCGGAAGTTTTTCTATTTCTAAAGGGAATTGGGAAAGAAATTCTGAGAACTATTGGACATTGAGCAATCCACAAGATGTGACAAGCCAATATAACATTGATATTAATTCAAGCAATAGTGCTTATACAGTGAAATTGGGCAATATATCTGAGGGTTATGCAATTGTCTACCGGGTTAAGTCAAACCATCCATTACTTAATGGCGAACTGGTCGAGAATGATGTTAGCTATAAATCTAATAAGAAGGTAATAAACAGTTCTATAAATAGAGTTCTTTACCAAGAGGCTAATGGCAAAGCTAATGGATATAATTATAGTTTAACTATAAATAAAGAGGATGAATCTGGAGCCCCACTTGCAAATGCTGTTTTTTCTGTTATTCGCAAGTCAACTAATGGGGTTGTTGGAACCATAACTACTGGTCCTGATGGTAAAGGAACAATTTATGGTCTTCTAAAAGATGATTATATTATACGTGAAACTTCGGCTCCATCGGGATATACATTGGCTAAAGATGTTACTGTTTCAGCTGATAGTTTTGACTCTAAGGGAGCAACAGCAACGATCACAGATAAGAAAGCTGTTACTACCGTTTCAGGTACAAAGACTTGGAAGGATAACAACAATCAAGATGGAATCCGCCCAAGTTCAATCACGGTGAACTTGTTGGCTAATGGTCGGCAAGTCGCAAGCAAGACGGTTAGTGCTAGCAATAACTGGCAATACAGTTTCGACAACTTAGCCGCTTACGCTAATGGTCAGAAGATCACCTACACGGTAACGGAAAATGCCGTTGCGGGGTACACCAGTACTGTTGATGGTTACAACGTAACCAACAACCACACTCCTGCCACCGTCAAGGTATCTGGAACCAAGACTTGGAAGGATAACAACAATCAAGATGGAATCCGCCCAAGTTCAATCACGGTGAACTTGTTGGCTAATGGTCGGCAAGTCGCAAGCAAGACGGTTAGTGCTAGCAATAACTGGCAATACAGTTTCGACAACTTAGCCGCTTACGCTAATGGTCAGAAGATCACCTACACGGTAACGGAAAATGCCGTTGCGGGGTACACCAGTACTGTTGATGGTTACAATATTACTAATACCCATAATCCGACAACACCTAAGAAGCCCCAGGTTCCTAATAACCCGACAACGCCTAAGGAACCTCAAGTTCCTAATAATGGGAATAAGGTAACACCAAAGGCTTACACTCAAGGTAAAACCTACGAAAAAACAGGTAAATTACCTCAAACAGGTAATGAATCATCAATGGGTATGATGTTAATTGGACTAGTGACGTTATTGCTAAGCTTAGGTTTAGTAGTTATAAGTAGATTTACTATTTAATCATGATTGAATGATCATAAGCACTCCACAACGAACCGGGTTGAATCTTAACCATTGATGGTATCTCAGATCCCTGGGTTCAAACAAAAATAGCGGGCGACCAACGCAGTTTTCTGCGTTAGTCGCCCGCTTTGGTTTCTCTATTAAACACGACACGTGGCCTGAATTTCTGGAGCCCGGTCCTTTAGATTAAGGGCATTGTTAATCACATTGCGTAATAATTTTAACGGTGATTTCTTGATTGTTTCCTCGATTAACTAGTCGGCTTTGTGTTTTTAGGGCGTTAGCTTTTCACAACCGGGGTCTTAAAAAGAGCATTCAAGGCTTCAGACATTGTTGGATGAGTATAGATCATGTCGCGTAATCTTTCGTAAGGTAATTTGGCCTTCATTGCCAATGCAATTAGATTGATGGTTTCATGAGCCTCAGCGGCATACAATGTTGCCCCTAAAATAAGGTGTGTTTTTTGATCAACGATCACCTTATAAAGCCCGCGTTGATTCTCCAAGACCCGGGCCTTTGGAATCGCCTTAACTGATAGCTTGAAAGTTTGAAAGTTATAACCTGCACTCTTGGCCTGATGTTCATTTAAGCCAACGTTGGCCAGCGGTGGATTTAGGAATGAAGCAGTCGGTATCACCATTCGATCGGCCGTTGAGCGATCCCCCTTACCAAATAATTGATCTATGATAATACGAAAATCATCCAATGAGACATAAGTGAACATAGGACCGCCATTAACGTCACCCAAAGCCCAAACGTTTTGTACTGTGGTCCTTAAATAATCATCGACCTGAATAGCACCACGACTGGTTAAAGCAATATCGGTATTTTCTAGTCCTAAACTACTTACATTAGGCCGCCGACCGACTGCAACTAATACCGCATCAAATTCCGCAGTGTTAGTTTGATCACCTTGTTGATAATATAATGTAACCTTCTCACCATTATCTTTTACTTGCGTTAGTTGAGTCGCCAGTTTAATCTCGATCCCTGCGTCAGTCAGATCTGCTACGACCTCGGTCGCAATATCAGGATCTTCGCGCTCTAACAATCTGGTATGTTGGTCGAAAATCGTTACATGCGTACCAAAGGAATTAAACATTCCAGCAAATTCAAGGCCAATATAACCGCCACCAATAATTGCTAGTCGTTTCGGTTGTTTCTCCAATTCCATAGCTTCTTTAGACGTAAAAATCCGCTGACCGAATTCTAGCCCTGGGATTGATGGCCAATTTGGAACCGCTCCAGTATTAATGAAGATACGTTCACCTCTCACCTTCTTAGTCGTTCCATCACTCATTACGACTGCCAAAACATAATTGTCGATAAAACGGGCTGACCCATCCCAAACCGTTGCTAGTGGCTCATCAGCCACCATGTGATAGTTTTTGTTTCGCAACTGTCTAGTCATCTCACCACGCTTATTAACTGCTGTAGTGAAGTCTACGCCACGTTGGCCATTAAAAATCAAATTTTTAGATGGTAGGCAGCCAACATTGATGCAAGTTCCTCCGTACATTTGTTTAGACCGTTCGATCAGAAGCACGGTCTCATCATGCTGCGCCAAGTACTTAGCTAATGTCTTACCCGCCTTACCAAATCCAATAATAATATTTTTAAATTTATCCATTGTTTTACCCGCCTTTTACTAGTCATTTGTTATTGTACTTATTATAAGTAAGTGAGGTGCCAAAAGCAATTTGTATGCTCAATCACCTGTTTATCTGACTTGACTTTATAGTCATCATTTCACCGTCTTATTTGTCTTTTACCATAGTTTTCCCTCTAGTAGCTGATTTTATGACCTTCTTTACTTTTATAATCGTACTGTCTGGTAGGGTTTGCGCCCGCTCTTGGACCGCCCTACTGGACGCTTGTCATTTCCCATTGCAGTAGTATTATTAGCCTTGCTTGCTGACCTTGCTAGTGTTGTAGCTTTCCTTTGCTATCAAGAGCAGTTTTATTGCTCTTGGTTGATTTTTGATTTCCCTGTATAATGGATTGAGCAAGAAGGTTTAAGGGCGGTGGCTGTCTTTTCCCTTGTGAGGTGAGGCCCATGGGAACATGGAATAATCTTCAGGAAGGTTTCACAGTCAATGAGCGTCTTCCAGACACTCTCGTTGATGTTGCTGTTTGGCACGTTTTTAATCGCGCTCCTCAGCTATATC
>ERZ506470.428-NODE-428-length-4540-cov-8.74671_pt1 | contig 4540 bp, 5 predicted proteins | sample MGYA00512387_ERZ506470 | MGnify/ENA metagenome assembly ERZ506470
GATAAACCAGACCCGACAGCTGATTCGCTATTAGAAAGGCTTTTAAAAAAACTGTTGCTTCCTATCGCTTTGCATAGGGCCGATCGGCCCGAACATGGTTCGCAGCTTTAAACATCATTGAAGGAATTGCGACCCCATTTTTTACAACGCTTTTAATGGCAATGATTCAACAAAGTTATCCAGCAGAAGAGTTAGGGCGGATTCTAGGCGTTTTGAATTCTTTGTTGAATCTAGCTGGACCAATTGGCTTAATTTTTGCCGGCCCCCTAGCTGATGTGATTGGCATTGAACGCCTATTTGTGATTGCAGGAATCGGTGCTGCCATTTGCGGGGTGGTCGCGGTGTTAATGCCAATTACCAGGCAATATGATATTAGGCTGCATCAAAAATTGGCGAAATTAACTGAGCAACCAGATAAGTAATTAACATGATGATCAAAAAGAGGAGAAAGACCAGACTACCAGCTGATCTTTCTCCTCTTTTTGTCATCACTTAATTACACGTTTTTAATCTTTTCACCAGTCAATCCCATCGCATTAATTGCCACGATAATTGTCGACATTGCCATGACCGCAGCACCAACGGCTGGGTCTAGAATGATTCCAATAAATGACAACACACCGGCAGCGAGTGGAATTGCGACAATATTGTAGCCTGCTCCCCACCAGAGATTTTGAACCATTTTCCGATTTGTGATTTTAGCCAAATCAAGAAAATGTAAAATATCGCTGGGTTCTGATTTAACCAACACAACATCAGCGGAATCAATGGCAACATCGGTTCCGGCGCCAATTGCAATTCCAATATCGGCTGCGGCAAGACTTGGTGCGTCATTTACGCCGTCACCAACCATGATGACGTGATTGCCCTTTGCTTGATAATCAGCAATAATCTTTTGCTTATCATCTGGTAATAGGCCTGCATGGAATTCAGTCAATCCTAGTAAGTTAGCAACGTGTTCCGCGGCTTTTGGATTATCGCCAGTGAGCATTACGGGGGTAATTCCTCGCCTCTGAAGACCACTAATTAATTCCTTAGCACCCGCTTTGATGGTGTCGCCTTCAGCAACCATTCCTTGAACTTGGGTGCCCTGCAATAGGAAGCTGACGGAATTACCCTTAGCAGCCCATTTATCAGCAGCGGCCTCGTCAAACCTGATCCCTTGCTTCGTTAAATAGTTACCATTAACAATCGTATAGTCAGTGCCATCAACATTACCGGAAATACCAACGCCCGGAATATTTTGAGACTTTTCAGCCGCAACGACTTCAATGTCCTTCGCTTGGGCTTCAGTAATGATTGCTTGGGCCAGCGGATGAGTCGAATTATTTTCAAGGGCGGCCAGTCGGCTTAATAACGTTGTTTCGTCAATCCCATCATTTGGAATCAATGCATTCACCGTAAATTTACCTTCTGTTAACGTGCCAGTTTTATCCAAGAGAACGTGGCTAACATGTTGACTTGCTTCAATGGCTTGGCGATTTCGAACTAATAGCCCATTTTGAGCGCCAATCGTAGTAGAACGAGAAACCACTAATGGAATCGCTAATCCTAATGCATGCGGGCAAGCAATCACGAAGACGGTCACCATGATCGTCATTGCAGTCGCCAATCCCTGGGGTAACCAGGCAAAGAAAGCAATAATCCCAACAACAAATGCCGCGTAAAATAGATACTTGGCAACTAAATCAGCTTTATCTTCTGCTTTAGATTTAGTTTGCTGGGCATTTTGAACCATTTTCATTACTTGAGAAAGATAGCCGGAGTCACCAGTACCACTAATTTTAACCGTTAGCGTCCCGTTATTGTTGGTTGCACCACCAATGACCTTATCGCCAACGTTCTTGGTAACGGCAGCAGATTCACCGGTTACCAGTGCTTCATTCACGGTCGACTCCCCAGCCGTAATAACACCATCGGCTGGAATACTCTCACCTGAACGCACTTGGAAAGCTTGACCAACTTTTAAATCAGATACTGGCACTTCTTTTGTTTCACCATTATCTGTAACTAGATGGGCCGTCTTAGGCAACAGGGCCGCCATCTTTTGTAAGGCATCCCCAGCCCCCATCAATGCATTCATTTCAATCCAGTGTCCTAGAAGCATAATTAAAATCAGGGTTGCAAGTTCGAACGAAAAATCCATTACATGATTTGCCGGGTTCAAGAAGTTGTTGGCAATAAATGCGTACAAACTGTAGAAATACGAAACGGAAATTCCAAGGGTTACTAGCGTCATCATTTCAGGAGATTTATTCTGAATTTCCGCTTTAGCCCCCTTTAAAAATGGCATTCCGCCATAAAAGTAAAGTGCTGTATCAAACAAAACGATGATAATGCCAACAATTAGCGGTGAACTGAAACTAAGGATGGAAACGTTTAAACCCATGATTGGTGCTAACAGTAAAACTGGAATCGCTAAGACAACGGAGACCCAAAATTTAACTTTCAAATTCCCCATATGCATCATTGAGCCACCGTGCATCATCATGTCAGTCCCAGCCATATCCATATCACCGTGATTCATGTTCATTTGGCTGTGATCCATTTCAGCCATATCGTGGTCCATGTTCATTTGATTATGATCCGTTTCGGTCATATCGTGATCCATATGACTCATATTTGATTCATTATTTTCCATATTCTTAGCACTCATGTTTTTCATGTTCATATGGTCCTCTTTATTTGCCATGATTATCGACCTCCTAAAAATAAGTGTGCGTAGCAAAGCGGTTAGAAGCCGGAATATAAGTTCCTTGTGTGGAAATCCCCGGGCTCGGGATTTTTCCACCAGGTTCTTATATTTAGGCTTCTGCTTTGCGGAGCACCATGCCACTATATGAATGAGAATTACGACAAAAATTCATAAGTTTCCGCCATCAGAAATCCCAGATTCTGGATTTTTGTGCAGCAATCCTAAAAGTAAACAGAACACCACAGTCTTAACACGTTTGATCACCTGGCAAGCAGTTACACTGAACTTCCTCGGGCGCTGTTTTGGCCTTTTCAGCTAGAATCGCCTGTAAGTTCGCAATATCCGCCCGTGAGAGTTCCCTTGACTGAATAACGCCGGCAATTGTTGAACCAGCCCGCATCGCACACATATGGTCAAACAAATCATCTGCCGCTGCCGCCATTGATTCCTTCTCGCCAACAACCGGCTTATACGTGAATGGTCGACTGCCGCCATGCTGCGCAACCGCCTGTTTTTGAATCAACCTGTGAAGTAGCGTTTTGGTTGTTGAAGCTGACCAGCCTTCTAATTCGTTCATAGCATCGATTAGTTCACGACTAGTCGCATGTCCCATTGTCCAAATTGCTCTCATAACCATCCATTCAGAATCGGTGATGGTTACATTCTTTGGATCCTTCAATTGGCTTCCTCCATTAATTGAATTATAAGTTTACATTTGTAGTCTCTTAACACTTATTAGTTTACAACTGTAGTCACAATAATGCAACCTTTCTGCCAGAAAATACCATGACACTAAAAAAACGCCTAGATAATATTCCAGGCGTGGTTTGATACGATATGTTAAATTAATGATCTGGGAATTTTTGGTTTTCTTGTTAGTATGGTGAAATGCCTCTTAGAACCTGTCTAGTATCTGCTGAATCTGGTAGAATTGTGGAAAACCGACTGAGGAGGTTGTCATGCCAGATTATCCAAGCAATATTTCTCGAGCGCAATTTGCGTTAATACAACCTGATTTAGAAAACTTCCGCAAGCATACAAGACCGCGTCGTTATGATCTTTATGACGTATTCAATGCCATCCTTTACTCGCTTACTATAGGGTGTCAATGGCGTGAATTACCGCACGATTTCCCAGAATGGCACACTGTCTACCGCTATTACGATATGTGGCGAGATAAACCAGACCCGACAGCTGATTCGCTATTAGAAAGGCTTTTAAAAAAACTGTCGCTTCCTATTGTTTTGCACAGGGCCGATCGGCCCGAACGTCGTTTGTGATTGTTGATGCTCAAAGTGTTAAAACCACTGATTTAACGAAAAATAGTGGCTACGATGGCTCCCGTCATGGGGGTCGTGATCGGTCTGGCCATCGAAGGAAATATAACATGGATTACATGACATTAAACAACGGCGAGAAGATGCCACAACTAGGATTTGGTGTTTATCAAATTCCAAATGAAGAAACCAAAGAAGCGGTATACCAAGCCGTTGCAGCTGGTTATCGTTTGATTGATACGGCAGTTTCATACGGTAACGAAGCGGAAGTAGGCGCTGGTGTTGCGCGTGCAATTACTGACGGTCTTGTTTCTCGAGAAGATCTGTTTATCACAACTTGTTGACTCTTATCATCAAGCACAACTCACTTATAAAAAATAAAAAGCGAAGAAGCATACTGTTTCTTCGCTTTTTATGTACAAATTTTGGGGAATCGGTCCCCTCACGGGGACCCCTTAAAATCACTCCAAAAGCTTGACATTAATCCCGTTTTTAATTTACCTGACATATAAATCTCATCTTTTTATATTAAACTTTTTGCGATATCTGATAAAGGTCGTCCGTTTAA
>ERZ506470.489-NODE-489-length-4071-cov-3.26569_pt1 | contig 4071 bp, 2 predicted proteins | sample MGYA00512387_ERZ506470 | MGnify/ENA metagenome assembly ERZ506470
CCAGCTTTACAATATGCCTCCTTTTCTCCCCCATGCTTCGGGCACAAGAATCTCCGCGCATTGTCAGTTATGACTTAACCGTACAGATTGATGTACCGAACCGACAAGTCGAAGTTGGCGGTTCGTTTGAAGTCGATTTCCATGACAGTGACTCAATCTCGTTGGTACTATGGCGCCATGCCCGTATCGACGCACTACGCCACAGCAGCCGGGAGATAACCTACCGTTTCGATACGCTTGCCCCAGCACCTGCCCAATTCATTCCCGACGGACGGACCTTGACCCTCTACCGGCCGGCAGGAGCCGATGACCGCTGCCGCATAAATACCCGTTACACACTCTACATGCAGGAAGTGCAGGGCCCTGCAAAATCATTCAATGACCATTGGATTGAACTTGGTTACTATACGGGATGGTATCCTGTCTGCAACGGTAACCGGGCAGATTATTCGCACTTACGAATCGGCATCACTGACGGTTATACGGTGAGCGGCTCAGGTATTATTTCCCATACAGAAGAAGGGATGTGGGAAATGGAGCAACCTTGGGAGAATTTCGACAATGTTATCCTGGCTTCACCCATGCTGAAAAGCCGCCGCATCAATGATAACGGAACTACCATTGAACTTATCTATACAGACTTCCCGGATGCCGGTGCAGACTCGGCACTTCAATGTTGCTACAATGCCTTGAAATTCTTCCGACGCCTTTATAAAATTGCGGGAGATGAGGATATTTACATGAAATTCCTGCTTTCAGCTTCCGGCACCTCAGGAGGGTACAGCCGTAAAAATTTCATTATGCTCAGTTCCCGAACATTCAATGAATATGTACTCAAGAACACCGCCCACGAAATCGGCCACTTCTGGTGGAACAAGGCTCCGGTGGAATCTTGGCACGACTGGCTGAACGAATCTTTTGCCGAATTCAGTGCTTTGCAATACATACGCCACGCCCGCGGCGAAAAAGCCTATGCCGCTTACATCGACGCCTACCGTAAGGAAACACGCCATATCCGTCCTATCTGGGGTATTGACCGCAACGACCGCGAAGCGCATCTTGCCCTCTATAGGAAAGGGTCAGTACTACTCGCCGACCTGCTTGTCCGAGTGGGTGAAGAACCTTTCTTCAACTTTCTGGCAGGTGTCATCCAAGCCCATATAACAGACACATCGGCTTTCCTGGATTTTGCGGAAAGCCGATTGGGACGTAAAAACCGGGACTGGATTGAAAAGCGGTTAAAAGAATAAACACCTGATTATTCTTCAACTGTTCCTTTCGCCACCGGCTTCTCAAAATGAGTGCCGCACTTCCTGCATACATACTCCCAATGCTCAGTGCCCGGAGGTGCGGCCGACAATGCCGCAATAACAGCAGCCACCACAGCACGCACCCGATGGCTCTTCTTCAGCACAAACTTAATCTCATCCGAACCGCAATGGGGGCAGTACCTCAACTGTTCCGGAATCATCTGGTTCCGTTCAAGCAGACGGAGGGCATTGTCATATTCGTCCTCATAGACAAATATATCCACTCCCGTGACATCACGGACATATCCGCGCATCACGGAAGACATGTTTTCATTATGCAAAACAGACGCAATGCCCTCATTCTTCAAGGCACCCTGAATAACATGTGCCTGAAAGGCATCGTCGCAGGTGATTAGCTTTACGGTTTTCATCTTTTATGTTTATATGAAACAATAGTCATGGGTTCTACAATGCCTCCTTGAATATCTCTCCCACCGTGGGGTGCGGAAAGACAATCTTCTTCCATTCATCGGCAGTAAGTTTCAGTTCAATAGCCATGCCTGCCAGCGTGATGATTTCCGAAGCGGGATTACCCAAGACATGTGCCCCCAATACGGTATCGTCACTGCCCAACAGTAACTTGCAGACGCCATTCACTCCTTCATTCTCTGCTACAAAGCGACCACTGTACGCCATCGGCAGCTTCACGGCACGATAGGCAACGCCTCTCTTCTGCAGGGATTCTTCTGTCTCGCCCACACCGGCTATTTCGGGATTGGTATATACCACGCCGGGGATGGCACGGTAGCTCATGGCATCCTTCTTGCCAATGATGGAATGTATGGCTACTTCTGCCTCGCGGACGGCTGTATGCGCCAGCAAGGAATATCCCGTCAAGTCGCCGCAAGCATATACTCCGGGAACTGAAGTCTGCATCTGTCCGTTGACAAAGACATTTCCGCGCTCCGTTCTTTCCAAGCCCAGATTCTCCAATCCGAAGCCTTTCATTACCGGACGGCGCCCGACACTCATCAGAAGCCGTTCGGCAACGACGGAACCGGGACCGTCGGCTGTTTCATAATTCACCTGGATAAGGGAAGAAGCTTCGGCAGTATCCGGCATGACAGACACTACTTTTGCACTCAGCATGAACTTGATTCCCCGCTTGGCGTACTCTGCACGGAGCATACCCGCCAGCTCTCGGTCCATACCGCCTCCCAGTATCTCGTCCAGCATCTCGACGACGGTTACCTGCACTCCCAGGCTGTTGAAGAAAGAAGCGAACTCCATACCGATGACACCGCCGCCGATGATGGCAAGCGAAGCGGGCAGTTCCTTGTTATCCAGTGCATCACGATGAGTCCAATAGGACACTTTGTCTATGCCGGGAATGGCAGGGACAAAGGTTTCGGAACCGGTGCAGAGCAGCAGGTTCTCGCATTCGTAGGTTTCTCCGCCGCACTCCACATGATTCTTGTCCGTCACTGTGGCCTCTCCGCTGACAATCGTCACACCATGGGCAGTCAGCTTTCCTTTGACTCCCAATACCAGCTTGCGCACTACCTTCTGCTTGCGGGCAATAATCTTGGGCAAATCGAACGATACTTCGGGCACACTGACCGCATACTTTGCAGCATGGCGGGCTCCGTCATAGGTCTTGGCCGAATACAACAAGGGCTTGGTAGGGATACACCCTTCATTCAGGCACACTCCACCGAGACTCTGCTTCTCAAATAGTACGACACTCAATCCTGCTTTTCCGGCAGCTTCGGCAGCAGTATATCCCGCAGGACCTCCACCGATAATGGCAACTTGGTATTTCATGGAATTAATGGTTAGTGGTTAATGATTAGCGATAATTTGTGCGCAAGTTAATAAAACCCGTATTATCCGGCAAAAAAGAGTACTTCTTTCTTTCGGAGAATACAGCGTAAAGAGGAAATAATTATCTTTGTCGTGCAGCATTTACAAAGAATGCCACGTCCAATGGACATAATCAAATAATAACCAACATGAAAACGACTGACTTATTCCAATCCATCCTTTTGTTCGCTCTTTTCCTTTGCGGCCTGACGGCTTGCAATGATAGCGATGAAATCCGCCTCTCGCCCTTTCAGGAAACTACCGTGAAGGGCGAAGCCTCTACCCTGCAGATAGACCTAACACGCGGCGACTGGCGCATAACCTCCATCACCACCCCATGGGGAGACCTCATGATGGATGGCAACAAGCTCCCACAACTGGAAGGTACGGGAAGCCTGCATTATAAATGGTGGGACTTGGAACGGGACACCGACAGCCATCTCATCCTGCACTTTAAAGACAACTTTGACTTAGGTGAATCCCGTAGCCTCATCATCAACCTTGAGATGAAAACGGGACTCTACAAGGAACAAATCATCATACACCAAGAACCGTGCACTAACTTCTATCAGATAGAGTCCATCGAATACAGCGTGGAAGAAGGTGACGGAGTGAAAGAAGCCGGAACAGGACCTGATAAGAGTACCTATAAAAATGAAAATCTGGGAAACACAACCGACAAGCATGACTACTATCCATTCATCAATAAATGGACAGAATACGCATTCATACCCGATGGGCACTCTGATGAAACCTTCAAAAGCATAGACCCGGAGAAACGTAGCATCTATCTGCCCAACCACATAGAAGACGGAAAAATAATCATGGGACAACAACTGTTATTCTTCATCAACCAAGGCAAGTATTACAAAGAAGACGAACTGAGATATAAACATTTTGAAGTAGACATAGTAGGTATGAAATGGAACATATACACTTCAACCATCTACTACAAACG
>ERZ506470.556-NODE-556-length-3638-cov-21.8284_pt1 | contig 3638 bp, 2 predicted proteins | sample MGYA00512387_ERZ506470 | MGnify/ENA metagenome assembly ERZ506470
GATAAAACAGCCGATGGTAAATTGAAAAATTTAGCATAGCTGTAAGGCTAAAAAAGTGAGGATCATAAATTGCCTAGAGGCGATTTATACCGAACGTTTTAGCTTGCCTGGTACAGGCAAAAAGCGTCGCAGACTCCCCAGACAGGGCGTTTACCTTTGATGCGCAGTGTCAAAGGTACAAAAACGTTACTCTTTGACAAAGAGTAACAGAAAGGTTTTAATGTCCTTAATTAGCGGCAGCGAAAAAAGGGGGCTTGGTTTTATGGCTGGGTTGAGTGTGAGTTTCAAAACTTCCAGTAGAAAAACAAATCTAAATCATAACAATCGGACGTTGACGGACGAGGAGAAAAAACAGGACGCGCATAGTCATATTGACTTCACAAAGTCACATGAAAATATTTATATCAAACAGCAAAGTTTGGAAGATGCGTATGACGAATTATTTGGCGAGGCATTAGAAAAATATAATGCCAAGCAAAAACGTAGTGACCGAAAAATTGGCAATTATTTACAAAAGGTTAAAAAAGATGGCAATCTGGACGTGCAACGTGAGTTCATTGTTCAGTTGGGCGATATGGAAATTTTTAACGAAAGTGAGGGTATGACTGCAGATGGTGCTCAAAACAATCGTGAGTTGTTTGGCGAACTGCTGACTGAATACGTGGATCAATTTCAAGAGAGAAATCCACGTCTGCACGTGTACAATGCTGTTGTGCATATGGACGAAGCTAGTCCGCACTTGCATTTAAACGTGATTCCTGTTGCTGACGGCTACAAACGTGGCTTGGAAGTTCAGCCGAGTTTTAGCAAAGCGTTGGCTAATCAAGGTATTTCTTCTACTGGCAAACATCAATTTATTGATTTTCGCAATGCAGAGGTGGCCGAACTAGAAAAAGTGCTTCATAGCGTTGGCGCTGAACGCAAAGAGGTTGGTACGAATGACTTTCAGCATATTGCTGAATACAAAGAGTATCGCCATAAAATCGGATTTTTAAAAGGCAAAGAGCGACGACAACGAGAGATGAACAAAATTTTGGAAGAACAGTATGAATCGCTTGGCAAAGCCATTGTTCTTAGAAAAAAAGAACTTGAAGATTCTCCCCAGTTGAAAGAATTGGATCAAAAAATTGCCACTAGAAAAACTGAATTGACTGCTGTTGAAACTGATTTGGCTACTGCTGAAAATAAATTGGTGGGGGTCACTGAAAAAGTTGGTGTGCTTTCTGAACAAGAGCGAAAACTTGAGTACCGAATTGAGTGGAAGCGTGGAGAGAATGACGAAATTTCTAAAACGTGGAATTTGAAAAATAATAAGTCTAAGGCTGATGTGCAAAGAGTTATAGCGAATGCTCAACCTCAAAGGTTTGGCAGTGGCATGGTTATTGACGAAGAATCGTTTGAATTGCTTAGACGTGTGCCTGCTCGCATGGAAGATGATAGACCGTTTGCGAATCTTTCTGCTGAAGTCAAGCGCCTTAGAAAGCGTGAAACTGAGCAAAATCAAGAGATTGATAAACTACAAGCCGAGAAAAAACAGCTTGTTGAGAAAAATAAGGACTTGGATAGCAGTTTATACGTCGCTAATGTCAAATATAAGGCGCTAGAAGCTCGTGTAGGACGTTTTGTTGATACAATCAAGGAATTGGCTCAAAACAACAAGGCGGTGTCATTTATTCGCAATTTAGGCTATCGTGCGAGAGATACTGACTTTGAGAATCAACTGTTTGATTCGTTTTCTGACGATCAAAATTATGTTGATGGTCGTAGCAAGCGTATCGCTGATGATATGCAAAGACAGAGCCAATTTAGAAATGATTATGATATGGAATTGTAAGTGAATTGATTTAAAGGGGTCTAATTTGCGTTTTAAGACGTTTTAGGCTGTTCGGGTATAAATCATCGTTTGGTGTCGGTGAAGCCGTTAAAACGCACGTAGCGTAGCGAGAATGGAGCCTTTAGGCGACTGGTAGCGTAGTGGAGTGTGTTAGGATTCTAAACCGACAACAAACGATGATTTATTCGCACTTCCTCATCGGTGGGGGAGGTGGTCTGGGTTTGGGGGTGACCTTAGCCCCCAAGGTTTGGTTTTTGGGTTTAAGATTTCGAGTGTTTTTTACGAGAAAATCTTCTTATCTTGATACAATATACAACACTATCGATTTTTTTTTGATTTATTATTTTCCTCTATCCCTTGTTGTACATGGGTTTATACGAGTTTTCAGTGTTTTTGAAGAGCCATTTTTTTGAGCAAAAAAAAATAGCCCTTTTCTCAAATCTGTGGTAAGCTTTTTTTGTCTAGAAAAAAACAACCAGAAAGGAGATAAGACTATTTTTATTTTTTTTTTGAATATGCTAATTTTCGTCAATACAGGAACTGATTCACGAAAATCAATATACAAAAAAACAAGATAGGCTTAGTGTACTAGAAAAAATATGAAAAAACAAGATATTAGCAAATTAGAGATTGAAGATTTAGTTGATTTAGTTTATCGACCAAAGAAAAAAACGAGTGAGATTTTAGCAAAATTAGCTTGGGAGCTTGGATTTATTTCGACTGAACGTGCTTTTGGGATGGAAGGAGTGGTTCAGATGGTAACGCCGATAGACCATTGTGGTTCAAAACTCTATTTTGCAGCTGACAAAAAACATGAACATAAATTTTTGTACAATGCTCGTTTTTGTAATTGGCGCTTTTGTCCTCAATGCGCTCGTCGATTGTCTTTACAAAGGAGTTTTGCTTTGGGGGCAATCATGACAAAGCTGTCGCAAAAAGGTCATAGGTTCTTATTTGTAACTTTGACAATTCCGAATGTAAATGGCGAAGGTCTATCTGAAGCTTTGACAGAACTCGCTTTAGGTTGGAAAAGGCTAAGTGAGCGTAAAAAATATAGGCAATGGATAGTTGGTGGGGTACGAAAAACGGAAGTGACCTACAACAAAAAACGTGATGATTTCCACCCTCATTTACATGTACTTTTGTGTGTGAAAGATGATTATTTTAAGCCTAGTCGAATTAAAATAGACGGAAAAAGAGTGCAAGTATATCCGAATATGATTCCATTTGAAGAATGGCAATCGGACTGGAAACGAGCCATTAGAAATGAGCGTGCGGAACAAATTAATGTTCAAGCTGTTGCCAATACACCTGAAAAACTAACGAAGTCGATTGCTGAACTTGCGAAGTATTCTGCGAAGGATTCTGAAATGGTCACGTCAAAAGAGGTTTTTAGGGAATTTTATTTAGGCATGAAAGGCAAGCGATTGTTTGCGCCATTTGGAGTTATGCGAGAAGAGTGGAATTTGTTCAAAGAGGACCCTAAGAAATTTTCAGACTACTACCAGCAACGTGAAGCGGTCGAATGGTATTACAAGCTTGTTTACAATTGGGATTTTGATTCACAGGATTATGTTGAAGATTTTGATACTTTGACTGAAGATGAAAAAGTAGAGGTTCAAAACAAGTGGCTGAAAGGTTCTGTTGATTTGGATGAGGGGAAAGATTTTTGATGTTTTAGACAGTCATTTGGCTGTCTTTTTTTTTGTGTTTTTTCGTGAAATGGCAGACTAGCCACCGACGAAAAAAGATAAAACAGCCGATGGTAAATTGAAAAATTTAGCATAGCTGTAAGGCTAAAAAA
>ERZ506470.580-NODE-580-length-3532-cov-2.85332_pt1 | contig 3532 bp, 1 predicted proteins | sample MGYA00512387_ERZ506470 | MGnify/ENA metagenome assembly ERZ506470
GCAACTGCTGGTCCGCATGGGGTATGTCGCAGAAAATATACGGGGTTACTTGTGGTATGTAGAGGAGAACAACATAGAACCGGTATAACTCACTCCCCATCCACTATTAATTATCAATTATCAACTAAATCATGGAAACATTCCTCCAACTGGTCGCCCGCGACCTTTACGCCAAAATAGGAAACGACCTCTCGCGCACCGCCATCGTTTTCCCCAACAAACGTGCCAGTCTGTTCTTCAACGAATATCTGGCAACTGAAACGGACCGCCCTTTGTGGTCGCCTGCCTACGTCAGCATCAGCGAACTGTTCCGGCAACTCTCTCCATTGAAGTCCGGCGACCCTATCCGCCTGGTATGCGAACTGTATAAGGTGTTCCGCGAAGAGACCCGCAGCGAAGAAACTCTGGATGACTTCTACTTCTGGGGAGAACTGCTCATCAGCGATTTCGATGACGTAGACAAAAACCTTGTAGATGCCGACAAACTCTTCAGCAACCTGCAAGAACTGAAGAACATTATGGACAATTACGACTTCCTCGACCAAGAACAAGAAGAAGCCATCCGCCAGTTCTTCCAGAACTTTTCCATAGAAAAGCGCACGGAGCTGAAAGCCAAATTCATCTCCCTCTGGGATAAACTGGGCGACATCTACCGCCACTACCGCCGCAATCTTACAGAACTGGGCATCGCCTACGAAGGCATGATGTACCGCAATGTCATGGAGCAACTCGACACCGACCGACTGCGCTACGACCGCTATGTATTTGTCGGCTTCAACGTGCTAAATAGAGTAGAAACCCGTTTCTTCCAGCTCTTGCAGGATGCCGGGAAAGCAATGTTCTATTGGGATTACGACGTGTTCTACACCCGTCTTCCCCTTGAGCAAAAGCCGCCCTATACCCACGAAGCAGGCGAATTCATCCTCCGCAACCTAAAGCTGTTTCCCAACCAACTGCCCGAAACTTCTTTTGATGTACTGCGGAAACCCAAGAACGTACGCTTTATCTCCGCTTCTACCGAAAATGCACAAGCCCGCTACTTGCCGCAATGGATTAGGGGGAATGAAAAATTAAGAACCCCTTCTTCATTCAAAGACACTGCCGTTGTCCTTTGTAACGAATCCCTACTGCTTCCCGTCCTCCACTCCATTCCGGCAGATGTAAAGAACGTCAACATCACAATGGGATTCCCCCTTGCCCAAACTCCGGTATACAGCTTTATCAACGCCCTTGTAGAGCTACAGACTACCGGCTACCACACAGGTACCGGACGATATACTTACGAGACCGTACTCACCCTGCTGAAACATCCTTATACCCGGCAGCTTTCCTCCCATGCCGAAGTACTGGAAAGACGGCTTACGCAGGACAACCGCTTCTATCCCCTTCCCTCGGAGCTGAAGCAGGACGCATTTTTTGAACAAGTCTTTACACCACAGAACGGCATTGCCGCCCTATGCAGCTACCTCACCGAACTGCTTCGCGAAGTGGCCGTCCTCTACCGCCAGGAAAAAGACGTGGAAGACATCTTCAACCAGCTGTACCGCGAGTCTCTGTTCAAAAGCTACACCCTCGTCAATCGCCTGCTCAGTCTGATAGAGACCGGCGAACTGAGTGGCGTGCGCACAGACACGCTGAAGCGACTGCTGAACCGGCTGCTTACCTCTGCCAACATCCCCTTCCACGGAGAGCCCGCCATCGGCATGCAAGTAATGGGTGTGCTGGAAACGCGTAACCTCGACTTCCGCAACCTCATCATGCTCTCCCTCAACGAAGGGCAATTGCCCAAAGCCGGAGGCGACTCCTCCTTCATCCCCTACAACCTGAGGAAAGCCTTCGGCATGACCACCATAGAGCACAAGAATGCCGTCTATGCCTACTACTTCTACCGCCTCATCCAACGGGCAGAAAACGTCACCTTATTATATAACACCTCTTCGGACGGACTGAACCGCGGGGAAATGTCCCGCTTCATGCTGCAATTCCTGGTAGAGTCGCCGCACAACATCTCCCTTGAGTACCTTGAAGCCGGACAATCTCCACAGCAAGCCCGGGAAATTGAGATTCACAAGACACCGGAGATGTTGCAACAGATGTTCGACGCCTACAACATCCACCAACGTCCCAAAGCGTTCTTCTCCCCCTCTGCCCTCAATGCCTATCTGGACTGCCGCCTGAAATTCTACTACCGATACGTAGCCGGCCTGAAAGCTCCCGATGAAGTAAGCGCCGAGATAGACTCCACCCTCTTCGGCACCATCTTCCACCGTTCCGCCGAACTGGTGTACAACGAACTGACAGCCAACGGACGGGAGATACGTAAAGACGACCTGGAACAATTACTGAAAGACGATGTTCGCCTGCAAGCCTATGTGGACAATGCTTTTAAAGAAAAGTTCTTCCATGTGCCCCTTACGGAGCAACCGGAATATAACGGTACGCAGCTTATCCATTCCAAAGTCATTGCCTCTTACCTGCGCCAGCTTCTGCGCAATGACCTGCAATATGCCCCGTTCCGTATGGAGGGTATGGAACAGGACGTCAGAGAAATGATGGAAATAGATACTCCGCAAGGAAAGCTTGCCTTACAGATAGGCGGTACCATCGACCGCCTGGACAGCAAAGGAGACACGCTACGTATCGTGGACTACAAGACAGGCGGTACTCCCAAGACTCCTGAAAATATAGAACAACTGTTTACTCCCGCCGACAACCGTCCCAACTATATTTTCCAGACGTTTCTGTACGCCGCCATCCTCTGCCGCAAGCAATCGCTGAAGGTAGCCCCTTCCCTACTTTACATCCACCGGGCAGCTTCCGAAAGCTACTCCCCGGTCATCGAAATGGGAGCGCCGCGACAACCCAAGGTACCGGTCAACAACTTCGCTTTCTTCGAAGACGAGTTTCGCGAACGGCTGCACGGACTCCTGCAGGAGATATTCAGCCAAGAAGAAACATTCAGCCAAACAGAGGATACCCGGAAATGTGAATATTGCGATTTCCGCAGTCTGTGTAAGAGATAAAAAAACAGACCATCCGTTCATAAGAAACAGATGGTCTGCACGACCGTAACAGACGGTCTATTTGAGTCTGACGGATGGTCTGTTTTACTTCAACGGACCATCCGTTCTATTTTCTTCGTTATCACTTCTTCACCGGAATAGAGAAGCTGAATATGGAGCCTTCGCCTTCCTTGGAAGTAAACCACAGTTTACCGCCATTCTTCACGACAAAATCCTTGCATAGCAACAAGCCCAGTCCCGAGCCTTCTTCGTTGTTCGTGCCGAACGTGCTGAAATGCGTATCAGTATGCAACAACTTCTTCTGCCCCTCCTCGCTGATGCCACAGCCATAATCCTGAACGCTGACAACTGCCATACCATCTACTTCCTCCATCTTCACCAGTACCTCTGAGTTCTCCTTACTGAACTTAATGGCATTACTCAACAAGTTACGGACCACTGTCTTCAGCATGTCAATATCAGCGTTGACCATCATTTTTTCCGGTTTCATCTCGTGGATTCTTATCTTC
>ERZ506470.581-NODE-581-length-3529-cov-6.80311_pt1 | contig 3529 bp, 4 predicted proteins | sample MGYA00512387_ERZ506470 | MGnify/ENA metagenome assembly ERZ506470
CGTGAGACAGTTCGGTCCCTATCCGTCGCGGGCGTAGGAAATTTGAGAGGATCTGTCCTTAGTACGAGAGGACCGGGATGGACATACCGCTGGTGTACCAGTTGTTCCGCCAGGAGCACCGCTGGGTAGCTATGTATGGACGAGATAAACGCTGAAAGCATCTAAGTGTGAAACTCGCCTCGAGATGAGATTTCCCATTTCCTTCGGGAAAGTAAGACCCCTCAGAGATGATGAGGTAGATAGGATGGAAGTGGAAGTGCCGTGAGGCATGGAGCGGACCATTACTAATCGGTCGAGGACTTAACCAAGGAGCGGTAAGGTTTATTGGAAGAGAATAGATAGGATTTAGTTTTGAGAGCACAAGCTCTCGTCCGAAGGGACAAAGAGTGTGGTGATGATGGCTTGAAGGATACACCTGTTCCCATGCCGAACACAGAAGTTAAGCTTCAACACGCCGAAAGTAGTTGGGGGATCGCTCCCTGCGAGGATAGGACGTTGCCATGCGATCAAAACGTGAACCGGTTAAACGATTCGCGTCTTTTCTTTAATAACATTTTCTGGTATAATTAATTAGGAATTGTTATTATGCTGACTTAGCTCAGTTGGCAGAGCACGTCACTAGTAATGATGAGGTCGGAGGTTCGAATCCTCTAGTCAGCATATCTAAACTTAACAAAGTTTAATACTCCTTGATATATCAATACTTTTCAAAGGTATATCAAGGAGTATTTTTGTTTTTAAACTAAAAAAGAGGGTAAGCAGTCGTAAGCAGTCCATAGTAAGCAGTCCATATTGACACGTCTAGCCATCAAAAACTTAGTCTTCTATACTAAAAGCAATCTTAGTACAGGAGGCTTTTTCTTATGGAAGGAAAACACGATATTGTATCACCAATTTTTAAGCCCAAGAATTCAGTTGTTAATAAGGATGAATTTATTCCTCGGCCAGCCGCAAAACTACAAGTTGATAACATTGAATTAACGATCTTTAAGGGAGCTAATCTCAGTCTTGCGACTGATATAGCTAAAGTGGTTATTCGTTATGCTCATTAATTGGCAGACACCGGAGCATGTTTACCTTGTTTGCGGTAAAACAGACCTCCGTAAAGGAATTGACGGTTTAGCGATGGTAGTTGCGGAGAACTTTGGACTGGAGTTATATAATAATTCGCTTTTTTTATTTTGTGGTAGTCGCAACGATCGGTTCAAAGCCCTTTATTGGGATGACGAAGGCTTCATTCTGCTATATAAAAGATATGAGAATGGGAGTTTAAGATGGCCTAAGAACAAAAGTGAAGTTAAAGAACTAAAGCCAGCGCAACTAAATGCCTTATTTACAGGTCTATCCCCATTCCCCGAGCGAAGCATTCATAAAATTAAACCAGGAAGTTTATATTAAGCTCTTTTTAAACTGTTTTGGCTCTGATATAATAACAAAAGTTTATTAGATCGGAGGTGACGTACAATGACTGAATCATTAAAGAAACAAAACGAAGCACTACGTGCGCAGTTGAAGAAAGCGCAAGAACAACTTGAACGACAAGCAGCTACGATTAAGCAACTGCAGGAAATAATTTTTGGAAAAAAAACTGAAGTTTTAGAGCAGGTAGCTGATGGACAACTATCACTATTTGATCCAGTTGATGATCTGAACTTGGATCAAGAGATTACTGAAGTAGTTAAAACAACTACGACTAAGGTCGTACGTCATCGACCAGCAAAGAAGCAACTAACTCGTCAAGAGTTTTTAGACCAACTTCCTCAAGTCGAGGAAGTTGTTTCTTTAAAAACGACTGCCTGTCCAGATTGTCAGCACAAAATGGCTCATATTGGAAAACGATTGGCACGACGGGAAGCTAGACTAAAAGAGCCCGAATTGTATTGTGCCAACTTATATGAGGAAAGCTATAAGTGTAAACACTGTAGTCAAGATGAAAATGATAAATTGGTAACTAGTAAGGCGCCCATGGCTTTATTACCACATAGTTACTTTTCAAGCAGTACTATGGCATTCATCGCCTATTTAAAATTTAATCTGGCGTTGCCTTTCCATCGGCAAGAAGGTTTTGTACAAGGGCTGGGATTACCTGTTAGTGCCAAGCAAATGGCCTCGAATATTATTAAAGTTAGTCAAACGTACTTAGAGCCGTTGTATCAGTATTTAAGCAATATAATTAGACAAGAACCAGTCATTCATATGGATGAAACACCTTTTAAAGTCGTTGATAGTCCTAAATCCCAAGACTATTTCTGGGTAACGCGGACAACGAAAGAGTTTGCCCAACATCCGGTTGTAGTCTTTCATCATGCCAATACGCGTTCTGGTAGAATCATTGGACAAATAGTCGGTAATAATTATCCGGGTATTATCATGTGCGATGGGTATAAAGGGTATAGTAATCAACTCTATCCGCAAGCAAAATTTGGTTCGTGCTTAGTGCATATTCGGCGAGAGTTTGTCAAACTGGTTAAGGCACTTCCCAAAACAATGAAGGCGTCCAAAGCGCAACAAGCAATAACTCTTCTTAGTCAGGTTTTCCATTCGGAAAACCAGTTGAGTTATCAAACGGCTAATGAGAAGTTAGTGCAACGGCAAATCCATGTCAAACCGCTAATGGATAAATTTTACAATTACATTAGCCAGATTAGCCAGCCGATTGGACAGTTGCGTAAGGCAATTCAGAACGCCATCCAGTTAAAATCACGAGTGTATCGTGTATTTGAAAATGGACAATTACCGTTAAGCAACAATTCAGTTGAGCAAAGTATTCGGCCATCAACACTAATTCGAAAGAATTGTCTATTCGCAAAAACCGAAGAAGGTGCCAAGGCGAACGCCGTCTACTATAGCTTAGTAGAAACAGCTAAACTAAACCAGCTTAACGTCCAGCGGTACTTAAAATACTTGTTTGATCACCTACCAGAGAGCAATTGTCAAGATCTGGCAGCTTTTTTGCCGTGGTCAAAAAGCGTACAAGAAGAATGTCACGAATAGAAAATCCCCGTGAAGCCATCAAGGACGATTCTACGGGGATTTTTTGTCTGTCAATAATGTGTCAATATGGACTGCTTACAAGCAGTCAATAACAGTAAGCAGTCAATAACAGTATGTCTAGCCCTGGCTACCCCGGATCTCCTATACTGAGACTATCATCAGTAAGGAGATTTTTATGTATGACAAAACAAAATGAAATTATTACCCCGGTTTTCAAAAATAAAGCAAGTGATTTTAAGAAGCATGTTTTTACGGCACGCCCTGCCGTAAAAATCAATGTAAATGAAGTCGAATTAACTATTTTTAAGGGAACTAATTCTATTTTGGCTTCAGATATCGCTAAAGTGGTTATTCGTTATGCTCGTTAATTGGCATGATCCACATCATATCTATTTAGTCTGCGGAAAAACCGACATGCGAAAGGGCATTGATGGGCTCTTAATGGTGATTGCCGAAAACTATGGATTAGAATTATATAGCAATTCGCTTTTCTTATTTTGCGGCGGACGTAATGATCGCTTTAAAGGATTGTTTT
>ERZ506470.682-NODE-682-length-3168-cov-2.82461_pt1 | contig 3168 bp, 2 predicted proteins | sample MGYA00512387_ERZ506470 | MGnify/ENA metagenome assembly ERZ506470
TCTTCCGATCTCATGTAAACGGTCACACGCGGCACTCCCCGTTGCCTTGTTTACACCCCTTTCGTTCCGCCGCTCGCTCCCACCAGTCAATGCGGTGCGCCAACTCCTTCCATGCTGGTTCGCCTCGCAAGCCCACCCCTCCTACTTGTCAGCGCGCTGGATCCTTCCAACCATTCCCGCCCGAGACGCACCGTTCCTGCTGATTGCGCATTGCCCACCTACCCCGTGTTCGTACATGCCGCGCTCATTCACACCGCTACCTTCACCCGGTTTCTTTGGGACTGCCCCATATCTTTGCTGCGCCGCAAGACCCACATACGTGCCTACACTCCCGTCACTCCCCGAGTTGCGTCCTTAAGTGCGCGCCGAAACGACAAGCGCGCGAATATAAGGACGCAAATGCCCCTGTTTGCGTCCCTATGTGCGCACGGTCGTCGTTTCGGCGCGCACTTAGGAACGCAAAATCCGGACGACACATCCCACGCATGAACAGGCACCACGCCGCATGCCGGTCATCGTTCCACGCCGCCCCGTCATAATCCCGTACCGTCGCGTCACAATCTCGTCCCGCACCGCCCCCCCTCCCCGGCCACCAACGCAAGGCGGGTTCTAGTGATCGTTGCAACACCTGACCTACCGCAAGGAGGATCAGGTGATGAAAAGCCATCATCATGACGGGGACCGCGACGCACGCCGTTGGGCGTTCAACGGCGTCGAATACCCGACGAGGAACGAGATGTGCGAGGCGAGACGCGCCGAGTACGTGCGCCTGCTGGATGAGGAGGGCATGAACTTCACCCAGGCCGCGCACGCGGTCGGCGTCTCGAAACGCGCCGGCAAGGCGTGGCGCAACGGCAGGACGCGCGCCACGGGAAGGAACGAGAAACCCCTGGTGGACTGGTATCGTTCCACCATGGACAAACCAAAGAGGATCCATGCGCGCTATCTGAGCCAGGACGAGAGGATCGCCATCGCGGACCGTCTGCGTCTGGGCGATTCGATCCGCGCCATCGCCCGGCTGCTGGGCCGCGACCCCGGCACGGTCAGCCGCGAGGTCGAGCGCAACAGGAATCCCGAGTCCGGCGGCTGCGAGCCCTACCGCGCCCAGCAGAAGGCCGCGGACCGGCTCAAACGCCCCAGACCGCGCAAGGCGGCCGTGGGCACGCGACTGTGGGACGAGATCGCCGCCGGGTTGCGCAGGCATTGGAGCCCGGAGCAGATAGCCAACCGGCTGAGGCTGGACTTCCCGGATAATGGGGATATGCACGCGAGCGTCGAGACGATCTACCAGGCCATCTACCTGCAGGCCAGGGGCGAACTCAAACAGGAGCTGAAACGCGCCATGAGGCAAGGCCGGGCCAAGCGCAAGCCACAGGGCGACGGCGGGCGCAGACCCCGGTTCCGCGAGCCCATGGTCATGATCAGCGAACGGCCGGCCGAGATAGAGGACCGCGCCGTGCCCGGACACTGGGAGGGCGACCTGATCACCGGCGCCAAGAACCAAAGCGCCATCGGCACGCTCGTCGAGCGCACCACCAGGTTCACGATCCTGCTGCACCTGCCCGACGGGCACGACGCCGAACACGTCCAGCAGGCCATCATCGACAAGATGCAGCACCTGCCCAAACTCCTGCGCAACAGCCTGACCTGGGACCAGGGAAGCGAGCTCGCCCTGCACAAACGGATCACCACGGCACTGGACATGGCCGTCTACTTCTGCGACCCGCACTCCCCGTGGCAGCGCGGCACCAACGAGAACACCAACGGCCTGTTGCGCCAGTACTTCCCCAAAGGCACCGACCTATCCGTCTACCCGGAGGACTACCTCGACGCGGTCGCCGAGGAACTCAACGACCGGCCACGCAAAACCCTCGGGTTCATGAAGCCCAGCGAGAAGATCATCGAACTACTCAACACCGCAAGCTAACCTAACAACCAACAAAACCAATCAGGCGTTGCAACCACCACTAGAATCCACCCAACACAGCCGCGAAACCGCACGAGTACAATGGATATCCGGACGGCGAAAGGGGTGTCATGGGACGTCATCAGCGAGCGGAGACCCTTGGTCTGATCTCATTCCTGATCTGCGCGATGGTCGGCGCGATAATGATGTCGCTGTACATGCAGTTCGCCCCGGCGATCTGGCAGATCACCCAACGACGTTTCATGGTGTGCGCGGGCATTCTGGCCGGTTGCGCCGCCCTGTCATTCTGCGTCGGTTACGCCAGCCACTCCCATTCGCTCAACCTGCATCGCGGCTGGTTCGCCCCGATTCGTCGCGTGTTCGAGATCCTCGCATTGTCGATCGTGTACGCGGCGACCGTGTTCCTCTCGTCATTCGCCCTACTCGGCGCAATCAACGGCATGATGGGGTCGGCGACGTTCAGCGGATACCTCACCCCCATCTGCGCCGGCTTCGCGGGCGTCGTCGGTTATATGACGTTCGTGCAGGCGGAGATGATGAACGCGAAGACGTTGGCCTCGCTGCTGCCGTTCTTCGTGATTTCCGGCGTGTGCACCGCCGGCCTGACCAACCGACGACCCGTACTGGTACCACAACAATTTCTCGCAGCTCGGCGACCGCACCACGTTCGCGGCCCGCATGTTCAACTCGACGCTGATGCTCGCCGGAACGTGCATCATCATCGTCAGCTACTTCGCCATCTCGGAGCTGATCACCACCGAACGCATACAGCGAGCACGCCATCAGATGAACAAAAGCACCGGCACCGCCGCCGATGACCGCGACATCACGCATTTCACGTTGCGTATCGCCATCCTGTCGCTGCTGCTGACCATATCCGGGCTCATGTTCATAGGCATCGGCGCGTTCCGCTATACGCCGCACCCGATCATGCACAACGTGTGCGCCAAGGGACTGACGGTCATCATGGGCGTGTTGATGCTCTCCCTGCCGTGGCTCGCCCCGCGGATACCGAAGGTGATGTCGGTGATTTCCGCCTTGGCGATTCTGATCTGCTCTGCCATCGGCATCAGGATGCTGATGGGCCAGGAAACGCTCACCAATCTCGAAGCGCTCGCCGGACTGCTGTTTCTGGGATGGTTCATCGTCTTCTCAAGGCAAATCGCCGCAATCGAGGCCGATCGTCTGCAGGATCAGCTGATGATGCTGCAGCCCGGCACTGGTAACAGCACCGGTGCCGG
>ERZ506470.766-NODE-766-length-2975-cov-2.63973_pt1 | contig 2975 bp, 1 predicted proteins | sample MGYA00512387_ERZ506470 | MGnify/ENA metagenome assembly ERZ506470
GGATGAACTTTAATTTATTACTTTAGTATTAATATTAATCCATTCCCGCTTGTTCGCCCTCACGGGATACTTGGGCCGAGGCCCTCACGGGAACTTAATATCGTCATTATATTTTTATTTAACTATTGTCTTAACAGCGTTCTCGCCTTCTACGGCTACTGCGATGATTCCAGCAGGAACAGCGATCGTAGCGTTGTCGGAAGCAAGAATAGTCTCGGCTACTACCTTACCTAAGATATTAGAGATAACCACCTTCTTACCGGCTGCGCCTTGGATCTCTACGATACCATTGCCACCTATTACCTTAACACCGGCAGCGCCATCAGCTACAGACTCGTTGGAAGTAGGATCACCAGCAGTGATCGTGAACTTCATGGCGCTATTCTTATCAGTACCCCAAGCCAATTTGTCGTTGAGGCCATATAAGTAACGACCTTTCTCCTTAACGGAACGGATCACATACATACCCTCATCGTCAGCGCATTGGATAATCTGAACCTTGAAGTTATCCAAGCCGCCTAATACGCCTTCGTCGTCAGCATTTTTCGCAACTTTCACTTCCTTACCCTTTACTACCGTAGAGATCGTATCGTTGTTTGCCTCGATAGAAGCAGACTTGAAGATAGCCTTAGTAGCTTTTTCAGCCCATTCATATTTCTTGTCGTACATGCCGTCCGCTACATAATAGTCCACAGAATCCTTCGGATTGAACAAGAACAAGCTTCTATTAGGATCTTCCGTACCCTTAGAGATATAGAAAGAAGGAACGATCGCTTTCGTATCGGTTACGCGCAAATAGAATGAGTATTGCTCATTATTCACTACGATACCCTCTTGGTTCTCGTTCAAGGAGATATAGTTGCCTAACTCGCTTACCAATGAGATATGGCCATTCTTAGCGGGATAGCTGATTTCCGGAGCTTCCTCGATCAAGTAAGTCTTTAATGTCATGTCTTGATTATTACCCGGCAATGCATAAACTACGGATGGAGTTGTATACACATACTCGTCATTGTTATACTTAACAGCTACTACTGATTTCGTAGTCTTGCCAAATTCAGTTGTAACATTCGCATTCGTACTTGATACAGGAATCAAATAAACAGAGCCATCAGCAGCTTGTTTAATAACGAACTTAGCCGCATCTGCCGCAGCCATAACGTCTGCACCGTTAACATGGGTACTAGTACCTGTACCTTGCGGGAAATAGGCATTAGTCTCTATACCATCATTGATATAGCGCAATTGATAAGCATAAGCATAGCCTTTATCGCCCTTAGCCTGTACGGTCACGTGGTTACCTCTATTGTAAACGAAGCTACTCTCGATGATCGTCTTCGGAGCCTCGTCTTTGATCAATTGCCATTGAGCGGCATCGGATACGCTGTTGGCGAACTTACCATCAGCATTCAATTTGTAGACATTACTATTATTGTCTTTTGTAACAGCGGTATACCATTTATTGGAAGTCACGTTGTTGTCGCGAGCGAAAGCCATTGTTACCAAAGTCTGGTCATCTACGTTCAAGAAACCTGCGTATGGATCAACTTCTTCTACTTTCGTCAACTCCACTAACAGACGCTTAAACTCTACGGTCTGAGTCGAAGCAGTCTCACGGTAGGTATTCTCATCAACATAGATAGGAGTGATATCCCGAGTTGAAGGAACAGCTGTCTCATATACATTCTCACCCAAATCTGTTTTAGGGAACAATGTCGTAAGGAAATGATCACCTGTCTCACGATTCGTGAAAGTGATCTTATAAGTATCATCCACGCTTGTAATCATCCATTGATAAGCCGGAGTCTCTGTCTGTGACAACACCTTCGCTTTTGCGACAAGCTCAAAACTACCATTATCAACCGCAGAAGTCAAATATTTTCCATATACGCTCTTCACATCCCCTTGCTTACCGCTCAATACACGGATCGTATAAACAGCTGCCTTAGCCTCCTTGTTCAACAACTCGATACCTTTCTTCGTACCGGCAACGCCCAACTTAAAGATGAACTTATCCGTCTTGTCTGAAGTGTTAGAGATCGTAGTCAAGTAGAAATTATCATTATGCTGCAAAATCTCCAACTTGATTTGAGCATCCTTATGATCGGCCTTGCTACCTTGTATTCTGAAACGGAAACGATCCAGATTCAACTCATACGGATAAGATTCCACGTAACTCTTTTGAACACGGAAACAAGCGTTATGGATAGAAATCTCGTCACCTTGTGTCTTCCAAGCCGCACCTGTTCCTACATACAGGTTCAAGTCACCAATTTCCTTCTCTACCAAAGAGAAACCAGATGTATTGTACAATGCGTTCAATTCCTCTGAATTCGTCAACAACTCAGACTTAACCTCGTAAAAGATCGGAGCCGCAATCGTCGTAGATACTGTTGACACATTACTACCCCAATTCAAGCCGTTGAGAGGAGTAGAAGATGAATAAATATACAAATTGTTATTCGTGCCAGAATATGCACCTCCCGTAAGAGCAGAAACAGAAGATCCATCAAATACGAAATCCTTATTCGTATTCTTATCCTCTACTTTCGTGTTTTTCTCTATAGCCGTAAAGCCGACATTAACCCTTAAAAGCTTTCCTGTCTCAACATTCGTAAAATTGTAAGAGAAGAAGCCTTTCGGAGATTCAGTTATGCCAACAGTCCAAACATACTGTTTAACATCATCATTATCAGCAAGAGGCGTAGATAATCCTATCGTAGACTCTGTAATGGTGCTACCCGATAGCTCATGACCATAAGCCTCATTATTCGTCTGATCATTAACAAATACATACTGGTGTCCAGCCTTCAATTCCGTAGCAGGCGTTGCGGTAAACGTCCCCTGTCCATTCACAAAGCCAGCCAATTGCTGAATAGAACTTTGCGCCCAAGCACTACCGCACAACGAACCCGCCATCAGCAGACCCGCCGTAAACAATGTAGAAATCTTTCTGTTCATAAATCGAAAATTTA
>ERZ506470.790-NODE-790-length-2931-cov-11.9058_pt1 | contig 2931 bp, 3 predicted proteins | sample MGYA00512387_ERZ506470 | MGnify/ENA metagenome assembly ERZ506470
TTTTGCTTTTATTTTTGTGACTTTAAGATCATTGAAGTATTTTTTTAGTTCTCGTAATGCAGGATTTAATACTTTTTGATCAATGTTACCCATTTGATAGTATTCTGGGATATCCATTAAGCTCCTAAACTCTTCAATACGAACTACATAATAACCAGTAGAACGGTACTGCATAAGCAGTCGGAATAGAGTTTTTGCATACGTAGAACGCAACGACGTGAAAGCAGATAATTCAAATCTACTAAATTCAGCTGTTAAACCATTAATAATATATTCTAGGTCCGGATTAACACTGACTTCAACAAACTTTTTTGTTTTATTGATTTCAAAACCAGTAAACAAAACAAAGTAGCGAATAGAATCCTCATCTTCAGTACGGTAAGTAAGATTAAGCATATCTTTATAGAGCTTTTCTAAATCACCGACAAAGGCTTTTGTAGCAGTCATCTTATAATCACTTAACTCTTTTAACAGAATTAGGCAGAAGTCGCCCATCCTCTATAGGTGGGTGATGAATGCCGTTCGGTATGAGGGTTACCGTTGGTAACTCGAAGACCGACAACTAAGGCGTATTGCCTTTTTATTTTGTTCCATGTTACAATCAGTCTATACAAGAAATGAGTTGATATAACATGGAATTAGATACAAATAATCATTCAGTATTTCTTCTTTATTACCACCTTGTTTTAGTAACGAAATATCGTAGACAAGTGATTGATGATGAAATATCTGATTATGCCAAAACTACTTTTGAAAGAATTTCAGAATCGTATCACATTACTTTAGTGGAGTGGAATCATGATAAAGACCACGTTCATATTATGTTCAAAGCTCAACCTAAAACAGAATTGACAAAATTCATCAATGCCTATAAAAGTGCCAGCTCAAGATTGATAAAACGTGACTTTCCAAGAGTCAAACAATTTCTTTGGAAAGAAATGTTCTGGTCTAAAAGTTTTTGTCTTCTGACAACTGGTGGCGCACCAATTGATGTGATTAAGAAGTATATCCAAAATCAAGGAAACAATCATAAATAGAAAGTAGGTGAACTTTATGGAACAACTAAAAGCATACAAATTCAGAATCTATCCAACAGAGGAACAAGAAATCTTCTTTGCCAAATCTTTTGGTTGTGTCCGTAAGGTCTACAATCTAATGCTTGATGACCGAAAAAAGGCGTATGAAGAAGTTAAAAATGATTCTTCTAAAAAAATGACTTTTCCGACACCAGCTAAATACAAGAAAGAATTTCCGTTTTTGAAAGAAATTGATAGCCTTGCTTTAGCCAATGCCCAACTTAATTTAGATAAAGCATACAAGAATTTTTTTCGGGATAAATCCGTTGGATTTCCACGTTTCAAAAGTAAGAAAAATCCTGTTCAGAGTTATACAACGAATAATCAAAATGGTACAGTTGCTTTGATTGATAGTAAATTCATCAAAGTTCCTAAATTGAAGTCATTAGTAAGAATTAAGCTTCATAGACAACCAAAAGGGATTATCAAATCTGCTACAATATCACGTCATTCTAGCGGTAAATACTATATTTCTTTGTTGTGTAAAGAAGAAATTATCGAATTACCTAAAACTAATTCCACAATTGGTATTGACTTAGGTATTATGGACTTTGCGATTCTTTCTGATGGACAAAAAATTGATAATAATAAATTCACGTCCAAAATGGAAAAGAAACTAAAGCGTGAACAACGCAAATTGTCTAGGCGTGCTTTATTGGCTAAAAATAAAGGTACCAATCTATTTGAAGCTAAAAATTATCAAAAACAAAAACGCAAAGTAGCTAGATTGCATGAAAAAGTAATGAATCAACGTACTGATTTTCTGAATAAGTTGAGTACAGAAATGATCAAAAATCACGATATTATCTGTATTGAAGACTTAAACACAAAAGGTATGTTGCGAAATCATAAATTAGCTAAAAGTATTTCTGATGTTTCTTGGTCAAAGTTTGTGACTAAATTACAATACAAGGCTGACTGGTATGGACGAAAAATCATCAAAGTAGATAAATGGTTTCCGTCTAGTCAGATTTGTTCAGAGTGCGGACATAAAGATGGCAAGAAATCTCTTGAAATTCGAGAATGGACTTGTCCTGTTTGTCATACTCATCATGATCGTGATATCAATGCTAGTATCAATATTCTGACCGAAGGTCTAAGACTACATTCTATGGGATTGGCTTAGATCCAATCATCAAGAACCGTAGGAACTACGGGGATAGCTTGGTAAATAAGAGACACCGCTGTTAGTAAAGAAATACGCTATCAAGTATGCTCTATTCCCAAGAAGCTCCCACTTCAAGCGTTAAGAACCGTCAGGTTTAGCTAAGTGGTGAGTAGTTCACTTCCTCGAAAGAAAATCTAACTTTTTTCAAACCACGATCTTTCATACGAGCGCATAATGCAAAAAATAAATCCATCTGCTTAGCATTGAAATTTTTCAGCGGTACTAAATTCAATTCATTTTGATATTTGACTGTTAATTCCGTTTTTTCATCCATTCCTTTCTTCCCCCCTTACAAATAAATAATAACCTTTAACAACCAACTCGTAAATAGGTTGGTTGTTATTATACAAAAGGATATTAGTACTCAGATAAAAAGTTGTTAGTACTCAGATAAAAAGTTGTTAGTACTCAGATAAAAAGTTGTTAGTACCCTTCTGTATCCGTTGGGAGAGTAAGGCTCAACTGCCCCCTAAAAAGGGTTCTAAAAAATCTTTAAAAAATAAATAAAATAAACGCGCGCGCGCGAGCAAAATTTCCCGCCAAAAAATCACCCACTTTTTAAAATAAACAGGTTCGCGCATGATATTAAACTGCCAATCTAGCTCCCTATGGTCGCTGTAAGAAGGAGTGATCGCTACGCTCTCACATTTTACTTGCAGCAGTCGCCTTTAGGAGATCGGAAGAGCA
>ERZ506470.923-NODE-923-length-2693-cov-2.25057_pt1 | contig 2693 bp, 3 predicted proteins | sample MGYA00512387_ERZ506470 | MGnify/ENA metagenome assembly ERZ506470
GCTATAATAACTTATACTTTGCAGGAATATACTAGAAATTATTCCTAAAATAAAATTTATGAATATTCGCATATAACCGATACTTTATAAGTTATTCTCCCATATTCATACTTGCAGGAAAGAGAGGAATCACATTGGACAAAAATATTTACTTAGCCCAGTTTTACGGCAAGTCACAAAACTACACACAGATTCCCCGCGAATGGTTCTCCAAGTACGGCGTAAAGCGCGGCCTGCGCAATGAAGACCACACTGGCGTCCTCGTCGGCCTGACCCGCATTGCCGATGTCGTCGGCTACCAGCGTGACGAAAAAGGCCAAAAAGTCGATTGCGACGGCGTCTTGTACTATCGCGGCATCGACATTCGCGAGCTGGCCAAAGTCGAAAATTATCAAGGTTATTTATATGAAGAAGCCAGCTTTCTCCTCCTCTTCGGCTACTTGCCGACAGAAGATGAACTGAATGCCTTCTGCAAGGTCTTACAAAACGGCTACGATCTGCCCGATGATTTTCTGGAAATGAACCTCCTGCGTCTGCCCGGCAAGAACCTGATGAACAAATTGCAGCACGCCCTGCTGACGCTCTATAATTACGACCCCGATCCGGACAATACCGACGTCTACCAGACCCTGCGCAAGGGCCTGAATATCATGAGCAAGCTGCCGTCCATCGCCGTCTATGCCTATATGTCCAAGGTCCATTATTATAACCGCAAGAGCCTGGTCATCCACTATCCCCGCAAGGACTATTCGACGGCAGAGAATATCCTGTCCATGCTGCGGCCGGACAGCAAATTCACGCCCAAGGAAGCCCAGCTCCTGGACCTGCTCTTATTCCTCCATGCCGACCACGGCGGCGGCACGAACTCGACGTTCACCAATATCGTCGTCTCGTCGACGGATACGGACATCTATTCCAGCATGGCCAGCTCCGTCGGCGCCCTCAAGGGCCCGCGCCACGGCGGTGCCAATATCCGCGTATCCCTGATGATGGAACAGGTCATCGACGCCATCGGCATCAAGGCTACGGATGAACAGATCGTCGACGTCATCCACCAGATTCTCAACAAGAAATTCAAAGGCTGTCACGACGGCCTGGTCTATGGTTTCGGCCACGCCGTCTACACCCTGTCGGATCCGCGCGCTGAAATCATGCGCCACTACTGCGGCATCCTGGCCAAGGAAAAGGGCATGACCGACGTCTTCCGCTTCTACAACCGCTTTGAAAAGCTGGCCATGAAGACCTTGAAAGAAGAAAAGGGTGTCAACATGTGCAGCAACGTCGATTATTACAGCGGCTTCGCCTACAACATGCTGGGCATCCCGCGCGACCTCTACACACCGCTCTTCGTCATCAGCCGTATGGTCGGCTGGCTGGCCCACAACATCGAACACAAACTGTACGATAACCGCATCGTCCGTCCGGCAGCCAAGTATGTCGGCGATTTGATGGACTATATTCCCAGAAAGGACAGATAGATCATGAAGACAATCACTGTATTCAAAGGCGATGGCATCGGCCCGGAAATCACCGACGCTGTCCTGCAGATTCTCGACGCTGCCAAAGCGCCCCTTTCCTATGAAATTTTCAACGTCGGCGCTGCCGAATATGAACGCCACGGCGCCCTCATCCCGGACGACGCATTCGCTTCTTTTGAAAAGACCCATCTCCTGCTGAAATCGCCGATCACTACGCCTATCGGCAAGGGCTTCCGGCCCCCACGCCCGTCGCTTTCCGTTCATCCGGACGGATATCCGCTCCGTTGAAAGCGCCAAATCCAACGGGAACCTTGTCCAGCACCGCCGAGAAATACAAAGGAACCGATGCCCCGGGTTGATATTTCCTCACATATTCAGGCTCGGTAATCACCCAGCCCTCGATATGCCCGTCTTCCGTAAAAGTAATTTCAGCATCCCGTACAGCTCCGCTCTCTCCTTGACGGTTTCCTATATCGAACAAGATATGGCTATCCTCCCCGGCCGGAAATGTATAACGCTGAATAGCGACACGAGGGGTAGCGGTAAGCTCCGCACAAATCGAGTAATCTTTTAGGAGAACGGAATAATAACCGGCGGTAGCGATCTCGTCCGCACGATCAAAACGGGAACGGTATCCTATACCTGTCGAGTCGTCTACCGCCCCGGGAATTGTTTTCAATGAACCCGTCGTAGGCATCAGTACGATTCCACCGATCTGAAACTCATGCAAGCAGGGGAAACCCTCGATCGATTGATCCCGATAATCGTAACCGGTCGCCTCCCAACCGGATTTATTCCCGATATGCCCGTTCGTAGAAGGAGCCGGCTTGGCCATACCGAAAGGCATCGCTCCCGGGGTAAAATGAAACCAACGGCAATGCGCCGTACCGATCCGAGGTTCTACATATTGGCTAAGCTCATCTTGCTGAACTTTCTTGCCTTGTGTCACGCAGGATGTGAAGAAAGCACACGCAAACATCAGGAACCATACAGGTCCTATACTATATTTTTGTCTCATATTCCTTTAGATAGATGGTTTAACGCAAAAACATAAGCTCCCATAGCGATCGAGCGATTAGCACCTTGTTTACTTACGGTCACCCCTATCCGTTTACAAGGATCATACCCTACCTTGCGATTGGTACCCGGAATGGGTACCTCGACAGCTCCTCCTTTAGCGAAATCAGTGAAACTCTCCGCATCCTCCAAAAGATA
>ERZ506470.942-NODE-942-length-2656-cov-9.52134_pt1 | contig 2656 bp, 3 predicted proteins | sample MGYA00512387_ERZ506470 | MGnify/ENA metagenome assembly ERZ506470
AATGCAGTGATACCTATCTTACTATGTGGAACGCATGAAAATTTTTATGAACAATTAAAAAAGATTAGGTAAGAACCCAATGTTTCAACTTGAGAGGATAGACGACACTTTAAAAGATAATTTTTAACAGCTGAGAGTTGTAATACCCTATAATTTTAAACCACTAACCTATATATTTATGAAAAATAGAAAAAATTAAAACGCATTTTAAGCCTCTTTCAAATTAAAAGCTTCATCCTTATGCACAAAGAGGGCTTAAAATGCGTTATTTTATATTGTTTTTTAGTAATAATAAAAAAATCACTCTAATTCTCCCATAAATATTATAGATTCCTAAAGATTAAAATAGATTATTCCCTATTGTCTTTTAAGTAGCGGTAGAGTGTTGCCTTGCTAATACCAGTCATTTCCGTAATTTCTTTTACGCTATAAACCTGACTTTTATACAATTTTACTGCTCGATCAACATCTTTCTGGTTCACTCGTGGACGGCCACCTTTACGACCTCTCGCACGTGCACTTTTCAAACCTTCTTTGGTACGTTCAACAATTAAATCACGTTCGAACTGACTAAATGCTTGGAAGACAGTCATCATTAAGCGTCCGTGAGGCGTGCTGGTATCGAAGTTTTCTTTCAAGCTCACCAGCTTAACATGGTGTTCTTCAAAATAGGTAACAAGGTCAATCAAATCCTTTGTACTACGACCCAATCGAGAAAAACTTTCTACAATTACCGTATCTCCCGGACGAATTTTATCTTTTAAACGATTTAGTTGGGGACGAACCGCTTTGGTTCCCGTCATTTTCTCAGTTAGGATTTCATTACAATTTTGTTCATTGAGTAAGTCTAATTGACGATTTAGTTCTTGTGAACGTGTACTCACTCGGGCATAACCATAAATGTATCCACTCATGCTTTTCTTCCTTTCGTACTTTAATTCTGGCTTGATTGTATCATAAAAGGGAGTTATAGATACATAGTTAATGCAACAAGTTATGATACAAAATATGACCTCTTTTATTTAATAAAAGAGGTCATTTCATTTTGTCTCATAATCGATTGTTTTTGATACGAGTGTGTATACGAAATAAACAAAAAAATCTTAAGTAAATTTCTAGATACCTAATTTAATCCTAACTAGTGTATCCTAAAGTTAATAACGAGTTTATCACAATGAAAATTATAAAATGCTCCCATATTAGATATAACATGCAATATTTGAATTAGAACTACAAAATTTATTCGTTTTATAAAGTAAATAATGTTGAGATACTAAGGAATAGAATATTATAAGGAATTGAGCTGAATGTATTGGATAAAAAAAGAATAACTTTATTAGAGATGGACTATAAAAATGCTCGTAATTTTCTTCTGAAGTCTGAAAGCTATTTGAATGCTCAGCTACCAGAATATATTAGTTTTGACGAAACTTTAAAATCTGCTAAAAAAGTTTTAACTTCGCCGTTTGTATAATTAAGCGAGACAAATAAAAAAGCCATTTATGTTACACTCAAATTGTAATACCCGCTAAAGCATACAAGGAGAGTGAACATAAATGACTTATACCCATCTTACACCAAACGAGCTTGTAATGATAGAAGCATATTTTCATCAAGAAACTCCGGTTGCTATCGTTGCGAAGCAGCTTAAACGTGGACGCCAAACAATTTACAATGTCTATAACTTTCTCAAATGTGGTGGAACAGCACTTGAATACTTTGAACAATACAAAGAAAATAAGCGACGTTGTGGGAGAACCGAAATCATTTTTCCTGCTGAGGAAAAAGAATACATTGCAAAAAGATCAACTGAAGGTTGGACCCCAGACGTCATTATTGGCCGTGCAGAGCGAACCTTCTCTTGTTCAGTAAGTACCCTCTATCGCCGGTTTAAGACGGGAGAATTCAATGTTTTACATTTACCGATGCAAGGAAAACGAAAACCAAATGGTTATAAGGAAAAACGTGGAAAACAGGCATTCAAAAGAAATATTTCTGAACGTAAAAAAGATTATGTCGTTTTCGAAGAAGAATTTGGACATTTAGAGGGTGATACGATTGTCGGCATCCACCATAAAAGTGCCGTCATCACACTCGTTGAGCGACTTTCAAAAGCCATTATCGCCTTGAAACCAGAAGGCCGTAAGGCAGTTGATATTGAAAATTCGATTAATGAATGGCTTCAATCCGTACCCAAAAATCTTTTCAAATCAATTACCTTTGATTGTGGAAAAGAATTCTCTAATTGGAAAAGTATTAGTAATACGAATGATATTGATATTTATTTCGCAGACCCAGGAACGCCTTCCCAACGGGGATTAAATGAACATTCAAACGGACTCCTCCGAAAAGATGGACTACCAAAAGAAATGGAATTCAACCAAGTCAATCAAGGATTCATCTCATCCGTTGCGTCCAAAAGAAACCATATCCCTAGAAAATCACTAAATTACCAAACACCATTAGAAGTTTTTTTGAGTTACGTAAATGGAAAGTTTTGTCTCGCTTAATTTGACAAATAATACTTCAAAAAAAAACCAACCGAAAGATATAAAAGATATTGTAGATACACGAATGTATAAAGAACGTGATGACTTAAACGGTTCTGTTGCAAAGTTTTAAATAAAGAATAAAATCCCTTACGGTATCTATGATT
>ERZ506470.1099-NODE-1099-length-2415-cov-2.74788_pt1 | contig 2415 bp, 7 predicted proteins | sample MGYA00512387_ERZ506470 | MGnify/ENA metagenome assembly ERZ506470
AATAATATCAGAATCAACATTAAGCCGTTCACATACCGCTTCTAAACAATCCGCAAATTCTAAGCAAGCATAATCATCAGCTCGATAGTAAGTAGAATTGCCGAATTTGTTAATTCGCTCTTTAATTACTGAAAGAGATAAACCTTGAATATATCTATACTTGATAATTTGTTGGCTAGGGTGTCGGTAACTACTGCTGCATCCTGCAATCGCATAGTCAACCGCTCGTTTTGCCAACGTGTATTCAGCATATTCGATCATGCTTTTTTCTGAACCATTGCCACGTCTTGATCCTCGAATACCTGTAATATCATTCTGTGGCGATTTAATACCCCAATCACCCGATCTACGTCTAATAGTTGGGTATTTATCTTCGTCTAAAAAGAAATTCTGTACGTTCGCAATTGTTGCTTTCTTATTATCCCCTTTTAATAGTTCCACTATTTGCACGCTCCCCTTGTGATATAATGAATATGTTTTAAATAGATATCCGAGGAGACGTTCTCATAGTGAGGGCGTCTTTTTTATTTATTTCAATTCATCAACTGTAACTGTTGAATTATCGCCAAAATAAATATTGTGCTTGCGGTTGTTTTGATCAACATACTGCAATGAACGGCTTGAATGCTTTATATCAAACTTGCCTTTTTCTTCCATAATGACTTTGCCATCAGCGTTATAAACTTTAATATCTCGTGGAATACCATTATTAAACTCTGATTTGAAGTCTTTTCTGACTCTTCCACAACTTGCTGTACTATTAAAATACCAATGAGAACAGCCACCACATAAAAGTACAATTATTACAATCAAAACTGTTATTACTGAAATACGCTTCGCAGAATCCACTCTAATACCTCCAAATTTAACGCTTTTTTAATGCTATCCAAAGAAAGAAAAGACAGCATACCAAATACTAAATACCATGTATAGCACTCCGCCTAGACCTAACAATGCAATGCCAGCAACTATAAGCCCAATAAATCCAATTACTGTATATCCCGCAAAATTACGTATTACTCTTCCCATCTTTTCCCTCCAAATTCACTTTTATCCTTTAATCTTGCTATTTGCGTCTTTCAAAATGTCAGATATTTTTTCTTGCCTTAAAACTGCTTCTACATCTGTAATTCTCAATTGTCCGTAATAGCCTGTATTACGAAACAACACTCCTACGTGACGATAGTATTCAGGTTTTGATAACCCTGTAATCTTTAGAATAGTAGACTGTTTAGTGCCAATTTTTCGCAAGATATAAGCTTGTGCAAAAGGGTTATTAATATTGTGCTTATAAAAATATTGCTTAATTCGCCATTCAGCTTCTTTAATTCTTCTAGGTTCTCGCAACTTCAAACCCTTACGAAACTTCATAATTTCTTGAAGTCGCCAATCATCAGGAGCAAGGATCTCTTCTGGCATTTCATTAACTCCACCCCATTCATGATTAACAGTTAATGAATCCATTGCTTTAGATAGTCTTTTAGGTATTGCCATCTTCATTTACCTCCTCTACCTCGATTTCTACCCTAGGATGGTCACTGTAATACTTTTCAGCAACTATCTTTACAATCTGGTTGTCATCTTCCCATAGCAGGCCGTTTAAGCCATCTAAAGTAGATTTAATGTAATTGTCTGTATCTGGTTTAACAATGGGCCTGTGCGCTCCTGCGATCCGCAATTCGCGTTCTTTTTTCGATATGCTTGATTGAATATGTCGGTAAAATTTAAGACTAACAATTAGCGGGCCTGTTAAAGGCTCTTTTTTGTATTGAAATTGGCACATCATCGCCAATTGTTTTTTTGTATACCGACACTTTCTTTGGATCATACAAGCGTATTCCCTTACCCATTCGAGTTGCTCTAGGCCGTGCTTGTTCTACAGGTTCAATTTCAAAGGTAAGTTTCACTAATCTACCCTCTCGTAAGTTCGTTCAAATATATCTTGATCGATAGCCCAATGCTCTCCATCTATGCCAGTAGCGATGTAATCACCATATTTATTAATAGCCGTGAGTCCTTCTCTAGTAGGAAGAAAATACCTACTCCCTCCCTGATAGTAAGCAGAAGTTAATTCTGCTTTATCAACTATTTGGTATTTGTCTTTCATTTCTTTTGTCCCATCGAACCGTTCAGCTTCGATTAAGGCTGTTTTTTTGTATTTGTGTAGCATTATTAACCTCCAAATGGCTCACCAACAACGTCGTTCAAATATTCATGAAATGTAATCCATCGGCCATTTGCAATCAACCCAACTACTATTGCAGTATACGGATAGAATAGAATTTCAAATGCAGTTACTATCCAAAAAATTAATGCTACTGGCGATATAAGAATTAAAGCTACCCATTGTCGTATAGTCATTACAAACGCTCCTTAATCTCATCAATCCGTTGAGATCGGAAGAGCACACGTCTG
>ERZ506470.1113-NODE-1113-length-2392-cov-2.89559_pt1 | contig 2392 bp, 5 predicted proteins | sample MGYA00512387_ERZ506470 | MGnify/ENA metagenome assembly ERZ506470
TTCTCCTCGATTAGCCACATTGAGAATTTTCATTTCTGACTACAACTTCCTAAGACTCCTTTATTGAATTATTAATTTTTTATTTTTGTATTTTATGAATATGTACATTGGAAACCTTAGCTACAACGTTAGGGAATCAGATTTGAGACAAGTAATGGAAGAGTATGGAACAGTAGAATCAGTAAAACTGATTATGGACCGTAATACAAACAGATCAAAAGGTTTTGCCTTCGTAGAGATGCCCGAAGCTGCTGAAGCCCAACAAGCAATCAACAAACTGAATGGAGCAGAATATGTAGGCCGCCAAATGGTAGTGAAAGAAGCATTGCCAAGAAACTAAAAGAATTATTGGCTGACAATAAGGCAAAGAGCATACCCCTGAGTGGATATGCTCTTTTTTTGCATTAGTAACCTCGTAAAGAGACACAAGAGTATTCTTGCCAAACCTCTATACCACGCGCGTAAACCTCTACTTCAGATTCGTAAACCTCTATAACCGCAGCTTTACGTATCCCTCAATAAGCTCACACACATACGCTCCGAACATAGAAAAGCCCGGTCCTTTATCAGAACCGGGCTTCCTTATCATTATGAAGTCTTTTCTTATACTTCTTCAGCAACTACTTCGAAAGGAATTTCTACAGAAACTTCCTTGTGCAGCTTAACGATAGCCTTGTAGTTACCAACTTCTTTCACTGCGTCCTTAACAACGATAATCTTACGATCGATGTTGTGACCCAATTTAGCCAACTCTTCAGCAATCTGGATGTTACCAACAGAACCGAAGATAGTACCAGTAGAGCTAACCTTAGTAGCAATCTTCAATGATACGCCTTCCAGCTTAGCAGCCAGTTCTTCAGCATCCTTTTTGATTTTCTCCAGCTTGTGAGCACGTTGTTTCAGCTCTTCAGCCAACATTTTCTTTGCAGCCGGTGAAGCGATGACAGCTTTACCAGTCGGGATGAGGTAGTTACGACCGTAACCAGACTTTACTGTTACGATGTCGTTCTTATAACCCAAGTTTACAATGTCTTCTTTCAATATAATTTCCATACTTTCCTCCTCCTATTATTTCATCATGTCAGTTACATAGGGCAGCAACGCCAAGTGACGTGCTCTCTTCACAGCTTGAGCTACACGACGTTGGAACTTCAAAGAAGTACCGGTAATACGACGCGGAAGGATTTTACCTTGCTCATTCAAGAATTTCTTCAAGAATTCGGGATCTTTGTAGTCGATGTACTTAATACCGCTCTTTTTGAAACGGCAGTATTTTTTCTTCTTAACGTCTACTGAGGGCGGAGTTAAATATCTGATTTCTGATTGAACTTGTTGTGCCATGATTAATCCTCCTTTTTAGTTGATTTAACACTTCTTCTCTTCGCAGCATATTCAGCAGCGTACTTGTCTTGCTTGAAAGTCAAGAAACGGATAACGCGCTCGTCACGACGGAAGTTTATTTCCAGTTTCTCAATGACAGTAGGTTCTGCATTGAACTCAATCAGCTGATAGAAACCGGTTGACTTCTTCTGGATAGGATATGCCAGCTTCTTCAGTCCCCAGTTTTCTTCATTTACAATCTCAGCACCTTCAGCAGTAAGGATGCCTTTGAATTTTTCTACCGCTTCCTTCATCTGAACATCAGACAAAACGGGAGTCAAAATGAAAACGGTTTCGTATTGATTCATACTCGTTTAATTAAATAAATAAATTATTCGTTTTAAAAATGCGGTGCAAAGGTAGACATTTTATTTTGAACTACAAACATTTAATGTTTTTTTGTGTAGGGATATAGGAATTGTCTTCGGCTTGCACTATCTTTGCAAAGTTGTTTAAACAATAATTTCATGATAGAGCAATTCAACTTTGATATCCGCCTTATCTTTGCCATACTGAACGGTAAAGTGTCGGCTGCCATTAACCGAAAGCTGTCCCGCAACTTCCGCCAGAACGGTTTGGAGATTACTCCGGAACAGTGGACCGTCCTCATCTTCTTATGGGAAAAGGACGGGGTGACGCAACAAGAGTTGTGTAATGCAACTTTCAAAGACAAGCCCAGCATGACGCGCTTGATAGACAATATGGAGCGTCAGCATCTCGTCGTGCGCATATCGGACAAGAAAGACCGCCGAACCAATCTGATACATCTGACCAAGGACGGCAAGGAGCTGGAAGAACGCGCGCGCGTCATTGCCAACCAGACCCTCAAAGAAGCCTTGAAAGGCATCACCATTGAAGAGCTCAGTGTGAGCCAGGAGGTGCTGAGGAAGATTTTCTTCAATACGAAGGACTAAGATATAGGGATTAGGGGTTAAGGATTAGAGATTAAGGGAGGAGAAAACAAGGGGATGAAGCGTCATTTTTCATTCCTCATCTTCCATTCTTTATTAAA
>ERZ506470.1308-NODE-1308-length-2222-cov-127.17_pt1 | contig 2222 bp, 1 predicted proteins | sample MGYA00512387_ERZ506470 | MGnify/ENA metagenome assembly ERZ506470
AACAAGGTAGCCGTAGGAGAACCTGCGGCTGGATCACCTCCTTTCTAAGGAATAATTACGGAACCTGTACATTTATCGAATACTTTGTTTAGTTTTGAGAGGTCATATCTCTCAAGATTTTGTTCTTTGAAAACTAGATATTGATTTATTTCTTAAAAATAAACCGAGAACACCGCGTTTTAAAGAGTTTAAAACAAGAATTATAGTTCTTAATCGCTAAACTCATAACCTATTATCGTTAGATAATATTAGGTTAAGTTATTAAGGGCGTATGGTGGATGCCTTGGCACTAGGAGCCGATGAAGGACGTGACTAACTGCGATATGCTTCGGGGAGTTGTAAGTAAACTATGATCCGGAGATTTCCGAATGGGGAAACCTAACAGGTTTTACCGCCTGTTATCACTAAGTGAATTCATAGCTTAGTTGAAGGTAGACGTGGGGAACTGAAACATCTAAGTACCCACAGGAAGAGAAAGAAATTCGATTCCCTCAGTAGCGGCGAGCGAACCGGGAAGAGCCCAAACTAAGAAGCTTGCTTCTTAGGGTTGTAGGACTGAACATTTGAGTTACCAAGAAATGAAGTAGTTGAATAATCTGGGAAGATTAGCCAAAGAGAGTGATAGCCTCGTAAGCGAAACTTCGTTTCCTCAGTTCAGGATCCTGAGTACGGCGGAACACGTGAAACTCCGTCGGAATCCGGGAGGACCATCTCCCAAGGCTAAATACTCCCTAGTGACCGATAGTGAACCAGTACCGTGAGGGAAAGGTGAAAAGCACCCCGGGAGGGGAGTGAAATAGTTCCTGAAACCATATGCCTACAAGTAGTCAGAGCTCGTTAATGAGTGATGGCGTGCCTTTTGTAGAATGAACCGGCGAGTTACGTTAGCGTGCGAGGTTAAGGAGGAAAGTCCGGAGCCGTAGCGAAAGCGAGTCTGAATAGGGCGAGATAGTACGTTGACGTAGACCCGAAACCAGGTGACCTACCCATGTCCAGGTTGAAGGTGCGGTAAAACGCACTGGAGGACCGAACCCGTGTATGTTGAAAAATGCTGGGATGAGGTGTGGGTAGAGGTGAAATTCCAAACGAACTTGGAGATAGCTGGTTCTCTCCGAAATAGCTTTAGGGCTAGCCTCGGAATTGAGAATGATGGAGGTAGAGCACTGTTTGGACTAGGGGCCCATCTCGGGTTACCGAATTCAGATAAACTCCGAATGCCATTCATTCATATCCGGGAGTCAGACTGTGAGTGATAAGATCCATAGTCGAAAGGGAAACAGCCCAGACCACCAGCTAAGGTCCCAAAATATATGTTAAGTGGAAAAGGATGTGGGGTTGCACAGACAACTAGGATGTTGGCTTAGAAGCAGCCACCATTTAAAGAGTGCGTAATAGCTCACTAGTCGAGTGATCCTGCGCCGAAAATGTAACGGGGCTAAACACATTACCGAAATCGTGGATGTACCTTAGGGTACATGGTAGGAGAGCGTTCTAAGGACGGCGAAGCTAGACCGTAAGGACTGGTGGAGTGCTTAGAAGTGAGAATGCCGGTATGAGTAGCGAAAGATCAGTGAGAATCTGGTCCACCGTATGACTAAGGTTTCCTGGGGAAGGCTCGTCCTCCCAGGGTTAGTCGGGACCTAAGCCGAGGCCGAGAGGCGTAGGCGATGGATAACAGGTTGAGATTCCTGTACTGGTTAAACTTGTTTGAACAATGGAGGGACGCAGGAGGCTATCGATGCGTACTGTTGGATATGTACGTTCAAGCAATAAGTCTGTAGATGAGTCAAATGCTTATCTACTTAAGGACAAGTTGTGATGAGGAGCGAAATTTAGTAGCGAAGTGAGAGACGTCACACTGCCAAGAAAAGCTTCTAGTTAGAGTTTAATCACCCGTACCGCAAACCGACACAGGTAGTCGAGGCGAGTAGCCTAAGGTGAGCGAGAGAACTCTCGTTAAGGAACTCGGCAAAATGACCCCGTAACTTCGGGAGAAGGGGTGCTGAGCGCAAGCTCAGCCGCAGTGAATAGGCCCAGGCGACTGTTTATCAAAAACACAGGTTTCTGCAAAATCGTAAGATGAAGTATAGGGGCTGACGCCTGCCCGGTGCTGGAAGGTTAAGAGGATGGGTTAGCGTAAGCGAAGCTCAGAATTGAAGCCCCAGTAAACGGCGGCCGTAACTATAACGGTCCTAAGGTAGCGAAATTCCTTGTCGGGTAAG
>ERZ506470.1688-NODE-1688-length-1930-cov-3.12053_pt1 | contig 1930 bp, 1 predicted proteins | sample MGYA00512387_ERZ506470 | MGnify/ENA metagenome assembly ERZ506470
GAGCCGTTTGCGGTTAAACATCATGCTTCCGTCCGGAAAGAAAATGGCGCTGGCTATTTTTGTGCCGCCTATGTCCAATGCGATTGTTGCCATGGTGTTATAGTATTTATAGGTTGATTCATTAAGGTTGTATGCAAAGCTATGAATTTATTTCATTCTTGAGGTGTATAAACTGAGGAAATTGTGTGTAAAAAGAGTGTCTAATCACTAAATTGTGTTTAATGTAATTGCGCTTGGATGTACTCTTTCTCAATTAATTAGTTATATATCAGTGGATGAAACATTTTTTAGTGCAGGTGGAAATTCTTTGTTTTATGTTCGTTAACAAATCGGGTGGAAAGTATTCTTGTTTTTGCAGGTTCATCCCACGGAAAAATCCTATATTTGCCACTTACATAAGGAATATGTATGGAAACCAAATCTACGCTCTATAATGAGTTCCCTCTTTTTCTGAAGCGATATTTTTCCTATAAGGTACAGAAAATATCGCTGAATGCCGGTTTTACGTGCCCCAACCGGGATGGAAACAAAGGAGTCGGCGGTTGCACCTATTGTAACAACCAGACCTTCAACCCCGATTATTGCCGTACGGAGAAATCCATTACCCGCCAGCTGGAAGAGGGCAAGCAGTTCTTTGCACACAAATATCCGGAGATGAAGTATCTCGCCTATTTCCAGGCCTATACCAATACGTATGGTGAACTGGAAGACCTGAAGCGGAAATACGAGGAAGCCTTGTCGGCAGACGGGGTTGGCGGCTTTCAGTTCTTCGGCACGGGCTATTGCGCCTTTCATACCGTCGGCACCCGAAGTCAGTACCAGTTCCGCACCAAGGGCTTTCAAGAGGTTGCGGCGTTCCAAACTCATCGTGTCGGGCATCGTCAGTATCAGCTTGTAACCTTTGGCGGCGGCCACAAAAGCCAGCCCTACGCCCGTATTCCCACTGGTAGGTTCGATGATGGTGGCACCAGGCTTCAACAGCCCTTTTGCCTCGGCATCTTCTATCATGGCAAGCGCCACGCGGTCCTTCACACTGCCGGCAGGGTTAAAATATTCCAATTTGGCAATAACACGGGCTTTCAGACCCTTATTCTTGTTATAATTATTCAACTCCAGCAAGGGAGTGTTGCCTACCAGGTCGGTAAGGCGTTCTGCTATCTTCTTCATAATCCAACTGTTTTTAAATTCCTCATTCCCCTAAGGGAAAAGACTAACAATCCGGAGTGGAACGAGGTATGTTATTTCTTACAAGACAAAAGTAGCGCAAAATTGGTTCGTAGAAAATACCACAAATATGGTAAATACGTACTATAAATGAGGGATATGTAGGATATTTGACGAGTATTTCCTATCTTTGTTGCCACTTTTAAACTTAAGGATATCATAATGAGTCCACTCAACTTTACCCACATTTTGACACAAGCAGTCGATGAGCTATCGGAAAGCGAATCATACAAAGGACTGTTTCACCAGCATACGGACGGCAACCCGCTGCCTTCGGCAAAAGTGCTGCGCGACATCATCGAACTGGCGCGAGCCATCATCTTCCCCGGATATTTCGGAAATTCTACGGTCAACAGCCGTACGGTGACTTACCATATCGGTGTCAATGTCGAACGCTTGTTCGACCTGCTGACCGAGCAAATCCTTGCCGGCCTCTGCTTTGCAGGCGACGGCGAATGCAACTGTTGTACCGAGCTCCAACGGGAAGAAGCCGCCTTATTGGCTGCCAAGTTCATCAGCAACCTGCCGGCAATGAGACGTACACTCGCCACAGATGTGGAAGCCGCCTACAACGGTGACCCCGCCGCACAGTCGTTCGGCGAAGTCATCAGCTGCTATCCGGCCATCCGCGCCATCAGCAACTACCGCATCGCACACGAGTTGCTCAAGTTGGGTGTTCCCCTCATTCCCCGCATCATCACCGAGA
>ERZ506470.2195-NODE-2195-length-1712-cov-2.73265_pt1 | contig 1712 bp, 3 predicted proteins | sample MGYA00512387_ERZ506470 | MGnify/ENA metagenome assembly ERZ506470
AAGTACATCAAAAACAGAAGCGGCTGGTTTATTCATAAATGTGTAAGGAGCATCGGTTTACCAGAGCCGATGCTTTTTTTTACCCTTCTTTGTAGCATGTTAGAAATATTATCCGTAAATTTGGCAGATAATAAGGAAAGAATATGATATGAATATCCCTGTTATATTTCAATTTTTGAAAGAACTGTCTGCAAACAACAATCGTGAATGGTTCAATTCTCACCGGGAACAGTATGAAGTCGCCCGCAGCGAGTTTGAAAACTTGCTTACAGTAATTATCTCCCGTATCTCTTTATTTGATGAAAGCATCCGTGGTATAGAAGCAAAGGACTGTACATACCGTATTTATCGTGATACACGCTTTTCCGAAGATAAAACTCCCTACAAGACACATCTGGGAGGATATATCAATGCGAAAGGAAAGAAATCCGACCATTGTGGCTATTACGTGCATCTGGAACCGGGAAACTGCTTGTTGGCCGGTGGAAGTTATTGTCCTCCCCCGCCCTTGTTAAGAGCTCTGCGACAAGCGGTACACGACAATATAGATGAATTTCGCAGTATAGTGGAAGATCCTGCTTTCAAGCAATACTTTCCCGTCATCGGAGAGAATTTTCTAAAAACAGCTCCAAAAGGATTTCCAAAGGACTATCCCTATCTGAAATACCTTCAGTGTAAAGAGTATACGGTTGCCTGCTGCCAGCCGGACAGCTTCTTTCTTGCTCCAGACTTTTTGGATCGTACAGACGACATCTTCAAGCAGATGAAGCGTTTTTCTGATTTTGTGAATTACACCATAGACGACTTTGAATAATTTACCTATATAACTAACTTAAAACATTTGAATTATGGTTATAGACAGACTTGAAAACATAGAAAAATATACTTTGCTGCATCCTCTGTTTGAGCAGGCCATTGATTTTTTAAAATCACATGACTTGCCCTCTTTGGAAATCGGCAAGGCCGAACTGAAAGGAAAGGACTTGCTGGTCAACGTGGCGCAGACAAACCCAAAAGAAAAAGAAAATGCCAAACTGGAAACCCATAAAGACTATATTGACATTCAAATACCCTTGTCCGGTACGGAGATAATGGGTTATACCGCCGCCCAAGACTGCCTTCCGGTTGATGCTCCTTACAATGCGGAAAAAGACATCACTTTTTTTGAAGGACTGGCGGAGGACTATATTGCAGTGAAGCCCGGAATGTTTGCTATCTTTTTCCCTCAGGACGGGCATGCTCCGGGTATTACCCCTGACGGTGTAAAAAAAATAATTGTGAAAGTTAAAGCGTAAATTTATCAAATATCCAAAACTCATCCTCTTTATGGAAACATTGAATTTAATCAAGAATGACCCATGGCTGGAACCTTTTGCCGATGCCATCAACGGACGTCATCAACATGCCATAGACAAAGAATCGGAATTGACCAACAAAGGAAAACTAACCTTGTCTGATTTTGCATCCGGATACCTCTATTTCGGCCTGCATCGTACTGACGATGGTTGGGTTTTCCGTGAATGGGCGCCTAACGCAACCCAAATCTTTATGGTCGGAACTTTTAACGATTGGAAAGAAGAAAAAAAATATAGCTTGAAGCGTAAAGCAAACGGTAATTGGGAAATCAAGCTTCCTGCTGATGCCGTGAAACACGGTGACTTGTACAAGCTGATGGTACATTGAGATCGGAAGAGCGTCGTGTAGGGAAAGAG
>ERZ506470.2264-NODE-2264-length-1680-cov-2.97046_pt1 | contig 1680 bp, 1 predicted proteins | sample MGYA00512387_ERZ506470 | MGnify/ENA metagenome assembly ERZ506470
CTACACTCTTTCCCTACACGACGCTCTTCCGATCTTATTCGCCACCTCACTGCCGGGATGAAATCCCTCGGCCACCGTCACCAGCCTTCCCACACGTCCCATGCGTGCCAGCTTGTCCATATAGGGAGTTGTAGCCGCCTGCAGCAAGGTTTTGCCTCCCAGAGCCTTCACGGGCCAGTCGGCCATACCATCACCCAATATAATGATGTGTTTCATCTTTCTATATTACGATTTGGATTAAACGTTTGCAATGCTCATAATATCCGCAAATACCCCCGCAGCCGTTACACCCGCACCGGCTCCGTAGCCTTGTATCATCATCGGATATTCCTTATAACGTGCCGTGGTCAGCAGGATGATGTTATTGCTGCCTTCCAGCCCGTAGAACGGATGGTTGGCGCCGACTTCCTGCAAACCGACAGATGCTTTGCCATTTTCCAGTTTGGCTACGAAACGCCAATGCTTGTTCTCGGCTTCCAACACCTTGCGGCGGGCTTCGAAATCGGCATCGAGGCTCGGCACTTTCTTCCAGAAGTCATCCAGGGAGCCTTCAAAGAAGTCATCGGGCACAAAGAGGTTCTTCTCAACATCGCTCTGTTCCAAACAGTAACCGGCCTCGCGTGCCAGAATCACCAGTTTGCGGATAACATCCTTTCCGCTGAGGTCGATACGCGGATCGGGCTCGGAGTAACGTTCCTCCTGCGCCATCTTAATGGTCTTGCTGAAAGGAATGTCGGCACTGATTTTATTGAAGATATAGTTCAACGTACCGCTCAGCACGGCTTCAATCTTCAATATCTTATCACCGCTATGGATAAGGTCGTTAATGGTATTGATGATGGGGAGTCCGGCGCCTACATTGGTTTCAAACAAGTACTTCACACCGCGTTGGCGGGCAATCTGTTTCAGTTCACGGTAGTTCTCGTATTCGGAAGAAGCAGCAATCTTGTTAGCAGCCACTACCGAAACATTGTGCAGCAGCAAGTCCTTGTAAAGGGAAGCCACGCCTGCACTTGCCGTACAGTCCACAAAGACAGAGTTAAAGATGTTCATACCGATAATCTCATTACGCAGCGTTTCCAGAGAGCTGTCCTTTCCCTTCTCCTGCAGTTCTTCACGAAAACGTCCCAAATCGAAACCTTCGCGGCTGAACATGGCTTTGTTTGCATCGGCAATGCCCACTACATTCAGCTGCAGGCCGTTCTCCTGCATCAGCTTCTGGCGCTGGCTGTGGATTTGCTCTATCAAGCTGCCGCCTACGGTTCCTATGCCGCAGATAAAAAGATTCAGTACCTGATATTCCGACAAGAAGAAAGAATCATGGATGACATTCAGCGATTTGCGCAATGATTTGCTGTCCACTACAAACGAGATGTTGGTTTCCGAAGCACCCTGCGCACAAGCAATCACATTGATACCGTTACGCCCCAACGTACCGAACAGCTTTCCGGCAATACCCGGCGTATGCTTCATGTTCTCGCCTACGATGGCCACGGTAGCCAGGTTCTTTTCTGCCTGAATAGGAGAAATTTCTCCCATCTCTATTTCTTTGGCAAACTCCTCGTTCAGCACCTCGCAAGCCAGATCAGCATCCGCATTGCGCACACCGATAGACGTTGAATTCTCCGAAGAAGCCTGGGACACAAGGAACACACTGATGCCATTCTTTGCCAGCGCCTT
>ERZ506470.2695-NODE-2695-length-1539-cov-2.82143_pt1 | contig 1539 bp, 3 predicted proteins | sample MGYA00512387_ERZ506470 | MGnify/ENA metagenome assembly ERZ506470
ACCGGTGACCTCCGCCGTGACAGGGCGGCGCTCTAACCAACTGAGCTACGGGGCCGTTCGTGCCGTCATCGGGCACAAAAGAATATAATACAGGATTACTCGACCACGGGCGTGTCGCGGCCAAGCGCCCGATAAAGACCGGTCGCACACGGCAACCGGTCAATGCCCGGCCGGGCGAGCGCACAGTACGGCCACAAATGCGCCTTGGCAACGGCTATGAACTCCCGGATGAACGCCGTGGGCCAGTAGTAGCCACGCGTATGGCTGCCGACCCCATCCGCCTTCAGCCCGATATGATGCGCGTATTCGCTGGCTCGGAACACATGGTAATCGCTGGTGACCAGCGCGCAACGGTAGGCGAGGCCACGGCGCCCGGGAACCGATTGCACGCCGCTGCGCGCATCCATGATCTCCTTCGAAAAACGAAGATTCTCCATGGTCGTGGTGGAACGGTCCTCCATGAGCACCGCGTCGGCGGGAACATGGCGGCTTTCCGTCAGGTACCGCCGCATCGATTCGGCTTCGGACACCACTTCGTCGCTCCCCTGTCCGCCGGAGGCGACGAACACGCCCGTCTTGCCCTGCTTCTCCCACAACGCCACGGCCTTATCGATGCGCCCGCAGCAGCGGGGTCGGCGCACCGTCCGGCATGAGCCCGGCACCGTGGATGATGATGTAGTCATACACACGTTTGCGCGGCAGCAGGCGGTACAGCGTGGAATATACCAGCAGAGCCGCGAACGAGAAGAAGAACCACACACCTTCCAAAGTGACCAGCGAGGAGACGGACAGCAGCCATCGCGGCGCGTCCATGATCAACAGCGCCGGATAGAGCACGCACCAGCCCACAATGGCCGCCGCCAGCAGCGCCGCCAACGACGCCAACGTCATGCCGAAATTCATTCCGGCCTTCCCCACCAGTCATCGTCTTCTCGACGATGCGCTGAGACCCGTCACTATACCGCGGAACCTGCGGCCGTACCACTTACGCCGGCGGCCATCCACCACCGTCTCTTCCCCCCCCGCATGTGCGATGCCCTATAATCGTAGATTTGTCCTATTCACACGCCTCGGGCACACTGCCGCAACCTCATGCGTGTACAGTACAGGAAGGATTTCCATATGGAACCGAATTATCTCGTGTTGCTGGGAATCGTCATCGTGATCATAGGGTTCGCCCTCAAGCTCGATGCGATCCTGATCATCATCGTGGATGATCATGGGCAACGCGTTCGCCGCGATCACCGTGATGACCGTGGGCATCGGCGCGCCGTTCGTGCTCGCCTATGGCGCCGACCCGGCGGCGATTGGCATCCTCGCACTGACCTGCGGCTACTGCGGCGCGCCATTCGTGCACGCCGATGGCGGCCAACTTCAACATCGTGCCCGTTGCGATGCTCGACATGAAGGACCGCATGGGCGTGATCAAGAAGCAGGTGCTGCCGGCGATGGTGATGATCGTCGTGCAGATCGTGTACATGCTCATCGCCCAGTGACACCGTATTCCATCCGTATATTTCAAGCAAAGGAGCCATTATG
>ERZ506470.3619-NODE-3619-length-1318-cov-2.88599_pt1 | contig 1318 bp, 1 predicted proteins | sample MGYA00512387_ERZ506470 | MGnify/ENA metagenome assembly ERZ506470
CCGTTAACGTCTTTGCACCGCAGCAAGGCTTTGTGTTAAATCAATATGTTAAGGTCGGAGATATAGTCAAAAAAGGTCAAAAATTATATGAAATAGATATTTCTCGTAATACCACTAACGGTAATGTGAGTCTTGCTCAAACTGCCGTCATAAATGAAAAGATCATTAATGCTGAGAGCATTATTACAAAACTAATTCGCAACAAAGGGCTTTGTTGAATAAATCAGATTTCGGGTAAGTCTCCCCCGTAGCGGGTTGTGTTTTCAGGCAATACGCACGCTTTCAGGCATACCTGCTTTCGTCATTTTGTTCAGCGCTCGTACCAGGGCCATAGCCTCCGCAACCTGACCATCGTAGTCACGCAGCGTCAGTGAACCCCCGAACAGCTGTTTTACCCGGTACATCGCCGTTTCCGCTATCGAGCGACGGTTGTAATCTGTTGTCCATTTCCACCGCGCATTACTCCCGGTCATTCGCTGATTAGCCACTGCACGGTTACGGTCTGCATATTCACCGGGCCAGTAACCCGCGCCTTTTCGGGGCGGGATAAGCGCGCTGATTTTTTTGCGGCGCAGTTCATCGTGACAGAGCCGGGTGTCGTAAGCGCCGTCTGCCGATGCTGCCCTGATTTTTCTGTGAGTCTGCCGGATAAGACCCGGGAAGGCTTCTGAGTCCGTCACATTGTTCAGCGACAGGTCAGCGCAGATGATTTCATGTGTTTTACTGTCAACGGCGAGATGCAGCTTACGCCAGATACGGCGGCGTTCCTGGCCATGCTTTTTGACTTTCCACTCGCCTTCACCGAAGACCTTCAGCCCGGTGGAATCAATCACCAGATGCGCGATTTCACCCCGGGTGAACGTTTTGAAACTGACATTAACCGACTTTGCCCGCCTGCTGACACAGCTGTAATCCGGGCAGCGTAGCGGAACGTTCATCAGAGAAAAAATGGAATCAATAAAGCCCTGCGCAGCGCGCAGGGTCAGCCTGAATACGCGTTTAATGACCAGCACAGTCGTGATGGCAAGGTCAGAATAGCGCTGAGGTCTGCCTCGTGAAGAAGGTGTTGCTGACTCATACCAGGCCTGAATAGCTTCATCATCCAGCCAGAAAGTTATGGAGCCACGGTTGATGAGGGCTTTATTGTAGGTGGGCCAGTTGGTGATTTTGAACTTTTGCTTTGCCACGGAACGGTCTGCGTTGTCGGGAAGATGCGTGATCTGATCCTTCAACTCAGCAAAAGTTCGATTTATTCAACAAAGCCGAGCTGAATATCAATTCAGCTTACGGGGAGCAAATGGAATGGAAAAAAATAGTA
>ERZ506470.3790-NODE-3790-length-1284-cov-3.55818_pt1 | contig 1284 bp, 1 predicted proteins | sample MGYA00512387_ERZ506470 | MGnify/ENA metagenome assembly ERZ506470
TTCCCTACACGACGCTCTTCCGATCTAGGTCTTCATCTGCTATTTCTACATCACATTGTAATATATCTGCTATTATTTCAGCATAATCTTTTACATAGTTTTGTATTTTTTTTAACAATGACATCCTTTCACCTCAAATTATTTTTTTATATTATAACACAGTTTATATTATTTCAAATAAAAAAATCAAGGGACTATTGCAATTTAAGAATTTGCAACAGCTCCTTGACTTAATATTAAAATTACTATTTAATTTGAGATAAAAAATTACTATTTTTTAATTCTTAAAACTTTTCCAGAAAGTTTCTTAGTTGCTTCATAGTTATCTATTGCTAATACTCCATTTACCATTACATGGCTTATTCCTTCTGGATTTTGAATTGGATCTACAAATGTTCCTTTGTCTATTGTTGTATTTTCATCAAAGATTACTATATCTGCAAAATATCCTTCTTTTAATAATCCTCTTTCTTCTATTTTGAATGTTTTAGCAGGTTTGTGAGTCATTTTATACACTGCCTCTTCTAGAGTCATTGCTTTCATTTCTCTTACAAATTTTCCTATTACTCTTGGGAATGCTCCATATACTCTTGGATGTGGTTTTCCTCCTAATAATCCATCTGTACATACGTTACTTTCTTCTCTTGTTAAGAATGTTACCACATGCTCATCTTTTCCATAATAGTCATACATTCCTACTGCATTTTCTTCCTCTTTTAATAGGTCAAATACTGCATCAAATTTATCTTTTCCTTTTAATTCAGCTATTTCTAGTAAATTTTTTCCTATACAATCTTCATTTGCTTTTGTTTTTACTGATGTTACATAGATTCCATCAAATCCTGCAAAATCTATAAAGTTATCCCATCCTGGAATTCCATTGATTATATCGTGTTTCATTCTCTCTCTATCTGCTGGATTTCCTAATCTCTCTACTAGCTTATCTGTTCCTCCTGCATGTGCCCAAGGTGGAATTATTACTCCTAGCATTGTACTTCCTGCTACATATGGATATTGGTCATAAGAGATCTCTATTCCCTCTTCTTTACACTTATCTAATAGTGCTAATATATCTTTTATTAAATGCCAGTTATTTTTTCCACAGATTTTGAAGTGAGAGAAGTGTATTTTTACTCCACTTTCTTTTGCTATCGTTATTACTTCATTCATAGAATCTATCATTGTATCTGCTTCACTTCTTTGGTGAATTACAAGTGGTCTATCATATTCTGCTGCTACTTTACAGATCTCTATCATTTCTCTTGTATCTGAATATGCGCAAGG
>ERZ506470.3842-NODE-3842-length-1274-cov-2.61116_pt1 | contig 1274 bp, 1 predicted proteins | sample MGYA00512387_ERZ506470 | MGnify/ENA metagenome assembly ERZ506470
GTTCAGACGTGTGCTCTTCCGATCTTCATCGGCATCAGCAACATGAGCAAGTCCTCGTCCTCATCATTCTCAGAAGGAACGATCAAGCCGGCACGTGAAGGGTCCGCTAATTCTAATACAACCTCTTCCGAGCTGATATTTCCAAGGATCTCGATCAGATATGTAGCCTTAAAACCGATGCTTAACTCCGTCCCGTCAAACTGACAAACAATACGCTCTTCCGCAGAAGTGGAGAAATCGATATCTTGGGCGGAAACCGTAATCAAGCTATCCTTCAAGTGCAACTTCACCAAGCTGCTCGCCGGATTAGAAAAGACAGAAACACGCTTTAAAGCATTCAAGAAAGAGATACGATCGATCGTTACCTTAAACGGGTTTTCTTGAGGAATCACACTATTATAGTTCGGGTAACGCCCCTCAATCAAACGACAAACCATCTCGAAGTTCGTGCAAGTAATATACGCATTGTTATCATCAAACTTAATCAATACTTGCTCCGACTCCTTCGCCAACAAATTCTTCAATAAATTAGCCGGCTTCTTCGGCAAAATGAAAGAAGCCCGTTCCGGGGATTTCACCGCCAAGTTACGCAAGCGAACCAATTTATGTCCGTCTGATGCCACGAACGTCAAATCATCCGTATGGATATCGAAATAGACACCATTCATTACAGGGCGAAGCTCATCATCGGCCGTGGCGAACAAGGAACGACTGATGCCGTTTAACAGCATCTGGGCATCCATCGAGATAGAGATAGCGTTATCATTCAACGGCTTCTGCTGCGGATATGTGTCCCCTTTCTGACCGATAAAATTATACTTACCATTCTGGAAATGAATGAAAATCTCCAAATTCTCATCATTGATATCAAAAGTAAGCGGTTGTTCGGGAAGCTCTTTCAGCGGATCGAGCAGTATCTTGGCGGAAACCGCAAAGAGTCCGGCACCTTGGGCATTCATGACGTCTACGGAAGTCACCAACCGGGTCTCGGCATCGGAAGCTGTCACCGTAAGCGTATTTCCTTCTAGGTTAAAAAGGAAGCTGTCCAGAATCGGTAAAGAGTTCTTGGAAGCGATAACCTTGCTTATAGACTGTAAACGTGATAATAGCGCAGTGCTGGATACATCGAATCTCATAGCTTTAATTATTTTATCTTGTTATATTATTATTTCACACAAACCACCATTTGGATGGGAAGAGACACGGCATGCCCCATCTCTACAAATTAACCCAACAAAATTAAGAAAATATTTTATTTGTAACCAACTATACTT
>ERZ506470.3887-NODE-3887-length-1266-cov-2.01734_pt1 | contig 1266 bp, 1 predicted proteins | sample MGYA00512387_ERZ506470 | MGnify/ENA metagenome assembly ERZ506470
CTTACGATAAGAAGCGGCTCGGGAAATTGCGGGCCCGTTCCGTCTTGGGGTGGCTGAAGAATTCAGCCGGCGTCGTATCTTCCTGGACGATGCTGTCGGCCATGAAGACGATGCGGTCTGATACGTCGCGGGCAAAGGCCATTTCATGGGTCACGATGACCATGGACATGCCGTTATGGGCCAAGTCGCGCATGACGTCAAGGACGCCGCCGACGAGTTCCGGGTCCAGGGCCGACGTCGGTTCGTCGAAGAGGATCATCTTGGGATTCATGGCCAGGGCGCGGGCAATGGCAACGCGCTGCTGCTGGCCGCCGGAGAGCATATCCGGCATCTTTTCGGCCTTATCGGCCATGTCGACCTTTTTTAGTATTTCCATGGCAATATCGTGGGCATCGGCTTTCTTCATGTGCTTGACGCTTTGCAGGGCCAGCATGACGTTGCCGACGACGTTGCGCAGGGGAAATAAGTTAAAGTGCTGGAAGACCATGGTCACTTCTTCGCGCATCTTGCGGATATCGTAGCCCGGCTGGAGGATGCTCTGACCGTTGTACTTGATGTCGCCGCCTGTCGGCGATTCCAGCAGGTTCAGGCAGCGCAGGAAGGTGCTCTTGCCGGCGCCGGACGGCCCGAGGATGCAGGTGACTTCATCGTCCAGGGACAGGCTGATGTCATTCAGGACCAGGTTATCACCATACTGTTTCTTTAAATGTTCAATTCGCATCATTTTATATCAGCTCCCATCTTCTGTTCACAAATATTGACGGCTACGGTCAGCAGCGAAATCAGGACTAAGTAGAATACGGCCAGGACGGTATAGCTTTCGACGAATTCAAAGTTCGACGAAGCGTACTGGCCAGCCTGATAGGTCATTTCGGCGACGCCGATGACCGTCAAAATGGACGTATCCTTTACGGTAATGATGAACTGGTTGCCCAGGGCCGGCAGCATGGTCCGGAAGGCCATGGGCAGGATGAGCTTCATGACGATCTGCAGCTTCGTCATCCCCAGGGACATGCCCGCCTCCCACTGACCTTTAGGCACTTCCAGGATGGCACCGCGGACGATTTCCGATATATACGCCCCGGCATTGAGGGAAACGCAGAGGATGCCTGCCGCTTCATGAGATAAATGGATGCCAAAGAGTTTTGGCATGACGAAATAGATGTACAAGGCCTGGACCAGGATCGGCGTACTGCGGATGATCCAGACGTAGAAAGCGCTGATGCTCTTGAGGATGCGTATATTGCGGGCCCGGGAAAACCCCGT
>ERZ506470.4634-NODE-4634-length-1146-cov-3.1439_pt1 | contig 1146 bp, 1 predicted proteins | sample MGYA00512387_ERZ506470 | MGnify/ENA metagenome assembly ERZ506470
GTTATATGCCAAAGAACTGGAATTTCTTATTTCTGTCGCCGTTCGGAAGATAATTGCCGCCCCCCATAAAAGTACCGGTCTCCTGCATATCTGCTGTCGGGATGTTCAGCAGTCCGGTGTTGCCCATGGAATATTGGGCCTGCACTCCCATGCTGCAACCAAGCAGCAGTAGGAGCAGGCACCATTTTCTCATTTTCGTTTTCAGCATGTCTGGGAAGTGTTTTCACCATCCATTTGTGCTCTCATATAGAGCTTCTTCACAAATGCCATGTCATGTGTCACCATGATTTTCACCAGTTCTTCAAAAGAAGTCTTGCGTGGATTCCAACCCAGCAGTGTCTTGGCTTTGGTCGGGTCACCCAGCAGTTGTTCCACTTCGGCAGGACGGAAGTATTTGGGATCCACTTCCACCAGCACTTTACCGGTTTTGGTATCAATGCCCTTTTCATTCACGCCTTCTCCTTCCCAACGTAGTTCCACACCGGTTTCCTTGAAGGCAAGTGTAGTGAAATCACGTACGGTATGATATTCTCCGGTAGCTATGACAAAATCCTCCGGAGTGTCGTGCTGCAGAATCAGCCACATGCACTCCACGTAATCTTTGGCATATCCCCAGTCGCGCAGCGAATTCAAGTTACCCAGATATAACTTGTCTTGATACCCTTGGGCTATACGTGCAGCTGCCAGTGTAATTTTGCGTGTCACGAAGGTTTCTCCGCGCCGTTCGCTTTCGTGGTTGAAGAGAATGCCGTTTACAGCGAACATACCGTAGCTTTCCCGGTAATTCTTCGTAATCCAGAAGCCGTATTGCTTGGCCACACCATATGGACTGCGTGGGTAGAACGGGGTTGTCTCCTTCTGTGGTACCTCCTGCACCAGACCGAACAGTTCGGAAGTCGAAGCCTGATAGATTTTCGTTTTTTTCTCCAGTCCCAGGATACGTACTGCTTCCAGCATACGCAGGGTGCCTACGGCATCTGCTTCCGCAGTATACTCCGGCACATCGAATGATACTTTCACATGGCTTTGTGCCGCCAGGTTATAGATTTCGTCCGGCTGCACCTGCTGTATGATGCGGATAAGCGAGCTGCTGTCCGTCATGTCCCCGTAGTGGAGGTTTACGAGACGGTTCTTCTTCATGTCACG
>ERZ506470.4762-NODE-4762-length-1127-cov-2.82836_pt1 | contig 1127 bp, 2 predicted proteins | sample MGYA00512387_ERZ506470 | MGnify/ENA metagenome assembly ERZ506470
CATATCCATACCGCGGCGGCCCTTATTTTGTGTATTTTCCATAATATGATTACCTCTCGTTCTTGTGAAGGATGCTTTCTTCCCTTAGTATAGCATAAAAGGGCTTGCCGCACATGCGACAAGCCCTTTTAAGTGGTTAGTGGTTAGCGGATGGCTAAAAATTTGAAATCATCTTCTACAAACTCCGTACTACAAACTATATATGTCAATCGTGGCGGATGAGGAGCTGGATGTTTTCTTTTTTATAGGTCGTATAGATGCTTTTGATGAACTGGTGCTTGAGGACGGCTTCGTCGACGATGTTGCGGATACGCAGGACGACTTTGAAGGAAATGCCGTATTCCCCCATCTGGTCATAGCGGACGAGGGGCTCGAAGCCGGTGACGCCGTATTCACTGTGGTCGAGGATGTGCCGGGCCACACCGAGGGTGACGTCTTCGACACGCTGCAGGTCATTGTCATAGGTAATGGTCAAGGGAATGGAAATGGTACATTCTGCCAAAGGCTGTTCGTAGTTGGTCAGCGTCGCCGTGGCAATGCTCTTGTTGGGGACGATGACCATATTCCCCGTCGCCGTGCGAATCGTCGTATTACGCCAGTTCATATCGACGACGCGGCCGGCTTCGCCGCTGGACAGGCGGATGTAATCGCCCATGTGGACCTGTTTCGATACCAGCGTCGTAATGCCGGAAAAGAGGTTGGCCAGTGTATCCTGCAAGGCCAGGGCCGATGCCAGGCCGCCGGCGCCGAGAGCTGTCAGGAGCGGCGAAATGGAAATGCCATAGGAACTGAGGATGAAAAGGATGCCCATCAGAGTCGGCATGAAACGGAAGATATTGCGCCAGCTGTCGCGCGGGATTTTCGTCACGCGGCTCAGCACTTCGATGACGATCCGGAAGACGCCGTGCAGGATGACAATGCCAATGAAGATGAATAAAAAAAAGCTAGGAAATGAACGTGCGGCCCGCCATATTCCATTTCATAGGAAAAAGTATTCACAATGGATTCCATAAAAAAAGCCTCCTCCGAAGCAATAAATCTAAAATAATAATGATTTATTATACTCCGGAGAAGGTACTACCACAATATGGCAACGGTTACAGTTTCATGTCATTTTGGGCATGAAA